>Ga0181561_10003903_pt1 | contig 13024 bp, 5 predicted proteins | sample 011ome_19_FD_133760 | JGI IMG/M metagenome (GOLD analysis project Ga0181561, IMG submission 133760) | Coastal salt marsh microbial communities from the Groves Creek Marsh, Skidaway Island, Georgia - 011510BT metaG (megahit assembly) | ecosystem: Environmental > Aquatic > Marine > Intertidal zone...
GAAGATTTTTTTCCTCCGCCGCCTGTTTCGCGGCGTCGCGCGCGCGCTCCCAGGGCTCGACGTAGACGCGCCAGAGCGGCTGCAGCAGCGCGCGCAGCTCGTGCAGGCTCTTGCACGTGGCGACGTAGACGGGCAATATGGACGCGACGAAGTTCCCGTACAGCCGTTCGTCCGCCCCGGGCGGCCGCTCGCGAAGCAGCACCTTCTGCAGCTGCGCCTTGGAGTAGGCGTCGAAAAACACCGGCGCGGGCGGCCGCGCGCCCGCCGCGCTGCGGAACGCGTCCCAGCCCGGGGTGGCGACAAGCACGCACCCCACGTTCCGCTCCGTGAGCTCGGAGAGCTTCATGAGCGCCGGGAGCATTAAGTCCGCGCCTTTCCAGTCCAAAAGCCTCGTGGCCTCGTCGATGACCACGAACACCGCCGGGTTGTCGACGGGGAGGCCTCTTCGGAGGATGGACACCAGATCCGCCATGCGGTCGCAGCGCAGGTCCTTCTCGTCCACGCCCCGCAGGTGCGGCGCGAGCTCCTCTACCAGCGCGTCCAGCAAGAGCCGCGGGCCGTGGCTGTCCACCAGCGAGGTGTACGCGAACGGGCGGCCGAGCGTGCCCAGCACGTCACGCACGATCGACGTCTTGCCCGTCACCGGCGGGCCGTGCACGAACATCGGCATCGCGTGGTCGTGCGGCTCACCGATCAACCCCAGGAGCTGCGAGATCTGCTCGCGACGCCCGGGCCATCGCGCGCAAAGAAGCTCTTTGACGTCCGCGGCGGGCGCCGCGCCCGCGGCCATCGCGCCAGCGAGAGTGACAGGCGGGACGTCGTTTCCTCGTTCAAACCGAAACTCTCTCGGCAGTCAGGCGTCAGGAGACCTGCGGACGCGACGACGCTCACTGTGGATCGAATCAGTGGAAACCCAGCCCGAAACAAACAAACAAATAGCACGGGTCACGCGAGCCTCCGCGCTCGATTGAGCGTCGCTCGCGGCGCGATGTCGAGTTGTCGTGGCAGAGATACGTCGACGCGAAGAGCGAAAGAGGAAGCGAGAACGTGAATGCGAGAGCAGCGAACATCGGCGGGCCCGCGTCGGTCGTAAACGCTCTTCATTTACAATAGAGCGCTCGTGTGATGCACCCCCAAGGCGGGCGCGACTATCCCAACCGCGCACGCCCTTCTCGTCGCGACGCTTACGCGGCCTCCTTCTTGGCGATGGAGGACGCGCGGCGCTTGGCGAGCGATTCGGAGCGACGCTCCTTCGCCTCCTTGACGCGGATGGCGATGAGCTTGCGGTACTCGGTCTCCTCAGCCTGCTTGGAGGCGATGCGAGCCTTCTTGATGGAACGCTCGGCGCGCTTGCGCTGCAGGGTGTTGGCCGTCACGAGGCGCTGAATCTTGGGCGCCTTGCTCTTCTTCTTGCCAGTCGCGGACTCGAACTCGCGGCGGTAGGTGTTGACGTACTTGCGCACGTCGTCATCCTTGGTCAAGTTGAACAGCTTGCGCACCTTGGAGGCGCGCTTGGGACCGCGCATGCGGGGCTTCTCCTCATCCGTCAGCCCGGGGAGAGGACCGTCGCCCTGCTTGACGATCATCAGGTTGAGCACCGCGATCTCGGGGGACACGATGCAGCCGCGGCACGCCTTGCGGCGGCGCTCGCCCTTGCGGCGGCCGTGGCCCTGGAAACCGGAGGTGTTCTGGCGCATCAGCAGGAACACGCGGGACGCGGTGAGCACGCCCTGCTTCATGCCGAAGCCCTGCTTGTCGTTGCCGCCCATGATCTTAAAGATGTACCCCTTGTACTCCTCGCCGAGCGCCTCGCCAGCGATCTCCGCGCTGATGCGCTTGTCGTAAAGCGCACGACTGCGAGTGGAAAGACGACAGATCGTGAAGAAAAGGTCAGCGGGTGTGTTCGGCGGCGAGTCGTCGCGGAAACTAAAAAAACTTTTTTCCTCGGTGGCCGTGTGCAGCGAGCGCCACCGGAAAAAATGGCGTCTCGCGCGGGTCCGACGGGCGCGGCGACGCGCGCGACGCGACGGGCGCGATCCCACGCGGATGCCGCACGAGACCGGCGAGCATACGGCCGAACGCGTCGACGAATCGCGGGGCGCGGACCAGCGCGGCCGCCGACGCGCCGGACCGCCGGAACCACCATCCGGCAAAGCCCTAACCGCTGGCCTCGCGTCACTGAAAAAAACGATGCCGCCTTCGCTGTCGTCGGAGTCGGGCGCGTGTGCGTGTCTCGGGCGCTCGGAGTACTCACAGCTTGGAATCATCGTTGATTTCGACCTTCTTCTGGCATCCCGTCGCCGGGTTGGCGATGTTGAGCTGCGGGTTTGGGGGGAGGGGCCGGGTCAGACGCGGGAATCTCGGCGATGAGAGACGGTGGGAAACCCCGAGCGCGACGATCATCGCGCCGGAAACGCCGCGCACAGCGACGCGCGGTGCGTCACGCGCGGCGCGGAAGACGTCGCGTCGTGCCGTGAGTAGACGCTCACCTTCATGGTGCACGAAAAAACCGCTAGCACGCCGGCGTAGTCGGTTCGGTGCTCGTGTAAAAGGGCGAGCGAGCGCGCCGGAGGATGCTTTTCCCTCAAGTAAAAAAGCCGACCGGACCCTAACGCGAAATAATGGTATCGAAGAAGGGGTCCGAGTCCGATACCAGACTGGTGTACGTACGCAAACTTCCTTTTCGTAGCTGTCTTCCGTGCTCGTTCCGCGTCGCGGCGCGGCTCCGAGAGAGCGCACTCCGCCGCTCGCCGGACCTACGCCGCGTCGAAGACGACATGGACATCGACCCGCGCAAGCGAAAGTACCAGGTTGTCCCTTCGCCCTGGTACGTCCACCCGTTCGAGGTGACCGACCGCGGCGTGCCGGCGCTCCTCCCATTCTACGACCGCGGCGCGTCCGAGGCGAGCAGGGCGGAGTTCTTCGCGGACGTGCTCTTCGCGCTGTACGGCGACTACTTCCGACACGGCCCGCGCATGGAGGGGCGCAGGCTCGTGTGGTACTGCCCCGCGGCGGACCAGAAGGACAACGCTTTCGAGGGCGAGCTCGACGCGAACAACGCCGTGGAGTGGGTCGAGGTTCCGGACGCGGCCAACACCATGAGCGACTATCTCAGCAGCGGTGACTTTTACCGCGTGTGCGCGGACACCGCGCGGGACCTCGAGCTGAACGCCGCGGGCATGGCCCCGGACCACGCGCAGGTCGAGCTCCGCCGCGCCGCGAACGTCCTCACGTCCTTCTCCGACCTGTCCACGGATGACTCTCTGTACGCGGCGCTGAAGCGACACCTCCGAGAGCGAGATTCGCGCTGGCTCCGGAACGGCGTCGCCGGCCCGGTCACGCCTCCGTCGTCGCCGGCGGCGGCGCCGGCGAAACCCGCGGACGGCGCCGGAAAGGAGAACGCGTGCGCCAAGACGGAGGTGTGGAGGACGTTCAAGAGCTCGCTGGTCGTCTCCGACGCCGCTCGCGAAGACGAGCTTTCGTCGCCGCGCAAAGCGCTTGCGCTGCGCCGGACCAACTCCGCGCGCATCTGAGCCTCGCCGGCGTCGTTTCTCTCGCGACGTCTCGAGACCGCGAATCGCCGCCGACGCCGAACGACCACCACGACCGCGCGCGTTCGCGCTCGTACGAGCAGCCTCGCGCGTTCTCGATCGTGACGCGCTACGATTTCGTCGTTGTACATCCCACCACTACGCTACGCTACCCCGCTCGCGAGCTGGCTCGATTCGCGACTCGGACCGTCCGGCGCGTCGCCGCCGAAACCGGGCGCGCGCACGCCGTGCCCCCCCCTCGCGCGTTTCCGCGCCGCCGCCGCGCGCTTCAGATGCCGCCGTCCCTGAAAATGCGCGCGTCGCTCAGCCTCACCTCGGACGGTGCGGTCACACACGTCGCAGCGGTACTCTCGCCACTCGGCCGCGTTTTCTGCCGCGTGACAAACGGAAGCGTCGCCGCGACGGCGTTTCGCGTCGTCTCCGCCGGAGACGCACGGCGCGGAGGACCCCTCCCCGCTCGCGCCTGCCAGGAAGCTCTCGGCGGCGGCGCGCGCGGGGTCGAACACGTCCACCGCCCAGGCCGCCGCCGCGGCGGCGGCGTCGTTCTCGCGGAGCGCGCGGTGCGTCGCGGTCGAATCGAGGAACCTCAGCCGCCACCCAAACGCGCGCTCCAGCCGCGCGCACCGGCGCGCCTGGCGCCGCGCCAGGCGACACGTGTCCGCCTTGGTCGCCTCGACGGCGTCGCGGCGAAGCGCGTCGAGGTCGACGGCCGGGCGCTCGAGCCGCGCCGCCGCGCTCAGCCGCGAAGCGCCGGCGCCGCCGGCGGCGGTGCCGACTTCACGAGCGGCGCCGCGCGCGGCACCCGGGTTCCTTTTTGACGAGCCGTCGTCCGTCCCTCCGACCCAGTCGAACCCGCGCGCGCGGAGGTACGCGCCCCACTCGTGGAACCCGATGGCTTGCCCCGCGCCGCGCGCGCCGCCCGCCGCCGTCGTCGCCGCCGCGCTCTCGAGCTCGCGCACCAACCCCGCGGCCACCATGCCGTCCACGCGCCTGCGGAGCGCGGGCTCGAGCTCGCGCTCATCCGCGCGCATCGCGAAGAACAAGCACCGGAACCGCATCTCGCGGTCGACGCCGCCGGCGAACACCTCGCTGGCGGGCGTTCCCGTGGCGTCGAAGATCTCGAGGTACCGGCGCACGCGCCTGGTGTTGTTCGGATGGATCTTCGCCGCGGACGCGGGGTCCACGGCGCGAAGCCTGTCGTGCGCGGCTCGCGCGTCCTCCGCGGCGGCCGCGGACGTCAGTTCAGCGGACGCGTCGTCGGCGGCGGCGGCGTCGGCGTCGGCATCCTTCCCGTCCCGTTCCTCGTCGGGCGTTGCCGCGGGTTCGGAGCCACCCCGCGTCTGGTCGTCCAGCAGCGCGCGCGACACGAGCGCGCGGAGGTAGTAGTCGCTCCCCCCGACCAGGAGGGGAACCTTGCCTCGCGCGAGCACGTCCTCTACAACGGGAAGCGCCATGTCTCGAAACTCCCGCACAGTGATGCCGGCGTCTTCGGTGTCCGCCCCTCGCGCGGTCGAGGGGTGGACGACGCCGAGCATGTGGTGGGGGACACCCCTCTGTTCTTGTTCAGGGATCTGCGCCGTGGCGATGGGGAGCCCCTTGTACACCTGCATGGCGTCGCAGTTGACCACCTCGCCATCGACAGCCAGGGCGAGCTCCACCGCGAGCTTGGACTTGCCGGCGCCCGTCTGCCCCAGGATGCACACCACATCGCGCAGTGGGCGGCCTTCTTCCGCGACCGGTGGGCCCGAACCCGAAGCCCCGGGTTCCCCGACGACAGGCACTGCTCCGCTGTCGATGGACATCCGAGCCATCCCAGCCGCCGTCGCGGTCTCCGCGCCGCCGTGTGCGGGGGGAGGCGAAGGGGCGACCGCTTCGCCTCCCGCGCTTTTGGTATCGGTCGCAAACCTTTTTCCGAGAAACGCCTCGCGAAAAAGCGAACCCGTACTAGATAGAGAAGATGTGGCCCCGCCGCGCACTTCGCGCACGCGCTCGCGCGCGCGCGGCACGTCGCGCCCCCCCGTTCGCGGTCGAACCTCTCGCGCACCGCGCGCGTTCGATTCCCGCGCGCGCCGCGCTCTCGCGCCCGCGCGATGCCTTTCGTCGCGTCGCCCCAGAAACCCGCCGACGTCGCGGGAGGTGACGAGTCAGGTTCGGGACTTCCCCTCCCCGAGGGCGCGGAGGCGAACAGCGACGCGGGCTCGAACGAGGACCCCTCCGGGTCGTTCGAGTCGCGCTCCAACACGCCCGCGGGCGTGTTGGAGCGCGCCGGTGACACCGACGACGACACGGGCTCGCGCGCGTCGGAGACGCGCGGGGAGGACACGACGAGCGCCACGGACGATGCGACATGCAATTCGCATGACGGAGAATCGAAGAACGAACGCGCAGACAGACGTTCCTTTCGTTCGCGCGCGTTTCGCTACGCGGCGCGAACGGCGACGGGTTTCGTGAAGACCGCCGCCAACGCGGTGGGCCTCGGTTTCGTGCTCGGGCGCGTTCTCGACGCGACGCGCGCGGAGGAGAGGTGCGTGCCTTTCCTGGTGCACGGGGGCGAGGCGCTGACGTCGGAGCTGATCGAGAAGTGCCCGTCGCTCTTCGGCGCGTACGTGCCGCCGTCGTGGTGCGTGAACCCGCACGCGCAGACGCTCATCGGCTACGGCCGCATGTTGACGCTGTTCCTGAAGTACGACAGGCAGCTCGTGCGGTGCGAGGACGGCGGGCAAGTCGCGCTGGACTGGCTCGTCAGCGCGAGGTTCAAGCGAGGGAACGCCGTCGCGAACGCCGCGCGCGTCGCGTGGCGCCGCGCGACGGGTCGGATCGGATCCCTCGAACGCGAGTCTCGGCCGTCGCGCTTCGCGCCCGCGCGGCGTTCGCGGTTCGCGGCGCGCGACCCCGTGGTCACCGCGTCGAGCGTTCCGGAGGCGTCCACGCTCCCACTGGACGCGCCCGTGTTCATCATGCTGCACGGCATCAACGGCGGGTCGCACGAGGGGCCCACCAAGTGGGCCGTCGCCACCGCCGCGGCGCGCGGGTGGCGCTGCGTGGCGCTCAACCTGCGCGGGTGCGGCGGCGCGGCGCTGGCCTCCCCGAAGGTGTACTGCGCGGCGTCCTCCTCGGACGTGCGCGCGGCCGTGGACGCGTGCCACGCGCTGTACCCCGCGGCGCGCATCCTGCTCTCCGCGTACAGCCTCGGGACGTACATCGTGGGCACGTACCTCGCCGAGGAGGACTGCAAGCCCGGCGGCGCGGCGCGCCGCGGCGTCGCCGGCGCCGTGCTGACGTCGTGCCCGATGGAGCCGCACTCGTCGTACGCCGGGCTGAGCGACCCCGGCGTGCCCTCCGGCTTGATGTACAACGGCGCGATCGCGGCGAAGCTGCGCGAGTACTTCTACAAGCACTCCGAGGCTATCCACGAGCACCCTGAGGTGGACGCGAAGCAGCTGAACATCGCGGCGATGCGCACCGTCGCGGATTTCGAGCGAGCCGTCATCGTCACCACGCACGGGTTCAAAGACGTGGACGAGTACTACGAGTACTTCTCGCCGGCGCGGATCGTCCCGGCCATCCGGACGCCGACGCTGTACGTCGTCGCCAGAGACGATCCGTTCCTGGGGCAGACCGAGGGCATCGAGCGCGCCGTGCGCGAGTCCAAGCACGTCGCGCTGGCGCACGTCGCGCGCGGCGGGCACGTCGCGTTTCTCGAGAAGGGCGTCGGCGTCTTCGGCCAGTGCTGGACCGACCGCGTGACGGGCGAGTTTTTGCAAGCCGCGCTGGACCCGCGGAGCGACGCCGCGGAGGCGGCGGCGAAGAGCGCGGGTGCGCCGACGACGGTCATCGCGCGGAACATACCGGACATAGCGCAGAAGCGCATCGTCGCGCGCACAAGCATCGTCGACGCGGTTGACGAGGACGACGACCGGTCGACGCCCGGCGACGCCGCTAAGCTCGGCGCCAAGCTGTGACGTTTTCTACCGTCGGTACGTTCGTCTTCGGCGCGCGCTCGCGACGACGGCGACGACCGCGACGACCGCGAGATCGAGCGCGCGCGCGGCGTCGAAAGGCGACGCCGCGAGAAGGAGGGGACGCGGAGACCATCCGCGTGTTGTCCAGGTCCGTTCGGTAGAGTTCGGTAGAGTTCGAGAGTTGTTAGTATTTTTATCGCTCTTCTTTTTTCTTTTTTCCTTGTTTTCAACACTAATTGTGCTGTTGTCCTGGTCATCCCGATACACGACTCGGGTACGTACAGGACAAAGGTTAGTTTTCACTCCGATCGCTTGCATTGTGCCTCGGGCGCGCATCTGAGGGCGCATCCGAGGGCGCACGGCGCGCGTGAAGGCGGCGCCCGGGTGAGCCGCAGATAGGCTGGCGGAGAAATCAAAGGTCGAGGCGGAAATATTTTTCCGTGAGACGCGCCGGAGGCGTGGCGCATCTCGCGGGGGGCATCGCGAGGCGAGAACGCGTGGATTCCGCTGTGAAATCCGCACGGGAAGAAAGCGCGCTGCGTCGATCGCACCTCGGTCGGACCCATCGCGTGACTCCGCGCCTATCGAGGGGGGATCCGCGTCTCGGGGACACCATGCGGCGCGAGCGCACCCCGCGGGATGACGACGAGGACGAGCCGGACGTGTCCCTGCGCGACCGCATGACCCGCCTGGACGGAGAGCTCGTCGAAGCGCGAGAAGTGCTCGAGCGCGTCGCGCCCGGCGAGCCTCGCGTGCAGGCACCGGCGACAGTCGCGGAGGCTTTTGCCCTCGCGGACGCCGCGCAGGCTGCCAAGGCGAAGGAAAACGTGCGTCTCCCGCCTGTTTCGCGACAAAACGCACGTCGATGACGCGCGCCGAACGCCGCGCGCGCCGGCGCGCGCGCGGCGACGCCCGCCCGCGCGTCGCGCGCGCCCCCGGACGATCGATCCCTTCACGAAGAAACCGCGTTCGCGTTTTTTCGAGCTCGACCGCTTTTTTTCGTTTCGCTCGCGCGCCGGTTCCGCTCCGGCGTCGGCGGCGGCGTCGGCTTCGGCTTCGCGCGCCGCTTCCGATCTGACTCGCCCTTCCCGCACCACCCCCGACCCTCGATGCGCGGTTCCCGCAGAAGCACAAGAAGGGCCAGGGCGACGACAAGGCGAAGGAGAAGGACGCGCCCGCGTGGTGGCGTTACGTGGACCCTTTCTTCCGCGAAGTGCGCGCCGGAGACTTGCACGCCGTGCTTCCGCCGCGCCGGTGGGACGACGACCCCGACCTGCGCCTGCCGCCGGTCGGCAGGAAGCACGACAAGCCTTTCGAGGACGGCCTTCCGAAACCCGAAAAGGCGCCGGCGGTGTTCGTTCCGGCGGCGCCGACGGCGGCGCCGGCGCCGCCGCCCAAGCTCGAGCCGCCGCCGCCGGCGTCCGTCTCCGTCGGCGTTCCGGGCGTGTCCACCATCGTCGGCCCGTCCATCCCGCTGGGACCGGCCATTCCTGTCGGGATGCCCCCCGCGCCACCCGCGCCACCCGCGGCGGCGGCGACGACGGCGCTCCCGGGAGCGCACCCCCACGCCGGGGCGCACGCGCCCGCCGCGCCTCCGGTCCCCGCGCCGCCGAGCGGCGCGGCGGCGGGCGGCGACCTGCTCTCGCTGCTCGCCCCCGACGAGGTCGCGGCGCTCTTCAGCGCGCGCGTCGCGTTCGAGGAGGACGCCGCGGCGCGGCGTGCGGCGACCGCGGCGGCGGCGAGCGCGTGCGCGTGCGAGGTGGACGCCCTCGAGGCGTGGCTGCGCGCGGGCGGCGACGCGAAAGCGCCCGAGAGGGGCGAGAGAGGCGCGGAGAGGAAGAGGCTCGAAAAGGACAAGGGGAAGTCTTCCAAAGACGCGTCTTCCAAAGACGCTCCGCGCGAAGAAGGCGACGTCGCTGCGGGCCTGCGGCGGTGGCTCCGCGACGACGCCGCCGCGGCGGCGACGGCCGCGCGCGACGCGCGCGCCGCGGCGGCGATCCCGGCGGCGCCGGCGTCGCTCGCCGACCCGTACGCGCGGCGCCACCCGTACCCGCCCCCCGAGGTGTGCGCCGTGATCAAGTCGGACGCGGACGGCGTGGTGTACGTGGCGGGCGAGCGGCCGGGCGCGCCCGGCTCGACGCCGCCCCCGATCGGCACAAGGGGACTCGCGCCGCCGCCGGCGGGCGCGCCGCCGGCGGCGGGCGCGCCGAGCGCGGGCCTCGCCGCCGCCGCCGCCGCGGCGGGCGCCGCCCAGACGCGCACGGGCTCGTCCGAGCGGCGCTCGCCCTCCGTGTCCGGCCTGGCGCCGTCGCCGTCCTCGGGCTCGCTCCGCGGCGACGCCGACTTCCCTGGTGAGCTCCCCGGCGCCGGCGCCGGCCCGAGCGGGCTCGGGCCGGGCGCGGCGAAGGCGGCGGAGCCCGCGGCGCCGGCGCCGGCGACGGCGGAGGAGAAGGCGAGCCTCGAGCTGTGTCGCCGCGCGTTCGGCGTCCGCGGGGACCTGCCGCACTGTTTCGGGTCCGCGCGCCTGGACGAGACGGCACTGCCCCTGCACACGTCCATGCTGTTCGACCGGCACTTCTGGCTGGCCAAGGCGGTGGGCGCGCTGCCCAGCGCCACGCCGCAGACGCCGTGGATCTCGCCCTCGCCCGCGTCGCGCGCGCGCGAGGCGGCCGCCGCGGCCGCCGCGGAGGCGGCGGAGGCCAAGGGCGAGGGGGGGAAGAAGAGGGCGAGCGCCGGCGGCGCCGCCGGCGGCGGCCCGGGGGGGCGGTGCGCGGTGTGCGTGGTGCAGAAGAAGGGGCGGTGCGGCACGGACACCGCGCCGGCGCGGTGTCTTCGGCGCGGCGGGCGCGGGCGCGCGGACGCGCTGGAGGACCCCTTCGACGACGCGAGCGAACCTCCGGACGAGCCTTTCCTCGCGACGGACCTCTCCGTCTCGAAGGCCGGGAGCGAGGTCAAGGCGGAGGGGGTCGCGCCGGGGCCGAGCGCGGCGTCGCCGGCGCCCGCGCGGCGGCCGCCGCCGCCGACGCCGCTTCCGGCGGCTTCCACCGCGGCGATCGCGTCTATGCGCGCCGCCGAGCGCCGGGAGAAGCGCCGCGCGGCGGCGGCGGCGCGCCGCGACGCGCGGGAAAAGGGCGTCGAGAAGGGCGAGCCTCTCGCGAGCCTCGAGCCTTTCCTCGCGTCTTCGTCGTCTGAGTCGGAGAGCGAGTCTGAGTCGGAGAGCGAGCCGGTATCGGCGGCGGCGGAGCTGGCGAACCTCTCGGCGGCGTTGGACGGGGACCCGGCGCTACGCGCGGCGGCGCCGCGCGACGAGGTGGAGGGGGAGACGCTGGCGCTGCAGTACGAGCTGATGTGGCAGCAGCAGGCGAACAGGCACGTGATCACGTCCCTGCTCGGGCGCGTGCTGGACGCCGCGGACGAGGAGGGCGAGCGCTTCGCGGAGGCGGAGGGCGAGCTCGCCGAGGCTGCCGCGTACATGTCCAAGACGCGCGAGGTGCGCCGGATCCTGAAGCGCGAGAAGCGCGACGCCGACCAGCGGCTCGCGCTCGAGCGCGCGGCGGCGGCGGCGGCGGCGAGCTCGCGCGTCGGCGCGCAGAGGCGAGACGCGGACGGGAACGTCATCGCGCCCGCGCACGGCGCGGATGGAACGCCGGAGGACGCGGCGGCGGCGGCGGCGGCGGCGGCGGCGCAGAACGCGGGGTTCGGACGCGCGCTGGGCGTCGGGCCGGGTGGGAGCCCGAAGACCGCGGCGGCGGCGGCGGCCGCCGCCGCCGCACACGCCGCGAGGTACGGCGTGTACCACGGCCGGTCCCCCTCGGGCAGGCCCCGGATCCCGAAACACGTCCAGGACCGCTTCGCGGGCGGCGTCCGCATCGGAAGCGCGAACGCGCTGCGGCTGGGCCTACCCGCCGGCGACGCGGGAGGCGTCCCCGGAAACCCGCGGGGGAACCCGCCCGGCGCGCTTCCCGGTGTCGCGGTGGCCGGCGGCGCACATCTCCGAAACGCGGATTTCATCGGCTCGCCACCGGTGGGCGCCGGTGGGTTCTTCCCCGGGGTCCCGACGGCGGCGCCCGCGCCGTCGACGTCGAACCCGCCGCCCGCCGCGGCGCCGTTCTCGCCGTCGCGCTTCGGCCCGCCCGAGGTGCTGGTGGACACCATCCACGCCGCCGCCGCGCACGCCGAGCCACAGAAGCCACAGAAACTCGGCGCCAAGGCGGCGGAGAAGCTTAAGCTCGCCGACGCCCTCCTGGAGTGCGCGGTGTGCGCCGGGACGGCGGAGGCGTCCAAGTGCCAGGAGACGCTGCGGTGCTCGCGGTGCGCGCTCCCCGCGCACCCGCGGTGCTACGGCGTCAAGAGCGTCGCCGCCGCGCTCGCGGCCTGCGCCGGCCGGGAGGGCAAGGAGAAGGAGGGGAAGACCCTAAACCCTAAGGGGTGGCTGTGCTGGGTGTGCCGCGACGCGTGCGACCGCGGCAAAGCGAACACGCCGGCGGTGGCGGCGGCGGCGGCGACGACGCCGGCGGGCGCGCCTCGGCCCTCGCTGGAGGAGAAGCTCGCGATGTTCCGCGGCGTCTCTTGCGTTTTGTGCCCCGTGCAGCTCGGCGCGTTCAAGCAGTGCGCGGACGGGCGCTGGTGCCACGTCGCGTGCGCGCAGTGGATGCCCGAGATCTCCGTGGACGAAGCCGACGTCTGCCGCGCCATCCGCGGCGTGCAGCAGATCCCGAAGGAGCGCGCGCGTCACCCGTGCGTGGCGTGCGGGCGCGCGGGCGGCGTCAGCATGCGGTGCTCGTTCGGGCACTGCCAGGTGAGCTTCCACCCGCTGTGCGCGCGCCGCGCGGGCTTCCACGTGCGCGCCAGCGACGGCTCCAAGACCAACCACCGCGCGTACTGCGACAAGCACTCGCCGGCGATGGCGGAGCGCGACCGCGCGCGCGGCGTCGCCGGGCCGGCGATGCCGACGCTGCCCGGAACCGCGGGGGGCGCGGGGGGCGGTTTTCCGGTTGGTCATCCGTCGCGCGCGCCGACGAGCTCATCCGTCGGCGCCGACGGATCGCGGCGCGGCGACGAACGGGAGAGCGCGCCGCGCGCGCACCCCGGGTCCGCGGATCCTCCCGGCCACGCGGGTTTCGCGGGCCTACCTACCGGCGCACCACTGGGTTCCATCGTCGCCGCTACTCGCGCTTTGCGCGCCTCCGCGCTCGCCGCGGAGTCCACGGCGAGCTTGGAGGCGACGGCTTCGGCGCTGCGTCGCGCGCGTCTCGAGCTCACCAAAGGTTTGGCGCTGTGCCGCGCCGTGCTGAGGCGCGAGACGGTGAAGCGCGCGGTGGCGCGCGCCGGCGCGGATGTCGCGCGCGCGCGCTTCGGTGGCGTTTCGAACGACGAAACGCCGGATGTCGCGCCCGAACCGATATCGCGGTTCGGTGTTTCGAACGACCTCACTAATTACTCATACCGCGCGCCGACGCCGAGCCCGGGCCCGAGCGTCGAGACGTCGCCCGGGCCGAGCGGCGTCGCGCC
>Ga0181561_10003906_pt1 | contig 13017 bp, 12 predicted proteins | sample 011ome_19_FD_133760 | JGI IMG/M metagenome (GOLD analysis project Ga0181561, IMG submission 133760) | Coastal salt marsh microbial communities from the Groves Creek Marsh, Skidaway Island, Georgia - 011510BT metaG (megahit assembly) | ecosystem: Environmental > Aquatic > Marine > Intertidal...
ACATCCCCCGCGCGCACATGAAAGGCAGCATGCTCAGTTTCGATGCAACGTTGACCAAGAGAATGAGTCGAGTTTATTTGAAGAAGCTCACGAAGAAGGAAAGTTGCACACCTTGGGCAGGTTCCCTCGAAACGGAGAACATCATCAATGCGCAGCTTTTTACAAGATGAATTCGGCGGAAGTGTGGAGTTGGCATGTACAGCGCAATCCGCTATATTTCTGAAGGCCATTGAGGGAAAGCCCGGGAGAACCTCTGGAGGGAACAACAAGTTGCAGCAGTGCGTCTCCGCGTAGTGAACAAGGTGTATAAGGGCTAAAATCAGATTACCTGACCTTCCACTGCCTTCTAGTTCAACCAGCGGTTCCAACAGTGACTGTATCGGGGCAGAGGTAAATGACTGGCGACACTCTTCATCCACAGAAATGAATGACCCAGGGGGTTTTGCAAGGCAAGGTAACTTGACAGCCAAGCTAACAACAAGTGAAGAATCGTTGCTAGAGGCCTCTCTTGCCGCAGAGCCTTTTGGCTCGACTTGAAAAACAACATACAAAAATATTACAAAGGGCAAAGTAATGTAGTGTCTCTTTTTTGAAAGCAATGCCGTCATCGCTTCGGACACCTCATAGGCCGTGCTCAGCCGGCTTCGGTCGGTGCGTGCTCTGTGCTCAGCTTCTATAGAGCTTTCTTATTCGGATCCGGGCATCTGGAGACACAACCCTTCCGAGGGTGTTGCTTCTGGTGTCGGTAGCCCCTTCACCAGAGAAAGGAAGTGACCCTGACCAAAGCAGAAGAGCTCAGAATATTCCTTGCCGCTTCCTTCGTTGGTGCTCACTCAGACATTCTGCTTGATACAGACAGGTTGAGATCAATTCGCCCGTTCGATTTCGGAAAACGAAACTTGACGAAAAAGAATATTATAGGATAGCTATTTTTTAGTGAAAAATCCCTGGGATCAGAAAAACACTAATTTACGCCCGCGGGCCCTTGTGGACCCGCCACCGCCAAACCGTCCTGGCTGTTTTTTGCCGCTATCTACGCATGCTGCACGTAAATAAATAATAGCAATAATATGCGAAAGTAATCTGGACTCGTTGACTACTGAGTGATTGGTGGTTGAACTACGTGGTGCCTGTTTGAAAAGCCCCGTTCTCAAGCACCTCGCCAGACGACGGAGGTGTCGACGCCCACACCGTGAACCTTCATCGGCGAAGTAGCATTATTTATAGGACTTCACCGGTCAGCAGTCCGCGGGCCAAAACTTATCATCCGCCGAACAAAGGCACTCGATAGACATGGAGAAAAGCCTCGTCGGCGCCAAAGTGTGTTTGTATGCAGCGTCATCCTCAGTGCTGCTCGTCTTGAACAAAATTTCTATCACCGCAGTTCCGAACGCGACACTTCTTCTCTTCGTTCAGCTGCTGAGTACAGCTCTGTTCATCATATTGCCTGGTTTGTTTGGAGTAGTTGAAGTCAACATGTTTCCTTCAAAAAGTACAGTGAACGCGTACTTGTCTGTGGCCACAGTGTTCCTAGCGACAATATACAGCAACTTTCAAGTTATCCACTCAATAGGAGTGAACTCATTTATTGTCTTACGTTGTGGCACTCCTTTATTGATCGCTTACTTGGATTGGATCTTCTTAGGCCGCGAATTTCCACGTGGTACTTCCCTACTTCCTCTGTTTGGCATATTCATCTGCGCCTCAGCGTACTCTTTCCTGAAACTCAGTGAGCATTCCAGTGTCGAGGCACCTCCGCAGGGACGATCATCTCTCGTCGCTGGTTTATGGTCTCTTGTCTGGTTTTCTAGCTTCATCTTGGACATGGTTTACATCAAGTACGTCGTTCACGCTTATCCTTGCTCTGGCTTAGAACGTACTCTGTATCAGAACGTTCTTGCTCTTCCTCTGTTGCTCTTGTCCAGCGTGTTCGAACCCCCTTACACTTCGCCTACTGCTCTGTCACACGACACTAAAGCCATCACAGCCGTGATTCTGAGCTGCATAGCAGGCACAGCTTTGAGCTACACAGGAATGTCTTTGAGGTCAGATCTAAGTGCAACAAGCTTCACCATACTGGGCATTGTATGCAAAATAGCATCTTCTATCCTAAATGAACTCCTTGTTGCGGCGGAACAAAACAAAGCCACACTCTTCTGTCTCGTTGGCGTGATCATAAGCAGTGCGTTTTACAGACAGGCGCCGAAGAGGAAGCAAGAAGCCACCACGTCGACCAAATTGGATTGGATTTTTCTCTCACGACAAGTAGAAGATACTTCGCAAAACGCCGATGACAACATGCCCGGAAAATAGGATGATATTTTTCTTCGTCGGTTGGGAGTAGTTGGGTTGCTTCTCTGAAACGCTACAGAGCTGGGCAGGCAACTTCCCAAAAAGCGCCCGAGAGTGTAGCTGCGCCGCATGTGGATCGCTTTGAAAATTCAAGGATGCGTTCTCGGCACTACAAGGCACGCTAGGCCGGGATCCGGTGCTCCTTTCGCGATACACAGCGTCCATTGACCGCAGCAGCGGGATATATGTCAACAAACCTATTGGATTTGGAGTTGGTAGAGGACGGGGCTTCTTCACCATTGTTCGAAGCACCGCCTGTGAGCATACACCCAGATCCAGCAGAAAGCAGCTCAACCGTCTACGTGCATCGGCCTGCAACCCTTTCAGAAGGATCCGCGACGATCTGAGACCAGCTTGGTCTCGTCTCGTCCAGGAGTTCAGGGCATCGAGTGGCATTGCTCGCGCTGGGTGTCGGAACTCACGATGCGTTTTCCATTTGAGATCAGAATGGATGCCGAAGCCGACAAAACGGCGGTTTACGCGGTGGCTGCGCCGCTTGACGTGACCCACCGAGCCGCGCGACCACACGAGGGACACTGGGGAGGTATTCCGCTCGCATGTCGTTGAAAATACGTCGAACGGAGGACGATGATGTGGGAAGCGCGGCGCGACGGGGGCGAGGGAAAAATATTATTGATACGTCGCCAGCGACCCACTCACAAGCAGCATCTCGTCGGTCGCGTCATACACGCCGACGTGCTCGGGATACTGAGCCTCCTAGTTGGCCTTAAGGTATGCGAATCGTCCACGAGAAGTGTGTAACGTATTTGTCACGAGCTTACTGACGTGGGGGTCCCGACCTGAGAGTCGAAGATCCACTCACAGTTTTTTTGTGTTGGACATCATCGGTGGACTCGAACGGAGGATTCGAGGCGACAGCGTCGTCGGGACGAAGAAGCTTCGAGATCCGACGTTGCATCTGCGCAGAGACCGTCGTTGGGTTTGCCGCATGCGCGTGCAGGCGCCGAAGCTCGTGCCTTGCGGCGACGGCACGAAGGGCCGTCTCCCCGAGGGCACGCGCGTGTCCCCGGATCCCTCGCGAAGACGGAGATGCGCCTGCCGTCGCGCGCGGGCGGCGTGGTCGTCATAAGCCGCGAGAAGCCGCTCAAGTCTGCCTGAACATCCCTTCTCGTCATCTCGATGGGCATTCAACGACGTGTAGTACGGTCGCATGGAACACTTCTCACGGCATAATCCTGGTTTATGATGTCGCGTTGATAATCTGTGTTTCTCCATCCTGAAATGACATCTCGGGCAAAACGTTCCCTGAGCTCTTCGTTTTCCAAAAAGTAGAGAAAGGAGTTCTCCTCTTCTTCCGTTTCGCAGAAAGTCAGTTCAGAGGACGAGAACGCGTGCATCAACGGCTTTCTACCGGAAAGCATGAATATTTCCCTGAAGCTTCCTGTCGATGTCACAGCTTCATTAGCGCACAAGAGCAGGAACAGGTCTTCGTCCAAGGGTTTTCCGACTCGAAGCTCGATTCCTGGCATTGCGCGTCTAAGTTTTGCAAAGAAGCCACAAGTCGGGTTGTCCATAGTCTCGCAAAAAACAAACACCTTCATCCCTGGCAGACGAGAATGAATGTTGTTCAATGCGGCAAGATAATACGCAGTGGGAGCCAGAAAATAACTCCCGTGAACTTTGTTTGAAATGTAAGAGCCCGTGATCCCGCTGTAATGTCCTGTTGAGGTATCCCCCGATCTTACGTGAATCGCGACGTGGGGCGACGTGGGACATGCTTTGCCGAAAGAGTGCGTCGCGTTGATTTCGAAGTAATGTCTCAAAATGTCGTAAGCGCAGTCATCAGTACGATCGCCATACATCTCCCTGCCGTCGAAATAGTACCACTGCTGCCCGTTGAAGTGCGGACAAGGCCAAGAACACGACGACCTTTCACACGCCGTCGAGCAGCTATTGTTAAGATTTTTGAAAACTGTTGTCCTGGGTGACCACCCTTCCAAGATTGGAAAAGGGTTTATTTCGATGTTGCAACAACCATGCTCGGCGAGATCTATCATATTTTTTAGTGTTCGAATCCTATTTCCGAGGCGGCCCTTTACGCTCAGTTGTCCTATGAGTCCTATGTTCATCACCGTGTCTTTCTTTGACAGCTCGATTCCGTGTGAGTCTTCGTTGTATATTGGAAGGAACTGGTCACAGAGCTTTTCTTTTCGTATCAACGCTGCTTTTGAAGTGCTCGACTCGGTATTTGTGGCACCGATAAAGTCAGACACTGTTGGCAAGATCCTTTCGCGTGAAAAATCGTCGAAGTATTCCGGTGGTGTGTAACTTATAGAGTGCCAACATAAAAGCACGAGCAAACCAAACAACACTACTAGCATCGCCAGAAACCATGTTCTGCAGTACGTCGATACCGCAGGGCATGGTGGAAGACTGCCTATTCGCGGCTTGGATGCGGAATACCCGAAGAAAAAATTCACGCAAAGGAATAGGAGCAGAGTGTCGTGAAACGTCCCAGTCCATAGCATGTGAGTTGGCCAGATAAGACAGACTGCAAACACGGGCACCACCTTCCACACGCCCAAGACTGCGAACGACGCCGCAGTGTGAAGCGTGCGGAAATGAAACGAATAGTAACTCATCGCAATCCCAAGAGGGCAAGATACTAGTAGTGCTGACCAAACTACCCCTGACATCTTTAACAGGTCGCGAGTCTGAGGTAGCTCTGTGAACACCGTCATCGTCGCGAAACACAGCGCCGTAAACAAGTTTTGTTGGAAAATCAGTTTCCAAGTCCCAGAAAGTCTGGGAACGCGCGATATCAAGTGCTTGACATACATCGTGTGGAACAAAGATCCGCAATACCATAACGCCAGCCAGTGGGAGTGAGGACTGCCTTTGCCATAGTTGTACAGAGCGTATATGAAATAACCGCTCGCGAGTCCTGAAAGGGATGCGAGGGACCGAAGAGTGGGCAGCTCGAGATTGGAAAAGAAATATTCGAGGATGCTCAACACAAGAGGAGCTGTCAAGCGCAAACAAACGTAGGTCTGGACCCTGATGTACTGTATTGTCTTTAGGTTTGTAAACAACTTAAACGCGTATGATCCAGCACCAACAGATAACATCTTAAATTCATCTCTTCGAGGCCACAACACTTCTGAGGTTCCAACGCGGAGTAATATAAATAGGACAGACACAAGGCTTTGAATTGAAAGCAACAGAGACGGAGAACCCAAAGCACGCACAAATGCCGCGTTGACGAGCAACAAGATCGAACTCGACGATGTGTATGCGATGACGTGCAGCACGTGTTCTTTTTCAACCGAGGCGATACACATATTCATCATCTATTGTTTGCTCACTCCTGCTCGGATCTCGCAATCGAACACCCTTCTGTTGTCATCGGGAATCACACGTATTGCTCGTCCCTCAAACGCACCATGTCAGTAAGATTGTAGTACAAATGTCTAGATATATCCTAGAGCTAGTAGCTACTAGCCAGCTAGAGCTAGTCAGTGCTAAGTGGGGTATCTGGCTGGGATAGTAATAGTAGTATGCGTCATATCCCTTTAAATCCCGGAAATGTGTTTGACTGATCGGTCAAACTCAAAAAATATATTCGACGTATGGGTTTTTACCCTGATGTTCGTGAAAAAAGCACGTTTTGAGACGAGATGCATCAAGGCGTGGTGCACGGGCCGCACAAGGCGACTAGCATTTTTCTGGCGCAAAAAGGAAGTGGCACGTGGGACATGGCATGATTACGCTATGATACAGCTATGATTTGCTATTTATGAGAGCTAGGAAGATGTTCGAACGCTTCCGTCAACTCGCTCGAATCATCCCCAACTTTTCTTTGTGCCAAGGCCCCCAGCATTCCAGATGTAAATGGACACCTTTGCAGTCCTCGTGTGCGCACATCTTCCTCGAATACTTCGGTTTATACGGCTCAGAGCAATATCCACACGGGCGCCTCGCATCAACTTCCCAGATGTCAAAATGAGCTCCCCATTTCTTCACGAGGGTCTGATCCGCCGACAGCGGCGGCGCGGGATCCTCCGGCGCGTCCTCGTGTGCAGAATCAGCACCATCAGCAGGCAAGTCGTGATCATTCTCCATGGTAGCACCATCATCGGGTTCAGGGGTCGCCGGCCTCCGACGCCGAGATCTCGACCCAATCGAGCTCCCGTTCGACATCCGAGCCTGTGCTTTCCACATGTTATCCGCATTCGCCCCCCCGGGTTGGACGCATAACAATTCTTCCACCAGACGCTGCTGAAACTCCAAGCGGTTGGCCGTCTCGATCACCTTCGGACCGGTCGATTTCTTCCATAACGCCCAGGCGTTCACGCATGAGACATCCAAGGTCCAGATGAACAAAGCTTTCCAAGGCTTGTTCGACCGGCGCTGCGGTGAATATGTCCCGCGCATCTGGTCACACTTGTCGGTGCCGAGCATGTTCCTGTTGTAACAGATGGCACACAACGGCGCGGCGCGATCCGCTTTTCCATGGCCTCGCTCTCCCCGAGCCAGGCTCGAGGATGAACGTCTTTCAAGGGTGCCCACCTCATCGGTTTGGTGGATGGTGGTAAGAAAGTTTATATGGGCCGAGTCCATCCATGCCCACGCGACTAAACCACTGTCGGCATACATCGGTCCGTGGACGTCCCCCGTCTGCACGGAGCCGCCTCCGTCTGCTGTGCGCGCTGCCTCGAATCCCGCCGGAAGCAACTCGCCAGGGATCTGGGCTCCCGCACGAGGCTTCCAAGTTCCGCACGAACGGTGACCCATTTGACGGATCTGTCGGAAGGTAGATACACCGGTGAACAGGTTGTCCATGTAGATGTGGAACTCCCTCGTCGTCGGAAGACTTCTCACAAGATCCAGAGTGATCCTTCGAATCTTGCCGGACCCGGGAAGCGCCGGCTTGTCCAGGATGAAATCGTAGGTATAGCCGTCGTGTACCTCATTGATGGAGAAGATCCGGAATCCTTGACCCGCGGGTTTGTGTTTGTTCTGGAACGTCTGCGATGTCCACCTCGACTTGCAAGAGACGGTTTGCTCATCGATAGAAAGATTTTGGTCCATCTCGGACGCCGGGCGCGATTCTTTCAGCTGCTTGTTAAACAACTGCATCCACAGTCCAACTTTGCGTTCGAGTCCGTTTGCTTGCGCGGCCCTCTCTTCCTCCTCCGTCTCCAACGCGAGGATGCCCTTTATCGCGTTGTATCTTTCCTTCGTCATGCCCGCGCCTATGCCGAACTTTCCGCCGCACGCACTCCAAAGCTGTCTGTTGCCCCAGTAGTCGGAGAGCTGCGGTAATCGCACGATGCCCATGTACAGCGTGATCCCCAACCACACCTTCAACTCTGGCACTGTAAGCGCTTTCCAATTCTTCATGAACTTAGGTGGCCAGCTTTGATTACTTTTCACCCAGGGCGGTTTCTTGAGCGCGGCCTGCACCGGAGCCAGGTTAGCAAAGCATGGTGTATTTGCGAGTGCGATGATAACTTGATATCTCTGGGCCCGCGAGTTTGTCGATGCGCAGATGCGAGCCTGCATCTCCGGGGTGATAAACTTCTCGAACAGCTGCAAGGGAGATACCGGTTTCATAGCGTCTCCGGGCATCTCGTCGACCTCGGGGGATCCATCACTGCCCCCCGCCCCCGCCCCATCAAAGTTCAACAGTCTAGACGCACCCGAGGAACGTTGCCGACGCCGCGCCGCGCCTGCGGGGCCGACGTCCTCGCCGTCCGCGCTCGGTGGGTCATTGTCCATATCCCTCGGTGGCGACATGTCCCTCGGTGGCGACCCGGTATCCCGGGCATTCGGATCGCGTTCATCTGGTGCAGCATCGGTCTCCGGTCGCATCCATGACCATGTGGCGTCATTCACTGCTGGGTCAGTGTGAGCGACTCGCGTGGCAGTTTCGTGCGGCCGGAAGGTTTCCGCACGAGCGGGGATGGCCAGCGTACCTCCTGCAACGCGGTCACCTCCCGCAGCGTTATCTAAGAGACTCCAATCGACATAACCATCTAAGTCATCGTCTTCCTGGTCGTTCGGTCCATTGCCATCGTCGCCACCATCCCCGCCGTCGTGGTCGCTGTCGCTGTCGCCGCCGCCGCCGTAGCGCGGGCGCAAGGGGTGGTGCGACGCCGTCTCGACTATCACCATATCGTCGTATTCATTCTCCGCAGGTGAATCATCAATAGTCGCGTCTGCGAGGTCGCTGAAAATGTCATAGGCATCATCAACGACGAGTTCAATGGCAGCAGTGGCGTGATCCTGCACGGTTTGAGCACGAGATGAGAAGGTTAGAAGCCGTCTCCGAAAAGAATACCGAGACCGCGTTCGTGCGGGCCGCGCGTCGAGGACAAATATGACTAGGGCGGGCAGAGGGGCGGGGGCGGCGACATCCAGGATGCCCAACGTGTCTCGCACGCCACGTTCGCTTCTCCTGCGGGGTTGTATGGTATGCTTAACCCTTTGCAAAGGTAAGCGCGCTCGGATTCCGGGAAGATGACGCACCTGTTGTACCCGTTGCGAATCACGCTGTCCTTGAAGACGATCACTGGAGCGCGAAGCCCCCCGGCCTCCATCCCGTGAAGTTCCCGCGGCATCTGGACCTCCGTCCGCATCGCGTTGCGGTCTCTCACGTGCTCTCTCGACCTGCGCGGTTTATGATGGTTCGGGAACAAGGCTTCCGTCAATGGACAGAAAAAGAAAACACATGCCTCGGGTACTCCAAGTTGTACATGAAATGCGTCGTACACCAGCTGAACGTGACGTGCGGGACGGTGCCCGTACTCCGCCATAATCGGTAGAGACCTTTCATAGACGTGTGATGAAGTCATCCGATGCTTCACGCAAAAATATATAGATCGTTAACGGGCATGCGGTGTGGGAAAGACAAGGCGGGGCCACTCACCGGATTTAACGAAACAGGATCTGGTTCACCTTGGCCGAGGGCGCACAGCTGTGAGCCACCAGCACCACCTGCGGCAGCTCCGGAGGCTTCGGCAGCCTCACGTGCAACTGTCTTCTTGTTCTTCGACCCTTTCGGCCTACCGCGGCGCTTAGGTTGCGCCGCGGGTGCTGCGTTGTGGAGGCGGGATGAGCAACGGTTAGGTTAAAAAAAGCTCCGACAGTCTCGGAAACTCTGTTTTTCCGTCGGAGAGAGCCGCGCGGGAAAAGGCGCTTCTGGAAAGGCGGGAAAAGAAAAAAAACTCACCTGTTGTCGTAGCTGCCTCACCAGAGCCCATCCCGAACGTTTCCGCGAGGGGCTGCTCGTCGCGCTCGTCGCTGTCACTATCGTCAGTCTCTTGTTTCAGGGAGATCTCGTCACTATCGTCCTCAGAGGTGTCGGAACTTGAGCTTCCATCGGATTGCCGATTATGAACAGGCACCCACGTCGCTGGATGGTTATTCTGGTGGTTGCGCGGGCTCTTACGCGGCGACACCCGCACATACGTCACATTGGCGCGGGCCGCCGCCACTGCAGCGGTCCAACGCCTTTCTGAGGGTGGCATACAACCTTATCCTTTAGTTTGACCGATCGGTCAAACTCGGGGCCTTTGCTTCTTCCCAAATGGCGCGCAGATTGCGCGTGGAAACGCTTTCGCGCGCTTCCGAACTGCCGGCGCGAGCCGCAAGGTTCGATTGTTCGACCGGTTCGGGCTTCGGATGTGCCTAGCGAAAGGGAAAAAAAACGAAACTCAGCTACCGCTAGGTTTTTTCCGCAAAGAGGCAGCTTTAGTTTGACTGATCGGTCAAATAATATTAAAAGGGATAATGGATAATCATTACCCTCAATTACCAGTTTTGTATGACTACACTACGCACGGGTCAGAAAGTTAGTTACAAACATCATTTTCGTCCGCTGAGAACAGCTTCTTTCGGTACCGGTTCGAGATTCCGTTGCGTTCCGGTCCGCTCACGACTCCAAAATCCACTCCGTGTAGGTCATCCTATAGGGGCTGGGGTGGTGCTTCTTCGGTGTAAGGTCCACGAAGAGAAAGTTGTGTCTGTTGTTTGGGTCTTTGTTCATGACGTAGTTGTACGCTTCCAGGATCTCTTTTTTCGGAAGGACCCCTGAAAGTTCTGTTGTGAGTAAGTCGAGTTCCTTCAAGTTGCCCGTCTTCCAAATCGCGCAGCAGTTGATGTTCCCTCTGATGCTCTTTGGAATCCCCTCGTTTCCCGAGGCGACGTAGTTCTGGACAGCTATGAAGATGGATACGCCTATAGGTGGTTCCCCATTTTCGAAGGACGCATTGGACGCATTCGTCGCTGCATCGTCGTTGGTCGCGCTGAGCGACTCGTTGGTGATGCTCTCCGAGCTCAACGACTTGTGCTTGATGGACGATGCCAACCCCATCCCGAACGGCTGGCAGCACTGCAACGTGCACTCTACCTACGTGCAGGGTCGTGCTACGGGGAAGCTCATCTCCGACGCCTCGATCAATAACGTGTTCTCGACCGCAGTCCACGACGTGGAGGATCGCTTCGGCGTGAAGACGAACAAGCTTCGGCACGCGCTGCGCGGCATGTCAAGCAAGCGCAAAACAATTGAACACGGATCCCCGGACGCGACGCAGACCGACATGCGCTACATGCCTACGATTTTCGATCAGCACTACTGTCAAGAGATCGTGGACGTCAGGACTTTAGCAGTCGGGCTGTTCGCTGACCCTGACGTGGTCGCGAGGCAGGAGTGGCACCTGGCTTCTTTCATGCATCGGCGAGACATCGTGTATCCGAGCTCGATCTTTGGGAATGACGAGAACACGCTGTTCCCCCGTCTCCGACGCCAGCTCAACTCCGACGCTTTCTCACAGAGATGCCGGGAGCTCGGCCACGTGAATGAGCGTGATTCGCTCTTGCGCGTTCTTGATGCTTTGGATTCACACGTCTTGTCTGACTACGCGATGCTGTTCGCGCAGATCGAGTTGTTCGCGGAGAACGAAGACAACGTGCCCGTTTTCAAAGACGCGCGCTTGATTCCCGACGAGTTGACGTTTACGCGCGAGTTCCACCCGGTGTGGTCTCGCATGGCAGTGTTTGACACGGACGAGTTCAAGGAGCTTACCAAGAAGATGCGGGAGGTGTGGACGAGCCGCGAAAGATTGCGCGCGGAGGCCATGCAGCAGGATCGTGAGGTGTCCATGTCCAGTCTCGGTTTGCAAGTGACGAATCTGGCGACTGCCGTGACGGCTTCGAACCATAACGTTTCGCAATCGCTCCAGGCGTTGTCTCGGCGCGTCCAGGAGTTGGAGGACAACACCGAAGCTCGAGTTAAGGCTGGGGTCGAGATGGCTCTGCGAAGCCTCGGGATGGCGGGCGGCGGTGTACCGAGTGGCGGCGCGACGGACGATGCTGGGGACGATGCTAGGGACGATGCTGGGGACGATGCTGGGGACGATGCTGGGGACGCCGCCGCAGCCCCGGCGCGAGACGCCACGGCGGGCGCCGGACGCGCGGGTGCCGCATTGCCCTCGAGTGCAAGCGTACGCGTCAGGACCAAACCGGATCCGATCTTCGCGAACGCGAAGCTCTTCAAGCGGCCGAGCCACTGCTTCTCTGCGTATCATGACACGTTTGAAGGCTTCGGTCCTGCTTCGCGAGACGTGGCGAAGGACGGTTATAGCACCAGGAACGCGAGCCACGCGAAGTTCTGGTCGAAGATTCGACACGTCGTCTTCAACATCTACGCGCGTGTCAAGCACGGTGAGGATTGGCCCGTCGTCCCGTCCGTCACGGAGGATGGGAACACCAGCGCGGATCACGACGTGTATCGTCTGCGGCTGTCGGAAGTCCTCGCCCAAGCTGATGAGGAATACTTGCGGTGGGCCACGGTCGGCGGAACGATTCCAAAAGGACGAGGCTTGTTAAAGTGGTGCGAATCGCACAGCACGTCGTTTACGAAGATGAACGCGCCTGCCGGCTGGCACGAGCGGCTTTGGCCAGTGTAGACAGACAGAAAGAGAGATGGAAAGACACATAGAGACATCATGGATGAAGATTCCGTGCAACAATGTACTCGGTACCCGCCGTATTTCACCGTCGTCGCGTCCTTGGAGAGCGGCCTCTCGGGCTTCGGCGCGTGCTTCGGCCCGAGCGCGCGGTGCGCGCGCGTGACAAGATGGCGTCGATGTACCGCATAATCCGCGCGCGACACCGCCGTGCCCTGGCTCGGGATCCATCCCTCGTCAAGTAAACGCGCGTGACATGCCGAGTATTGCCCTGCGCGCGCCCGGCACGTGCCTGTCTTGACCAGCTCGCACTCGTCCCGGGCTTCGCCGCGCTTCGGGCCGATCGCGCGCGCGTCCTAGCAGCACCAGTACTTTCGGGTTCGGGGGGGCTGGGGCGGGGGCGGTACCCATACAACTCATCTTATGTATACCTTAATGGGAAATATATCGTTTCTGGTCACAGCTGGCTTGCTTGTGCCAATGCCGCGCAAGCTCGCGGACACCGTAACCGCAGCCCCCATCAAGAACCGCGTGCTGCGCAGGCGTAATCGCAAGAAAGACCACACCTCGCCGCCCACACCGGTACCACCTTTCTACTTCACAACCCGCGGACCGCGGACCGCGATGGCCTGCTCCAAGCCGGCTTTGATCACCACCGCAAGGAACTGAAGGGGAGGCCTGTACGCAGTTGTCCTTGCTACGCCTCGAGGAAAGCCGGCGGTCGTTCCGCGCT
>Ga0181561_10003911_pt1 | contig 13005 bp, 13 predicted proteins | sample 011ome_19_FD_133760 | JGI IMG/M metagenome (GOLD analysis project Ga0181561, IMG submission 133760) | Coastal salt marsh microbial communities from the Groves Creek Marsh, Skidaway Island, Georgia - 011510BT metaG (megahit assembly) | ecosystem: Environmental > Aquatic > Marine > Intertidal...
GGGATGTCGAATGTGTCTGGCGCCTCGGCCATGAGGGATTTCAGATCGTGGGTTCCCTCAACCGCGGTTAGTGTCTCACCCTTGGCTATCAGAAGGACATGACGCAAATCCGTCAGCTGGTCCCGTATGCCGGCGATTTTTTGCCGGTAAAGGGCCTCCGTCGTGACCAGAACCGCACCTTTGCCGATGGTCATGCGTGCGGCAATCGGCTCCGGTCCGAACGCCGAAAACAGGGGCGAAAAAACCGAGCCGTTCTTCAGCGTTCCGAGTGCCGCGATATAGAGTTCGGGCAGACGGCCTGAAAGGGCGAATACGCGCTCCCCTTTGCCAACGCCCAGGTGCCGCAGGACATTGGCAAAACGCGCCGTTTCCTGGCGCAGATCCATGTAGGTGAAATCGCGGATGTCGCCGGTCCGGCCCAGCCAGCGCAGCGCCAGTTTGTCTGCATGGTCGCCGTTCGCATGGCGGTCCACCGCTTCGTGAGCGATGTTCAGTCCGCGCCCCTGAGGCAGCCCGTCTAGCTCTTTTCGGGCGGTATCCCAGGAAAAAGTTGCGCGAATCTTTTCGTAATCGGATAGAACCGGGAGCTGTCGGTCGGCTTGCAGCCGCTTTTTCAAAATTGGCGGGGTGGTTCTGTCTGTATCGGTGTCGCTCATCCCATCCACCGGTTTCCCGTTTCTGATGTCCGTATTTGCCGCTGGAACCCAGTCAAGGGGGCTCAACGAACCGCGAGTTCGGCGTTGGACAATTTGTCGCCGGGCCGATCGCGAATCTCCAACTTGTGTTCCAGTGCGACGATGACCGGTTCCATGAAGTTCACCTCGTTGAGCTGTGATGCACCGTATAGCGCACCCGGGCTGAAGACATTGATCTCCATCAGTTTGTCTTTCACGATATCCAGACCTGCCAGAAAAATGCCATCCTCGATCAGGCGAGGCCCCACCGTTTCTGCCAGGTGGATCATTGCGTCGGTGACCTCCGCCACCGACCGGGACCCGCCGGCGCTCAGGTTGCTGCGCATATCGCCGGTTGGCCGTCGTCGGTGGACAGCGGCAATTTTTCCCTGATATTCGAGTATCCGACCGTTCATCAGAAAAACACGGGTGTCTCCGTCGAGGGCGTCGGGCAGATATTCCTGCGCAATGATGTAGCCGTCCCGGAGTACCGCTTCGATCATCTGGTTGACGTTGGGAGCATCTTCGGGCCGAAGCAGGAAAACATTCCTGCCGCCGGATCCCGCCAGAGGTTTGAGGACGATGGTGCCGCCCTCAGAGTTGGCGAAGCTTTTGATCTCTTCCTTGTGCCGGGTGATCAGTGAGCGGGGCCGAACAGATTTGGGAAAGTACTGCAGATAGGTCTTGTTGACGGCATGATACAGGCCGTCAGGATTGTTCAGGACGATGACCCCGTGCCGCAACGCGAGGCGCCCGAAATTTATGCTCGCGAGCCGGGCCCAGGGGCGCGACTGCAGATCCTGGGAAGGGTCGTTCCGAAGCATCAGGATGTCCATCGTATCTACGGTAATGCGGGCACGCAGCGCACGGTGCGACTGGAGGTCGTCGAGTAATGCTGCGGCCGATTCATAGAATTGTCCTGCCGGTTTGCGGGCATCCGCGTGGACCATCTCATCGGGGTCGTAGGTGAAATCAGACAGACCGATATACCAGACCTCGTGCCCCCGTCGCACCGCTTCGAGTGCCAGGTGCGTTGTCGTGTAATCGACCAATTCGGTCATGACGTCATTGACGACAAACCCAATCTTCATTGGACGTCTCCGGTCACCAGTTTGAGAATGTCTGTATCGGTTTGCGAGGTGATCCGGCGCAAACGTCGTTTCGCATCCGGGTCGTCGAGATATGCCGGGCGAAGCGGTGCGGGAATCAGTACCTTGCGCCAGACGAGCTCTTCGATCAGGTCCAGTTCATCGAAGGCTATTTTTCCGATCAGCAGGTCGGCGAGCGGTATTCCCCCGGCAAGAATGCCGAGCAACCGATTGATCCCCCGGAGATAGACGATATCCTTGGTCAGGCCGCCGCCGCGGTGGACGCGCATGGCGACCGTAAAGGCTGATTTTTGGCCGAAACCCTGATCGTCGTGCAGCAGGCGGAAGGTGTCGACGAATGTTGCGCCGTCGGCAACGTGGTCGGCCGCAAGCACCCGGCCGGCCAGCAGGCGCAGCCGCGGCCGGCTCAGTCCGCCGACAAGATACTCCGCCAGAACGGCGAGTCCTTCCTGGAGTTCCTCGTAACCGGCGCTGCCCGTATGCAATTGCCGGAACGGCTGCGACAGCCCGTTATGGTATGTCAGAATATGGGTGCCCACTTCATGCTGCACGGTGGCTGCGATCCGAGCTTTGGCGACACGCGTGTCACGCCCGACCAGGAGGTGGCCGCGCGACACCATAATTCCCGGAACATCGTCAAGAATTCGAACCGTCGCGGAAAGGTCAGGCTTCAGGCCGCGTAGCCGTACCAGTTCCGTTTCCGCGTGAACCGCAAACACCTCGGCGTCGACGGAAGCGTTGTCATGGTCATCTGGTGTGTGGGGAGGAACCGCGGCCAGAATGGCCCGCGCCTGATCGAGCAGGATCGAATCCGGACGTCCGTATACCTGCTGGCTGCCGTACAGAACCTTTATCGTGCCGCGATCTGCAAGCATGGTGATCTGCCGGTCCAGTTCGTCTTGTTTTCGGCTGAAGAATGTATGGAGTGCGGGATCTTCGATCCGCTCCAGGGGAATTCGAAAGAGCTGATGCTTCAGCGATCCCGGATCGACGGTTCGCGGCCGGTAGTGAAACTCCGGTTCCTGCTTGAATTTATCCCGGCGAAAGGCCCGCCATGCGGATTGCGTGTTCGTCGGGGTGAGATGAAGCAAAAGATCGAAAGCGTCTCCAACCTCCCCCAACTGGCGATCGACTTCCCACACCGCACGTGTCAAGGCTCTGCGCCCCAGTTCATGATAATGCACCGGGCGAAACGTGCCTTCCGTGTGCGAGAAGGAGAAGAAAGTCTGCTTGAGAACCCGCCCGAGTTCGCGGCGGACGTCGCGAAGGATGCCAGGGTAAAGTCGTCCGCTGGTTGGGTTCCGGTAAAAATCGGGTATCTCGAGTCCCAACACCGTGCAGTCCAGTTTTTCCGCTTCCTCGGCGTTTAGAAGGGGGGGCTGGCCCGGTGGCGACGGATTGCGTTCATAGTGAAGCAAGACCTGCACCGGTTCTACCGGCCATTCTGCCCGGATCAACCCGCTTTCCATCGTTTCCAGTACCGGTTGCGGAAAGGCATGCGCCGGCGCGACAATGCGGAATGCCATTGACCCTGAACTATCTCCCGGCTCCGGCGCGGCTTTTGCCGGCGGCGCAGACCAGAGTTCGAGCAGGATAGCGCGCCCGAACGCCGCGGAGAGTTCGGTCGCGAGACCGGTCACCAATGATCGCAGTGAGCTCCGAATTTGCGGGTCTCCCGATGCCAGCAGGTAAGAGGCCTGGCTCAGCAGCAAGGTTTCGGTTCCCGGGTCGTCCCGGTCCGCCGGTCGCCGGTAGACACATAGGAAAGGCTGCTTTCGGTCGATGTGAAGCCGTCCCCAGCCCGGAAGGCGCCGGCGTAAGAGGCTGTTTTTTGCCAGGGTCTTGCGGGCGCTGCGCGCCAACTCCGCCGGTATCGGCGCCGCCTCCTTCATCTAAGTGCCTCCAGCGCGTCCAGCATGCCTGGGATTGTCGCGCGGAAGGCGTCGAGCAAGGCATTCGCGAGCTGTGCGTCGACCTCGCCCGTCCATTCGTTCATGAAGAATTTTTTTACCTCGATGGCGAGGACGCACCCTGTATTGGGAAAATAGTGATGGACGTATTCGGCGACGTAACGGCCCCGGAATTTTACATTCTCGCGAATGTCGAGCCGTCTTCCCGGAAAATCGAAAGCACGCATATCTTCGATGAACCGGTCGACCAGCGGCGCCCAGAAGCTACGGTCCATCGACCCGGTTCCAATATTTATATCGGGGTTTTGTTCGGGGTCTGCGGGGGGGCAGTCCGGGCCGTCACGCAAATGATTGTAGGAATGGAAGTCACACACCACGAATCTGCCGAAGCGTTTTTGCATCCCCGTCAGGAAGCTGTGCAACGTGCGATAGAACGCGGCATGTTCCGCGAGCGATTGACGGATCACGGTTTCATCGACCGGCTGCTTCCAGATGTCGAGGTTCCAGCAATCCTCGGGCTGAATGCAGATCGCGGTACTGGGGTCCCGGTTGAGATCGACTTCGAACCGTGACCGGCGGGTGAGAAGCTGGTTGTGGCAAGCCAGTGTCCAGTGGTCTGTGAAGGGGTCTTCTTCGCGCAGGCGTGTGGCTTCGTCGATTTTCATCAGGGGTAGAAGATCGGGACGAATTTCGTGCCCTGCATGAACCGCAAGCCCGAGAACCGGGCCGTCGCCCTTGTGGAGATGCCACAATCGTTTCGGGTAGCGAGGGTCCGCGCTCATGTGATCTCCCGTGTATGCGAAAGAAGCTGGCTCATGGGTATAAGGCCGGTATCGCGCGGGCCAATTGATCCAGTTTAATTTCCCTTGCTTATTTCCGCGTAGAGTCGATGCCGCGCTGATTGGGCGCGTAAAATCAGGAAAGGATAGTTTCGATGAGCAAGAAATCGGTTGCTTCCAAAGACGATACCAAATCGACAGCGCCGGAAACCGTCGGGAGCCCGGTGGCCAACCCGTTGGTAGACTTGCGCGATGAGGTGGACCGCCTGTTCGATCGTTTCTCCACCCGGTTTCCGTCGCTGCCGACCGGGCGTAGTCTGTTCGATTGGGACCCCTTCGGCGGGTCGCGCGGCGCGGCCGGTTTCGCGGCGCCAAGCGTCGATATAGCCGAGACCGATGAGAGCTACGACGTCACCGCTGACCTGCCCGGTGTGAGCGAAAAGGATATCAATGTTGAGTTGAAAGACGATGTCCTGACCGTCAGCGGCGAAAAGAAGGAAGAATCTGAAAAGAAGCAGAAAGACTATCGCCTTTCCGAGCGACGTTTCGGATCTTTCAAACGGTCGTTCAGACTTCCGTCAGGCGTAGACGAAGACAAAGTGACGGCGAATTTCAAGGATGGCGTGCTGAAAGTCGTCCTTCCGAAATCGGCCGAAGCGCGGAAGAAAAGCCGGAAAATCGACATCGCTGCGGGTTAGAACTGTCCCTGTCGGTTCATCCTGTCGGTTTCGGTAATCTCGGATGAATACCGTCGGCGCACGATGGCGCACGATTGTCGGCGCCGACGGCCGCGATGTTCAGAGGTGTAAATACTCTTCAAAATTTTCGCTCAGCACATGATTCGATCCACGATCAATTTGACTTCGACCGCCAGCACAACAACCACGATATTTTCGAGCAGAGCCGCTCATCCGCCACGAAAGAATGGCGCCGACTGGCGGTGTGAAAGCGAGGTCGCCAGCAATTCAAGAGACTGGTTCGCACTGGACTGACAGCACCGCCAATTCTTCATAGAACCCGGCTGACGTCGGGCAGTGCGCTATACTAGTCCTTTACGACCAAAATCACCTCGAACCGCGGGCAGAGGCCGCGCCGGTGCCGAGTTCGATAATTTCTGCCGTGATTGCTTCCTGCCGGACCCGGCGCAGGGTGGCCTGAAATGTCTGCAGCTCGCGCTCGATCTGGCTTCCCGCGGACGACATGGCTTCCATGCGTGCCTCGTTTTCCGCGGCAAAGGCATGCAGCGCAGCCTTGCACACAAGCGCATGAAAATAGTCCGCGCCCAGGCTGTCAATCAAAGTGGTTACGGGAATCTGCGTCAGCGGTTGTTCGGTCACGGTCGGCGGGTAATCCGACAGATCGACCGGAAAAAGCGCCTGCCGCACGATCTCCGGTCGCCCGGATTTCCAGCCCGTGAACAGCACATCGAGACCATTGATGCTGCCTTCGTCCACTCTGCGATAGATCTCTTTGGTGATCGCATCGGCGAGTTTTGGGATCCCGGGCGTATGGGATGGCATGGCGGCGTTCCACGCCGGCGCCAACCCGCGGGACGCGGCAATAGACAGGCCCCGCGTTCCGATCAGGAACAGTGTTTCAGCCTTCAGGTCTCCGCTGATGCTCTCCAGTACGCGTTCGCTGAACGCCCCGGCGAATCCCTGTTCCGCACAGAATACGAGCAGGCCGGTCCTGCCGGTATTGCGCCCGGTTTTGTCTTCTGAAGCAGTGGTGTTGGGTCCGATCGCGCTGGATATCGCAGCGGCAATGGTCGCCGCGTAGTCGTCAACGGCCTCCAGCTGCGTTCGCGCAATATGGGCGCGAGCGGCCGCGATGCCTTTCATCGCGTTCACGACGGCGCCGAGCTGGCGGACGCTATCGATCCGATCGCTGATGTCGGCCAACCGATCGGTCACGGTACGGTTGCCTCTGCATTTTCGTCGGTTGCGTCCTTGTCTTGGCCGCCGTCGGACAGAGATGCCGCAAGGCGGGTTATCGCCCTCTTCAGAACCTCGCGCGTCCCGGCATCCAGTTTTCCGGTCTCCGCAATAGTGCGGAGGACACCAGCGGCGTCCCTGTCCAGCGCTGCAGGCAGGTTTGCGCGGAACGCGGTCATTGTCTCCAGTGGCAGCGGGTCAAGAAGCCCCGACTGAACGGCCATCATCAGCGCGACCTCGTCGGCAAGGCGGAACGGCGCATGTTGTGGCTGGCGCAGAATTTCCCGTATCCGCTCGCCCCGGGTGAGTTGCTGGCGAACCCGACTATCGGGCATGCCGCCGAAGCGGGTAAAGACCTCCAGCTCCAGAAACTGGGCATAGTCCAGGCGCAGCGTGCCGGCTGCCTCGCGCAGCAGTTTCGCCTGCGTCTTGCCGCCGACGCGGCTGACGCTCAGGCCTACATCCACCGCCGGTTTCTGGCCCTGATGGAACAGCGCCGAATCCAGAACGATCTGCCCATCGGTGATCGAGATCAGGTTGGTCGGTATGTAGGCTGACAGATTCCCGGCATCCGTTTCCGCGACGGGCAGGGCGGTCAGCGAGCCGCCGCCCCGTGCCTGGGAGAGTTTCGCCGCCCTTTCCAGCAGCCGCGCATGAATGTAGAAGACATCGCCCGGATAGGCTTCGCGCCCTGGTGCCTGACGTGTGAGAAGCGCGATTTCGCGATGGGTGGCGGCATGTTTTGACAGATCGTCGATCACGATCAGGGCGTGTTGGCCCTTGTCGCGGAAATACTCCGCCATGGTGACCCCGGCATAGGGCGCGATCCACTGCAGCCCCGGCGCGCTTGCCGATCCCGCGACCAGAACGATACATCGCTCGAATGCTCCTTCGGACTGGAGTGCATCGACGGCTCGGCGGACGCTCGACGTTTTCTGCCCGACCGCCACGTAGATGCAGATCATGTCGCTGTCCCTTTGGGCGATAAGCGCATCAATGGCGAGTGTTGTTTTTCCGGTCGAATGATCACCGACAATCAATTCACGCTGGCCCCGGCCAAGCGCAAAGAGGGTATCCATTACAACCAATCCGGTCTGCACCGGCTCGGTCACAAGGTCGCGTTCGATGATTGAAGGTGCGGGACGTTCAATTGGCAGGTGTTCCGAAGCCTCAATCGGACCCTTGCCGTCCAGCGGCCGGCCCAGTGGATCGACGATGCGCCCGAGCAGCGCTTCTCCAACCGGCACGTTCACGACATCGCCCGTTCCGAGGACGGCGTCGCCGGCTTCGACCGTTGTGCTGCCGTCCAGCATGACGCAGCCTATGAGATCGCGGTCGAGGATCCGCGCGAACCCGACTTGGCCGCCTTCGAAATGCAGTACCTCGTCCAGACGGACATCCCGAAGTCCCGAAATCAAGGCGACTCCGTCGCCGATTTCTTCGACCCGTCCCTTGTGCTCGACGCGCGGGCCTAGCGAGATGTTGCGTACCGCTTTCCGACCCGCGGCGAGCCAACTCGGATGGTCAGGCGGCACTTTTCAACTCTTTCAGTATCCTTGCGAGGTCCAATTGCCAGCTGTTACGGAGTTCGAAATGTTTCGTCCGGATCTCCAGGCCGGCGATTAGTGAAGGGTCGGTAACGAATGTCAGTTTTGGCGTGCTGCCCAGAGCCTGCCTGACGGCATTTGTGATTTCCGATTTTTGTGTCTCGTCCGGTTCCGTTGCGCTGACCAGTTCAATGCCGGACTTTGTCGCGGCAAGAGCGGCCCGATCATCCGCGGACATCTGCGAGAGGGCCTCGACAAGAGACTCCAGGAAAGTGTTCTGAATCTCAGCACTATTGAGCCCGTCGAGCAGCTTCGCCGCAATCTCCACCGCAAGTTCAGCGGCTTGCGCCGATTGTTCTTTCTCGGCTGCCTCGCGATCTCGGGAAATTTCAGCCTGCGCGGCGGCGATCAGGCTTGCCGATTTTTCGCGGGCGGCCTCCAGCGTTGCAGCACTCGTTGCGGCTGCCGTCTTGGCGGCCTCGGCGAGCACGGCCTCGCGCTCTGCCGCGATACCTTCCCGGGCGCTGGTCAGCTCGGCAAGCGCAGCCTCCGCTTTCTTCTGCGTGATCCGGGCGTCTTCCAGCGAGCTACGAGCAGCATCCTGGCGCTTTGCGATCGCGCCCGCGACCGGCCGCCAGAACACCCGGGACAGGAGCCAAACAAGGATTAGAACATTGACGGCCTGCAGCCCGAGGCTCCAGAGGTCGATTGTCATGGGATCAGTTCAGCAATGGATTGGCAAAGAGCAGCAAAAGCGCGATGACGAGGCAGTAAATGGCCGTTGTCTCGATCATCGCCAGTCCGACAAACAGGGTGCGGGAGATCGTGTTTGCTGCCTCCGGCTGGCGTGCGATTGCGTCCATCGCGGCTGCGACCGACCGGCCTTCGGCGAGCGCCGGGCCTATCGCACCAAAGGCCACAGCAAAGGCCGCGCAGAAAATACTGGCAACGCTTGGATAATCCATCAGGAATCCCTTTCGGTTGGTGGAGAAGCTGATTCTTCAGTGGCCGGAAGCAAGCCGTCCGTTTCGGCATCTTGCCGGTTCCGGTGGTGGGCGTGGTCCCCGACCGCTGCGGTTATGAACACCATTGCAAGGACCGCGAAGATATAGGCCTGCACCAGTCCGGTCAGAAGTTCGAGCGCCATCAGCGGGATGGGGACGAGAAGGCCCGCCAGTGAGGCGATAATGCCGATAATGAAGACACCGCTCATGACGTTGCCGAACAGGCGGACGAACATCGAAAACGTCCGGGTGAAGCTTTCGAGCATGTTCAGCGGTATCATCACCGGATTCGGCGCGGCAAAGGATTTCAGATAGCCCTTCACACCTCTGCTGCGAACGCCGAACCAGATCACCGACAGAAAGACCAACACGGCGAGGGCGGCATCTGTTTCCAGCTGTGCTGTGGGCGGCTCGGCTCCGGGTACGAGGGAAGACCAGTTTGCCGCGAGGATGAACAGGAACAGCGTGCCGCTGAATGCGCGATACGGGGCGGGCCTCGCGCCGGTCGTCTCGCGGATCTGTGTGTCCAGCGTGTCGACCAGAAGCTCGAGTGCGGCCTGCCGCCTGCCGGGGATCAGCTCAAGTCTTCTGGTCAGCAAGAACGCGCCGACCACCAGGAGCAGCATGATCGCCCATGTCGTCACGACAGCCTGTGTGATCGGGATCGGTCCGATATGGAACAGGGGGAGGGATTCCAGCGGTGACTTCATGCGGTTGTGATCCGAGCGCGGTGAAGCGTCATAGAGCGTCCCGCCAGGATTCCGAGCAGCATTGCAATCAGCGCAAGTGCGCCGAACTGAAGTGTGAGAAACAGGCTTGCGCACAGCAGTAGGACGCGGCCCGCTATCAATGCGATGGTCAGCGCCGGCCCTCTGCCTGAGACAATGAGGTCAGCGGTCATCCGGACAGCACGGAAATAGACGAGTCCCAGAAGCACGCCGCCGCCAAGGCTGGCAGGCAATGTCAGGAATAGTGGCCAGGTATCAGGGTTTGTCATTGTGTGTTCATCCATTTCCAGGCGGTCCAGCCGCCAAGCCCAACGCCCAGCATCAGCAGGGGGGCCGACCAAAAAATTCCTGTCTCGAGACGCGCATCCAGCCAGCGTCCGAAGAACAGACCCGCAAGAGACGGTCCGACAATGATCCAGCCGAGCACGCCGATTTGGGCGAGACGCCGTCCAATGGACATATCGCCTTCGCGCAGCCAGCGATCGCGGCGGTCTCGCCGCCGCCGGGCTTCAGCGACCAGCGGATCCGGGTCGGATGGGTCTGTGAATTGGTCTGTCATCTGAACGATTCCGTGTTCGCGCCCGGGCGCAGGCGGCTGATCATTTGCCGGATGGCATGTATTTGCAGGCGCATGGTCTCGACATGTTCGATCTTTTCCGCTTCGGCCTCGGACTGGAACCGGGCCAGCACGTCTTCGTCGAGCGTTGCGAGAGCGTCCCCGGTGACCGCCTCGCGGGTCGCAATCGCGATACTGGTGCCATTCGCCACCGTCAGTACGCCGCCGCGAACCGCGCAGAACCGTTCGGTCCCGCCGCAGCGCCAGCTCACGATGGAAATCGTGAGCGCTGTCAGGAACGACGCATGGCCGGGAAGAATGCCGAAGCTGCCGCTCGCATCCTCCGCGCAAAGACTGTCTATGCTTTCATCCACCACGATAGAAAGTGGCGTTACGATGGTCAGCCTCATGCGGCGCTCTCTTTGTCAGCGCTGTCGGTTTCCGCTTTCTCAGCCGTTGCCTCCTTCGTGCGGGCCTCATCTATCGTTCCAACCATGTATAGAGAACTTTCCGCCCAGTCGTCCGTCTCTCCGTCAAGAATGGCGCGGCAGCCGGACAGCGTATCTTCAAGGGCGACACTGGTGCCGGGTGTGCCGGTGAAGGCCTCGGTTACCATGAAAGGCTGGGTGAGAAACCGTTGCAGCCGCCGTGCGCGCTTGACGATCTGCCGGTCTGCGGCTCCGAGTTCCTCTACTCCCAGCAACGATATGATATCGGCGAGTTCCCTGAACCTCGCCAGCGTCTGCCTGACATCCTCGGCGGTTTGGTAGTGTTCGGGGCCCACGACCAGCGGATCGAGCAGCATCGAAGACGAGGCGAGGGGATCAATGGCCGGATAGAAACCTTCCGAGGCCTGTGCCCGCGACAACACGATGACGCAATCCATATGACTGGAGATCGTGGTCACGGCGGGATCTGTGAAATCGTCAGCGGGTACATAAACCGCCTGTATGGCGGTGACCGCAGCCCCTGAAACGGAGGCAATCCGCTCCTGAAGCCCGGCGACCTCAGTCGCGAGCGTCGGCTGATAGCCGACGCGCGACGGCAGGCGGCCCAACAGGCTCGAGACCTCCGCGCCCGCCTGCACAAAACGGAACACATTATCCATCAGGAGAAGCACGTTCTTGTGTTTTTGGTCCCGGAAGTATTCGGAGATCGTGAGCGCTGTCTGGGCCGCTCTCCAGCGTGCGCCCGGTGGCTCGTTCATCTGGCCGTAGACCATGACGGTGCGCTCCAGCACGCCCGAGGACTGCATCTCGGTCAGGAGCTCGTGTCCCTCGCGGGAGCGTTCGCCAATACCGGCGAAAACCGAAATGCCACGGTATTTTTCCACCATCGCCCGGATCAGTTCCATCACCAGAACCGTCTTGCCGACGCCGGCCCCGCCAAACATAGCCGCCTTGCCGCCCTGCGCCATCGGCGTCAGGAGATCGATGACCTTGATGCCGGTTTCGAATACGTCGGTGGAACCGGATTGCGATCTCAGGAGAGGAGGGTAGGCGTGGATCGCGCGACGCGGCGTATCCTCTGCAAGTGGAGACCCATTGTCCTGTGGCTGACCGACCACATCCAGAAGCCGTCCCAGGACCGCTTCGCCCACCGGCACCATGACCGGCGAACCGTTCGCGCGAACAACGACACCGCGGGCAAGCCCGGCGGTGGATTGAAAGGCGACGGCGCGGACGGTTTCCATGTCCTGATGACTGTGAACTTCGAGGATGAGAGAAGTCTCACGGTCCCACTCGACAATCAGGGCGGAATTCACGGGAGGCAGTTCGGATCCGGCAAATGTAACGTCGACAACCGCACCTCTGACGGCGAGCACATGGCCATAAGAGGGGTTCGGTACCATTTCGGTGTTTTGATAAACTGGCATCACCTTCAGATATTTTCTGCACAGAACCGGCGCTGCTTTGCCGGTGTCCGGCAATTGATTGCATGTCAAAGCTACGCGACTGCGCAGGACGTGGCGTTGATCCGTGTTAATCGAAAAGGCGCTGGCGGAAAAAATCGCTACGGTGGGTAGGATCGATGTGTTGGACCGTAAGCCGACGTAATCTGGCGTCGTCGATGAATCTGTTAGAGAGCGAGCAGGTGTGAACACGGGCGTGCAGAGGGAGATACACGGCCCTGAACATAGTCGCTCGACATGATCAGGAATAAGCCAGTCGCCTGACTTTCAAGCAAGATTGATCGGCAGCGCTGACTGAATGGCGTCAATTATCAACCTGAATACGAGGTCGAGATCAATTCCGGAGACTGGTTCGCATTAGACTGACACCACCGCCAATTCTCCTTTTTGAAAACCCGGCATTGTCAGAGCAAAATGGCTTGAGCCACTCCGACCAGTCCCATAGCCTCCGCGGATGAAAAATCCGTTCCGTTATTTCAACAGTTCGCCCGAGATTATCCGCCTGACGGTGATGATGTATGTCCGCTATCCGCTTTCGCTGCGCCAGGTCGAGGACCTTCTGTTCGAGCGCGGCATCGACATCTGCCACGAGACGGTGCGTTTCTGGTGGAACCGGTTCGGTCCAATGTTCGCTGCAGATATCCGGAAACGGCGCGTTCATCATCGATCATATTCGAACTGGCGCTGGCACCTGGACGAGGTGTTCGTGAAGATCAACGGGGAGACGCACTATCTCTGGCGTGCCGTTGATCACGAGGGCGAGGTACTTGAGGTTTTCGCTACGACACGGCGGGATCGCAAGGCGGCGCTTCAGTTTCTGAAGCGCGCGATGAAACGCTACGGTCAGCCAAA
>Ga0181561_10003915_pt1 | contig 13003 bp, 3 predicted proteins | sample 011ome_19_FD_133760 | JGI IMG/M metagenome (GOLD analysis project Ga0181561, IMG submission 133760) | Coastal salt marsh microbial communities from the Groves Creek Marsh, Skidaway Island, Georgia - 011510BT metaG (megahit assembly) | ecosystem: Environmental > Aquatic > Marine > Intertidal zone...
AGCGGTGTTGCTCTCGTCGTCGTCGCACGCGTTGACGTCCACCTCGCCGGACGCGATCAGACGACGCACCTCCACGATGTGCCCGAGGCCCGCGGCGTCGATGAAGGCGTCCGCGCGCTCCGCACGGGTCATGAAGCCGCCCGCGCCACCCCCCAGCGGGGGCGGGGGGCCGACGCTCGTGGACATACGAGACGAGGGGCGAGGGCGCGAGACGAGGAAAACGTGCGGAGCGGCGCGCGGTGCGGCGCTCGAGCCTACCCGTCTCGGGTAGGCCTGCGAAGGCGAGTGCGAGAGCGCGCTGGGGTTTGCGTCTCGACGCGTTTTGGAGTGCCTGCCGTCTGTAGAACCGGAACGCTCGCGCGATTCTCCATTTCCGAAGAAAGAAGAGCGGATGAGACGAAATTCTCGGCGAGTCACGAACCTGGTTTCCGCTTCGTATCAAAATAATCAATCACGCTCCCGTATCACGCTCGGCACGCGTTGCCGCCCCCCCGCGTTTTCGGCAAATTCGACGCAAACGTCGCAGACGTCGGCGTAGTCAACCGTCTGATGTGATGAGACATCCTTCGATCCTTCGATCCTTCGTTCGACCTGGTCCCTCCGCGGCGCCACTGCCAGGGCGCGCCCGAGGAGTTCGGAGCGCGTTTTCGCGGAAGTGCGCGGTCTCGCCGCACACGCGCCGAACCGTCGAACCATGGCCACCGAGTCCCCCGGGGAGGCGCACGCCGGCGACGGCGTCGACCTGGCCTCGGGCGGCGACTCGGACACCGCGACGGACGCGTCTCCCGGGGTCGTCGGCGGGGACACGGACGACGAGGTCCCCGAGGGCGAGAACTACTTCGGGAGGGCCTCGAAGGAGGGCGCGGCGCCCGCGGGCGCGAACCCGTTCGCGGCGGCGTCCTCGGCGCCGGAGGACGACTGGGCGACCCAGATCGCGGAGGCGAAGGCGATGGTTGAGGCGCAGCGGATCGCGCGCGAGAAGGAGGAGGCGTTGGAGCGCGCGCGGGAGATGGCGGCGGCGGAGCTCAAGGGCAAGGCGTACGAGGGTCGGCGGAAAGCCGGTGACCCCGCGCCGGAGACGAACGCGGAGACAACGAACGCGGGCGGCGCGAAACACGGCGCGGGCTCCGCGCACTCGCGCGTGCGTAAGATGCTCAAGGCGAGGCGGCCGCTCGGCTCGGGCGAGCGGAGCGACGCGAGCGCGCCTAAAAACGGAAGCTCGCCTTTCTCGCCTTTCTCGTTCGGCGGCGACGTTCTCGCCGCGCGAAACGACGAACCGAGCGACGCGAAGAGCGAGCCCTCTCCTTTCGCGGGGTTCTCGTTGCTCGGCGACGCGAGCGGCGGCGCACAGAAGAAGACGACGCCTGTAGCCGTCGTCTCGGCCGAAGGAGACGGCGCGTCGAACAACGCGGACCGAGTCGATTTCGAGAATCCGCGCGGCGGCGGCGGGGTCTTCGGCCGCCTCAGCGGCGCGCCCGCGCCGTTCGAGCCGTCGTCCGTCTCCGTCGCGGAAGAGGCGAACGACGAAGAAGAGGACGAAGAAGAGGACGAAGAAGAGGACGAAGACGATACGGGGGGCGTTCCCGCTGTCGTGCCTCTCTTCACGAACGCGACGCCGGAGACGAAAACGTCGCCGGAGGCGGCGACGAAAACGACATCGAAAACGACTTCGACGGCGGGGAACCGCACGCCGCTCGCCGTCGAGCTCGACCTTTGAACCTTTGACGTTTCGTGGAAACAAGAGCGTGTTTTTTGTGGTGCGGTGGCGTGGCACGCGGAATAACGTACCGTGAATAACGTACCGAGAAAGGCACATGACCTCACGCCGGCGTCTCGCGTTCGGCTCGCGTTCCGAAACGACAAACGAGACATCTTTTTTTTTAGTGAAACAACGACGCTGCGATCCCCATCATCACTCACTCGCCCCCGATGGCACCGATGGCTTTTCTATGGCCACCGCCTCCCACCCCCCCGCGGCTTCCGCGAACACCAGCGCGAGCACGGCGTCGTTCTCGATCTTGAGCTCCCTGAGTTGTCTGGCGTCCTCCAGCACGCTGTCGAACGCGGGGCCGGACAGCAGCCTCTGCTGGTCGACCGGGACGCCGCCCGGTCGCTCGGCCGAATCCGTACTCGCCTGGATCTTCTGCTTCAGCTCCAGCACCGTCTCCGCGGGGTCGACGTGCAGGAACAGCGTGGTCTTCAGGCGCTTGACGCGCACGTACATGGACATGCCGCCACCGGACGGAAGGACGCCGCCTAACGCGGACGCGAGCGCGCTCGAAGTGACGCGAGCGAGTAAACGCGTGTGTTCGTGATGATGAACGCGAAGACATTACATTGCAGGTGACTTTCTTTTTTCAGTCGCGCGGCAACAACGACTATTACTTTTCGCGCCGCCGACGGCTGCGATGGCGGGCAAGGCCCCCTCGTTCCAGGGCATGAAGCCCCCCCCGGGATACGTCGCCGGCCTGGGGCGCGGCGCCACGGGGTTCACCACCCGCTCCGACATCGGCCCGGGCGCGCCCGCGCCCCCCATGGGCGCGCAGGCGACGCTCGGGGACGCCGCTTCGGGGTCTCGCGCGGCGATGGCGCGCGGGTACGGGCGTGGCCGGGGCGCGCCCGGGGCGGGCGCCGCGCCCGTGGACGACGAGCCCGACCAGCAGCCCGCGCAGTTCGACGAGTTCCAGGGCGGCGACGCGGGCATCTTCGCGGCGCGCAAGGGTGAGTACGACGACGACGACCGCGAGGCGGATGCGATCTGGGCTTCGGTGGATGACCACATGGACTCGCGCCGGCGCGACGAGCGCGAGGCTCGGCTGAAGGCGGAGCTCGAGAAGTACCGCAAGGATAACCCCAAGATCACCGAGCAGTTCGCGGACGCGAAGCGTAAGCTGAGCGCGGTGTCGTACGAGGAGTGGGACGCGATACCCGACATCGGCGATTACTCCATCAAGAAAAAGAAGGGCGGCCGCGAGTTCGCGCCCGCGCCAGACACGCTTCTGCAGAAAGCCATGGCGGAGCGCGAGACGAACGCGTACGACGACGCGACCCCCGCGGACGGTCGTTCCAGCGCGGCGGTCGGTCTCGAGACGCGATCGTCGGTCTCCGATTCGGGAAGAAACGACCTCACCGCCGTCGGCGAGGGGCGCTCGAGCGTGCTCGGGCTGAAGCTGGACGCGATGGGCGACTCCGTCGCCGGGCAGACCGTGGTGGACCCCAAAGGGTACCTCACCGGCCTTTCCAGCGTGAAGGTGTCGTCCACGTCGGACATCGCGGACGTCAAGAAAGCCAGGCTGCTGCTCAAGTCCGTGATCGGCACGAACCCGAAACACGCGCCCGGCTGGATCGCGGCGGCGCGCCTCGAGGAGCTCGCCGGGAAGATGAGCGCCGCGCGGAGTTTCGCGCAGCGCGGATGCGACGCGTGTCCGGGGAACGCGGACGTCTGGATCGAAAACGCCCGTCTAAACCCTCCCGAAACCGCGCGCGCGATTTTGGCGCGCGCGGTGGAGGCGCTGCCCACGAACGTGGACCTGTGGACGCAAGCCGCGTTTCTGGAAGAGGAGGACGCGCGCAAACGCCGCGTCTTGCGCAAAGCCCTGGAGCGCGTCCCGACCTCGGTGCGGCTGTGGAAAGCCGTCGTGGACTTGTCCCCGGAGGAGGACGCGAAGATCCTGCTCGCGCGCGCCACCGAGTGCTGCCCGCAGCACGTGGACCTGTGGCTGGCGCTGGCGCGCCTGGAGACGCGCGAGAACGCGCGCGTCGTGCTGAACAAGGCGCGCGAGACGCTCCCCGCCGAGCCGCAGATCTGGATCGCCGCCGCCAAGCTGGAGGAGGCGCACGGAGACGCTTCTGACTCTTCCGCCGGAGACGGCGATACGAACGCCGACTTGACGCGTTCGGGTGAGCCTCACTTAACGCCTCAAAAAGACTCCAAAAAGACGTCTGTGTTGGTACAAAAAATCATCGAGCGGGCGATCAAGAGCCTGCGATCGAAAGGCGTCGCGGTGGACCGCGAGTACTGGCTGCGCGAGGCGGAGACCGCGGAGAAGGCGGGGAGCCCCCTGACGTGCCGCGCCGTCGTGCGCGCCGCCGCCGGCGCCGGCGTCGACGACGCCGACCGCAAGCGCACCTGGAAAGCCGACGCCGCCGAGGCGCTGGCGCGCGGCGCGGTGGAGACCGCGCGGGCCCTGCTCGAGGTGGCGGTCGAGCAGTTCCCGGGAAAGAAAAGCCTCTGGGTGCGCTACGCGGAGCTCGAGAGGGCGCAGGCGGAATTGAATAACGGCGATGACGGCGACGACACACACTACAAAAAGATGGACGCCGTGCTTAAACGCGCCGTCGCGTTTTGCCCGCGCGCCGTGGTGCTTTGGCTGATGGCCGCGAAGGCGCTGTGGCGGCGCGGGGACGTCCCCGGCGCGCGCGCGGTGCTGGAGGAGGCGTTCGCCGCGAACCCGGACGCGGAGGAGGTCTGGCTGGCGGCGTTCAAGCTGGAGTTCGAAACCAGGCAACCGGCGCGCGCGCGCGCGCTCCTAGCCAAGGCGCGCGAGCGGGCGGGACCGGGCGATTCGAAACGAGAAGGCGGCGGCGGCGCCGGCGCGCGCGTCTACGTGAAGAGCGCGATCGTCGAGCGCGAGGCGGGGGACGTCGACGCGGAACGCGCTCTGTTACGCGAAGGTTTGGAGAAGCACCCGCACAGCGAAAAGCTGTGGCTGATGCTGGGCCAGCTCGAGCGGCGGGTCCCCGGCAACGACGACGCCGCGCGCGAAGCGTACCAAAAAGGCGCGCGGCGGTGTCCGCGATGCGCGCCGCTGTGGATCGAGCTCGCCGCGCTCGAGTGCGCGCGCGGGCGGCACCACCGCGCCCGGGCGGTTCTGGAGCAGGGCAGGCTCAGGGTGCAGAGCAGTGATGCTGGTGGCGTCGATGCTGTTGACAACAACAACGCGACGTCGTCGCGCGTGACTAAACACTCAGTCACGCCTGCGGAGTCTCTGTGGTTGGCTTCGATTCGCCGAGAACGAGGCGACGCGTTTTGTTTCTCGGCGCCCTTTTACGGCGACGAAGTTTTACGCCGCGCGCGCGTAGCCGCGGCGGCGGGCACTTCCGCGCTCGGGCCCTTCGGGGACGAGACAATGACTGGCACCGAGACGAACGACGACGACGCTTCGACAAAGACCTTCGACAAAGACGCGTCGCTGAGCGCGTCGGAGGCTTTGGCGGCGATGGCGCTCCGCGAGTGCCCGGATTCGGGCGCGCTGTGGGCGGAGCGCGTGGCGTCGGCGCCGCGGCCGCAGCGCAAGTCGCGCTCGGTTGACGCGCTGAAGCGGTGTGGGGACGACGCGCGCGTGGTGGCCGCGGTGGCGCGTCTGTTCTGGCTGGACCGCAAAGTCGACAAGGCGCGCGCCTGGTTCCAGCGCGCCACGACGCTGGACCCGAGCGACGGGGACCACTGGGCGTCGCTGTACGCGTTCGAGAAGCGGTTCGGCGGAGACGCGCGCGTCGACGCGGCGCGCGAGGCGTGCGTCGCCGCCGCGCCGAACCGCGGGGACTTCTGGTGCGCCGCGCGCAAGGACCCGAAGCTGTGGCACGACCCAGTGGAAAAAACGCTGGAGCGCGTCGCGGAGCTCGTGCCGGGGGGGGAGGAGAGGTGACGGGAGCGACGACGACGACGACGACGACGATTCGACTCAAAACCGGTTTTATTGATCATCAGGGAATACCACGCGCGTTTCGACGAACACTTCTGTGAAGGACGCGATTCGCGACACGGGCGGGGTGCCCACTCGCGCGTTCAAAAGAAAACCGAGGCAACAACGACGCGTCTCATCAGACCTGACGGGAGCGGTCAGCGGTGCGGGGGCGCGGCGTGGAGAAATCGCGGCATGGCGCGTCGGCGCGCGTCGGTGGCGCCGCTCCGCGCGCGCTTCGCGCTCGCGCTCGTGCTGGCGCTCGGCGCGTGGCGCGGGGGCCTGGACCACGCGGGCGATGCGCGTGGATTCGGTCCGGGGTCTGGGTCGCTTGCGGAGCCGAGAAGCTTCGCGCGCGACCCTCCGTATTTCCGATCGGGAAGCTCGCGCGGGGGCGCGCCGGCGTTCGCGTCCGCGGCGAAGCTCCCCCCTCTGGACGTCCAGCCCGAACACACCGCGAACGGCACGACGCGAAGGCACGCGTTTCGGGAGAACGACCCCCCGATCGCGCTCACCTCTCCTGATCTCCGCGCGGGCGCGACGTCGGGAGGCGCGCCGCTCGTCCGCGCGACCGCGCGTCTGACCAACCCCGTCGACGCGCCTCTGGAGCGTCTGGATGTCACGCCCGCGTACCGCGCGTGGCTGGACGCGAGCGCCACCCCGCACGAATCCGCGGACGCGCATCGAGCGTACGAGCAGAGACGCGTCGGTCCGGGCGTCGACGTGGTCGCCGTCGCCGCCTCCGCGTCCGACGCGCGATCGTGGCGCGGACGCGTGTACGCGACGTTCGACATCGAAAACGGCGTGCTCGTGTTCGACGCGCCGCTCGTGCGCGGCGAAACCACGCTCGACGCGGACGACTGCCCCACGACGCACGCGCTGAGAGATGCGCTGCGGAACGTGACGTACGCGCATTTCGGGCGGGACCCGGACGGCGCGACGCGCGGCGTCGAGTTCGTCGTCGCGGACGCCGAGGGCGTCTCTTCGGCGCCGGCGTCGACGCTCATCGACGTCGAGCCGGTGAACGACCCTCCGGTAATCGACGTGAACGGGTTTCACGTCGACGGCCTGGACCGAGTGGTGACGTTCGGCGAGCGCGAGCGGCGGGTGGGCGTCCTGCTCACCTCCTCCGCCGCCGAGGTGTCCGACCCCGACGGCGACTTGCTGCGCCGGCTCTTCGTGCGGTACGACCGGCTGGGCGACGGCTCGGTCGCGGACTTCCCCGACGGCGACGCCGAGGGCGTCGAGGCGGACGTCGCGGGCACGTCCATTTCCAAAAACTGGAACGCGCAGACGTTCACGCTGGAGCTCACGGGCGTCGACGCGCTCGAGTCGTACCGACGCGTTTTGACGTCGGCCCGGTACGCGCATCGAGGGTTAACGAAGACGGTTCCCAATCAATCGCCGGCGACGACGACTATGGCGTTCACGGAAGGGCCGCGGGTGTTCCGCGTGACCGTGGAGGACACGCACGGCGCGACCGCCACCGCCACGGTCACCGTCGATGTCGAGGACATCGAGCGCGTGGGCGACCCGCGGCGCGACGCGAACCAGGCGACGCCGGCGGAGTGTTCCGGGTACGGGCTGACGCGGCTCACCATCGCGCGCGCCAACGCCGCCGCCGCCGCCGACTACGCCGAGGAGAACGGGCAGGATATCGAGACTGATGCCCTCGCGTACTCGGAGCTACGTTTGAACGCTGGCGACTTGTATGACCCCGAGGAGTGCGTGTGCGAGCCTGGGTATTTAGGGACGCAGTGCGAGGTGCACCCCTGCGGCGACGCGTGGCGGGGCGAGCTCGTGTCCTACGACGCGACGAACGACCGGGCTGATTGCGCGTGCGGGGAGTTCTTCTCCGGGCGCGTGTGCGACGTGGAGTGTTTCGGGAACGGCGTGTTCGTGAAGCAGGGCACGGACGAGGGCGGCAGGAACGGCGAGATGGGCACCGCGGGGGTGGCCATCTCGGAGGACGAGATCGGGGCGTGCGTGTGCGACCCGGGCTTCGCGGGGAAAATCTGCGGCGTCGCGTGCCCCGGCTGCGACGGGGCGCACGCGACGTGCGCGTTGACGAAAGAGCTCGCGTCTGGCTCGGAAAACGCCACCGGCGCGGAAACGGGCGACGCAGACGGCGCGGACTACGCGGACCAGTCCTGGGTGTGCGTGTGCTCGGACGACTACATGGGCGACCTCTGTGACATCCCGTGTCCGTGCGCGCGCTTCGGGCTCGCCGCTGGCGTCTGTGAGATTGATGAGGCCAAGCGCGCGTCCGGCGCGTTTGCAACCGAGGAGCTGGGCAAATGCGCGTGCGAGCCGACGCACGCGGGCGAGGACTGCTCCGTGCCGTGCCCGCCGTGCGTCGCGGGCCACGGCGACTGCGCACCCCCGGTCGGGTTCGAGGGAGGCATCAGCGTCGCCGTCGCCGCGATTTACGCGGACATCACGCTGTCGCCGTCGGAGAAGGCGGCGGCGGTGGAGGCGGCGCGCGTGGACGGGAAATGCTTCTGCCGCGAGGAAGCCAACGCGGTGGGGGGTTGGGGGTACCACGGGGAGGACTGCGCGGTGCCGTGCCGTCCGTGCGTGCACGGCGCGTGCGGCGTCGGCGGCGCGTGCGTGTGCCACCCCGGGTTCGCGGGCGATTTGTGCGACCTCGAGTGCGGCGGGCGCGGCGTCCTCGCGTTCCCCGCGTTCCACGCCGACGCCGTCGGGCACAGGCGCGTCGACTTCGACCGCCTTCCCGGCGTGCCCGGGAACGACGTCGCCGCCAACTCGGGTCTGTTCGACGCGAGCGCGCTGTACGGCATGACCAGAGGCGACGTCGATCACTTCAACCTCGGGCGGACCGGGAAGCTCGCCGCGGTTTTAGGGTCGGGCGGGATCGCGGCATCGGACGATAATACTGTTCTGGACGCGTACTGCGCGTGCGGGATGCGCCGCGTCGACGCGTCGGACCCGTTCGGGTCCGAGCTGTACGCGACGTCCCGGGTCGCGAACGACGCCGGCGGGTTGGGGTTCACGGGTGTGTTTTGCGACGTGCCCTGCGCGGCGTGCGACTACCGGACCGGCGCGTGCTCGTGGGACGGCGCGTCAGACGTCGCGGAATGCGCGTGCGACGCTACCTCGCCCAACACAGCGCGTTCGCTCTCCGCGCTCGTGCCGCAGGACGAGTTCGGCGTGGGGTACGCGGGGGAGGACTGCAGCGTGCCGTGCGCGCCCTGCCGCAACGGGCGGTGCGGCGGCGACGGTTCGTGCGAGTGCGATTTCGGGTTTTCGGACCCGGCGTGCGCGGTCGAGTGCGGCTCGCCCGGGGAGACGACGGCGTGGAGCGCCGTCGTCTTCGAGAACTTCCAGGCCAAGATGGTCGCGAAGCGCGCGGAGGAGGCAAGGGTCAAGGCGTTGGAGGGGACTCCGGAAGCGGAAGCGGACGGCGGGGACTCCGAAGTCGCGGACGGCGCCGCCGAGGACGATTACGAGTTCACGACGTTACCCGACGAGGAGGACGAACCCGCGACGACGTTCATCGGGAGCCGGGGTAAGGTTAACCTGACGGGAGCCCCGATCGGCATGGGCATCGGCGGGTCCACGGTGACGTGCGAGTGCGACCTGGGGTGGACCGGCCCGACGTGCGCGCACGCCTGTCCGTTTCCGCACGACTCGGAGAACGGCGTGTGCGCTGTGAAGGACCCCAGCGACGCCGACTTCGGCAAACCCTGGACCGCCGAGGTGGTCTGCCGCGAGGGCTTCGCGGGAACGCCCGAGGCTAGTAAGTTTTCGTTGGCCAACTACGTGGACGCGCACGGACCGCAGCTGAGCCGCGGCCGTGACTGCGTCACGAAGTGCGACGCGTGCGTGTACGGAACGTGCCAGGACGACGGGACGTGCCTGTGCGACTACGGCGCGATGTGGCAAGGTCCTCTGTCCGCGGCCACCGCGGAGCGCGCGGAGAGCGAGACGGGGTTTCCGGTGGAGCACCCCACGTACCCGTTCCCGACGCAGCGCGACTTCGGGTACGCCGAGTACGACCCCGCGTACCACGGGTGCGCGGCGCTTCACCCGTGCAGCAGCAACGGCGAGCTGTTCAACGCCACCTGCGGCGTGGACGGCGCGGGGTTCGTGGACAACCACACGGCGTGGACGGACGCGCCCGACTCGAACGGCGGCGGCTGGGGATGCGCCGGCGAGCTGGTTCGCGTCGACGACGCCGCGTCCGCCGCGGCGGGCGCGGTGGACGACTACGTCGCCGCGGCGCTCGGAACCGCAACATCGGTCGTTCCCAAGTACCAGTGCGTGGACCCCGTGACGAAAAAACCCGATCCCACCTTGTACAAGTTCGCGATGGCGTACGCGCGGTACGACCCCGAGACGCGCGCGTTTCAACGCGGCGCCTACGACCTCGGTTTCCACAAGAACCCGGGCTTGGTGCAGGGCGGGTACTGCGCGGCGCGTACGGATTCGGACCTCGGAACGGACGGGCAGCCTCTGCGCGGCGGGTACTGCGTGTGCGACAGCCTGCGCAACGGGCGGTTCAGGCACCCCAGCGCGCGCCACCGCGCCGGCGGCGGGTACGACTTTTTCTTCCAGGGCTGGGCGGGGGCGGACTGCGCGACGCCCTGCGCGCCCTGCTCCGCGAACGGCCTGTGCGACGCCGCGAGCGGCGCGTGCGTGTGCCACCCCGGCTGGAACGGCTACCGGTGCCTGACGCCGTGCGAGCCGTGCGTGCGCGGGACGTGCCAGTACGACGGGACGTGCCTGTGCGAGGGCGCGCGGCGCGCGCGCGAGGGCGAGTACGCGTTGCGGCTGAGCCGGGACCCTTTTTTCCTGGAGAAGGGCGACCACGCGTACGCCGTGCGCGGGTTCACGCGCGAGCGGTACGTGCACGCGTCGTACGCCTCGACCGCGCAGGTGGAGGACTACGTGTGGGAGCTGGAGTACGAGTGCCCGAACCGCGTGGAGTGCCTGAACCGCGCCTCGGACGCGACGCACCTGCCGACGCGCCCCAACGAGACGTACTTCCGGTACACCTCGCCGGACGTGCTGCAGGTGGAGGCGGTGAACCGCGAGCTCGCCGCCATGCGAACCGCGCGCGACGCGCTCGTGACGGACGTCGAGGGCGTCCCGGAGACCATGGCGGCGGACGCGGTGTGCGACGAGGTGAACGACCGCAACGAGGTCCGGAAAGGCGCGTGCCTCGAGCGCATGCGGGGACGAGTCTTCGGGCGCACCGCCGAGGGGTGCGGCGCGGACTGGAACGCGGTGCGGCCGTGGCTGTGCGACGACGTCGTGAAGGCGCACTTCGTGCGCGAGCGCAATCGCGAGCTGGGGGTGAGTGAAGTGCGTTATTTGACCCTGGAGCAAACCACACAAGCGGAGAACGTGTGGTTCGCGAACAACGTGAACGAGCGCCAACGGCTGATCAACGCGGTGAAGCGCGGCGTTTTCAACGCGACGACGGGCGTTTTCGAAACGAAACGCGACCCGGATTACTACGTGATTTGGATTCTGCACCAGCTCATCCACGGCGTGGTGAGCGGCGACGCCGGCGCGTACACCGGCTGGAACTGCGCCGTGGCGTGCGACACGTGCGACCCTGATCACGGAACGTGCAACTACGACGGGAGCTGCGAGTGCGCGCCGGGGTGGTACGGCGCGCGCTGCGACCGGCGCTGCGACTGCTACCGGCACGTGGCGGTGAAGAACGCGCTGGAGCTGCGCGACGAGGCGGAGGATGTCGAGCTGGAGACGGTGGTGAGCCATTCGGGGTACGCGATCCGGCCGCACGGCACGTGTCGCCGCGACGGCACGTGCGCGTGCTACGAGGACGAGGACGGCACGAAGTGGACCGGGCCGCGGTGCTTCACGAAGTGCGCGCCGTGCGCCAACGGCGACTGCGCGGAGGATGACGGCCGGTGCGTGTGCAGAGACGGCTGGATCGGCGAGACGTGCGACACGCCGACGTTCACGGAGTGTTTGCCGTGCGACGAGACACACGGCGCGTGTTTGAGTGACGGGACGTGCAAGTGCGACAAAGGGTGGACTGGTTTGGATTGCTCCATCGAGTGCTCGCCGTGCGATCACGGGGACTGCCGTTTGGACGGCTCGTGCCACTGCCGCCCCGGATGGACGCTCCTGGATTGCTCCAAGTTCGTCGACCTGGAGCGGGGCGTGGTGACGCGCTCGGACTTCGCGCTCGGAAGCGAGGGGTGGCGCGTGCACAACAACTCGTGCCTCGGCGTTTTGGACACCGTGGACGGGGAGATTTCGGGTTTGTTCGACGCGCTCGCGTCGCTCGGGCACGGTCCGGACCGGGACGCGTACGAGGGGTTTCTCGACGCGGGGGGCGGCGCGCCGCGGAACGCGTCCTTCGACGCTTGGCTCCCGAGTCAAACGTCCGTCGACGCGTCCTCGAACGCGTCGTACGCGCACGCAGACGCAGACACAGCCGCGTACCGCCACGCGGCGACGCGCGGCGCGTGCCACGACGACGGCGACGGCGGCGACGCCGGCCTGGAGTGGGACGGGAGCAGCGGGTACCTGTACCTGACGGACCGCCTGCCCGCCGACGACGCCGGGAAGGGCGAACTCGCGTTTTTCCGCGCGCCGGGGAAGTTCCTGGGCGACGTCTTCGCCGACGCCTACAACGGCACGCTGACGTACGAGCTGTACCTCGCCGGCGGGGGCGACGCGCTGAGAAACGCCGGCGCGACCCCGACGACGCCGCACGAGCCCGGGAGCGCCGAGTTCGAGACGCCCGACGTGTACTTGATCGGAGGCGCGCCGCGGGTGGGTTTGGAGATTCCCCCTTGGGACGCCTGGAGCAAAACGCGCGTCGTGGAGTGGAGCCGCGCGAAGTTCCCCGAGCTCAAGCTGGACGCGCGGTGGGCCAAGGCGCGCGTGGTGGCGACGGTGGAGGCGTACCTGGACGCGCCTCAGATCACGCTCGGGATCAAGGCGCCGCGGCGGCGGTACTACCCCCCCGAGGTGTGCCTGGAGGAGCACTGCGCGCTGAACTTCGCCTTCGACCTGCACGAAGACGCGGGCTGGGTGAACTACCCCTCCGTGCCGGCGGGGTTCGGGTGGGCGGACATACGCGTCTCCGCGAATTTGCCGTCGCAGGCCACCGGGGGCGACGCCGGGAACTTGAAACGGGACCCGAGCGCGTACACGGTTGAGACCACCGAGTACGTGGGCGAAACGTACGGTGACGAAAACACCGACGCGTACTCGCCCTTCGGCGCGTTCGCCGACGTCGACGCGCTCGTCGACGCCGGCGCGTACTCGCGCGACGCGGCGACGCCGCTGTTGGCGACGTTCGTCGCGGACGA
>Ga0181561_10003917_pt1 | contig 12998 bp, 11 predicted proteins | sample 011ome_19_FD_133760 | JGI IMG/M metagenome (GOLD analysis project Ga0181561, IMG submission 133760) | Coastal salt marsh microbial communities from the Groves Creek Marsh, Skidaway Island, Georgia - 011510BT metaG (megahit assembly) | ecosystem: Environmental > Aquatic > Marine > Intertidal...
AACCAGTCGATCGCTTTCACGAGCATGATTAATCTGTCGCGGTGTGTTATCGTCCAGGCCGAGGGAGGCAAGGAAGAGAGGAGAAGGAAAAAAAAAGAGAGGAGAGAGAGGAGCGTTTTTTTTCGCTTTTGGCTCAGATCTCGGTATTCTCTTTTGTTTATCAAAGCTCACCAGCGCTTGCGCGCGCGATGAATTCAGAAGCTCCTTAAAAAAAGTGTTCATCATCATCGCCAACAAGACGCGACGAAATCGCGCCCATTCTCACTCTCTCTCTCTCTAACTATCTTTCTTTCTTCCTTGAATAATCTCCATTCTCCTCCTCAAAAACGAAACGTTTCGAGCGCGTATTTTCGGAGATGCAAAATAAAAATTTTTACCTCTCTCTCCGAGAAGAAATATCTCTCGGCTCAATACATGACAGAGGAGAGGTCATGGCTTTTTTAGTAATCAAAGGACTTCCGCGAGGAGTACTTCATGATGATGAGTTTTTATATCATCGCCGATTCTGACACACCGCGCGCACCCGCGCGCGCGATCGATACGAGCAGAGAGCAAAAAAAATCGAGAGAGAGTGGTTTTGTATCTAGATACAAAATAAAAAATACGCGCTTCCCGAGAGAAAGAAAAGAGTTTTGTTTCTAGAAAACCGCGAAAGCGCGCGCGCGCGCGTGAGAGAGAGAGAAGTTGCGCTTCGTTCCAGAGATAGGCTCAGTGTATGAGTGCTCTTACGTGTAATCACGCGGCTACTGTCATTCGGATCGATTTTACTTTTTTTTGTACGTCATCGCCTGCTTTTTGAAGAATTTTTCGAACAGTTTTTCTTCAAAGCACACCTCTACGTATGCCTAGACTTTCCCGAACCTTCCTCGTCCTCTCGTTCCTCTTCGTCGCGTTCACGTTCGCGCGATTTAGTTTCACGACGAAAAAGAATAACAACAACAATAAAGAGTCCATAGAGGATTTCGCGTTCACCTCGCAGCTTTTTTCCGGCTCGTGGAGGAACGTCGTCGCGTTTGATTCGAAGATGATTCGAGAGAGGAAAGAGAGGGACGCGAGCGTGTTTCATTTAGGGAACGCGGATGATGCGATGAGGAAGAGAGGAGGGGAGAGGGGAGAAGAGCAGGTGGAGGAAGAAGAGGAGGGAGAAGAGCGAGTGCCTTTGTTAAAGACGCTGGCGTACGAGGAGAGACGGTAGCGCGCGGATAGACTTGATTGATAGTTTTGTAGTATTGTAGTTAGGGGATGCTTTTTTATAGTTTGTTATGGTATTGAGTTTTTCCTTTCCAAATGTTGTACAAGTTCTCTCTCTCTCTCTCTTCTCGCGTCTCTCTCTCTCTTTTACGCGGCGAGTGAAACTGACGCACGTATAAACAAGATTGGTTTGGTGTGCGTGTGTTTATCAACTCTTCTTTCGCCGAAAGCATGTTAGCGCGCGCTCAATTTTCCTCACGTAAAAGGCGCGCTCGATCGACCGCCGATGATTGCCTTTGAGACGTTCACGGCAACAATCGCCCCAACGAGGACTCCGGCTGCTTTCAAGAGGTTTTTATCATCCTCGGATAAACCGTCTTTAAACGCTTTCACCCTCTTCAACAAGTCTCGGAAACGTCTTCGCGCGTCTCTCGCGAGTCTTCGCCACGCGTTCGTTACCGCCGTCGGCGCTCGCGATGCGTTTTTACGCGCGTTGTGAAAGAACGCGCGCACTTCTGTTTTCAGCGAATCCAGCGCGGTTTTCTTTTCTTCTTCTGCTGCTGCTGCTGCTTCATCATCATCGGAGCTCTTCGACTCTTCTCCTAAATCCGAATCCTCCTCCGTTCCCTCTTCTCCTTTTCTCCCCGTTGTTTTCTCCGAGGAGTTTTCCTCTTCTTCTTCTTCTTCTTCTTCTTCTTCTTCTCCTTTTCCTTCGTTTTCTTCACCGCTCTTCTTCCCGGTGTCGACACCAACATCCAGCGAAGCCGGCGGCGAAAGCGACACTCTTTTCTTCTCCGCCACCACCGCCTCTCTGTCGCTCCTCTCCTCTCGCATCGTTCGCTCGTTCTCGTCCTCGCCGCTCGCTTCCGACTTTTCCAGCACGTCCCAAGAAGACTCTTCCTCTTCCTCTTCCTCCTCTTCCTTCTCCTTCTCTTCTTCTTCTTCTTCTTTGTCGTCCTCGTCGCTCTCGACGACGATTTCTGGCGTCTCCTCTTTCTTTTCACTCGCGTCGTCGATCATCGTCCCCAATATATGGAAAGATTGCCCCTGGTAGTCACCGCGCGCGCGCGTTCAAATGTTGTCGTTATCGAGATCAAAAGTTCGTCTTTTTTTCCTATTCTATGCTCGTATTTTTGAGTTTTTTTTCTTATTTGTGTGCGACACATTCGAGACATTCGCGAGAGACAAAACTTCATAATAACGCGCATGAGAAGAGCGATCGTCGAGCGCGCGTGCGCGTCCGCGCGAGGACCGACGTCGACGACGTGCATTTCTTCTTCGTGCGCTTCTTTTCTGAGGCAAAACCTCTGCGCAGCAGCTGCCACCTCCTCCGCCACCGAAAAGCGGCGGTTTTGGGGAAACTCCGACATCGTTTCCTCCACGACCCCTAGCGCTGCTACTGCTGCTGCCGCGCGATGCAATAACAACACTCACCGACGACGCGCGTACGCGACGAAAGGTCGGGGTCAGTCCGCGCCGAAAGGGTTCACGCCACCCGCCGCGATGGCCGCGCGAGCTTCTCTGAACCAAATGAACTTTAATCCGTTTCAAGCGAGCTCGAATCAAATCGCAGAGCCGTATCGAGGGAGGAGGAAGATGCCGAGCTCGGTGACTTTACTGCCTCGATATTTATACGAAATCGGATTGAACAAAGCGAAGGACATATACTGCACGTCGAAAGTGACCTCGGCGATTAAAGGGTTCGATTTGAACGAGTTTAAGAGGGACATGGCGATATTGTACGAAGAGATATCGCGGGCTATCGCGAATAACAATTTATCGAGTTGCCGCGGCGACGTGAGCCATAAAGTCATGCAAGAGTTGAAGCAAGAGCAGAAAAGGAGGATGAAGAACGGGTGGTCGAGGATTCGATGGAGTTTGAGCGAGAAAGGGGTGGAGAACGTTTCCGTGGTACAAGGAAGGATGGTGGCGACTAGTCAAGACTTGGCGAACGTGTTCGCGCAGTTTACGGTGAGGTTTGAGAGTAGGCAAGAGTTTGGCGCGTACGACGACAACGGCAAGTTAGTCGCCGGGGATCCCGAGGACGTCGGCGCGAATTTGAAGGTGGTAGATCATTGGGTGTTTGAGAGAGGGCTAGGACCAGCGCAAAAGACAAATTCAAGATGGCGTCTGTGCGCGAGGCTAATCGTAGAGGAATAAATTTTATAATTTTAGATAGATAATAACACACGCGTATACACACAGTACTGTATTAAATATTCTTTCAACTTATCGTCGTCTCTAAGTTAATATCGATTCTAGAAAGTAAGTGCGGAATACTACTCGCCACGGCCCCAAACTTCTCGGCGTTGTCGTACAACTCGAAAATCGGCACCGCCACCAACTTACTCGTTTTTGGTACCGCAAAGTAGCACTTCTCCGGTAACTCCACTAAAAACACCTCCAACGTTTCTTTCGGTTTTGTCACGTGCGGTGGCAAATACGGATACATCTGCGGCTCGAATCCTAACCTGTACCACGTGGACAGCTGATCTAAAACCTCAAACGACGCTCTTAAATTCGTCTCGTTCGATTCGTTCGGCGCCGCTAGTTTATTCGCTAACTTCCTCTTTAACCCCTCCGTGATCCCTTCCCCGGTTCGTAATCTTCCTCCGGGTAACCGAAACGTGCTCGTGCTCGCCGAAAAGTGTTGCCCGGGTCGGTCCCACTGCGACGCCGCCTTCCCGTCCGCCGTCGTTTGCTGCGCGCCCGGAGGTAACATCGACTCTTGCAACAACAACACGTGCGGACACCCGTGCTGATTCACCACGCACACGCCCGCCACCGACCGTCTCGCGATTCCTCCGCTCTTCTCGTACTGCTCTCGAATCCTCCGCAATCTCGCCTCCTTCGCGTTGCTTTTTTCTTCCTTCTTCAAAACCGCCTTGACGCCAAACGTGTAATTCCCCAACGAGTGCACGTTCAATCGTTTCGATTTGGACAGCAGCCCTCGCATGGAAGCCATTTGTTGCTGCATCAAATCCTCCGCGCTCGCTGGAGAATTGCCCGATCCGCCCTGATGCTGCTGCTGTTGTTGTTGTTCCGCTTCTTCCTCTCCTCCCGCTCCTTCCTCGCCTTCTCCAACGTCGCCATCGGCGGGAGCGTTGACATCAAACATCCCCCCGCCGTCTTCCTCTAACGCTTTGTCGTGCGCTTTGATGTCCTCGAATTCAAAGTCATCGTCTGATTCTTCTTCTTCTTCTGCGCTCATATTTTCTCGTGCTTTTTCTCGCCGCGGGTTCAGATGTGCTCTCTCTCTCTCTCTCTCTCTCTCTCTCTCTCTCTCTCTCTCTCTGCTTCTTCTGTGTGCGTAGTTGTCACTCTTAACGCGCACAATTCAGCTTGCAAAAATTTAATTTTTGTTTAGGGTTTTGGTACAATTTTCAAAAAAACAACAAACAAACAGCTTCTTCTGCTTTTAAAAAAAAAAAGACTGCGCGCGCTCGCGGAGAGAGAGAGAGAGAGAGAGAGAGAGCACGAGAAAAAAGACGAGAATGAGAGCAGCGCTGGAAGGAGGGAGAGGAATAACGTATCATCCTCATCATCATCCGCGAGCGCTTTTTGTCGCGAACCGTTCGACTGAGAGAGCAGCGCGGATGATTCCTTCTTCTTTGAAAAATCGTCGTCGAGTTTCACCTTTTTTTGTAACGGCAACATTACGAAGTGGGCATCGTCATCTTCAACGACGGCGCGCGCTGAGAAGAATCGCGGGAGGTTCTTCGAGAGGAATTCGCGGTGACGATGACGACGTTATCTTTTTCGTCGGAGGAAGAGCACGCGTGAGAGCGAAAGCGGCGTCGATAACGCCGTCCGATGATTATTTAGATGGGGAAAGTTTAGACGTGAATTATTACTTCAAAAACGCCTCGTCGACGAGTAACAAAGACGACTGGTTGAACGCGAGCGAGAAGCGCAAGAGGAACGTTTTGCTCTCCTCTTCGGACGACGAAGACGCGGACGACGATATGTACCAACTTTCAAAAGAGGACGAGGCTTTGCACGAGGAAATGTGGCTGGAAATTATGGAGATATTGGCGACGTTTGGCACCATCGGCGGCGGCATCGCGGCCATCGCGCTCGGCGAGCTGTACTTGTGTTCGCTCGTCGTCGTGTTGCCGATACTGGCATTTTCTTTGAAGAAAAAGAGAGAGACGAGGGTGAGAGAGAAAACTCGGATGCGATTGAAACAGTTGAAAGAGGAATTGATGGTGGTGACGAGGAATAAGACGACGAACGCGACCGTGATGAACTTGTCCTCGCAGTTGCAAAAGAAGAACATGGTCGCGCTCGAGTTTGCGATTCAAAGAGCTTTGAAAGAAGACGGCGCTGAGTTTAGCAAGAGAATCGACGCTCGATTAGACGCGTTGGAAAGAGCGATGCAAAGAGCCGCAGAGAAGCAAGCGGCGAGTCAGCGAGATTCCGGGGCCGTGGCTGGGATGTTAGCCAGGGACGTCGCGGACGCCAGGATTGACCAGAGAGAGAACTTCAAAAAAATGTATCGCGAGTTGGAAGAAGCGACCAAGTTGTCGATCACGGAAAACGAACGAACGAGGAAACAAGTCCAGAAAGAGCTGGAGACGCTGTGGGAACTGGTAGAAAACGTGGAGAGAGAGATTTCCGGCGTCAGCGACGGCGTCGGAGAGCGGTTGACGATGATTTTAGAGGCGCGAGCAGAGGAGCAGAAAAGATTGAGAGAAGAGGAAGAAGAGACGGAAAAGAAGAAGAATCCGTTTGAAGACAAAGCAATCGCTGAATTTGCGTTTTCCGAGGAGTTGCAAAACCGAGTGGACGAGATTTCAAAGCTCGCGGATGCGGTGCAACGCGTGAAAGAAGCCATCGATGCCAGAAACGAAGCTGAACTCGGGAACGAGTTGATTTCAAAGATGGACGAGAGTCAGTGGCAAGCGCTCGGTTTGCGATTCGACGCACTTTCGGAAATGGCAGAAACGACCGCCGAGCGTGTGGTGTCGGAAATCAGCGAATCGATTGAAAAGAAAAGAGGTGTGTTTTTGAGCGACGATGATGATAACGATGACGCAAACGCAGCGATGATCAACGCGATGAAAATGGGCGCGAATAAAATCATCGCCTCCAAGGAGAAGGAAGAGTCGTACTATTCGTTAGATTTGGACGAAGATAACGTAGACGATATGAGCGAACCGAAAACAGGATTTGAAAGAGCGTTGCGACGAACGGGAAGCGTCGAGATGGTTGCAGAAACAGTGAAAAGGAGTAGCGATGAAGACAGGAGACGAAGGCAAGAGCCATCGGCGTCCATGCAAACGAGGATGGCGATGCAACAACCGACGACGACATCGACACCGGAGACAACTAGCACTAGCAACAACAACAATAACAACAAAGAGTCAATTAGCAGCAGCATTACTAGCGATGAACAAAAGAAGCAAGATACTCCGATTAACGCCCGGCCTGGCGTCACGAAAGAGAGCGCGTTTGAAAATATGCAAGCTATGCTCAGATCTTCCACGGAAGAAGAGGAAGAAGATATTTTCGACCCGTTCGCTGGTATAGTGGCTTCCGCGTCGGAGGAGTCTTCGGAAGTCACCGCGAGTGCGATTAGCGAAATAGTAACCGACATAGCAGATGCCAAGAAACAAGTAGATGAGAAAGCACCGCCGGTTTCATCGTCTGCGTCGTTTGACGAGAAAATCGCTTCGGGTTTACAAAGCTTACGCGAAGGCCGCAAACTCGCGCGAGCGGCTGAAGACGAGTCTGCGAAACCTGCGGTATCGTTAGAAAATTTGATGTCCGCAGAGGAGTGCTTTGCGAACGCCGTGAACGATTTTGTCGTCGCCGTGGAAGTAGAACCGAGCGCAGTTTCGGCGAAAGGGAATCTAGGCAATGCGCTTCTCGCTCGAGGCATCGCGTTGAGGGCTTTACGAGACGCCACCGCCGAACGCGTGTTTGGTTCTTCATCATCGAGAGGAGCCTTCGGAGGTTTAAGCGAAGAAGACGTGCGCTTCTACGGCGAAACCGCTGAAGATGCACTCGTGGATGCCGGAAAGTACTTTCGAGCCGTCGCGGTTGAAGACCGTGATGCAGCTTTGGCGTCGGATGAGAAAGAACAAGGCTCATCATCATCTTCATCATCAGTTGCCGTAATCGTAGCGCTCATCGCCTGGGGACGGGCGTTATCGCAACGCGGTGCACTTGTTCGCGACGACGCCGAGGTTTTTAATTTATACGATTCCGGGGACGAAGAAGACGAGTCCGTCATTGCGAGCAACTTGGCGGACGCTTCGAAGTTGTTCCTCGCCGCGGCGGAAAAGCACCGAGCAGCCATCGAAAGATGCGCCTTGGCCGATGAAGAAGGAGAAAACGATGAGGATAGTAAAACCAGTAGTCATAAAACGCTCGTCCAATCCAGACGCATCGAAGCCTACTGTCGCTGGGGCGAAGCTTTAGAGTCTGCCGCGGAGTGCGAGTTCACGCTCAGAAGCGGAAAAGAACGCGAACTGTGGACGGCGGCGAGCGGCGCCTACGGCGAAAGCGAACGCCTCGGCGAAGACAGCGGCGCTGCCACCGCCGGCGTCGAGAGGTGCGAAGCTAAGCTCGGAGAAGATGGATACTACTAAAGTCGTGTACATTTTGTATCATATTATACACAAAATCCAAAAATACATCTATATATGAGTTGTTGTTGTTAAAATCCACGTCAGCTTTTTCTTCACAAAAACGTATAAAAAACAAAAAGACGAACAGTTCAATCAATGCGATTATATATGAGTACTCGCACGACTACTGGTGTTCCTAACAACATTGTATTATTACTATTTAAACTAAACCTAGAATCAGTTTTTCAACTGGATCCATGATCTTAACGCGCCTCTTGGAAGGCACGCCACCTTTCTCTACGGCTAACTCGCGTAATGCCGCCGCGGCGGCTTTGGCCGTCTTACTTGCCCCTGAGCGAATAAACACCGCGGGCCAACCCATCGGAGCATCCGCAGTCACCCACGTCCCGCTCCCAGTGCTTTCCTCATCGTCGATACCTTTCTTTTTCATCGTCGTCTTCTTTGTTGTCGACGTCGATATCGGCGCTAAGATGGTTGTCCACGCGTCCATCCACACGTCTTCGCCGGGTAAGTAGCAATGAACTCTCGTCGTTTTACGATCCAGCACCGGTGCGATCAACAGGTCGCGTCCGAGTAAAAACTGTGAAGTCAAATCACTCGCCACTTCGTCGTATGCGTAGTGAATGAACATCATGCGCGTCATCGGTAACCCGACGTTTTCTGCCTCGCGCATCGCTTCACGTTTGTATTCAAGCAACGCCATGTGCATGGACGTGCACCAAGCCAGCTGCGCGATAATCTCCTCGTCGTCCCATGCTTGCGCATTATGGTGTGGTCTGTTTCCTTGGTGCGATCGGTACACGGCATCTGAAAACGCGTTCAATTCCATCCATCGCATCAGCAATTCTTTCGATCGGTGTCGTCCTGGTGTCGCCGTGTACCCGCCAATGTCAGAATGACTCAAAGTCAAACCGCTTAAACCACCGGTCAATATGCCATTTAGGGCAGATTTAATGCCATCTCGATTGTCCCAACTAACGAGTTGGTCGCCGACCCATTGGACGCTCGTAAACGACGGTGTCAATAAACTCGCCGATCTGGTCCAGAAGAATCCCGTTTTCTCCAAGCCGGCGCGTCGAAGAGCGCGCCTTTGAATCCTCGCCCAATCTTCTGGGTATCGATTGTGCGTCAAAATCGGCAATTCTCCAGATTTCAACGTCGCGTCGAACGGTAAGTATTCTCCAAAATCTGCCATGAATGCTTTTGCTTTCGTCGCGACGAGCATATCGACGATGACATTTTCGATCCAATGCACGCACTCCGGGTTGGTTAAATCCAACAACGAAAATGTGACCCCTGGTTCGCTCACGAAACCGTACCCTTCGCCTTTCTTGTTCTTGACGAAATATCCATTCTCTAAAGCAAATCGATACAAATCACCGTGATGATCTTTCGAGTCCATCAAAAATGGATTCACGTACGTAGCCAAGTGCGTGCCTTTCTTCTCAAACTCCTCGCGCAACGCGTGCCAATCCGTGTATAAATCTTCGTCGAGTTTCCAGTTCCACCAGACGCGTTCGATGCCGATGCTCGTGTTCCGGAAACCCGACCAATCTTGCAACCAAAACCCAGCTATTTTCACACCTCCATCGGTTAACTGCTTTTCGATACGTCTAACTTTCCTCGGACCACCAGTCATGCCGATGATGACGCCTCGCATCGCCCATTCCGGTAAAGGTTTAATACGTCCAGAATATTCCGTATACGCTTGTAACACGCCCGGGATATCTCTCGCGGCGATGATTTGACCACAAACTATCCCAGTAGGTGCAACCACGTGCACGCTGATTGCGTTTTCTTCCGTGAAATCAAACTCAGAGTACGTGTAATTGGTGAGAAAAAACGACCGCGCTTTCGAGGTGACGTAATGCGGAATCGCCGAGTAAGTTGTCCACCAATCGCCGCTGGAACCTTTAAATAAGAGCTCCGCGGTTGCAGAAATCGGTTGTTTCCCTCTCCCTACGCCTTGTTCACCTGTTATGATCGGCACTCTCCTTCCTGTGTGTTCAATCGATGTGTACTGCTCCCCTAATCCATACACTCGCTCGCGCTTCTCCACCGCGTGCGTTAAAATCAAGTGGTTCAAATTTACCATCCTCCGATTCCTCCTCGGGGATCTTTGCACGCCTGGAACGATTTCGTCCCAAATAATCGTGAACCCAATTCTATCATCGCTCCTGGTTGCAAGAGCTATTGAATACGACGCTCTTAACTTTGCGTTCGCTTTTTGCTTCGCCAACTCGATTTCCGATTCTTGGTCGTCCGAGAAGAGCGCGTGGTAAATTTTACTTCGCCGTTCGTAAAATTTGTTCACCAAGTGGTCAATCCACGCGTCCTCTTTCACCACCGTCCCTTTGATGACAATACACTCTACTAATTCTAGGTTGCTATTGCTATTTTGACTATTCCCACTATTACCGTTACTACCGTCACTATCGACTTCAATCAACGCGACACCTCCGCCGCCTTCGTCGTTGTTCTCCACCTCAACGCCCGGCGTCTTTCTCGGCGTCTCCCGCTCAACCCTACCGTCGTAATGCACCTCGCACGTCTTCCTCTCCATACTATCGATCGTTTGTACCGTCGTTCTCAACTTATCCAGAACCTGTATCCTAAAATGTCCGTGTATTAACTGGTGCACTTTAATCGGCCCGCTCGCGAGCGTTAAAAACGGTCTCTTGGCGATGGACGACCACGTTTCCGTGATTGGACACAACCGCTGACGAAAGCAAAATTTGGCTCTCTTGTGCGTGATTTTCAGCGTTTGCTCCGTGTTTTGCCACTGCAACGCGCATCAAAAAAGAAGAAGAAGAGTGAGCGTATTCGTCAGCGCGTGCCGTATAAACGAAAGAACGCGCGGATTAAAAAAAGAGATAAAAAAACAAATCGACGCACCCGCACGGTAAACTTCCCAGAATCGAAGCCAACGTCCCCCAAATCCGACGCCACCCTCCCTTCCTCTGAAATCTTGTGATACGTTTTATCCACGTACGGCGCGATGATAAATATAATCGCCAACACGAACGCGGAGGAAAATATCGGTATTTTTGGTCGGTAGAGGAGTTGTTTTTTGACGAGTTTGATGGCGCGTTTCAGAGGCGATTTATTATTGCTCGTTGGCGGCAAAGAGGACGAGGACGGGTCGGCGTCGAATCCATTTTTCCCCGCATCGTCATTTTTAACACCTCTTCTTCTTCTTCGAGGCGGCGTCGAAGGGAGTTGTTGTTGTTCATCTGCCGGCGACGACGATCGTCGTCGTCGCTGTCGCGCCGTTGCGGATGGCGGCATGCGTGGTGAATGCTGCTTCTTTTTCTGTTTTAAAGTGTAAGTGTGAGAATAAATGCAATGCGCGTCTGATTGAATGGAGAGATGCTCTCACAACACTACACTAACGGTCTCTAGGAGTGACAAAAAATATCATCCTCCTCCTCCTCCTCCTCGTCGTCGAAAAGCGAAGACGTTGTACAACGTCGAGCCTTTCAAATGGTCCGGCTGCACCACTTTAACGTTCTCGAGGGAAAACTTACCTCTTTGGTGCAAAACGTCGACGACTCGTCGGACGCCAGTTTTATCCTCTCCGTCGTGGACTTCTAAAACGATAGAATCGATGTTCGCAAAGTCTTCGTCGCGGATGCCGGCCAACACGGCGAGCTCGTACCGTTCGACGTCGATTTTTAACAGATTGATTTTCTTTTTAATACTATTTGTTCCGTTTCGTGTTTCATCTTCTTCCTCTCCTTTATCGTTAAAGATGGCGTCGGATAAAGTTACGCACGGTACGGTTTCGACTTTTTTACCTCTCGATAACCACTTGACGACGAAGAAACAGATGGATTTGATAACCGCGGACTTGACGAAAAACAGATTCTTCTCCAAGACGAACCTCGCGAGCGCGCGCAACATCAGAAACTTCGGCGCGTGTTTTATAATCAACGCCGTCGCGTATTCCACGACATTCGTGAGCGTCTCTCCCTCGTCCTCGATCGCCGTCGACCACCCGGCAGCGTTCGGGAACGACGTGAACGAGATTGTATCCTCCTTCCCGTCCCCGACCGCTTCGTTCGCCAAGCGCAGCGAGACGCGCACGTCGTCCTTAAACTTCCTCTCCAAATTACTCCTCAACGCCTCGTACGTTTTTGGAGACGGTTCGAACGCGTACAACTCGTACTTCTTTTTATCGCGTTTCTCTCCTCCTTCGGTGCACTTTTTCAGCGCTTCGAGAGAAAACAAGCCTATGTTCGCGCCCACGTCTACAATCACCGTCGTCTCGTCTTCCTTCGCTCCTCCTTCTCCTAGCAAAAGCGGTTCAATCGAATACAAATCATCCGTCGATATCTCGTCGAATAAAAACTTCACGTCCAACTCGGAGACGTAATCAATCGTCGTGGAATCTGGCAACGTCGCCTGTTTCTTCTTTCTGTTCACGCGCATCTTCTTTTCAGAGAGGCTTTGAACGAGAACATCAACACCCCTAGTAGCTCTACTTCTTCCGCGTGGTTTTTTCCCTAACGACCCAACATCGTCGTCGGGAAAAGATTTTGAAGACGACGATACCTTTGACGCTACCGCTGCTACTACTGCTCTTCTTCTCTCGCGATGACGACTCGAATACAAAGAACTGGATGATGAACGCGCGTTGTTGTTGTTGTTGAAATCGTTGCGAATGTTCGCGCCTAAAGCGCTCGCGAGAGCCGCGCTAAACATATCTTTTTTTTTGGAGCGTGGAACCCCTAATAGGGAGCTTTCGTGCCCTAAACCCTATTGACCTATTGAAACCCTAAACAATCTCGGTTTGAATTTTTTTCTCCGATGCACTCGAGAAGCAAAAACGTCACAAAACTCGAGAGCCACCGCGTGTAATCGAAAGTCACGAGACACGCGCACGGACGCGCACACACAAAACAAAGAGAGATCGCGGAAGAATAAGCGGTGGCACGTGTATTCAAAACACTCTCTTCGCTCGCGCACATGGCGGCCGTATCGCGGATTGCCGAAGACGACGAGAACAAAATCGAATCTGAAGTCGAACGAAGAAACGACGCGAACGAGGAAGAAGCAAAAGAGCAACAACGAACGATGGATCCTTCTTCCTCTTCGGGAAGAGGAGGAGAAGAAGAAGAAGAAGACGATAACACGAACGCGTACCGTTGGCAAGACGTGCCCTTGATTCCGCAGTTAGTCGGTACCGTGCAACCGTGTTCGTGGTACTCG
>Ga0181561_10003918_pt1 | contig 12997 bp, 5 predicted proteins | sample 011ome_19_FD_133760 | JGI IMG/M metagenome (GOLD analysis project Ga0181561, IMG submission 133760) | Coastal salt marsh microbial communities from the Groves Creek Marsh, Skidaway Island, Georgia - 011510BT metaG (megahit assembly) | ecosystem: Environmental > Aquatic > Marine > Intertidal zone...
CTATCATCGTGCTGCGCTTCTTCTCGTTCGCGAGCTTCGTCAGCTCCTTCTTCGCAACCTCCGGGTCGATGGAGAGGTCCTCGGGGAGCGTCTTCGTGAGGGCGTCGATGTCCGCGACGCCGCTGCCGTCCGTCAGCCTCTGCTCCGCGTTTTTACGGAACAGCTGGAGCCTCTTATCCGGCGGGAGCGCGTTGTCGATCTCGACGCCAGACTCCTTCAGCTTGCGGACGTCCGCGATCGTGAGCGTCCCCATGGCGATCTGCGCTTGCATCTCGCCCAGAAGCTTCTTCGACGTGATGCCCTTGATGATCTTCTGCGCCTCCGCGTCTGGCAGGGAGAGCGACGTCTGAATCTCCTTGAGCTTTTCCGCGCGATCCGCGGTGAGGCCGCGGCCGTCTCCGAGCATCTGCTCCGCTTGCGCGCGGAACGCCTTGTCCGCGAGTCCCTTGTGGACCATCCCAACCTCCATCTGGTTCATGCCGAGGATGTCCCCGAGCTGCGCGAGACGCGTGAACTCGGACTGATCGCGCTCGAGGGTGATCTGCACGCCCATGGGCGCGGTCACGGTGTCGCCCTGCATGCAAAACATGAGGTAGTCCTGGTACAAGCCCTGCGCGCTGACCGGGTCCATCTCCGATTTGAGGTTGACCTCCTTCTGGTACGTCGGCGCCGTGTCCTGGACGACGACTTCCTCCTCCTCCTTCTTCTCCTCCTCCTCCTCCTCCTCCTCCTCCGGCTCCACCCACTCCTCGCCCGCGGCTTCCGCGGCGGCTTTCGCCTCCGCCTTCGCCTTCTCCTTCTCCTTCTTCTCTTCCTCCTTCGCCGCCGCCTGCGCTTCCTTCATGAGTTCCGCGAGCTCCTTCGCCGCGTCCTGCGCCGCCGCCTGCGTCACGTCCTTCACCATCGGCGTCACGACGGTGGCGTTGAAGTACACCATCTTCCTGATCTCTTTGCTCTGCTCAATCTTGTTCTTCTTCACGCGCGCCTCCTTGATGAAGTTCATGAACGCCTTCTTAGCCTCCACGGTCAAAATCTCGAGCGCCATCGCGTCGGTGAGGCGCACCGCTTGCTTCGCCGCCTTGCAGCGGTCGCGCAGCTGGGGGGTGAACGCCTCGGTGCCGACGGACAACGCGCCTTGAACCGCGGACTTGTACACCGCGCCGCAGATTTCCTTCGTGCACTCGTCGACGACATCCTTGGGGACGCAGAGAAGCTTTCTGACGCGCGCGAGCGCGGTGACGTCGTCTTCCGTGAGAGACTTCTTCTCCATGACAGACTCGAGCTTCGTGCGGTAGTTCTCCTTGTTCACGCCGGCGGCGATCTCGGGCGGGAACTGAAGCTTCTCGCAAATTTGCTGAAGCACCGAGGCGGGGGACTCCGCGGTGTCGAGCGAGCCGGATTTGACCGCGTCGCGGAGCTGCTCGCGGTACACCTTCGTCGTGACCTCGATCACGATGTCCTCGGCTTCCTTGTTCCCCATCCCGAACAGCGCCTTGAGCTTCCCGGCTTCGTCCTTGAGCTCGGCGGATAATTCGCCCGCCTCGGTGCCCTGCGTGAGGAAGTTTTTGAACAACACGTTCAGCTCGGAGCTCTTGTCCTCCCACGGCGTCCCCGCGAGGACCGCCGGCGCGAGCCCGGAGATCTGTCCCGCGGACGCTGCGAGCGACACGTTGTACGCGAGCACTTCGCGAAGAAGCGCGTTCGCGGCGGAGTAGTCCGAGTTCACCGTCCGCGCCGACGCCAGCTCGGACGCCTTCTCGATGAGGTCCACCACGTGCCGCTGGCACATCGGGCCGACAACCTCCGCGGTGTCTTCGTCCGAGAGGTTGATCTCGCCCTGGTACGCCTTGGCGTCCGCGAGAGCGGCGGCGTCGAGCGTCGCGATCGCGTTGGACCCCTCGAGGCGCGTCTTGAGGAGCTTGCTCGCGGACTCCTTCAACGCGAGCGTGACTTGCGCGTCCGACACGCGGAAGATGCGGTTCCACGGGAGCAAAAACTTCGCCTGCTTCTCGCCAAACGTCCTCGTGGAGATGAACACGAGCTTCTGAAACTCCCGTCGCGATTCGAGGTCCGCGTCCTTATCCCCGAGCTCGATGCGTTTGCGGAACAGCCGACGTCCGACTTCGATGTGCGCGTTGGCCGCGTCGTGATCCTCGAGACCCAGTCGCCTTCGAAAGTTCGTCAGCGCCTCCGGCTCCCACCCCTGCACGGGCTCGTCCCCCATCGGGATGATCGACATGAGGTACGCGTCGTACAGCTCCGTGACCGCCTCCGGGCACTGCTTGGCCATATCATTCATGCCGAATCGCGCGCCGATGGCGTCGACATCCGCCTTCGTGATGGTCGCGAACGTCGGGGTGGAGTTGAAAGGCGTCAGTTGGAGTTGAAAGGCGTCGAGGGGGGGTATTGAAAGGGAGGGGTGGGCGGAGAGATGCGACGGGCGAAGTCCTTAAGGATCGGCGTCCACATCGCCAACGCGGTCGTATGGGAACCAGTGTATAGAACGCACCTTCGTGATTGTCGCCGGGTCGCGGTTCATCATGCCGTTCCACAGCGCTTTCGGCGCCGCGGAGACGCGCTTCTTGTCCGCCTGCGCGACGGCGGCGGCGGCGGCCGCGCCGGTCGTCGCCGCGAGCGTCGCGCGGACGGCGGCGCCGCCGACGGCGTTGCCGACGCCGCCGCCGACGGCGAGGCCGCCGCCGACGACTGCGGCGTACGCGGCGATGCGCGCGCCGCCGAGCGCAGCCTGCTGCTTCTCGAGGGGCTCCATGTCCTTCTCGAACTGGTACGGCGACGGGCGGCCCTGTTTGTGTCGCGGAAGAGGCGGGGTGGCGCGGTCAGCGAACGGTCGGGGACGCGCGCTGCTGCGCGAATGAATGTGCGAGCGAACGAAATCTCATCTCGCTCGAGGGCTTCTCCGTCGCGCGGCGCGGCGCGCGCGCGCGCGGTCGCCGCGCGGCGCGACCGCGCCCGTCGCGCGGCGAGGCGTCCTTAGGACGACGTCGCGCGTCGCGATCGCCGCGGGTGGCGCGACCGCGACCGCGGCCGCGCGCGCGTCGGACGCCAGCGAAGGATGCGAAAAAGTCGGCGCAAGCTTATCCGAGGGCGGTCTGTGAACCCTCGTCGCGTTGGGTTGCTGGGGTAACGGTGGTGCCGCGCCGGATTACGCCGCGCGAGCGCGCGACGACGCGCGATGCGACGTGGACGCACCTCAGGGGAGCTCGCGGAAGTGACGACCGCGCGAACGCGAGTCTGCTTGACCGCGCGTCGCGGCACCGCGAGCGCGCCGCTCGCGAATCCAGACGACCGCGCGGCGACGCGAGGACCGACGCCGCGAGTGTTGGCGACGCCCGCGACGGCGGACATCGCGGCGCTCGTCGCCATGGGTGCGTGTGCGTGCGTTTTAGGGCGACCGCGCGAGGGGAAGTTGAGACGTTCCCGTGAGAGGTGTGCGCGCGCGAAGTCGCCGCTGCCGAGCGCTCGGCGTGTGTGACGCGCGTCGTTCGCCGGCGTCGCTCTTGCGACGGCGCTTTCCGACGAGTCTCTCCGCGCACTTTTGACGGTGCAGGAATTCCTCGCCGGCCGAAAGGTTCAGAGAGAGATCTCCGCGCGTTTCGTGTATATGCGCAAACGGTTAGGCATAGTACGTCGCGCGTAGTACACACACGGGTATCGTGATTTCTTTTTTGCGCGCTGGTTGGTCGAACCCGCGAGATCTTCCTTTTCCTTCGTTAGCGTTATCGCGGGATCCTACCTCCGCTCCGTCACACCGCGAGACGCCGCGCGCGCCCTCGAATCATCATGTTCGCGATGTCCTCCCGCGTCGCGACGCAGTGCGCCTCGCTCTCGAACGCGCGCGCGTCGAGGTCGCTCGAGAATCGCCGCGCGCTCGCCGCGCGCGCGCCGACGACGACGACGACGACGCGACGACGACGAGGAGGACGCGCGTCGCGTCTCGTCGTCCGCGCGGACGGGTTCAGCATCGGGAAGCTCGCGAGCGTGCTCGCGAAGAAAACGCAGGCGGACTTCGACCGCGTGTTCAAAGGGACGTCCAAGACGCGCGAGAAGCTGTCGTACATGGACGAGATGCTCTCGCTGTGGAGGCTCGAGGACGTGGAGGAGACGCTGGACGAGCTCGAGGAGGTGCTCATATCCGTCGACTTTGGGCCGACGACGGCGATGGACGTGATCGAGGTGGTCCGCGAGCGCGTGGAAAAAGGCGAGATAAGCACCGGACCGCAGGTGAAACAAGCGCTGAAGACCGCGATCGTGGACATCCTGCAGCGCCCGAACGGCGGCGAGCCCGGGTGCGCGCCGCTCGCGCTGAGCGAGGAGGCGCCGACGGTCATCATGGTCGTCGGCGTCAACGGCGCGGGGAAGACGACGACGCTCGGGAAACTCTCCAACCGGTTCGCGCTCGAGTCCGGCGCGAAGGTGATGCTCGTGCCGGGCGACACGTTCAGAGCCGCCGCCGCGGAGCAGCTCGCGACGTGGGCGGAGCGAAGCGACGGCGTCATGGCGACGTACAAGGAGGGGATGAAGCCCGGGGCGGTGTGCTACCAAGCCGTGCAGGAAGCGATCAAGATGGGAGACGTGGACATCGTCCTCGCGGACACGTCCGGGCGCTTGCACACGAACTGCGACCTCATGGACGAGCTCGCGGGGGTGAGGAGGAGCATCACGAAGAGCCTCGCGTCCGCGCCGCACGAGACGTTGCTCGTGTTGGACGGCACATCGGGACTGAACATGCTGAACCAGGCGAGGGCGTTTAGCGAGGCGGTGGACGTAACGGGGCTCATCTTGACCAAGCTCGACGGCACCGCGAGAGGCGGCGCGGTCGTGTCCGTCGTGAACGAGATGAACATTCCGGTGAAGTTCGTCGGCGTCGGGGAGAAGATGGAGGATCTGCAGACGTTCGAGCCGGAGAGCTTCGTGGACGCCATCTTCCCGCGGGACGACAACGAGAGCCGGGACGAGCTGTGAAGAGGCGCGGACGAGAGAAGGGATCCTAGTCTATTTTCGCGGCGGTCGAGCGCGAAGACACCGTATCATTCGTAGTAGAGCGCTTGTAACGAATACTGCGTGATGATACGATAAGGCGAGCGTCGCAACTGTAAAAACCAATCGCTGGTTGGTGGTATGTATTAAAAAGGAATCTCAACCGCGCAAAGCTACCGTGTTAAAAAATTGCAATGCCGTGCGCGAAACGCTACGCTGCAAGAATTTACATGAGAGACTTCGCGGCGGCCACCATCGCTTCCGTGGTGATGCCGAACTCCTTGTAGAGGATGCCCGCCGGCGCGGACGCGCCGAAGTCATCGCGGCCGATGGACTTGTGCGCGTACTTGGACCAGCCGAACGTGGAGCCAGCCTCGATGGAGACGATCGCCTTGCAGTCCTTGGGGAAGATGCTCTCCTTGTACTCGTCGGATTGCTCCTCGAAGAGCTCCCAGCACGGCATGGACACGACGCGCGCCTTGTCCCCGAGCTCCGCGCCCGCCTTGCACGCCAGCTCGAGCTCGGTGCCGGTACCGATGAGGACGCAGTCGCAGTCCTCGCCCGCGGCGGGGCCCTGGACGACGTACGCGCCCATCGCGACGCCCTCCTTGGAGGTGCCCGGAAGGTTGGGGACGACCTGGCGCGAGAGCGCGAAAGTCGTCGGGCGGTCCGTCTGCTCGACGCCAATCTTGTACGCGCCCGCGGTCTCGTTACCGTCCGCGGGGCGCATCATGAGCATGCCGGGCATCGCGCGGAAAGACGCGAGGTGCTCGATCGGCTGGTGCGTGGGGCCGTCCTCGCCGACGCCGATGGAATCGTGCGTCATGACGAAGAGCGTCGGCGCGCCGGAGAGGGCGGCGATGCGCATCGCGCTGCGCATGTAATCGGAGAAGATGAAGAAGGTGGCGCAGTAGGACTTGAAGCCGGGGGAGTGAAGCGCGATGGCGTTGGCGATGGCGCCCATGCCGTGCTCGCGGACGCCGTAACGGATGTTACGCTCCGCCGCGGTGTCCTTCTGGAAGTCGCCGAATTGCTTCATGAGCGTCATGTTGGACGGCGCGAGATCGGCGGAGCCGCCGACGAAGCCGGGGATGGCGGAGCCGAGCGCGTTGAGCATCGTCTGGGAGTGGATGCGCGTCGCGACGCCCGCGTCCTCGGGGGTGAAGCTCGGGAGCGCGTCCGCCCAGCCCTCCGGAAGCTTGCCGGTGATGATGGAGTCGAGCTCGGCGTGGTCCTCCGGGTACTTCTTCTTGTACTCCGCGTACGTCTTCTCCCACGCAGCCTGCGCTTCCGCGCCCTTCGTGGAGCAGTCCATGTAAGACTGGACCGCCTCCGGGACCTCGAACTCGCCGTACTTCCAGTCGAGGTTCTCGCGCGTCGCCTTGGTCTCGTCCGCGCCGAGGGGCGCGCCGTGGACGTCGTGCGAGTTGGACTTGTTCGGGGAGCCGTAGCCGATGAGCGTCGTCACCTTGATGAGGGACGGGCGGGGGTCCTTCTTCGCCGCGTCGATCGCCTTGCGGATGGCGTCGAGGTCGGTGTTACCGTCCTCGACGTGCTGCACGTGCCAGCCGTACGCCTCGTAGCGCTTGCAGACGTCCTCCGTGAAGGAGATGTCGGTGTGGCCGTCGATGGAGATGTGGTTGTCGTCGTAGAACGCGATGAGCTTGCCGAGCTCCCAGTGCGCGGCGAGGGACGCGCCCTCGCCGGACATACCCTCCATGTTGCAGCCGTCGCCCATGATGGCGTACGTGTAGTGGTCCACGACGGTGCAGTCCGGCTTGTTGAACCGCGCCGCGAGGTGCTTCTCCGCCGCGGCGAGGCCGACGGCGTTGCAGATGCCCATGCCGAGCGGGCCGGTCGTGACCTCGATGCCGTTCGTGATGAAGTTCTCGGGGTGACCGGGGGTCACGGAATCCCATTGGCGGAAGTTCTTGAGGTCGTCGTTCTGCGGGTTGGGAGAGGAGCGCGGGGAGAGGAGGGCGAGAGGGTGAGAATGGAATAATAAATGCACGTGATGCGCGGGCTCGCGAGGAAGCGGCAGATTCGCGCGAGACGTCGCGCTCGGAGACGCGACGCCGCGCGCGCGACGCGACGCCGAGACGTCTTCTGACCGAGCGAGGTCCTTCACGACGCGCGATACGAAGCGCGCGCGCGACCGGAGCGACGATCGATGCGGTTCATCGCGACGAACGGGGTGGATAACGCGTCGCGACGACGACGCGCTGAAAGCCCTTTTCCCCCGCTCGTGTGGATAAAACGCCGATCGCCGTCGGTTCACGGAACGCGGCGGATTCGTGCGCGCGACGCCGCCGCGCTTCAGCGCTCGAGGAAACGAAGTGGGTGGCGGGGAAAACAACACGCACCGACACGGACGGGTACCCGGTGAGGTGCATGAGCGAGTACTGGAGCATGCAGCCGTGGCCCGCGGAGAGCACGAAGCGGTCGCGGTTGAACCAGGTGTGGTCCTTGGGGTTGTGCGTCATCGCCTCGCGGTAAATCACGTAGCCCATCGGCGCGCAGCCCATGGGAAGACCGGGGTGACCGGAGTTGGACTTGTTAATCGCGTCGATCGCGAGGAAACGGATCGTGTTCACGCAGTCGTTGACGGTCTCGGTGGAGACGTCCGCGGGCGCGGCGACCGCCGCGCGGACCGGCTTCAGAGCGCGGGTCGTCACGCGAGCGGAGACCTTCTTCGCGGCGGCGATCTTCTTGCCGGCGAAGGAGGTGTTGAGCGCGGCCATGGAGGCGGCGGAGACAGCGGCCATCTTTTCCGCGTTTTGTTATAAAACGGGGGGAAGGTGGATGTGCGTGCGGAGAGTGAGGCGCCGGCGAGCGAGTCCCGGCTTTATATCTTCATCGTGAAATTCCCCGCAACTGCTCCGAGACGAGCGGCTCGCAGCTGCACGTTGAAACGTTGTCCACCGTTGACAGTTGGCACTCGGAATCCGTGAACCGCTCTTTTCCGCGCGATCGATCGAACGACGACGCGATGAACGCGTCGGTCGACGTGTGCATTCTTCACCGGTGGTTTTTACGATTCACGATGAGCGCTGATCGCGAATTCATACTGTAGGAAGGACGGAAATTTTTTCTCCGGCGGTGTCGATTCAAGCGCTGCTGCTACGCAACAGTCCGTAGTCTATCAAAACGCACGCGCGTCGCGTCGTGTCCTACGCGCCATCCTCCTCTTCTTTTTCGTCCCGCTTCCGCTTCTTATCCTCCTCGCCGCCCTCGCCGCCGCCGCCGCCGCCGCCGCCGCCACCGAGCCTGAACGTCAACGCCGGCCGCGGCGGCGCCGCCTGTACCGCCGCGTCGTCCATCGCGGTCAAATCCATCGCGGACTCCGTCGGAAGGACGTGGTGGTCGTCCTCCCCTCGCGGGATCTGCTCCCCGATCGTCCCGACGCCGTCCTCGTCCCACTCCTCCTCTTCGACGTCGTCGAGGTTGATCTCGTCCCCCTCGCCCTCGTCCCCGCGCGAGCTCACGCCGAGGTCGAGGTCGTCGTCGTCGTCGTCCTTCTCCGTGACCTCGGACGCGTCGTCGTCGTCGTCCGCGAGGACGACGGGCGGCTCGTCGAGCTCCGCCGCGACGTCGACGTCGACGGCGGCGGCGGCGGGTTGGACGGGCGGCGGCGCGGTCGCCGGTTCGACGTCGACCGCGGCGGCCTCGACCGCGGCGGTCGCCGCGCCCTCGGTCGCCGCGGCGGCTGCGGCCGCCTCCGCCGCGGCGGCGCGTTGCATCACCGCCGCCGCGTCCGCGCCCGTGAGCGCCGCGTTCTGGGCCTTGTATAACCCGGGCACGAACCCGCCTTTGCTTCGCTCGCCTCGGCCTAAGATCACTCCGGACGCGAGCTGCGCGGCGGCGACTCTGTGCGCCTCCGCGACGTCCCCCGCGCGTCCCGGCGGCGCCTTCGCCGTGGACGCGACGGCTTCGTCGCGCGTCGCGACGTCGTACCGAAGCCAATAGGGCGTCTCGTTCGCGGTCGTTAACCCCCCCGGCCAGAGCGTTTCGTCGTTGTCCATCTTATTGAACAGCTCCACCTCCGCGGGCGTCCGCGCGAGCTTCTCGTTCAGCGCGCGCATGGACATCGCCGCGCACGATCGCTTCGGGCCACCCTCTTGTTCTCTCATGATCTTTTCGAGCGTCTCGCGGCGCTCCGCGTGCGACGTCTGCTGATCGAACCGCCCGGCGTTGATCACCTCGTCCGCCATCTCGATCTTCTGCTGCTGTATCACGTTCCTGACCACGGACTCGACGCTCTCCGTGTACGTCCGCTCGCCGCCGGTGCCCCACGTCGTGTCGTCGAGCCCGCACGTCCCGGGAGAGGACGCGGCGGGCGCGTCCGTGGAAGGCGCCGCCGCCGCCGCCGCCGCGGGCGCGAGCGGACCGCCGCCGACGCCGCCCTCGTCGTTCGCGCCGCCGATGGCGTCGACGACAGCCTCGAAGTGCATGACTTTGACCTCCCGTTTTTGCCCGATGCGATGCGACCGCGCGACGGCTTGCTCTTCGTTCTTCGGGTTCGGGTCCGGGTCGTACACGACCACCGTGTCCGCCGTCTGAAGGTTTAACCCGCGGCCGGCGGCGCGAATGGAGAGAAGGAACAGAAACTTTTTCGAGTCGCGCTCGTTGAACTGCGTGATCGCAACCTCGCGCTCGTCCAGCGGCGTCGTGCCGTCGATGCGGCACCACTCCAAGCCCTCGCAAATCGGCGTGGACGCGCGCCACTTGAGGTAGTCCTCGAGGAGGTCCAGCAGTTTCGTCATCGTGCTGAACAACAGCACGCGGTGGCCGCTCGCGCGAAGCTTCACGAGCACGCGGTCCAACACCCACAGCTTCCCGCCCGCGCGGACGAGGTCCGGGCCGGAGCGCCACTCGCCGCCTTTCGCGATCGGATAGTTCAGCGCCGGGTGGTTGCACAGCTTGCGGAGCTCCATGCATCGGTTCTGCAGCGGAAGGTAGCCGCGAAAGTTTGCGCGCGCGGCGAGGCCGATTCTCGCGTTGGGTTCCATTCGCACCGTGGACGTCTTCGAGACCCAGTCGTACACCGCGGCTTGGTACGCGCTCATCGGGCAGTGGACGACGATCGTGTGCTTCGCCGGGAGCTTGCTCTCGACGTCTTGGACTAACCGTCGAAGCATGAACGGCTCGAGGATCTGGTGCAACCGGGAGATGATGATGATCTTCTTTTCTTTTTCGATCCAGTCGATTTCGCCTCCGTCGCCGTCGGGCATCGCCGCGGCTTTCTTCGAGTTCCCGCTGTCCCCGAACCACTGCTGGAACATCCGCGCGTTGTCGAACACCTGCGGGAGCAACAAGTTCAGAAGCGACCAAAGCTCGCTGAGGTCGTTCTGAAGCGGCGTCCCCGTGAGAAGCAACCGTCGCATGCACCGGAACCGGTCGAGATCCCTCGAGAGCCGTCCTTCGCGGTCCTTCAACCGCTGCGCCTCGTCGATGATGATGTACTTCCAGTTCACCTTGGACAGTTTCGCTCTGTCGCGCATGACGAACTCGTACGTCGTGACTAAGACGTTAAACTTGAGCTGCAAAACTTGCTGCGTGAAGATCTTCTGCCGCTGTTCGCGGCCGCCGACGTAGTACACCGCCTGAACGTTTTTCAGCCACGTCTTGATCTCCGACTTCCAGTTCACGATGACCGCGTTGGGCACGATGATCAAGTGCGGGCCGTAGTTTTGTTTGCTCTCCCACAGGTACGCAATCAACGCACACACTTGAACCGTTTTTCCCAGACCCATCTCGTCGGCTAAGATGCCGTTCAGCTTGTTGTTATACAGCGAGATCATCCACTGCAAGGACACGAGCTGGTAGTCGCGGAGAGATCCCGCGGTGAGCATCCGCGGCTGGCGGATGATCTTCTCCGTCTCCGTGTGCGCGAGGGCGTAGTACTTCTGCTTCGAGTCCCCGCCGTCGCCCGCGGAGGCAGCCTCGAGGAGATTCCTGCCGCCGTCCGCGGCAGCCTTGTCCGCCGCGCGCGTCGCGAACTCGATGACTTCCTCCTCGGTCATCCCCTGCGCCTCCGCCTCCGCCGCCGCCGCCGCCGCCGCCTCCGAGCGCTGCTGATCCAACTTCAGCGCCGCGATCTTCCCCCCGAGCTGCTCGAGGTACCCCTCGGTCTTCTCCAGGAACTCCTGCAGCGCGGCGAACTTGTCGTCGCCCGCGTCGCCGTCGCCGGCGCCGATCGCGCCCTCTCTCCCTCTCGCCTCCGCGAGCAGCTCCCTGTACGCCTCCATGTCGTTCGCCTTTAAAGCCTCCACGCGCTTGAGGTAGTCGGCGTTCGACGCCGCGCCGCCCGCGTTCCCCGCGCCGGCGGCGTTCGCGCCCGCGGCCGCGAGCGCCTGGTTCGCCGCGTTTTGCACGTCCCGCTGCCGCCTGGCCCAGTCTTTAGACATCCGCTCGTGGACTTTCAAGATCTGCCTATTCCGCGTGACGCACAAATCCCGCGCCACGCCGCTCTCCTCGAAGATGACCTGCCGCCTGGCTTTCATCGCCTTGAAGTGCGCCTCGCGCTCCTCCCTCGCGCGCTTCACCTCCGCCTTCGCGCTCACCTCCCTCTGTTTCTCCAACTCGCGCACGAGCTTCTTGTACGGCCGCTCCCCCATGCTCATGAGCTCGCGCTGCTCGCGCACCAAGCTCGCGCGAACCTTGTCCTGCAACCCGACCAGACGAAGCGACCGCTCCTCGAGCTGCAGCGCCCGCCGCGCCTGATGGCTCTTCCCGCCGCCGCCGCCGCCGCCCGCCAGCTCGCGAAGCTCCTCCTTGATCTCCACGAGCCGTCGCTCTCTGCGCGCTCTGAGCGCGCGGTCCGCCTCCGCCTCGACGAGCGCTCTCAGATCGCGACGCATCGGCGTCGGCTTGTACCCGTACTGATCCCCGCCCGGCCCGCTCGCGGCGTCCGCGGCGAGGTCGTAGATGGGCCGCTCCCGCGGTTTCCACCAGGCCGGCATCGACGTCACGGGCTTAGGCATCGGGCGGTGCATCACAGGAGGTAGCGGCGGCGGGCCGCCCTGGCCGCCGCCGCGATGCGATCGCTTCGACGGCGCGCCGCCGCCGCCGCCGCCGCCGCCGCCGCCTCTTCCTCCCGACCCCCCCGACGCGACCACCTTGCCGGGTAACGCGACCGGGTGCGCGTTCGCGACCGCGCGCCCCGGGAGGCCGACGGGACCGCCGCCGCGAGCTTGAGCTTGCGGTGCGCTCGCCGCCGCGGCGTTCTCGCGCTGCATGGCGAGCATCTTCGCGCGCTGCGCGACGTGCTCTCGCGCGATGACGTTCGGCAATCCCGGGATCGGAAAGTCCAGCTCGTTCTTCTTGAGCTTCTTGAACGCCGTGATCTGCTCTCGCAGGCGCTCCAACTGCGCTGGGGTGAACCCGGTCACGACCTTGAAGTTGTGCTTCTTCGCTCCCGACGGTCCCGCGCCGTCCGCCTGCGCGTGGAGAGAGAGGGTGGGGGTCGGTCAGCGCTGGAGGCGGGCGACGACGCGCATCGATCGTATTCCCAGATCGATCGGACGGGATTGCCCTAGAAATTGCCGCGACGGCGCGGGCGCGGCGAGGGGCGAGCAGAGCGCGCGACGGCGCACCGTCGAGCCCGGGGCGCCGCTCATCCTCGCGCGCGCGACGCCCTCGCGTCGTACGACGGTTCGCGCGTGCCAACCGGCGCGCGACGCGCTCTTCGGTCGGCTTCGGTCAGTCTCGCCGCCGCGGACAGTGTGACCGTCCGACCGCGCCGTCCGGGCGAATCGATCTGAGGGCCGTTCCATACAAAAATAGTTCACCGGTCAGTTGAAAGGGACCCACGCGGTCAAGTGTTGAAACCGATGGATGGGTGAAACACTTTTGTATAGAACGCACCTGATTTGATCTCTGCACTCGTCGGCGCGACCGCGTCGAGCGACGAGAGCCGGGTACGAGTCGCGACGGCGACGGCGACGGCGCGGCGCCGCACACGCGCGCGCGCTAGCGAACACGCGCCCCACCCTCAGCA
>Ga0181561_10003922_pt1 | contig 12985 bp, 11 predicted proteins | sample 011ome_19_FD_133760 | JGI IMG/M metagenome (GOLD analysis project Ga0181561, IMG submission 133760) | Coastal salt marsh microbial communities from the Groves Creek Marsh, Skidaway Island, Georgia - 011510BT metaG (megahit assembly) | ecosystem: Environmental > Aquatic > Marine > Intertidal...
GGTTCAAACATGGCAAGGCATCTCCTGGACAGAGGAGCAGCTGAAGTCCGAATTTTCAGTCGAGATGAGGCCAAGCAAGATGCACTTCGCCATGAGATTGGAGACCCTCGCCTACGTTTTTACCTGGGGGACACCAGAGATGCAGATTCTGTCAGCAGAGTTGTCAGGGGCAGCTCGCTAGTTTTTCATGCGGCAGCCCTCAAGCAAGTGCCGTCAGCCGAATTCTTTCCTCTCGAAGCTGTAAAAACAAACATCAACGGTTCAGCTAACGTACTTCGAGCCGCAATTGAGTTCGGGGTCAAGAGCGTGGTTTGCCTCAGCACGGACAAAGCGGTTTATCCCATCAACGCCATGGGCATGTCAAAAGCACTAATGGAGAAAACAGCGCAGGCTTTTGCCAGGGATTTTCAGGATGCTGACACCAAAATAGCAGTCACACGCTATGGAAATGTTATGTATTCCAGAGGCTCGGTTATCCCGCTTTTTATAAGTCAAATCAAGTCCGGAAAGAAACTCACAATTACCGACCCAACTATGACAAGGTTCCTTATGTCGCTTCAGGAATCCGTTGAACTTGTGGAATTTGCATTCAAAACCGCGAACTCAGGTGACCTGCTTGTCAAGAAGGCCCCAGCTTCGACAATTGGGGTTCTTGCAAACGCGTTGATTGATTTGTTTGACGGTGACCAGGGCCAGCTAGAAACAATCGGCTTTAGGCACGGCGAGAAGCTTTTTGAGTCTCTTCTTAGTGTTGAGGAGCGAGCTATAGCGGAAGATCTGGGAGAATTCTACAGAGTCCCCCTTGATGCGCGCGATCTCAACTATGGCATCTACTTCGATCAAGGAGTTGAGAGGGACACACAATTGGAGGCGTACACCTCGAATAACACACGGCGATTAGAGCTAGACGATGTTAAGCAGGTCCTGATGCGTTTGCCAGAGGTAAGGTCGGAGCTTAGTAAATGAAGAATATAAAAGTTGTCACAATTGTAGGGACGAGGCCTGAGATCATTCGACTCTCAATGCTTATTCCTAAGCTTGACTCTTTCACCGATCACACTCTCATTCATACAGGCCAGAACTATGACGAGCAACTTAGCCAAGTATTCTTCAAGGACCTGAATTTGCGAAGTCCGGACCACTATTTAGGAGTAGAAAATACCAGTGCTGGAAGTGTGATGGGGCAGGTCCTCATCGGAGTCGAAAAGATTCTGCGTGATGTCCGTCCGGACGCGGTGGTGATTTTGGGGGACACAAATTCGGCAATTTCTGCGATTGTGGCGGAGAGGATGCAAATCCCTGTATACCACTTAGAGGCGGGCAACCGATCATTCGACAATAATGTACCCGAGGAGCTAAACCGGCGACTAGTGGATCACATAGCTAGTTTCAATCTCCCCTACAACGCATTCTCGCAAAGAAATTTGCTGGCAGAGGGGATTGACCCTAGGCGAATTTTCGTTTCTGGCTCCCCGCTTCGTGAGGTACTCGAGAGCAACAAGGCCAAAATTCTCTCTTCCAAGGTGCTCGATTCAACCGGATTGACTAAAGATGGGTATTTTCTCGTAAGCATCCACCGTCAGGAGAACATTGATTCACGTCGCAACCTAGACAAAATTGCTCATTGCCTTCAAATTCTTGAGCAAACCTATGAGCTGCCAATTCTTATTTCCACGCATCCCCGAACTAGAGCAAGGTTTGAGGAACTTCAGCTAGCAGAGAGCCCAAGAATTCGGCTCCACGAACCCTTTGGTTATTTCGACTATATGAATCTCCAGCTAAATGCATTTTGCGTAGTTTCGGACTCCGGGACAATTTCTGAGGACAGCGGCATGCTCAAGTTTCCCGCGGTGACGCTGCGGAACTCAATGGAAAGGCCTGAGGCCCTTGAAAGCGGTGACATTATCATGTCAAGCCTTGATCCAGATCATCTTGTCAGGTGCGTGAACCTCGTCAGAAATCTGCCGCGCGCGGCTCACCAACCCAGCGGCTACGACACTCCAAATTTTTCAGACAATGTGCTTAAGTTTATATTCTCAACGGTTAGAGTCCACGACAAGTGGCTTGGACTTGAGCGTCTGGAAGCTAAATAGAGCGCCTGCAAATACATAGTGAGTGTTGAAATAGTGTCTCCGGATAGAGCAGTAGTTTCCATTCCCCTGCTTGGAGGGCTCGGAAACCAACTATTCGGAGCTACTTTTGGGCTATATCTCAATGTTAGGTACCAGGTGCGAGCTAAGTACAGGTGTCCTCCGCATGGATTAGGAAATCTAAGCCATGGCGACAATGCTATTCAGGATTTTGAGGGCTTTGAAAGAAGCGTGGCGAATTTGTTACTTGAAAACCGTCTTGACGCAGTGCTGAGGAGAGGAGGACATGTACTTTTTGAGGATAGGGGTCGGCATTTCCCGTTTATGCCAAGGTTTTATTCCGAGTCGGAACTCATTTCTAAGCTCGACGATCCCTCAGTCAAAGTGGTTCGCCCCATGGTAGCGGGATATTTTCAGGATAGAAAATATCTTGATTACCTACAAGATCGTCACTTCTTGCGCATATTGTTGCCGAGACGGCTCTCAAGAAAAGCAACTCAAATGGCAAACGATGTTTCAAAGCCGGGCACTTACACGGTGCACATTAGAAGAGGTGACTACCTATTGAAGTCTGTTGCCGGTGCACTAAGTCTCGATTACTACCTTTCGGCACTTAGGGAGATGGGAGCAGGGCCTGAGTCTACTGTCTACGTATTTACCGACTCCTTGGAGCATGTTCGTGAAGAGTTTTCGAGACAAGAGCCAGGATTCCGTGCAATCCTAGACTGCAGTGATGGGTTATCCCCCGCAGAAGCTATGTACGTAATGAGTAGGTCAAGAGCGATGGTAGCTTCCAAATCTACTTTCAGTTGGTGGGCAGCCTCTACAGGAAATATGGAGAAGCAAGTGGTCTTCCCTGCTGGGTGGAACACGCATTTACTCTCAGACAAGTGGAATACGCGTGCAACGGAAGGTTTTGCTATTCACGAGTAGGGAAAATCAGCTTGTCATTGACTCGTCCAAGGTAAGGTCCAGTTTTGTGCTCCAAGAGGACCGCCTCCTCGAGGACTTCAAAGGCATGACCTCCAGCATATGTGACACAAAGCCATCCGGCTCCTAAAACTAGGGATTCGAGATGCTCGTTCTGATCGTCATAAAAATGGCACAGAAGTTTTCCAGAGACCACGTACCACGACTCTTGAATTTTCTCTACGCCATCCTTCTGGTGGGATAGATGCTGGTGAGCCTCTGGCTTCTCACCCGCTCGCCGCAGCGATACCTGCACTTGAAGAGGTTCTTCTTCGTTGGAGATTGAGTCATGGGCTGTCACCAAATTGCAATCCAGGACTCTGTGAAGAACAGTTCCTTGATCAGATACGAAACTTATCAAATTTGGGCCTTGAAAAGTAAGCGTTTCGTCTCTCGAAAGTCTGGAGAATTTGGGTAAGCCCTCGCGTCAAAAATCTGAATTTCCCTAAATCCAGAAACCAACAGAAGTTCTTTGATTACATCAGGAGTCCAAAGCCTGTGAACCAAAACCGGTATTTCGGGTTGAACATTTCCAAACTTCTCAGTCCAATCAGGCAAAGTCATTCTCATAGAAACCGTTCCTTCCCTAAAGTCGGTTTCAGAAAGGGTGACTAGCTCGAGCTCCTGCTCCTGGTAATCGAAAGTTTTTGATGACGACAAGTAAGGTACGTCTACGCGAGCGGCATTGCCGTTCCAGCAGTCAAAAATCCAAACACCTCCAGGAACTAGCGAATTTGCAACAGATTCGACCAGTGATGCCAGCGATTGCAGGTCTAAAACATGGTTCACAACATTAAACATTGCAATCGCAAGGTCGAACTTATTGGGGGTAACGAGGCTTTCAATTGAACCATGATGGAGTAACACGTTGGCAAGACTTTCTTCCTTCGCTATGGTTCTAGCTCTTGCAATCATCTCGCTGGAAGTATCAGCGGCAAGGACCAAATCGAAGTGTTTAGCTAAATGTCTACTGTGCCCGAGTGTCCCGCACCCTATGTCAATTGCATTGCCTCCATGCGGTGCCCCATAAATTTGAAGAACAGTCTTTGATTCATCGGCATAACTCTTTGCTCCGTATATCGCATCATAGAGTTCGACGAGTGCCTTATTGTACATATTTTAAAACCGAATTCGAGACCTGCTTGATTGACTTTTCTGACAGACCAACCCAGGAAGGCAGGCAGACTCCTTGTTGGAAATGTTTTTCAGAATTCCATTGGCGGTCAAGGTTCTGCAAAACTGAAGTGCCGGCCCAGGCGGGTTGGCTGTGAAGGGGAGCAAAGAAGGTTCTAGGTTCAATGCCGTCAGCAGCTAACCCGCTCAGCACTCTATCGCGGTATGAACCGACATTGATGCTTACCCTGAATGGCACATGGTTTGATTTACTCGGCTCCTCAGGTCTGTAGATTTCGACGCGATTTCCTAAGTTCTTGGAGTAAGACTCCAGGATGCGCGTTTTTTCCTTCTTAATCTTTTCTAACTTTTTGATTTGTACGGTCCCAATTGAACATTGAAGATCTGTCATTCTGAAATTGAAGCCAATTTGAGGGTGAATAAACGAACCTCTATCTATGCGTCCCTGGTTTCTCAGGTACCGGAGTCTCGTATAAACCTCTTCGGAATTTGTGACTAAGAATGCGCCTTCAGCCGTAGTTATGGTCTTGTCAGCAAAAAACGAGAAAACCCCTATGTCTCCGAAAGTGCCGACATGGATCGAGTCCCAAGTTACCCCAATACCTTGTGCAGCGTCCTCCACGACCTTGATTCCATGCTTTGCTGCGAAATCTAAAACGGCGATCATGTCTACGGCAGCTCCATAAATGTGGGCCGGCATGATTGCTTTGACTCTAGGACTGATTAATTCTTGGGCGTGCCGCAGATCCAAGTGAAGATTGTCTTCAACGTCACAAAAAACTGGAGTGGCTCCCGTCATATAAACCGCGGAAGCCGTCGCAAAGAAAGAAAAGTCAGGCACGATTACCTCATCACCAGGACCTATGTCCAGTGCTACAAGCGCCAGGTAAAGACCCAAGGTACCATTAGGCGCAAAAACCCCGTAGGGGGAACCTGTGAGACTCAAGAGTCTGTCTTCGAACTCTCTAGACGCGGGCCCTTCTGTTATCCAGTTTCTTCTGAGGCAACCAGCAACGGCCAAAAGCTCTTTGAACCCAAGACTGGGTGAGAATTGTGGAATTCTATTAGCTGCCATCAGGCTTCCTCAGCGTCCAAGATATTCTCAAGCGTAGGCCACAAATTATAGGTGTTTAGCACCCTATCTCTCGCCTCTTCAATTGCACTCAGAGAGTCGACATATCTTTCAAAGCACAGCTCCTCAAGGATCCTTGGGATTTCGCGCTTGGGCTTATCTGCATCGAACCAGAGAAACGAATTCCTCGGATAGAACTTAAATACGTCTCGGCTTCCCCAGAAGATGGGCTTAGACCAAAGCAAAAGGCTGTCGGTAAACTGCGTTCCAACGAAATCGTTCAAGTGACATTGATTGTCGAATGCGAGCTGAAAGGCATACGGCATGAGTGTCTTAGTCTTGCTATTGTCAAGCAGCGATGAATTTGCGAATGGAGCAGAGCCGTAGACATCAAGTTCAGGGTATTCTGCCATGAACTTTTTGGTGAACTTTAGGCGAATTCGGTGGCCTCTAGTCAGGGTCTTTGAGGAGAGCGTGGAGCAAATCAATTTAGTCTTCGGCGGAACTCTGAGTTCCGACAATTCTAGGTAATTGAGTTCTATACCACTGTAGCCAGCCCCGGTTGGGGAGAGGTCGGTATAGCTCCACTTAACTGGCAAATATCCCGTGCCATTCCAGAATGAGAAATGCCTGTATTCCCTCACGGAGTGTCGTTTGATTGACTTGGAATCAAGAGCCTCCCTTGACATGTATATCTTTCTGTCTGCAGGAAAAGAAGCTGCTTCGTTGTAGGGGTCGGAATCAAAAATCACTGCAAATTCAGCAATAGAGATGTCTTCTGTAGCTCGCAGTTCATGCCACACGCCATCTTGAAGCGGCGTCTGCATGCGATACTCTTCTAGTAGTTGGCTGGAGGAAGCCCACGTCGTTGAGCAGAAGTAGACGAGGGGCATTTTTTAATTGTACAACTCCTGCGATACTTTTAAGTTGTGAATTCAATGGTGACAGGAAAAAGGCAATCTATTGCCGTCATTGTGTGCACCCTCAACCGGCCCAAGGCTGTTCGATGGCTTGTTAGTTACATCGATGGGCTAGCCGGAAAATTCTCTTCGAATACTCGCCTGAGCCTCGTCCTGGTTGAGAGCAGCTCCAAACTAACGAGCATTCACAACTCACCCACGAACATGGTCTTTCACCACATAAAATCAAGCAGGGGACTTCCTCATCAACGAAACGTCGGTGTTGAGTTCGTCCTAAATTCTTTGACCGATGCTTCAGTCCTTGCTTTTTTAGATGACGATGTCATACCGACAATGTCCTTCTTCGATTCCTTGTCTGAGATGCAGGTTCCCGGCGGTCCCCATGTAACGGGCGCAGTAGACGTCATGGAACGGGTTACCTGGAAAATGGAGCTGGCCGAGATGCTTGGTTTGGTTCCAAAACCTGGAAAGGTTTCTCGGGCGGGCTTTGCTACTGCTCCTCGTGCGAGTGCATCCCGGACAGGATTGGATTGGATATCTGGGTATGCGTTTGCTATCCATCGGAGCGTCTTTGATAGGTTCCGCTTCCCTGAAGAAGTTGATTTTTTTGGTGAAGACGTGTTATTCGGGTTGAGTTTGCGAGAACAAACGACGATTTCTATCCCGGACTCCGCCGTTGTCTTTCATTCTCCCTTTGGCGTGAAGGCAAGGAGCGAAGTAGTTGACCACCATCACCGTTACCTTCTAGCCCACCTCATCACGCACAACAATAATCGCGGTTTCTCGCCATGCTTGTTCTGGATCAAAGTCATCACGGAGTTCCTAACTGAAACTCCCTTTGCGTTAGTTATGCCCAGCCTCAGAATGCGATTCATTGGCAGAACTTCTGCGGTTCGTGAGCTACTTGGCGCTCCTGATTGACGCGGCAATGCGGGCAATTTGTTTGCGGAGAGGCTTCGGCAACAAAGAGAGCACTTTGTCGACAAAAATCATTAGTTGACTTCTTCGTTTCCATTTTCGAGCTCTCTTTGCTGAGTCTGAAGTGGCAAACGCGCTCCCGTCGCTTATCGATTGGTTTTGAATGTTCTCCAGTGCTTGGCTATCAGCAAGATCCTTACCTTCACCCCGGAACCGCTTTGAAAGAGCCACCAAGTCCGAATTCATAAACTTTATTCCTTGAACCTCAAATGTTTCGTCAGGGTTGTTGAGTAGCTCTGCAACGTCTAGCCCTGAAGCTGCGTACATATGGTTATGACAATCTCCGTGCCTACTTCCCACTGCGCATTTCAATCCTTTTGTAACGCAAATGTGGTCTAAGTCTTGTGTCGTGCGAATTCCAAACATCTCCACAACCGCCCCACCGTCAAATGCAAGCAAATCACTTTTTTGGAAGTCTGGCAGGCTCATGACACGCTCGAGAATTGGATCTTCAGCGCCTAAAGGTGACCAGTTGAGAAAAGCTCTCTGCCCTTTGAGTAAGAAGGCTCTGGCGATTCGAACCGTTTCCTCGTAGTTGTCGCTACCGTGAATTCTTCGTTCAAATTGCCCTTGCTCCATAAACCTATTTCGAAGGTGCTCTTTTATTTCGGACGCATGTGTGTCATCCCTCGGGACGAATAAAATCAGATGCGCGGTCGACTCTGCACTAAATCTTTCAATCACAAGCTTTTCTCTAAGGTCATTTGCATACCAACTGAGATGACCGTAGGCGGCGTCCATTAGGCGCCTTTTTCCTATCTCGGTTAGCCTTATTGAGTCGTAGCACACTACTCCTGCGCTCTTCCGCAAATGATTTGCAATTTTTAGGCTTTCAGACTCCGAAAAGCCAGATAAGAGTATGGCTCTCGTCCTATTTTCGAGCCCAAGATACTCCCAGGCAAGGCGCCTCAAGAGTGAGTATTCGAGCCCAGCTTTTTGGAAGTATTGAAAGTCATAAACTTGCGGGATGTCGTCCGTCTTTTGCGTTGCAACATCAAGACCCAAGATTGCGGCAATCGCCACTCTATGTGCACCGTTTTGAAGGCTCCCATCCCTTGACAGCGGCACCAAGCCACGACTTGGATCAAATCCGTTATCGCTTAGCGACGAGAACAACTCTTTGAAACTATTTTCGTAGTCGTCGAGGCTGAATTTCTTATTATCTTCCCCAAATTTCCCAGTTGGATTCATTGCTGAAAGTGTTGCTCTGTAAATTTCGTCAGCAGGGACGCGGCCCAAACCCGTTTTGAGGCTCCGCGCAACCAAGGTTTTGGCGGCAATGTCAAGTCTCGAAGGTGTTATTAAGGCTACCGCTTGGATTGGGGTAACTTTCATTTTTGGATTTCCGAGATTCTATGAGCAAGCCTAACGGCGAGCTGTGAAAGTAAAAACGTTGGGTTGGCGCAACCGAAGCTCCTGAAGGCTCCTGCGGTTAAGTTGAAAATGCCTTGATGATTGTGTAACTCCAAATCCCCGTTCACAACTGAATCTCTGTCCGTATCTCCGACTCTCAGACCTCCAAGGTGGTGGCTCTTTCCCATAAGATGAAACCTGGAAGCCACGTATTCACCTCCCAAACTCTCCGTCCAACTAGAAATCTTTAGACTTAGAGCTGAAAGAGAGCTGAGATCGCCGTCGGTAACTCTGTGCTCAATACAGACAACGCCTTTTTTCATCACTAACTTGGAGTCCGGGTTAGGCTCTTGATCCCCGTCAAAATTCACGAGGCAGGCAACTCGGTTATCGAAGGGGTGCAAGATTCGCCACGTCAGAGCCTTTGCCAACGTCCAGGGGTTCTCAAGCCAGGCAAAAATATTGTGCCGAAGGTCGAGAAAAGTAACTTTCCATGGCCTAGCGTCGGACCCGGTCGTGAAAGACAAAAAAGGCCGCAAGGTGAGCGCCAAACCCTCCTCATGCTCGTCTTTTAGGTTCTCAATGACACCACGAGGGATTATGCAGAAACCTGCCGAACCAGCCAAATGTGGAGAATAAAAGCTTCCAAGCGAGGGTCCCAGATCCAACTTATTGCTTAGGCTCAATATCCGGAAGGCCTCTATGGTCCCCGTGGCGATGACAACTAGTTCAGCGTCAATTGTCACGAGCTTTTTGCTCGCATTTCGACACTTGACAAGGTAGCCGTTGCCTTTCGATTGAATTTCCATGGCAGTCAACCCTTCGATGACTCGCAGTGGAAAATTACTTTGAACGAATTTGATTGGGCCAAGCCGGCGATTTATCATTAGACTAAAACTAATCTCACGTTTTCTACGCTCTTCTTCAATAAAGCGCTTCCAAACTTTCCTTGACTTTGTAAATCCCAGTGCCTCCAGGGCCTGGGGCGCAAGTTCTCTCGCCCCTCTACCAAGGTAATTCCACTGCTCTGAGCCCGTTTTTGCAATCTCAAAATCTTCGTCACGGAAAGGCACAAGATTTCCGCCCCAAATTCTTGAGGTGCCCCCAAAACCGAATGCACGGTAACGCATTGGGTCGCCATGCTTCATGTATCCAGGCCCTTTTCGAACTCTCGCAAGGTGATGCGTTCGAAGCCCTGATTCAATAGCAAGGCATCTGTCCCGCAAGGTTGAGTCCAAATTAGCTGCAAAAACATTCGCCGAGATTCCAGTACCGATTAGCAGGATCGGGATTTGCAAATCAGATTGGGAGGAGGTCATAGCGGTATAATAGTGACTCGGTCCACCAGCGCTTCCTCAAAATATCACATTTCTACCCAAGTAGAGTGTTGAAGCTCGCGTGGAACCTAACCGAGGAGTTTGAAATGAGCAAAGTAGCTTTCGTTACCGGAATTTCTGGCCAAGACGGTAGCTATTTGGCGGAGCATTTACTGAGCGAAGGCATTGAGGTTCACGGACTAATTCGTCGCAACTCCACTCCGGAGCACCAGTCTTCACGTCTGGAGGAAATCTCGAACAACGTGCACACCCATTATGGGGATCTCCTAGACCAGAGCTCGCTCAATCGCCTGATGAGTCAACTCAAGCCAGATTTGGTGTTCAATCTTGCTGCTCAAAGTCATGTTCGCATTAGCTTCGACATGCCACAATTCACAGGGAACACGAACGCGATGGGTGCCCTCAATGTCTTGGAGGCAGTTCGTGAGTGCGCTCCCGAGGCAAAGCTTTACCAAGCGAGCTCATCTGAGATGTTCGGGGGATCAGTTGATGAAGATGGCTTCCAAAGAGAGACCACTCCCATGATGCCCGTTTCTCCTTATGGCTGCTCAAAATTGTATGGTTTTCACATTGTGAGAAATTATCGAAAGGCTTACGGCATTTTCGCGGCAAATGGGATTCTTTTCAATCACGAGTCTCCCAGGCGTGGCTCCAATTTTGTCACAAGCAAAGTGGTGAAAGCCGCAGTCGAAATTTCTCTCGGACAGCGAGACAAGCTTGAGTTGGGGAACCTTGAGAGTTATCGAGACTGGGGACACTCGAAGGATTATGTACGGGCCATGCTTCTTATTCTCAAACATGACCAACCTGATGATTTCGTTATTGCCACGGGTCAAACCCACTCTGTTCGCGAAATGGTAGATGGTGTTTTTACGAGGCTTGGACTCAACTACCTAGATCATGTGATAACCAATGAGCGCCTGTTGAGACCTGAAGAATTACCATTCTTGAGAGGAGACGCCAGTAAAGCCCGGGCTCTGTTAGGTTGGGAACCAGTTGTGTCATTCGACCAATTGCTGGACGACATGGTTGAGGGCTGGGTTCGTATCCTCAAAGGCACGTGATTCAGTGTCAGATTTCGATGGTCATGCACAATCCCAACCAATTAGGCGAATGAAGCGCTAGCGTAATGTTAAGCAGGACTCGAGTGCTTGTGGTTGGCATGCTAGACAGCGTTCACCTTGCGAGGTGGCTTGAGCATTTTGTTGAGTCCGAGATTACGTTCTTGCTTTTTCCGTCATCGCCTCACCGGAGACTCCACCCAGCTTTAGAAAATTTGCTAAAGTCGGCGCTCTCCGCAAAATTCCGCCTGATTCCGGGTGCGCGCTTGCTGGGTCTTCCCTTGTGGGCAATCGATAAGCTGACCAATAACTTTTTTCGTTCTACTCTTCTCGCAATTATTGCGAAGGGCTTTCAGCCGCACTTCGTTCACGCTCTTGAATTTCAGAACGCAGGATACGTTGTCTCAAGAGCCTTCTCCAAGCGCCTGGAAAAGACCCCATTGCTTATTGGCACTAACTACGGTAGCGACCTTTTTTGGTTTGCAAGAGACGTCAGGCATGCTCGGAAAATTTCGCGATTTTTGAGTCAATTGAATCGATATGCTGCTGAATGTCAGAGAGACGTTCAGCTCGCTAAATCACTTGGCTTTGCAGGTACAGTGATGGAAGTTATGCCGAATGCGGGCGGCTTTTCCTCTGATGAGCTCACCCAGAGTTTGATTGATCCGAAGGACCGAAAACTTATCATGGTCAAGGGCTACCATGGCTGGGTTGGACGTGCACACATCGCAATCCAAGCACTTGAGAGTATTTCGGGTGAGCTGCGAGACTATGAGATCGTTTTTTACTCGTGCAATTTGTCAACCAAAAGGCTTGCAAGACAAATGGGAAAGCGGACAGGGCTCAATGTAACCGCATATTCCAAAGGAACCCTAAGTCACCATGAAATGGTTGAAAAGTTTTCAAGATCCATAATTTATGTTGGCCTGTCTTTGAGCGACGGCATAAGCACTTCAATGCTTGAGGCAATGGCTATGGGGGCAATTCCTGTGCAGACCAACACCTCCTGCTGCGACGAATGGTTCTCTGACACAGGAGTGGCGATACGAAATTTGACTGTGGAGGATGTCGCGCTAGGTATACAGAAGGCAATTGGTTTGGCGCTCACGACAGACTCTGCCGTCAAGAACAGGGAGACTATTCGGGCAAGGGCATCACGCGAGGAAATAGCTAAGCAGGCCCTTGCTTTCTACCAGCTGTAGATACTGTAAGTCTTCCCGCGGCTGGGTAGGCTTGTCACAGAGAGGGAAGAGCGCTTTTGAGGATTACGAGCATCAGCTTCAGAGGCTTCAAGTCTTTTTCACAACCTTCGACGATCAATCTGGCTTCCGGCATCTCAGCAATAGTTGGGCCTAACGGTTCTGGCAAGTCCAACGTAGTCGACGCCCTTGCGTGGGTGATGGGTGAGCAGGGACCTTCAAGCCTGCGTGGTTCGAAGATGGAAGATGTTATCTTCGCTGGAACTGCCAGCGCACCACCACTCGGCCGAGCTGAGGTTAACGTCACCCTCGATAACTCATTGGGAAAACTTTCCAGCCAATACTCCGAAATCTTCCTTTCGAGAGTCCTTTACCGCAACGGAGTGAGCGAATACTCAATCAATGGTGAAAAGTGCCGCCTTCTTGATGTGCAGGAGCTTTTGAGCGATGCAGGTCTTGGTAGAGAGATGCACTCGATCGTCGGACAAGGCCAACTTGATAGCGTCCTGAAGGCAAACCCTCTTGACCGCAGGGCCTTTATCGAAGAGGCGGCAGGAGTACTCAAATATCGCAGAAGGCGCGAAAAGACTGAGCGCAAGCTAGAGGCAATGAGTGCCAACCTCGTAAGGCTCCAGGACCTGATTGCTGAGGTAAAGCGAAATCTTAGGCCTTTAGGCAGGCAAGCAGAGACAGCCCAGCAGGCTAAGGAGATTGCAGCAGGCATTCGCGAGGCTAAAACCCAGCTATTGTCTCGACAGCTGACCTCCCTCAGAGAGAAGCTAGAACTTACCTCTGAGGAAGAATCAAGGCGTAAGTCGGAAGCATCCATGATTCAGAGCCAGCTGGACACTTCAAGGCAGGCAGTGGCCGCA
>Ga0181561_10003926_pt1 | contig 12982 bp, 9 predicted proteins | sample 011ome_19_FD_133760 | JGI IMG/M metagenome (GOLD analysis project Ga0181561, IMG submission 133760) | Coastal salt marsh microbial communities from the Groves Creek Marsh, Skidaway Island, Georgia - 011510BT metaG (megahit assembly) | ecosystem: Environmental > Aquatic > Marine > Intertidal zone...
CCGCGCGCGCCTCGGCGATGCGCGTCGAGCGCTCGACGCATCGCGCTGCCGAACGACGGCGTCGAGACGGGCGACGCGCATCGCCGCGTCGAGTGACGCCGGCGCGCGCGCGCGTCGACGGTGGAAAAGCGCGCCGTCGACATCGGTGGGAAACCTTCGATTCGTTCGATTCGTTCGTTCGATCGATCGATCGATCGAATCGAACGAGCGAACGCATCGAATCGATCCGATGCATCGCTCGAATCGCTCGAATCGATCGAATCGAACGCATCGCTTTTGTGATTCATGCACGTGTCGCCTCGAATCGACTATTGAGAACACGACCTATGTCTTTATACGTACATATGACACATACTGTACACCACCTTAATACGAACAAACCATCTCGCGAGCACACCCCGCGCGCTTTTTCGCACCGCGGAACCCTTAAAACCCTTCGACGAGGACGACGATAAACGCGAACGCTCATGGCGTTCGCGCGCGTCTCAATGCGCGACGCGCGCGAAACGTCGAGGACGCGCGTCGACCGCGAACCGACGGCAGACGGCGCCGCGGCGCGCGCGCGCGCGATGGCGCGACGGACACCGCGCGCCTCAAACGACGACGACGACGCGAGGGCGGCGAGCGACGACGACGACGCGCTTCGCGACGGGATCACGCGGGCGCGGGTGACGGTGCGCGACGACTCGCAGGCGACGGGGCGAGACGACGGCGAAAAGACGCGCGGGACGTCGGCGACGGGACGCGGCGACGGGAGCGCGACGACGAGCGCGAAGAGCTCGGAGGGGGAGGAGATGGACATCGTGCGAGAGATGATCGATATATCGGTGGGCGAGGCGCGCGGGCGCGGTCACGGGGGCGGGACGCGAGGGGACGCGCGCGCGGAGAAGGCGACGACGCGGTCGGGGACGGCGCGGGCGCGGGAGATGGCGAAAGCGGCGGCGGAGACGACGGGGGGGGGTAAGGAGACGTCGGCGATGGGGAATTCGAGCTCGGGGAGCGATGATAATAACGCGACGGCGACGACGACGCGGTCGGGCGAGGGGAAGTACGCGCTCGGAGGACACCGCGCGTTTTCGCCCGCGTTATCGTCCCCGCGCAGGATGAATTCCGTGCTGAAAGGGTCACCGAGAAACGCAGAAAAGGTGCGGACGTTGCTCAGCCGCTGTACCGGGAAGGATCTCGCGCAAGGAGGCGGAGGGTTTGATTTTAGCGCGTCGCCGCTCAAGCGAAGCGAGTCGAGCGTGGACATGGCGATGAGCGACGTGAGCGACGGTAGCGAAGCGTCGGCGACGACGGTTGCGGGTCATTCCGAGCATCAACGCGCGAATTATCTCAGAGGAACGGCCAGCGCTTTGGATTTACGAGAGTTGACGAGACAGCAACCCGAAGTCGCGCCGCTGCAGTTGTCGCACATCGGAGGTCAGGAGCGCGCCAAGCAGAGAGAAAAGCCGAAGACGCGAGAGGAACAGCGCGGAAACTTGGGTAGCGAATTTGTCGAGGCTGAGTACGCAGAAGGTGTTCCAGACTCAGGAATGATGAAGAACGCGACGTTCAGAGACTTCATCATCCTTCGCGAGCTCGGGCGTGGATTGTGCGGCACCGTGTACTTGGCCAAGTATCGCTTCACCGATCAACTCGTGGCGTTCAAGGTTATGCGAAAGCAAAAGCTCATTGACGTTGGAGAGATTCGACACGCCGTTCGCGAGCGCGAGGTGCACGCGACGATAAATCAAGGCCCGTTCATCGATAAGCTTTTGCATGCGTACCAGGACAAATGGGCGTTGTATTTAGTGCTCGAGTACGCCCCGTGTGGAGACTTGTTTCAGGCGATGAATTATCACGGTTTGCCCACGCTGCAGGACGCTAAGATGTACACCACCCAATGTGCGCTGGCGCTCGATTATATTCACAGATGCGGGTACGTTTATCGAGATTTGAAGCCAGAGAATATTCTGTTGGACGTCAACGGGAGCGTGCGACTCGCTGATTTTGGCATGGCAAAGAAGTTGGACGACGGCGAACGCGCGTTTACAATTTGCGGTACGGCGCAGTACATGTCGCCAGAAGTACTGACGCACCGAGGCTGTCGATTTGAAGCCGACATATGGGCGCTGGGGGTTTTGATTTACGAGTTATGCAGCGGCGGAACGCCATTCGGCGCGGACAAAGACTCTCGCCAGGAGCTCTATCGTCGATTGATGCATCACCGTAACGAAAGCATGACATTTCCGCCCTGGTTCGACGCCGATACGTGTTCCATCGTCAAGTCTTTCCTACACGAAGACGAAACGCAACGCTTAGGTTATGGTGGCGCTTTCTCGCTCATCTTTGACCATCCTTGGTTCGCGCCCACGCGAGCCATGGACGTCTTGAGCGGGGCGCGCGCACCTTTGCTTCAGCCTCGTCGTCGTAACATCGTGTACGATATGAAGCTTCGCGAATGCATCACTCAAGGCGAAATTCCATGGGAGTGCGGTTCTGTCGTCACCGACCCAGCCCACTGCGAAATCTACCGCACGTTTGGCGCGTGAAGCGCGCCTTTATTCTTTCATTTTTCCCGCCGCATCAGCGTGCGGCACGAGCGAAACCACTACAGACGACGACGACGACACGTCTCGTCAATTTTCAACATTGATTCGATTTTTTCAACGTCTGCTGCGATGCATCACGCAGCAGACGTCCCACGACGAAGATGAAGACTACGGCGCTTCGCGTTCGCCGCTTCGTCCCGCCGCGCGGCGCGGCGTTAGACGCCCGCCCATTTTTGTATAGAATGTCAAACGCATTGTGCCACGCGTCGCGCCGTCGCGCATCGCCTTTCGTTCTCGCCCGTTTCCCTCGTCGTCGGCCTGTCGTTCGCGCGCTCGACGCCGCGCGCGTCGTCGTCGAGCTCGAATCGTCCAATCGTCGCCGATCCGCGGCGACCGCGTCCAGCGCGCGATCACGCGCGCGCGCGAGAAACCTCCGCGCGCGCGATCGATCGCGGCGTCGTGTGGGCAAACAGTTCGAGCGCGGCGACCGACCGGAAGATTTGCCCGATCGAAAAAAAACGAGCAGGCCCCGTGGCGAGGGTTTAGGTGCCCGCGCGCGCGCGGCGACGTCAAACCCGCGCGCGCGCCATGGACGCGAACGAACACGACGACGCGATGGAGGACACGCAGCGCCAGATCGCGAGACTGCTCCCGGACATCATCCGCGGCGCAGACTTGGAAAAGGCGACCGTGCGGACGCTGCAAAAGTCGCTGGAGAATTCGATGGGACGGGATTTGGGCGAACACAAAAACTTTATACGCGCCGAGGTGCGAGCTCGAGCGCGCGCGCGATCGAGAAGAGACGCCCGCGCGATGATTGATTCGCGGTTTGGTGCGGTTTGGGAGGGATTCGACGCGCGACATCGACGACGTTGCGTGAATTTTGGTTTAAGATCGTTGAGAGGAATGATTGAATTCACCGCGCGACGACGGCGGCGCCGGCGCTCTCGGACGAGCGCGCGGTGTGGAACGCTCGATGACTGACGCACGCGATGCGCTTTAACCGTGGCAGGTGGAACACTTCTTGAAGGGTGCGGTAACGAAGAAAAGGGCGGCCTTGGATGAGGAGGGTTCGAAGGGCAAAAAGGCCAAGGCGCAGAAAAAAACGGGTCGGGGCAAGACGAAGGAAATAGTGGACCCAACTCGACCGAAAGGACCGAAAGGGGCGTACATGTGTTTTGTGAGTGCGCGAAGATCACAAATTAAGGATGCAAACCCCGATATGACGTTCCCAGATATCGCTCGCGAGCTCGGTGTGGAGTGGAAGACGATGTCGGAGGCGAGTCGCCATCGGTACGAACAAATGGCAGAGTTGGATAAAGATCGATACACGCGGGAGATGTTGTCGTACGTTCCCTTGAGTGATGAAAAGATGCAGGAATTGAGAGAACAACAAAGCAGGCGAAAGGCCGCGGGGGGTCTCCAAGTCATGTACCACTGTTCGCCCGAGCTCACAGCGTTTCTCGGCGGCGTGAAGACGATAAACCGCAAGGAACTCACGACGAGAATCTGGCAGTATTTCCGTGAGCGTAATTTGATGGATCCAATCAACAAGCGATTCATTGTCCCAGATACGAAATTGTCCAAGCTTTTGAAGCTTCAAGACGGCGAAAGATTCCTTGCGTTCACCGTCTGGCGCTACCTCAATCCGCACTTGGTGAAGAAAGTTGAGAGTCAGTGATACCAACATTGGTCACTATTTCTAAGAACCCTAGGGTGCGAGTAATGAGTTTTCAGTTTGACTTGCGGTAGCATGAGTTTGAGTCGACGAACCAAGTTTTGAAATAAACATCGAATGAGCACCATATCCACCAAGCCCTCCTTCATTCGACATTCCGAGGTGTTGTCGCCAACGACGCGTTTCCTCGTGAATACGCGAGGGAGCTTCACTCCAAGGCTCGTCGACCTGAATTCAGTTTCGTGGCGACTTAATCTTGATAATACGATCATTCCTGGCATTATGCACGTTCCACCGGCGAAATCACCGCCGAAATCGTCGTCTTGGAGAGCGTTCATGTTTTCCTTTGTCTTCACGCTGTTTGCGTTGGGAGTTTTCACACACCCAAAAACCATGGTTGTGGCACACGAAGCGGTCTCGCGCGCGTCAACGCAGGGAAAAATGTTGCATAAAATCGTTACCGATCCTGAGCGGAGACAAGAGGCGTGGATGAGCGCGAACGAGCGAGCAAATGTCATCAGCGAGGGCATCACCGCTGTGCGTTTTCTTTGGATTTCGCCGTGCGTGCAATTTGCCGTCGGCGTGCTTGCCCTTCTCTCGTCGCTCGTCGCTGCGGACAGATTCTTTCACTGCTATGTTGCATTCTATTGGCGGTATATATCGCGCAAAAGCGCTCTCAAAAGGTTCGACTATTTCGAGTTGGAGGGCGACGAGGCTAAGTATCCGTCCGTCGTCGTTCAGCTGCCGATGTTCAACGAGACGGACGTCTGCGCGCACGTGATACAGTGCGCTCGTGAAATCCAATGGCCAAGAAATAAGTTTTTGATCCAAGTTCTCGATGATTCCACGTGCGCTGAGACGCGCGAGACGATCGAAGAGTGTTTGCATACGTGCAACGAGCAAGGTGTGCAAACCCAATATCGATGGCGTTCCAATCGAACCGGCTACAAAGCGGGAGCGATGGCAGAGGCGATGGATGACATCGTAGATTACGACTACGTGTGCGTTTTCGATGCAGATTTCAGTCCCGAGCCAGACTTCTTACTTAAGACGATACCGTGGATCCATTCGAACCCCCAATGCGGTTTCGTTCAAGCGCGTTGGGTGTATGCAAATGCGTCTGAAAATCTGTTGACGCGCGTGCAAAGTATTTCGCTCAACTACCACATTCGTTGCGAACAATTCGCTCGATTTTCAGCAGGTCTTTTCTTCAACTTTAACGGTACCGCGGGAGTTTGGCGGAGAACGTGCATCGAGGACGCAGGAGGCTGGGATTGTCGCAGCACGGTGGAAGACCTCGACTTGTCCTTGCGCGCGCATCTTCGTCGATGGAAGTTCATTTTCCTCGATCACGTCACGTGCTTAAACGAAATACCCGCGCAGTACGACGCATTTCGTAAGCAACAGCATCGCTGGAGCGCCGGACCGATGGCGCTTTGGCGCAAAGCTATGACATCGATTTGGGAGGCGGACATTCCGTTCGCGTCAAAGCTGTATTTGAACATTTTCTTCTTCGGCACTCGCATGGCGGCGACGCACTTGGTTTCGTTTTTCTTCTACCTCTTGCTCATCCCCCTTTGCGCGACGATGCCCGAAGTCGTCGTCCCATTCTGGGCGTTGGTCTACGCCCCCGTGCTCGTCACGATCAGCACGTGCACGTTCACGAAAAATGGCTTATTGTACGCGATACCGTACGTTTTATTCGAAAACGCCAACACTCTGGTCAAGCTCAACGCCATGATCAGTGGCTTACTCGGCTTGGAGCACGCCAACGAGTGGGTCGTCACCACGAAACTCGGCAAGTGGGTCGCTCAAAAAGTGGAACGAGCCAAAACCACCCGTCTCGCCCGGCGTCTCGCCCCGACGCTCCGCGCCAAACCGTTTCACTTCAAAGAGCTCCTCATGTCCGTCTTTTTCCTATTTTGCGCCGTTTGGGGCGTCCTCAGGCATCGTCTCTTCGGTTACGGCGTCTTTTTGTGTCTCCAATCCGCCGTCTTCGCCGTCTTCGGCTTCAACGTCGTCGACGCCCTGTGACGTCGGCGCCGCGTCGTCATCCTCGTCGACATCACGCCGACCTTTTAGGCGCGCCCTCTTCCGCGCGCGCGTCCGAGTCGACGGTGGTCGGCGTAGTCACGCGTCATCCCATCCATCGCGTCCCGTTCCAGTACCGTTTCCCGTCCCTGATCGCGCGCACATCGACGTATTCAAACCCCGGTTTCTTTATAAACGTACCGCGCGATCCGCCGTCGCGCGTCCGTCGCCGCGTAAACGCGATCCGCGGCGAACCCAAAACGCGCGGCGGAGCGCGACGCAAAGCGTTCGAGCGCCGCGTCGCACGCGCGCGACGTCGAGCGCGAATCGCGACTCGAGCGCGCGCGCGCGACGGTGACGCGAACGACGACGGACGCGATGCTCGCGCGCGCGACGCTCGCGACGCGCGCGACGCGCGCGACGACGACGACGACGACGACGCGGCGAGCGCGACGCGTCGAAAAAGCGCGCGCGACGGCGGCGACGCGGGCGACGACGAGGACGCGCGCGAAGGTCGAGGGGCGGGACGACGACGACGACGGGCGCGCGATGGTGCGGACGCGCGGGACGACGCGCGGGACGACGCGCGCGCGCGGGACGCGAGGGACGGCGACGCGCGCGGTGCTGGGAAGCGGCGACGCGGACGAGGACGACGCGGCGGCGACGCGAGCGAAGAATCAAGGACGGTTGTTGCTGGTGCTGGTGGCGATGGCGTACGGATCGCTGAGCGTGTCGTTGAAATTGGTGTTCGAATCCGCGGGCGCGCCCACGGCGGGCGTGCTCGGCGGCGTGCGAGGTTTGATGACGATTTTGTGCTTCGCGCCGATGTTGATGGCGAAGGATTCGAAGGGGGGGGAAGGTTTCGAAACCGGCGCTGGATTTTGGCGAAGCGCGGCGGAGTTGGCGTTTTGGAATCTCGGGAATCAGGGATTGTGTAACGTCGCGCTGTTGTTCACCGACGCCACGCGCGTGAGCTTCTTCACGCAAGCCTCCATCGCGTTCACGCCCTTCATCGCGAGCTTGGGGGGCGATAAGGTGAAGTCCATGACGTGGCTTGGGTGCGCGTTGGCGTTCTGCGGCGTCGCCGTGCTCGGCATGGATGGTGGCGCGGCGGCTGAACTCGGTGGGAATTTCAATCTCGGCGATTTACTCTCGCTCGCGGGCGCGGCTTCGTATTCCATGTACGTCTATCGCATCGGGCAATTCGCCAAGCAGGGGTTTTCCGGACAAGGATTGCAGGTGTGGAAAAGCGTTTTTCTGGCGGCGATGTACGGCGGTTGGATGCTGTATGATGTGTTCGCCTTCACTTCTGGCGTGCCTGGAGCCGCCGTCCCGTGGGCTGGTTGGCAAAATTTGAAGATTTGGGTCCTGCTCGCCTTCACCGCCATCGTTCCCGGTTGCCTCGCCGATTTGGGGCAAGCCAAAGGGCAAGAAACCGTCTCGGCTTCTGAGAGCTCGGTCTTACTCGCGGGCGAACCATTGTTCGCCGCCGTGTTCGGTGCTGTCACTTTAGGAGAATTCCTCGGCCCTATGGGTTACGTGGGAGGAGCGCTCATCGTCTTCGGTGGGCTGGTCGCCGGCGACGTGTTCGCGTCGAAGAAATCTTTGACCAAGTGAAGTCACCTTCATTCGTGAGAACCATTTTTGTACGCATCATACGATTGCATATTATTTCTAGTTCTAGGTGACAATAGATTGATAGATCAGTTTTCTAATCAATACAACGTATGTCTAATACCGCCTCATTACCTAGTATCGTCGGACGCTCGACGACGCCCCGTTCATTTGGTTTTAATTGGCCGTGCTTGTTCGAGCCGAACCCCCACACGCGATTGGTTTCATCGACTACTACGACATGTTTCGTACCAGCGCTCACCGACACCAACTTGGGGAGGCCCTCGAGCTTCTGAGGCACGTACACTTTCACCGACCGGGTCGGGTGCCCGCACGCGTAGTCGTCGTTCGAGCCCCACGTGAAAAGCTCACCTTCGTCTGTGAGGCACGCAGAGTGCGACCCGCCCGCCGCGCACGAAACAATCCGATCCGAAACGTCGATTATCGCCATCGCTGGCCAATTCCTAGGGCCATCTCGCCCGAGCTGTTTCATCGAGTTGTCGCCCCACGAGTACAAGGCGCCGTCGGTCGTCACCGCCAACGTGTGCTTGGCGCCCATGTCAAAATCAACCACGCCGTCGATCGTCGCGACGAGCACTGGAGTGTCTCGCACGCATAAGTTATCACCAAGTCCTAAGTTTCCATTTCGATTGTCTCCAAAGCAATAAAGTCTACCGTCGATGGTTTGGCAGCCCGAGGAATACCGGCAAGCCCGTATTTTAGCGATACGTTTATCCTCGAGCGCGACAATCTGTCTCGGTGCGCTCGGTGTGTCGAACAATAAAAAGCTCTGGTGCGGTGGCGGCGAACCGCCGCCGTACGTGCGCGATTTTCGTCTACCACCGCCAGCCGTCGGGGACCCGCCCAGAGAGATGCGAGACATCGCTTCGCCCATGCGAAACCTCCCGTGGCCGCATTGCCCAGCGGCGTCGCCGCCCCACGACCACACTTTCCCATCATCCGTGAGCGCTAAAGCGTGCACTCGTCCCAGCGCAAGCTGAACCACACGTGCGTTTGGACCACCAAAATCACGAGGCGACGGCGGCGTCAGGAGCCCCCGCAGCTCGTCGCGCACCGCGGACGAGTGCCCAAACATCCCCGGTGGCGAGCCCCTCCGCCCGAAACGCGCCTCGTCGTTGGCGCACTCTGTCGCCGTGACTAAAACCTCACCGTTATGATTCACTCGAATCACGCACGCGTGTCCAGCCACCGCAATCATCGCGCGACCTAACGCGTCGTCGTCCGCCTCGGTCCCGCAGCCTCGCGTTCGCGTTCGCCCATCCCTCGTCGTCGTCGTCGTCGCGTTTTCGTTCGCCACCGCCACGACCTTTGGAACATTTTTATCGTCCCCCCACATCCGCTCTCGCGCCTCGACGAACTTCAGAACATCGATCCACGTCTCTCCGCGTCTCGGCGTCTCCTCCGCGCCGCGTCTCCGAGCGCGCCGCTCCGCCGCGCGCGCCGCGTCTTCCCCGAACCCCATCCGCGCCAGCGTCGCCAGCGCGTCCGCCGCGCAAAACGACAGCGCGTGTATCCGCACGTCTCTCGGCAGCGCGTCGAGCGCGCCGAGCTCGGGCGCGTCGTCGCCGTCGCGTCGTTCGTTATCCCGGCCGCGTCGTCCACCCCTCGACGTCGTCGCGGCGTCCCCATCGCGCGCGCGCGCGTCGTCTCGACGCAGACTCGCGCGAAGCATCGACCGTCGCGTCGACGCGCGCGCGCGTCGCGTGCCGCCGTCGCGCGCCGCGTCGACGGCGCGCGCGCGCCGAACGAACGGACGCCGCGCGAGGCGAAAATCAGCCGCGATCACGCGTAACGAAGCGTCGAAACGGCCCATGCGAAACCGCGGCGCGCGGAACGATAAAAAGTGACGCACGGCGCGTTCGGGGGGGCGTGGCTAAATCTCATGACGAAGTAACTTTTTATCGATCACGAGATACGCATTGAAGTATCATCCGAGACTATGTATATAAAGTAAATCGTACAACATTCGGTGATGCTCGAGCAAACAGTCCGCGAGTGGTTTGAAACTCGCGGTCGGACGGACATCGCGATGCACACTCGCGCGCGACGCTGACGTCTGCGTAAACAGTGTGTTCGGACATGCGAGGGACTCTCTGAACCCGCGTTATATAAATTTTTCCGTCTCGGCACCTCGCGCGGCGCGGTCTCGGCACACGACGACGCTCGACGACGACGCGAACGCGAACGCGAACGCGCGAACGAGCGAACGAACGAGCGAACGAACAGCGAACGAACGACGAACGACATGGCGCTCTCGACGACGGTGCGACGCGAGCGCGAACGCGCGAACGAACGCGACGCGAACGCGAAGATGCGCGAAGATGCGCTTTCGGTGCCCAGAAGGACTGACGGCGGACGCGCGACGACGCAGATGGCGCGAGACGCCGATAGCTTTTTTCGTGACGTCTTCAGAGACGCCGACGACGTGCGTACGCGGTCGCGCGCGTGGGGGGGGCGAGGGCGAAGAACGCGCGAGGGTTCTTCGGTTCGACGTCTCGTCTCGACTCGTCTCGTCTCGTCTCGTCTCGTCTCGTCTCGCGCGCGCGCGAGAAGCGATGCGCGATATTTCCTTTCACGGAAAAAACTTGATCAGAAAGGACATCAAAATGACTTGATGACTTTGTTGATTTCTTCAGGCACAAGGGTAGAGATGGACTGACTGAATGCACGCATCGCTGCGCAGTGGTTTTCGAATTTTCATCTCGCGCCCGGAATGGGTAACCCGTGGATGCCGTTGGCGCAGCGCACGCCCGGGGCGAGCGGTGCGTTGGCTCCGCTTGCGAGCGGCTTGCGCGTCATTCCTGTCGACGTTTTAGAGGATGAGAAGTCTTACGTCTTGCGTGCGGATCTTCCCGGGATGAAGAAAGAAGACGTCAACGTCGAAGTTGATGGACAGATCGTTCGAATCAGCGCGACGAAGAAGGACACGAAGAAGTGGGAGGACGAAGGATACAAGTACCATCGCGCCGAACGCCGAGACACGATGGAGTACTCGCAACGCGCGTTGAGAATGCCGCAAAATACTGATTTCAGCAAACTCGATGCGGCGTTCGACGATGGCACTTTGACCGTGACGTTCGGTAAGCAAGCGACCTCGACGCCGACGGCGAAGCAAATCTCAATCAAGTGACCTGCTTCGCGTTTGTGAGGGATCGAAATCAAGACCATGAGCCTCGATACATCGTTAGCATCTTTTGTTTTTGATTTTTGATTGTGATACACAAACGATCAGCACTTTTACAAATCTCCTAGAGAATTTCCTCTTCCTAATAACGTAACGGTGGCATCTTTTGTTTTTGATTTTGATACACAAACGATCAATATTTTTACAAATCTCCTAAAGAATTTCTTCTATCTCTTCCTAATAATGTAACGCTCACTCTCCATCTAGCTACCCAATAGCGGAGCCGTATCCATCGGTCCCCGCTTTGCACCAAACCACGAACGCGGCAAGCAGGGACAAATCGTGTCGCGAGAATATCCCTGACCTGGAACGCGGAGCGGAGCTTGCTCGTAGAATATACCGCACGTCATGATTGCTAAAATCGCGTACGTTCCTTCGATGGTCGTGTGCTTATCCCAAATCATCCAATTGACGAGTTCGGAGATGAACTTGTTGCACGTCGCCACGACGGAGACTGAAGTCGCGGAGAGCGTCTCGCGGATCCACATCGTCGAAAAACTCATTCCCAGTCCCATGAAACACGTCGCAGTTAAAACACCAAGTGCCTTCGACGTTAATGTTGTGTCCATGAGCGCCGTGCTCTCGCCAGAGAGCGCAAACAGCACCACGGCGAGCGGGATGCTCAGCACGTTGATGTTGAACGACCTCGACCAGTTGTTGAGCGGAATCTTATCAATCGTATGCTTGGCGATCAAGCCTTCCGACACCGCGGCGACGATGAAGAGTGCGCAGAACGCGTACGCGGTCGCCGTGGAGAAGATGTCTAGATTCACGTAAAATACCGCCCCGACGACGATGCCCACCAGCGCGAGCGCCGACTTGGGTGTCGGCAGCGCTCGACCTAGGAACAGATATTCATTCAACGAAAACACCACCGGCGTCAGCGACTTGACCGCGATGAATGTTTCTAACGGTGCGCGCTGCATCACCTCCATGCCAGCCAGTAACAGCGCGAAAAAGCTCAACGTGAGGGGCAGGAACGCCAACGCAATCTCCTTTGTGAGCGGCTCCACGGTGACTAATTTCAAACCGTGCGCCGCGAGCAAAAGCAACGTCGTCGCCGCGAACTGGCAAAACAAGATGAAGTTCGGTGCCGGTATCATCGTCACCGCTACCTTGTTTAAAACGCTCAGCGAGCTACCGATGGCGCAGTATAAAACGATAATCCCGAGCACGCGCGCGTTGGCCCACAAGTACGTCGTCGTTTGCGCACCGTCGCGTCGCTCACCATTCGCGCTCGGCGACGTGGGCTCTAAATCAGAGTCATCGCTCTTGTCTTGCCGAATCGGCGCGTATTTCGCCATCTTCCGCGCGCGTGGCGTCGACAAGTGCCGTCAAGTCGCAAGAGGAGGGTGTTGAGACCGGGACGACGACGAGACGATGACGCTTTGCGCGACTCGTCTCACGCGCGCGACGGACGATGCGACGCCGCGATGGCGAAGAAATTTTTATACGATTACTCGAGCTTACAACCTCGACTGAATCTACCGACTCCCACCACACTAAGAAAGAGCGCGAAGACCCGTGCTAATACGTGCGTCTTCGCGCGCGAGACTTTTGAATCCCGGACGCACGACGCGCCTAGTAGTTCGTCGTCACGTGCTTCTTCTTGTCACCGCCGATTTCGAACGTCTTGCAACGCTTGATCGGGTGCATGTGGACTTGTTTGCACGTACCGCACTGCAAGCGCAAGACAATCTTCTTCGTCGTCTTCGCCTTCTTGTGGAACACCGGCTTGGTTTGGCCACCGTACCCCGCTTGTTTGGAATCGTAACGACGCTTCCCTGTGTTCGGTGTGCGAATCGCGCATCGAGTCGTCAGTCACGCGTGTCGACGAGAAGAATACGTTTCACGCGCGCGTCGTCGCGCGCGTCGCATCCGCGCCATCGCTCGAGCGCGCGCGCGATCGCGCGCGTCGAC
>Ga0181561_10003936_pt1 | contig 12962 bp, 22 predicted proteins | sample 011ome_19_FD_133760 | JGI IMG/M metagenome (GOLD analysis project Ga0181561, IMG submission 133760) | Coastal salt marsh microbial communities from the Groves Creek Marsh, Skidaway Island, Georgia - 011510BT metaG (megahit assembly) | ecosystem: Environmental > Aquatic > Marine > Intertidal...
CATCCCGCAAAACAATCGCAGCACCCATGTCCGAACCCTCCAAAGCCTGGAAACATAGATTCAGACTTTCAACCCTTTGGGAATCCTCGCCCGTGAGTCACCCACAGCGCAGTTTGGTATTACCCTTATGTTTGAGCGCTGAAGCGCTAATATCAACAGGACGAAGGCGACGGCCACGACACCCGGGAGCAATGTATAAGCCATTGAGTTTCCGAAACTGACCCAGAACATCGCGAGGACGCAGATCGCGAAACCCGTAGCCAGGCTGGGCCATACTCTTCGCGGAATAAGTCCGCGTTCGGCGAGGACTTGGCCCGAAATGCCGGCCAGAAACACGGGCAGCTGGTTCGCAATCGAGAAATAGAGAAACGCATTGTTCGTCATCGTTTTCCCGGTCAGCCGGGTAATGACGGCCTGGAAGAGCAGATTAAGGCAAACGACCAAAAGCGGAATACCGATTACCGCAACAGCCACATTACGCCTCGCGCACCAATCATACAGGAAGAGCAATGCCGGAAAGGCAACGTAGAAAGTCATTTCGATCCCGATGGACCACCCACCCGGAACTACGCTGTTCTGTGCACTGGGAACAAAACCATGCACTAAAACCACGTTTGCCAGAATGTTGAAGGGGATGTAGGGGTCGGGAAATGACGGAAAACGCGCGCCAGCCGCAAATTCCGCGACAGACCAGTAAAATAGAATCCCGATATAATATAAAGGGGCAATTCTAAAAAAACGGCGAACATAAAATCCGAGTATCGGCCGGCGCTCTTGACATCGACGACGAAACGACATGCAAATCGTCATTGCCGATGCGACAAAGAACAACTGGACGCCGACCTGGCCGAAATCGGTAAAGAATCGCAGGACCGGTGACTGCGTAAAATTCTGGCCATGATGAACAATGATGACAAGCAGGATTGCAAGCCCGCGCGCAATGTCAACGAACGCATATTTTTGAGGAGTACCCGTGATACTGACAGCGCCTGACGGTGTCGGCGCATCTGTTCTCAGGGCTTCGAGGCTGTCCTTATCACTCATTCACAACACGGTTCCAAAATCTTCCCTTTCCGTTGGCGGAAGCGCGGATGACATCGGAATGTCAACGGAGGAAACCAGTAGCGTTTTGCTTGCCTGCAAACAAGAAAGTCCCGGACAAGCCGGGACTCTCGTCAAGTTTTAATCTGCAAAGAGCGGTCAGCCGACCACTTCAACCATATGCGGCAGCTTGGCGATCGCGCCGCGCACTTCGGCGGTGTCTTCCACCTCGACCACACGATGCATCTTGCCCAGCCCCAGACCGATCAGGATTTCCTTCTGACGGGACGGGCGGCGGATCGGCGAACCGATCTGCTTGATCTTGATTTTTGCCATGGCCGGTTACTCCACAATTGCCGCAGCGTCGGCTTCCGCCTCGGCTTCGCTGGCGCCGCCGCGACCGAGCAGGTCGGCGACCTTCTTGCCACGGCGCTGGGCCACCGACTTCGGCGAAGTCTGGTGAGTCAGCGCATCAAAGGTGGCACGGATCATGTTGTAGGGGTTCGACGTGCCGACCGACTTGGTGACGACGTCCGCCACGCCCAGGCTTTCGAACACGGCGCGCATCGGGCCACCGGCAATGATCCCGGTCCCGGCGGGAGCCGAACGCAGATTGACCTTGCCCGCACCGAAGCGGCCTTTGCCGTCATGATGCAGCGTGCGGCCTTCCTTCAGCGGCACGCGGATCATCTTCTTCTTGGCGGCGGCGGTTGCCTTGGTGATGGCTTCGGGCACTTCACGCGCCTTGCCGTGACCGAAGCCGACGCGGCCCGAACCGTCACCCACCACGACCAGCGCGGCGAAACCGAAGCGCTTGCCGCCCTTCACCGTCTTCGAGACGCGGTTGATGTGCACGAGCTTTTCGATCAGCTCGTCGCCTTCTTCTTCCTGACCGCGCCCACGGCGATCGTCACGCCCGCCACGGCCGCGACCACGGCCACCGCCGCGATCGTCACGCCCGCCACCACGGCCACGGCCGCCGCGACCACGCGCTTCGCCCGCATCAGCCGGTGCCGCTTCAACCGCAGGTGCCGCTTCGGCGCCCGTGTCCACGACCGGGGTTTCGGTGTTTTCGGTGTTGTTCTCGTCAGCCATCATCAGAACTCCAGCCCGCCTTCGCGCGCAGCGTCAGCCAGCGCCTTGACGCGGCCATGGAACAGGAAGCCACCACGGTCGAACACCACGGTGGTCACGCCCGCCTTCTTGGCGGCATCGGCAATGTCCTTGCCCACCTGAGCGGCGGCATCGACATTGGTGCCCTTGCTGCCCAGCGTCGACGCGGCGGCCAGGGTGCGGCCCTGCGCATCGTCAATGATCTGGGCGTAGATGTGCTTGCCCGAACGGTGAACCGACAGGCGGGGGCGGCCACCGGCACGCGCACGAAGCGCGGTGCGGACACGGCGGCGGCGGCGATCGAAAAGGGAAAGTCTGGCCATCTTACTTCTTCTTCCCTTCCTTGCGGAAGATATATTCACCGCGATATTTGATACCCTTGCCCTTGTAGGGTTCGGGCTTGCGCCAGCGGCGGATTTCTGCGGCAAACTGGCCGACGGCCTGCTTGTCGATCCCGCTGATTTCGATGGTGGTCTGGTCCGGGGTCTTCACCTCGACACCTTCCGGCACGTCAAGATCGACGTCATGGCTGAAACCGAGCTGAAGCTTCAGCTTGCGGCCCTGCGCCTGCGCACGATACCCCACACCGGTGATTTCCAGCACCTTGGTGAAACCTTCGCTGACACCTTCGACCAGGTTGGACACCAGCGTGCGCTGCATCCCCCAGAAGGCGCGCGCCTGCTTGGTATCATTGGCGGGCTTCACCAGAATGCTGTCGCCATCCACCGTATAGCTGATCTCATCGCGCAGGGTGAGCGAAAGCGTGCCCTTGGGGCCCTTCACGCTCAGCGTGCCGTTGTCGATCGTGGCGGTGACCCCGCCCGGGATCGCCACCGGCTTCTTGCCAATGCGGCTCATCAGAACACCTCCGCCAGCACTTCGCCGCCGACGTTCAGATTGCGCGCTTCGGCATCCGAAAGCACACCTCTGGGGGTCGAGACGATGGTGATGCCAAGGCCGTTGCGCACCACCGGCAGTTCCTTGGAACCCGAATAGACGCGGCGGCCCGGCTTGGACACACGGGCGACATGCTTGATAGCGGGTTCGCCCTCGAAATATTTCAGTTCGATGCGCAGCGCCTTGTGCGCGCCGCTGTCATCTTCGCTGAACCCGCGAATATAGCCTTCGCGCTGCAGCACTTCGAGCACATTGGCGCGCAGCTTGGACGCGGGCGACAGGACGGAATCCTTCTTCGCCTGCTGGCCGTTGCGGATACGGGTGAGCATATCACCCAGGGGATCGGTCATTGCCATTGCCTGTATCCCTTCCTTACCAGCTCGACTTGGTGACGCCCGGAATCAGGCCCTTGTTGGCCAGATCCCGCAGTTCGATCCGGCACAGGCCGAACTTGCGATAATACCCACGCGGACGACCGGTGGTATTGCAACGGTTGCGAACCCGGGTCGGGTTGGCATTGCGCGGAATTTCCGCCAGCTTGAGGCGCGCGATCAGCCGTTCGCTGTCATCCAGCGACTCGTCATCGGCAACAGCCTTCAGGCGGGCGTATTTCCCGGCATATTTCTTCACAAGCTTCTTGCGACGCTCGTTCTTGTTGATGGAACTCAGTTTCGCCATGGACTTAAGCTCTCTTTCCTTTGCCTCGTGCGGGCACGGCCTCAGGCCGCTTCTTTCTCGGCGGCTTCTTCAGCCGGGAACGGGAAACCGAACAGGCGCAGCAATTCGCGCGCTTCATCGTCGGTCTTTGCGGTGGTGGTGACGATGATATCCATGCCACGCACCTTCTCGATCTGATCGTAGCTGATCTCGGGGAAGATGATCTGCTCTTTCAGGCCCATCGCGTAATTGCCGCGCCCGTCGAAGCTCTTCGGGTTGAGGCCGCGAAAGTCGCGGATTCGCGGCATGGCGATCGTCACCAGGCGGTCGAGAAATTCATACATGCGTTCGCGGCGCAGGGTCACCTTGCAACCGATCGGCATGCCTTCGCGCAGCTTGAACTGGGCGATGGACTTCTTGGCCTTGGTAATCACCGGCTTCTGGCCCGCGATCAGTTCCATTTCCGCCGCGGCGGTCTGGACCTTCTTCTTGTCCTGGCTGGCTTCGCCCACGCCCATGTTGAGCGTGATCTTTTCCAGCTTCGGCACTTCCAGCGGGTTCTTGTAGCCGAATTTCGCGGTCATCGCCTGAGCGATTTCAGCGTCATATTTCGCCCGAAGGCGCGGAACGTATTTGTCAGCCATCAATCGTCTCCCCGGACTTGACGGCAACGCGGACCTTCTTGCCATCCTTCACTTCGAAGCGGACACGGGTCGGCTTGCCATCCTTCGGATCGGCCAGCGCCACCTTGGAGATGGCCAGCGGAGCTTCGCGCCGGTCAATCCCGCCCTGGGGATTGGCCTGGGTTGGCTTGCGGTGACGCGCAGCGACATTGACGCCCTGCACCAGCACCTTGCCGTCCTTGGGCATGACCTGCATCACCGTGCCGGTGCGGCCCTTGTCCTTGCCCGAACGAATGACGACCGTATCGCCACGCTTGATCTTCGCAGCAGACATCACAGCACCTCCGGAGCGAGCGAGATGATCTTCATGAAGCCGCGGCCACGCAGTTCGCGCACCACGGGGCCAAAGATACGGGTGCCTATCGGCTCCTCGTCCTTGTTGACGAGCACGGCGGCGTTGCTGTCAAAGCGGATCACGCTGCCATCGGGACGGCGCACATCCTTGCGGGTGCGCACGATCACCGCGCGGTGAACATCGCCCTTCTTGACGCGCGCGCGCGGCTGGGCTTCCTTGACGGAAACCACGATCACGTCGCCGACGGAAGCAGTCCGGCGCTTCGACCCGCCCAGCACCTTGATGCACTGGACGCGCTTCGCGCCGCTGTTGTCCGCGACGTCGAGATTGGATTGCATCTGGATCATCGATCCGGTTCCTTCTCACTGGCTTGCCGGAACCTGTCCGGCAGTTCCTAAAACGCCTGTCCCCGCGATGACGGGGATCAACTCCTAATTCCCTGCAGCCTCGACATCGAGGTTGGCATCCAGCGCCACGCCCTTGCTGGCGCCGAGCCGGTCGAGAACCCTCCAGGTCTTGATCTTGGAGATCGGTTTGGTCTCCTCGATCCGGACCCGTTCGCCCGTCCTAAAGGCGTTGTCCTCGTCATGAGCGTGGTACTTCTTCGAACGGCGGATGATCTTCCCGTACAGCGGGTGCTGCACCTTGCGTTCGACCAGCACGGTCACGGTCTTGTCAGTCTTGTCGGAAACCACGGTCCCGATCAGGATACGCTTGGGCATCGTGGGCTCCTTACTTGGCCGCAGCGCGGGCGCGTTGGCCCTGCAGCGTCTTGATACGGGCGATCTCGCGGCGCACTTCCTTGATGCGCGCGGGGCGCTCCAGCTGGTTGGTGGCGGCCTGAAAACGCAGGTTGAACTGCTCACGCTTGAGATCGGCAAGATCGGCAACGAGCTGATCATCGCTCTTCGCGCGAAGGTCTTCGGTGGTGGTCATGCCTTAACCCTCCAGATGCGAGGTGTCGCCCAGGCGGGCCACGACCTTCGTCTTGATCGGAAGCTTCATCGCCGCGCGTTCGAACGCGACAGCGGCCAGCGGACCGGGCACGCCGTCCAGTTCGAACAGGATCCGGCCCGGCTTCACGCGCGCGGCCCAGTATTCGACGGAACCCTTGCCCTTGCCCTGGCGGACTTCGGCCGGCTTCTTGGAGACCGGCACATCGGGGAACACGCGGATCCACAGGCGACCCTGACGCTTGATATGGCGGGTGATCGCGCGGCGGGCCGCTTCGATCTGGCGCGCGGTGATCCGTTCCGGTTCCATGGCCTTGAGACCGTAGGAGCCGAAATTCAGCGTGGTCCCGCCCTTGGCATTGCCATGGATCCGGCCCTTGAAAGCCTTGCGGAACTTGGTTTTCTTCGGTTGCAGCATTGCTTTTACCCTGGTCCCTTACCTCAGCGCGCCGGACGCACGCCGGAGGTCTGAGCCTCCATCATCAAGCGGTCCTGTGCCATCGGATCATGGCCCAGAATCTCACCCTTGAAGATCCAGCACTTGATACCGATGATGCCATACGCCGTCAGCGCTTCGGCTTCGGCATAATCCACATTGGCGCGCAGCGTATGCAGCGGCACGCGGCCTTCGCGATACCATTCGACGCGCGCGATTTCCGCGCCGCCCAGACGGCCGCCGCAGGTGATCTTGATGCCTTCGGCACCAAGCCGCAGGGCTGACTGCACCGCACGTTTCATCGCCCGGCGGAACGCCACGCGGCGCACCAGCTGATCGGCAATGCCCTGAGCGACGAGCTTGGCGTCGATTTCCGGCTTGCGGATTTCAACGATGTTCAGCTTCACTTCGCTGTCCGTCATCGCGGCGAGCTTCTGGCGCAGCTTTTCAATGTCCGCGCCCTTCTTGCCGATGATGACACCGGGGCGCGCAGCATAGATCGAAACGCGGCACAGCTTGGCCGGACGTTCGATCACCACCTTGGAAATCGCGGCCTGCGGCAGCGTTTCCATGATGAACTTGCGGATCTCGATGTCTTCCTTCAGCAGCTTGCTGTAATCGCGGCCTTCCGCGTACCAGCGGCTGTCCCAGGTGCGGTTGATCTGCAGGCGCAGGCCGATGGGATTCGATTTCTGACCCATGGTTCAGGCCTCCTCAACTTCACGGACCACGATGCGCAGTCGCGAGAACGGCTTCAGAATGCGCGTGGACTTGCCACGACCGCGCGTGTGGAACCGCTTCATGGTGATGGACTTGCCAACGCTGGCTTCGCTGACCACCAGCGCGTCAACATCCAGATTATGGTTGTTTTCCGCGTTGGCGATGGCCGAAGCGAGCACCTTCTTGGCGTCCTGCGCCATGGCGCGCTTGGAAAAGGTCAGGATGTTCAGCGCATCCTCGGCCTTCTTGCCACGTATCAGGCCAGCCACCAGGTTCAGCTTCTGCGCGGAACCGCGAATGGTGGTGCCCACCGCCAGCGCTTCCTTGTCACCGACGCGGCGCGGAGCTTTCTGCTTGCTCATCAGCGCTTACCCTTCTTGTCAGCGGCGTGGCCCGGGAAACTGCGCGTGGGCGCGAATTCGCCGAGCTTGTGGCCGACCATGTCTTCGTTGACCGAAACCGGCACGAACTTCTGGCCATTGTAGACGCTGAACGTCAGGCCGACGAACTGCGGCAGGATCGTGCTGCGGCGCGACCAGGTCTTGATCGGCGCACGGCCACCCGAATCCTGGGCGGTTTCTGCCTTCTTCAGCAGGTGCAGGTCGACAAACGGACCTTTCCAGACGGAACGAGCCATTTCGCTTACCTCTTCTTCTTCGCGTGACGCGAACGGATAATCATCTTGTCCGTCTGCTTGTTATGGCGGGTGCGGGCGCCCTTGGTCGGCTTGCCCCACGGAGTGACCGGGTGGCGACCGCCCGAGGTGCGGCCTTCACCACCGCCGTGCGGGTGATCGACCGGGTTCTTGGCGACGCCGCGGGTCAGCGGACGACGGCCCATCCAGCGCTTGCGGCCAGCCTTGGCCAGAGTCTGGTTGGAATTGTCAGGGTTCGACACGGCACCGACGGTGCCCATGCAATCGCCGCGCAGGTAACGCTGTTCGCCCGAGTTGAGACGCACGATCACCAGACCGCGGTCACGACCGACCAGCTGCACATAAGTGCCTGCGCTGCGCGCGATCTGGCCACCCTTGCCCGGCTTCATCTCCACATTGTGGCAGATGGTGCCGACCGGCATCTGGCTGAGCAGCATGGCGTTGCCCGGCTTCACGTCGGTCTTTTCACCGGCGATCACCTGGTCGCCCACGCCAAGGCGCTGCGGCGCGATGATATAGGCCAGTTCGCCGTCCTTATACTTGACGAGGGCGATGAACGCGGTGCGGTTGGGATCGTATTCCAGACGTTCGACCGTGGCCGGCATGTCCCACTTGCGCCGCTTGAAATCGACGTAGCGATACTTCTGCTTGTGACCGCCCGCGATCCCGCGCGAGGTCACATGGCCCTTGTTGTTGCGGCCACCGGTCTTGTGCTTGCCTTCGGTCAGCGCCTTGACGGGCTTGCCCTTCCACAGGCCGGACTTGTCGACCAGGATAAGGCCGCGTCGTGCGGGGCTGGTCGGCTTGTAATTCTTGAGTGCCATGGTTCAGCCCCTCAGATGCCGCTGGTGACGTCGATCGACTGGCCTTCAGCCAGCGTCACAACCGCCTTCTTGACGTCGCTGCGCTTGTAGGGCTTGCCCTTCCAGCGCTTGGTCTTGCCCTTCTGGACGATGGTGTTCACGCCAGTGACCTTCACATCGAACAGGGCTTCGACCGCTTCCTTGATCTGCGGCTTGGTGGCGCTGTCCGCCACCTTGAAGACCACCGCATTATGTTCGGACAGCAGCGTCGATTTTTCGGTGATGTGCGGCGCCAGGATCACGTCGTAGTGGCGCACATACACTTCCTGCTTCTTAGCCATTGAACCGCGCCTCCAGTTTTTCGACCGCTTCGCGGGTCAGCACCAGCGTATCGTGCTTGAGAATGTCGTAGACATTGGCGCCAATGGCCGGGAGCACGTTGACGCCCGGCAGGTTGCCGGCGGCACGGGCGAATGCTGCATTCACCTGTTCACCATCAACGACCAGCACCTTCTTGCCGAAGCCCGCTTTCGCGAACTGACCGGCGAGAGCCTTGGTCTTGGCGTCCTTGAGATCCAGCGTGTCGACCACGATCAGCCCGTCCTTCGCCTTGGCCGAAAGGGCCATCTTGAGGCCGAGCGCACGCACCTTCTTGTTGAGCGACTGATCGAAGTCACGGCGACGCGGGCCATGGGCCTTACCGCCGCCGATGAAGATCGGGGCCTTGCGATCGCCATGGCGAGCAGTACCGCCGCCCTTCTGGCGACCGAACTTCTTGCCGGTGCGCGCAACATCGGAACGTTCGCGCGCGGCACGCGCGGTGCCGCGGCGGTTTTCCAGCTGCCAGGTCACGACCCGGTGCAGGATGTCAGCGCGCGGCTCAAGACCGAACACCGCATCCGACAATTCGATATCGCCCTTGCCGGCCGAACCATCGAGGTTGGTAAGCTTCACTTTCACGGCTTAACCCTCCCCGTTCGAGTTAGTGGCTTCGGCTGCATCGACCACCACGGCTTCTTCAGCCGGAGTGTCGGCAGGAGCCGCGTCATTGCCGTTGGCAGCACCCTTGAGACCCGCCGGATAGGGAGCCTCGGCATGGCGGGCAACCTTCACGGAATCGCGCACCAGCAGCCAGGCATTCTTGGCGCCAGGGACAGAACCCTTGACGAAGATCAGGCCGCGTTCGTCATCAGTGCGAACCACTTCGAGGTTCTGCTGCGTACGCTGGCGATCACCCATGTGACCGGCCATCTTCTTGCCCTTGAACACGCGGCCCGGATCCTGGCGGTTACCGGTCGAACCGTGCGCACGGTGACTGATGGAAACGCCGTGCGTGGCGCGCATACCGCCGAAACCCCAGCGCTTCATCGCACCGGCAAAGCCCTTGCCCTGCGTGTGCCCGGTAATGTCAACGAGCTGACCGGCAACGAAATGCGACGCGGCGATGGTGGAACCCACATCGACCAGCGCATCTTCGGCGACACGGAATTCAGCGAGCTTCTGCTTCAGCGGAACTTCGGCCTTGGCGAAATGTTCACGCTGCGGCTTGGCAACATTCTTCTGCTTGGCCTCACCCGAACCGAGCTGGACAGCGGTGTAGCCATCCTTCTCGCCGGTACGGACCGAAACCACCTGGCAGTCTTCAAGAGCGAGAACGGTCACAGGAATGTGACGTCCATCCTCCTGAAACAGGCGGGTCATCCCGACTTTCTTAGCGATCACGCCAGTGCGCATGATCCGACTCCTCATACAGAGGCCTGCAGGGACCATCCCCACAGGCGTGTTCAGCCCAAATTTTCGTGCGCCGCCCCGTCCGGGCTGAGTGCCTTCGCAAGGAAGGCAAGACGGGGGACGCGGCCCGGATCAGATCCGGCGGTATCCCGATGTCTGCGAGAGGAAATCCTCCCGACGTGCATCCCCGCAAAAGCAGGAACCCGGAGCACCCAGCACTTCTTGCCCCGGACCCCGGATTCAGCTCCGGGGTTCAGCTCACCCGGTCAGGCGAGCTTGATTTCGACATTCACGCCCGCGGCGAGGTCCAGCTTCATCAGCGCATCCACCGTCTGGGCGTTGGGCTGAACGATGTCGAGCAGCCGCTTGTAAGTGCGAACCTCAAACTGTTCCCGCGACTTCTTGTCGATGTGCGGGCCGCGGTTCACGGTGAATTTTTCAATGCGCGTCGGCAGCGGAATGGGGCCCCGGATAAGCGCGCCCGTGCGGCGGGCGGTGTCCGCGATTTCGCCAGTGGCCTGGTCGAGTACGCGGTGATCAAACGCCTTGAGGCGAATGCGGATATTCTGAGCTTCCATGTCCAACTACCGATGCGAAAGAGCCGGGAAGATCCGAAAATCTTCCATAAAACAAGAGACCGCCCCGCCTCACCAGAACTTCTTGCGAAGTGTCCGGGAAGGGGCGGCCCCCAAAATTCCGGCAGGCCGCATCCCGAAAGGACCCGGCCCGCGCGGCGCCTATATTACTTCGTGATCTTGCTGACAACCCCCGAACCGACGGTACGGCCACCTTCGCGAATGGCGAAGCGCAGACCTTCGTCCATCGCGATCGGAGCAATCAGCTTCACGCCGATGGTCACGTTGTCACCCGGCATCACCATTTCGGTGCCTTCGGGAAGGATCACTTCGCCGGTCACGTCAGTGGTGCGGAAGTAAAACTGCGGGCGGTAGTTGGCGAAGAACGGCGTGTGACGGCCACCTTCGTCCTTCGACAGCACGTAGACTTCGGCGCTGAACTCGGTGTGCGGGCTGACCGAACCGGGCTTGCAGAGCACCTGGCCACGCTCGACCTCTTCACGGGCGACGCCACGGATCAGGGCGCCGACATTGTCGCCAGCTTCACCACGATCCAGCAGCTTGCGGAACATTTCCACGCCGGTGACGGTGGTCTTCTTGGTGTCCTTGATGCCGACGATTTCAACTTCGTCGCCAACATTGACGATGCCGGTTTCGATACGGCCGGTCACCACGGTACCGCGGCCCGAGATCGAGAACACGTCTTCGATCGGCATCAGGAAGGGCTTGTCGACCGGACGGTCAGGCTGCGGGATGAATTCGTCAACCGCGTCCATCAGGGCGATGATCGAGTTCTTGCCGATTTCATCGTCGCGGCCTTCGAGCGCGGCCAGAGCCGAACCCTTGACGATCGGAATATCGTCACCCGGGAAATCGTAGCTGGAAAGCAGTTCGCGCACTTCCAGTTCGACGAGTTCGAGGATTTCCTCGTCATCGACCTGGTCGACCTTGTTCATGTAGACGACCAGTGCGGGCACGCCAACCTGGCGGGCGAGCAGGATGTGTTCGCGGGTCTGCGGCATCGGGCCGTCAGCAGCGTTCACGACCAGGATCGCGCCGTCCATCTGCGCGGCGCCGGTGATCATGTTCTTCACATAGTCAGCGTGGCCGGGGCAGTCGACATGCGCATAGTGGCGCTTGGCGGTTTCATATTCGACGTGCGCGGTCGAAATCGTGATCCCGCGTTCGCGCTCTTCCGGCGCCTTGTCGATGTTCGCGAAATCAACGGCGGTACCGCCGTTCACTTCGGCCATGACCTTGGTGATCGCGGCCGTCAGCGTGGTCTTGCCGTGGTCGACGTGACCGATCGTGCCAATGTTGCAGTGCGGCTTGTTCCGCTCAAACTTAGCTTTCGCCATTTCTCTAAACCTCTGTTTCTCGTGTCTTGATACTTGCGGGAAAAGCGGCACCCGCTGGATCAGGCGCCGCCCCTAGACGGAACTTGCCGCTCAGGCAAGCTTCTCCTTGACCTCGGCCGCAACATTTGCGGGCACTTCGTCATAGTGGGAGAACTGCATGGTGTACTGCGCACGCCCCTGAGTGAAGCTGCGCAGCTCGTTCACATAGCCGAACATATTGGCCAGCGGAACGAATGCCTCGACCGCCTGGGCATTGCCCCGGCTGTCAGTGCCCTGGATCTGCCCACGGCGGGAGTTGAGATCGCCGATGACATCGCCAAGATAATCATCCGGCGTGACCACTTCCACCTTCATGATCGGTTCGAGCAGCTTGATGCCGGCCTTCTGGGCGACATCGCGCATCGCGCCGCGACCGGCAATTTCGAAGGCAATCGTGCTTGAGTCGACGTCGTGATAAGCGCCGTCGATCAGCTTGATGGTGAAGTCGATGATCGGGAAGCCGACCAGATAGCCGCTTTCAGCCTGCTCGCGCATGCCCTTTTCGACCGAGGGAATATATTCGCGAGGAATATTGCCGCCCTTGATCTGGTCTTCGAAGATCACGCCCTGGCCGCGTTCGCCCGGGGTCACCACAACCTTGACGCGGCCGAACTGGCCCGAACCGCCCGACTGCTTCTTGTGCGTGCAATCGACTTCGACCTCCTTGGCGAGCGACTCACGATAAGCCACCTGCGGCGCGCCGACATTGGCTTCGACCTTGAATTCGCGCTTCATGCGATCGACCAGAATGTCGAGGTGCAGTTCGCCCATGCCCTTGATGATCGTCTGGCCCGATTCGTGATCGGTCGAGACGCGGAAGGAGGGATCCTCGGCAGCCAGACGATTGAGCGCGATGCCCATCTTTTCCTGGTCAGCCTTGGTCTTGGGTTCCACGGACAGTTCGATCACCGGTTCAGGGAATTCCATCCGCTCGAGAATGATCGGCTTCGACGAATCGCACAGCGTATCGCCGGTGGTGGTTTCCTTCAGACCGGCAATCGCGACG
>Ga0181561_10003942_pt1 | contig 12947 bp, 3 predicted proteins | sample 011ome_19_FD_133760 | JGI IMG/M metagenome (GOLD analysis project Ga0181561, IMG submission 133760) | Coastal salt marsh microbial communities from the Groves Creek Marsh, Skidaway Island, Georgia - 011510BT metaG (megahit assembly) | ecosystem: Environmental > Aquatic > Marine > Intertidal zone...
CGGCGTGATCTGTAGTGTCTCACTGGCGAAGTGGGCGATCGCGTCAATGCCCGCCCAGGTGCTCTGCACCCAACGCAGTTGGGGGCAACGCGGAATGATGGCCGCCAAATCTGGTGGGGCACCCACCACGACTTCCACTGCGGAGGCTTCTATTTCATCCCGTGGGGCGACAACCACTGTGCGACGGTGCGGTGCTGCCAGCGACATTACGGCGTCGGTCCAGGGCGCCGATTCGGCGGCTACGATCAGTAGTTGAGGTGCGTCGCTCATGGCGCAGATTTGAGCACAGCCGTCGGTCGCAAGGAAGCGGTCGTTAGAGCTCGGGCTAACGTTAGAAACCTAGATAAAAAACCCGCCGAGGCGGGTTTTGATCTGGGCGCACTGGCCGGTGAGGTTGCGCTGCTGTTAAGCGAGCCTGAGTCGTCGGTAGCCTAGCCAACCTAGCGATCCGATGATGGCAGCGAGTAGCCACAGCGGCAGCGGCACGGGCATGGGCGCGGCGCGCGGTATTACCACAACCGCTTCTGAAGCGGGGCTGTCACCCTTGCTGTTCTGCGCCTTGAGGGTGATGCTCACACCCTCATTGCTGGTTAGTCCGGTGATGGTGACAGGGCTCGCCGCATCGGGGGGATTCAGCGGGACGTAGTCGACGCCGTCGGTGCTGTAAAGGTAATTGGTGATCTCGTAACCGTGGTCACTGCCCGCGGTGAAAGAGATGGTCGCGCTACCGATGCCTGGCGCGGCAGTGAGATCATAGGGCGCATCGGGCTTGCCAGACGGCACGGCGATGGCCGCCGGGTCCTCGATGGTGCCGGCAAACGGTGACTCATCCAGGGGTCCACCATCCTGCAAGGTGTAGCGCATCACCCTGTTAACTAACGTGGCACCCTGGATCGCGCTCCAAACGCCATTCGTGTACTTGTAGGCGATACTGTTCTCGGGCGGGTCGCGAGACAGGGTAATCGCAACTTCCACCGACTCACCGGGTGCACAGTTAACCAGTGTGAAATCAAGCACGTTGGGGTAGGCCGAGATCACGTTGCCGTCGAGCGCCGGTGCGGGCACCAGCGCGAGGCTGTTGCGGTCGATGCCACAGGTACTGCCCGGTTGTGCCTCGATATCCAGCTGCAATGAGCCACCATCAGGCGCAGTAACAATCGATTCGATAAGCGGCAACTTAAAGTAGTGAATGTCTGAGTTAGCGCCCGCGCCCTCAGCGTTGACCGCGCGAAGCGAGATCATATAAGTCAAACCGTTGTCGAGCCCGTCAATAGCCAGGGGGCTCGCCGTCGATGCGGGGGAGCGGGCGGTCCAGTCACCGCCATTGAGCGAGTACTCGTAGTTGGTAATGGCGGCGCCATTGTCCCCTCCCGCGGCAAAGGTAATCGACACCGTCTCATCACCCGAGGTACTGCCCGTGATCGCGGGCGCATCGGGCGGCGCCGCGCCCGACTCTGGCGTCACCGACACCGGTGCAGAGGGAGCGCTGAACCCCAGGCTGGTCTGGGTCTGCAGGCGAATCTCTGTCGCCTGCCCGTTAGTCAGACCCGTCACCACCACAGGACTCAGGGAGTCCGCCGGGCTGAGTGCAACAAAGGGCCCGCCGGTACTCACGAGGTAATTGATAATCTCCCGCCCATTGCCTGTGCCGGCGGCATTAAAACTGACCAGCGCCGCGCCGTTGCCCGGGGTAGCGGCAAGATTAGTGGGCGGCAAGGGCGCCCCACCTGGCGTCACATATTCCGTTTCTGAATCGTCCCCCGGACCCGCCGCGTTGATGGCTCTCATGCGGATCTCGACCGTCCGGCCATTCTTAAGGCCCGTGATGGTAAACGGAGAGCTTGTGCCCGCCGAGGCCCAATCTTGAGTATCTACTTGGTACTGGTAGTCCGTAATGGGAGAACCATTGTCATCTGGCACCGAGAAACTCACCTGCGCGCTTTGATCTCCAGGTGTCGCGGAAACCACGGGTGCGTCAGGCACCGAAAGCAAGGGCACCTCTTCGAAGTCATAGGTCACGCCGTTGATTTCGATATAGTCGATGTAGGTCTCCTGAGTGGTCTGGATGCTTTCGCGCCCGTTCCCGGTCTGCCACCGGAACACGGAGATCTCTCTATCGCCGTAGAGGCGTATCCACTCGTTCAGGGTGCGATTAAATTTGCCTGATGGCTCCTCCCCGGATGCAGCAGCGTTATCGGCATTCATGAAAATCGTCGCATCGAAATCAACGGTGAAGATTTGCCAACCACCAGGCGTCACGTCGGGCGCTTCTGACATCTTCACGTTGAGCTGCTCCCACGTGACGTCAGCGACCGTCGTCTGGCGCTTCATTCTGAAACCCAATTGTGGGTAATTGCGCTCTTTGTCTGTCCATACCCGAAAGCTCAGGCTCTCCAGGTCATAAAGCCGGGTGATCACCCGCTGCGCGACATCGCTCGGATTAATGAACAGCCCCCAGCGGTCACCACCCTGTCCTGATAACCCTGCTTTTAGACTGGCAGAGCCGCCAGCGTTGTCAGCGATGCCCGTATTGTCCCGCTCTTTGACGTAATCAGATGAAAAGCCAGCAAGGTGGAAGCCACGCAGATTTTCGGCATTGACCTCCAGCGTGACAGCGGTGGTAGGCGCCTTGGGCTTAAATGAGACATAGCCGATTGCACCCTTGCCAGCTTCGCTTACCGCTCGCAGCTGTAAGGTGTAATCCTCGCCATTCGTAAGCCCATCACTTACTTCAATCGGCGATAAGGCTGTGCCCGCAGAAACCCACTCTGTGTCACCGATCCGGTATTCATAGTCAGAGATCGGGTAGCCATAATCGTCCCCCGGAATAAACGCGACGCTCACAGAGCTGTCGCCCGGGGTGGCCGTCAAGGACGTGGGCGCATCCGGTGCGGGGAGCAAAGCCGACTCAAAGTTAAAAGAGGTACCGTTAACTTCAACGTAATCGACGTACGATGTGTATTCGATTCCGGGGCTGTTATAGCTAATCTGAATCGACTGAATGCGGTAATCGCCAACAGTCTCCCGCCAAGTTGCGAAGGTGCGGGTCTCTTTCTTACCGTCGGTCGTCGCGCCGTTATTCCTGAACTTCGACTTGTTCAGATTGACCTCAATACGAAACCACTGATTAGGGCTAACAGAGAAGGACTCGGGTACAAAATACAGCGCCTCGCGCTGTGTCAGGTTGTCGTCGTCCTCCCATTCAGCCCAAATTGCTATTTTGGGGTACTTGCCAGAGCTGCTGTGATGCACATACCAGCTCATGCTCTCAAGATCGTTCAACTTCTTGACACTGCTCAGTGATTCAGGGAAGTCACCCTGTAAAAGAGTGACGCTCCGACTGCTGCTAGGCGCGGTGCTCGTACTAAAATTAAGGGAACCCGTGCCGTTTTCGTGGTCACTGATTCCGAGGATGGGTGCCTCGCCGCTTTGACTAATGTCAGGTTTAGCGTTGAATACCCATCCCTGAGTATCGAATTGATCGACAACTATGGTCTGTTGGCTAAGGGCTGAATCGGGGAAGAAGGTGAAGAAGGTGAAGAGTGCAAACGTAACAAAGGCGGCGCTACTGCGCCGGTACCGCTCAACCATACCACTTAACCTCATGTTGGCTTTCCGTAGCAAACAGCTTCTACAAAACACTTCCCGCACCTGAGCCTGAAGGCAGATGCACGGCCAAAGATATAGAGTATCTTACACAGAGGGCGTTTTTAGCTGACTTATGTCCGATGCAGTATTTGTTGTCACCTTTTGCACATCACCTGCGTGAGTACGCGGCAACATTGCTGTCGGTAAACAAAAACCCGCCGAGGCGGGTTTCAGAGTTCATCTAAACGCTACGCCAGAAGGCGCGGCCGGCTGCCTACCTTTAGGGCCGGCTGCCTCAGGCGGCCGCAAGCGCCGGTAACCCCAGCCAGCCCATGAGACCTATTGGCACAGTGCTCAAAGCGGACTACCTCGGGATGGTCAAGAACCTTTTCCCGTACCAGCCCACAATGGCGAACAGAAGCAAAAGGATCGGCCAAGGCAGTGTCGGGACAGGCAATGCAGAACAACTCGGATCAGTCGGGCAGGCATCATTAGAATCAGGTACCCCGTCGCCGTCGGTATCAAGAGGCAAGGTGACCACAATCGATTCAGAAATAGAGCCTTTGCCTTCGGCGTTAACGCCGCGCAATGAGATTTCGTAAGTGTTGCCGCTTGGGAGATCCTTCACCACCGCTGGGGAGTCTGTGGCGCCAGTGGAAATCCAGTCTCGCCCATCTACATATGCCTCATAGTCCGTAATCGCGGCCCCATTATCGCTTCCAGGCGTGAAACTGATGACAATGTCTCCCGCCGAGACGGTTGCGCTCAAATCTATCGGCGCATCGGGCGGTGCCGTGCCCGCTTCAGGAGCCTCGGTGACCGGATTTGACCAACCACTTTTTCCAACGCCGTTAACAGCGCGAACCCGGATACTGTACTCAGTGCCATTAGTAAGGCCAGTGACAGTAAACGCAGGCTCATCCCTGTTTGTCGAGATCGCATCGCCCTCATCGATACTGTATTCGAAGCGAGTGATATCGGAACCGTTTGCACTCGGCATATCAAAGGTTATCAGCAGCTCGGTATCACCGGGGGTCGCCACCAGCGCATCGGGCGCATCTGGGGGAAATTGGGTGATTCGGGTCACAAATGCTACCGGATCGCGCAGGCTGCCGGCGGTAGGATCCTGATCCAGCTCGCCCTGATCGGTCAGTGTGTAAGTCGCTACGCCACCGCTGATTTCGGCGTCCTTGATAGGGGTAACCTTGTTACTGCTTTCATCTAACTTTACCAACAGGGCGCCAGCGGGCAGTGTCTTACCGACATCAATGACGACCTCCATGGATTCGGGTGCGTCAGGGTCGCAGCCATCAACCGTAAATGACAGAAATTGCTGTGTCAGCAGGTTGTACCCTGCCAGATTGGACGCGTTAATCGATTCCATTGACGCTAACGTGCAACCCGAGCCCGTATTCGGCCGCAAACTCATAATGAAATCATCGTTGCTACCCGAATCCTGCCGCTCGTGCGCCTCAGCAACCGCAGTCTGTTCCACAAACTCCCTTTGCACGGTCGGTGACAGCAAGCCACCGCCGCTGATGCTGAAACGCGCATTAGGGTCAACTTGCAGACTCATCACAGCACTGCCCAATTCTCCCGAGGCCATGCGACCAATAGTCTTCTCGCATCGGTCGCTATAGCAGGTCGCCCCGTCGGGCGTCGCCTTAAGGCTGGTGTCTTTGGGGATCAGCATGGTCAGCTTGGCACCACTGACCTCAGAGGGGCTGTCGTTTTGATAAGTGAAGACGAGATCAATGGGCGCTTCACGGGTGTAGTGCTCAGGCGCAAAAGCCACCTCCAGCTCAGGGGTAGGCTTGCTGGTCACGGACACCGTCACCGCAAAGCTCTCCTCACTGATGCCCCGGCCGCCTGGCGTTTTGCCGTCTGCCCGAGCTGTGATCTGCACCAGTTGAGCGGGGTCTGGGGCAGGATCCGGCGCCCGCAACGTTGCGGTCAGCACAGAGACGCTGGCGCCGGGTAACACGCTACCCAGCGACCACACTACCGCTCCATCTATCTCACTACCGCCAGCACTCGCCTGCTGCAAAGTGGTGCCTGCAAGAGGCAGCGACACTTTTACGTCGCTGGCCGCCGCTGTTCCCGTATTTTTGACTACGGTCTCGGTCACAATCGAGCCGTTGGGCTCTACCGTGGCATCAGGCTGCGTCACCAAGCGTATGTAAAGCTCGGGCTGGGCATCCACCTCGGTGCGTGCCCGGGCAACCGCGGTTCTCATCCCCGGCAGCGCTGCCCTAGCCGTCGCATCAAGCGTCACAGGCATTGGCGTATCAGCGGGCACCTTCACAGTCACCCTCTTGAACCACGTCTCGTCTGCTGGCACCGTCACCGTCCATTCACACGTCAAGGGCACGCCGCTGCAAACATCTTCGCTCGATGGATCTGCCACCACAGCGGTATCGCTGTCCCAGCTGAGTGACACGGTCATGGACAAACTGTCGCGATTTCCAGAATTACGGTACGCGAGGTCGTAAACCAGCGACCCTCCTGCCAGCACAAAAGAAGGCCCTGTCAGGGTAAGCAGCGGCTCGGGTCTCCCTCCGACCTTGATGTTATGAACCTTATTAACTGACGCACCAGATACGCTGTCAGTGAGGGTAGCGGTGGCAGTCATATCCTTGCCAGGAAAGCTGCTCGGGACATCTACCACGACGGCGAGCTCGACACCTCGCTGACCCTCAAGCACATTCTGGCTATTCCAGGTCAGGGTTTGGCCGTCGATGATATCCGGCTGAGTAACCGTGTACTCGGCGTTGTATTGAGTACCGGTGGGCAGAACAAGCTGCAGCGTTCCTGACGTGACGTCAGTGGTTGTCTGATTGAAGGCCTCAACGTTGTAGATAACCGTGTCATTGGTCTCAACAACTTTTTCGGGCGTGGTCGTCAGGTTAAGGTCCAAACATCCCTGAGCCTTGGCATCCCAGTCGCTGGGCCTTCCCTGATTGCTAAAGCCTAAGCCGCACCACTGATCGGCGCCGTCGTCGAAACCCTCATAAGTATCGACGCTTGAGATGTCCCATGCGGAAAGGTCAAGGTTCACTGCTGTCGCGTCTTTGAACATCTCTCGCATGTCAGTCAGGTCACTCACATCAAGATTTTTGATGGCGTCACCGCCGGCACCTGACATGCCTTCAAATGCGGCGTAGCCATCCGCTAATCTCGCCTTGCAGCGCCCGGAGGGTGTTCGACTCGCGCAGTTATACGAGCCGAAGGAACGGGATCCCATTTGCGTAACAACGTCGAGCCAATCCAATGCCACGTTGGGCTCGCTATTATCCCAGTCGAAGATGGCCCTAACCGTTTTGTCATCGTCGGTCTGTTTACACAAAATCACCCCCGAAGTTGGGAGTTTATGGTCAGTGTATGAGGCATCAGTGCCGCAGATACCGGCTGCGGTCGGGTCAGCAGTGGTGCTTAAGACGTGAAGGTCAGCCGCTTCATAGACCACCCCATTAATTTGACACGGGAGGCCTTCACCGGCTGCCGTCACATCCTCACAACTGGGAAGGGGTGTCTCGGTTTTAATTTCTGAAAAGTCGCCTGCGGTGCCGTCTACTGCAACCGCCCGAAACCTGATTTTGTAGGGTTTGCTGTTGTTTAACTCGACTACCTTGATAGTGCGAGCTACGTCCTCATAAGGTAGCAACCGGCCGACGGTAATCTCACCCTCTACCAGGGTGCGCTGGTCTAACTTTCGCGTCTTAATCAGTGTTATTTCGGTGTAGCTTGTCTGCTCTATCAGGTTTTTGATCTCGCCGTCGATAAAAACGTCACCTTGCTGAAAGCCCATCCGCTGACCCACGCTAAACTTGCTCTTCCACTTCACCGAGGATGCTCCCGAAGGGGAGTGGCTGAGTTTCACGCTGACCTCATCACGGTCTGCAAGTGGCCCAATAGCAGGGAAAGTCAAACGCGAGAAATGCGCCATACCAGATGGCGGCGTGTCATTACTCTCCTTTACCAAGAGCGTCCCCGTCGACACAGGCTCGAGCTCGTCGGGCGGTGCCACTGTTGTCCACGTCTGGCTCTCATCGAGCTCGTACTCGTAGTGGTCTACGACGGTGCCATCATCGGGGGCGTAATAGGTGATGGCGATTGACTCGTCACCAGGCAGTATCTGAATCGGCGGCTTGCCCGCCAGCTCCTCCGTCACGTCGACCGGCGGCAGCGCGGCGATCAGCTTGTGCTGGATCTGGAAGTCGGCCGACGGTGTGGATCCGTTAGCGCAATTGTTACGGGGCGCCCTTTCGTCATTGCACTCCAAATACTCTATGTCGTACAGCCCAGGTTCGAGACCAATAAAGCTTGATCCGTGCCATTTATCATAAGAGGGGCCACCACTGGTCCTTCCAGCCTCCCCCTGAATATCGGTGTCACAAAGAATCGCCCCGACCGCGGAAGGGTTTTTCTGAGTGAAAGCGGCGCCCGTGATGGGCTTCTTTGGATCAAAGCCAAGTGAGGGTTTCGCTGTGGTATTCACGCCCGAGCTTTTGCCTAAAATCTGGCCGGTTGAATCCACTTCGCAGTAGTAGCCTACGTCAGTACTTAACTCAAATTGAGGTGGCTGATTCGAATTCGTGGATCGGCAGGATCTGAGGTTCGCCTCCTCTATCTTTTCCGGATAGTTAACGTTAATACCCTCAATGCGAATGTAACCCTCGGACAGCGGGCCCTCATCGCAGCCGTGCCAGGTCCGAAACCACATCTCAACTCCGCCCTCGTCACTAGCCGCGCGAAGCCCCAACGCAAAGGTGTGTGACCATGCGTCGCTGATGCCTGACAGGGACAAGACAAAGCAGAGGGATAGAAGTTTCAGAGGTGAGATATTCATATTAGGAAACATGTATCAAAAATCCTGCGTTGCAGCGCCTGACCGATACTTAATTTTTCAAAAAATTAAACGAGGAGACTAACCTAAAACCCGCGGCAGTCTCCGTTTGCACGGCGAGTTGTCACTATTTGCACAGCCCCCTCAGGGTCAATAATCGACGGCTACGATCGGCACACTGGGCAGCGCAGGTGCGGTGTTAGAGGTGGAGTATTGATACACCCTATGCAACCCTGTTTACAGCGGGCTGATGGGCGCTTTAAACGGACCGACTCCTCGCAGTTATGAGCCCTACGAGCAACGACAAAGACATCAGCACAGGTAGCAGTGACGAACCCGGTGCCCAAAAAAACCCGCCGGGGCGGGTTTAGTCAATTTCTTTTAACGGGTGCTTGAAGAACGGAAAACCTCAGCCTTAAACGTAACCCCGTTGGGCGGCCGAGAGCCGTCGGAAGCCCAGCCAGCCCACCGAGCCCATGAGTGCTATCAATAGCCAATAGGGCAAAGGCACTGGCAGTGTGGGCTGTACTGAGGGTGGAGGTAGCGGCACCATGATCACGATTGGGTCTTCGACGACCGTTGCCTGCGGGTTACGGTCGAGGCCGGTGTAGTCGCCCTGCCCCTGGTCATCCTCGATCACGTAGCTCACCGAGGTAGCGGTGTACGTGGCGCCCTCGATCTCAGTGAAAGTACCGTCTGGATTTACCTTATGGGCCCTCGCACCGTCTGGCAGGTTGGCACCCAAATCTATGCTCACTGTGACGCTCTCACCGGCGTCGCAATTCTCCAAACCAAAATCGAGCTGTACATCGAGCCCTGCACTCATGCCTGCCGGGGCGCCCGAGGCATGCGCATACTCAATGTCACACTCTGACCCCACTAAGGTCAGCTCAGCACGCACATTACCTTGCGGCGGAAACGGCTTTTCTGCCGGCACCAACCACAGCGCTGAATCAGGCCCCGGACCCTCTGCATTGACGGCCCTAATCGACACGCGAATGCCATCCGAAGGATTCTGACTCGCCAGGGTGATCGGGCTGACCGTCACACCCGCTGAGGTAAACGCACCATTGGGTGCCACGCGGTACTCGTAGTCGGTGATCTCTGCACCGTTGTCGTCACCCGCAGTGAACTCCACGAAGATGTCGTTGTTGACTCTGAACGCACCGGTAATCGTGGGCGCGTCGGGCGGCTCGGCTCCCGATTCGGGCGTAACAGACACAGCAGTAGACCAAGCTCCGGTCCCTTTACTGTTCTCAGCCCTCACCTCAATCTGATAGCTGGTGCCATTATTGAGCCCGGTCACCGTGATCGACGGCGTGACATCACCAGTCGAAACAGCCGCGCCGCCATCCACGCGGTATTCGTAGTCGGTGATGTCTGCGCCATTATCGGCAGGTGCCGTAAATGCAACGAAGGCCTGAGTATCTCCCGGCGTAGCGATCAGATTGGTGGGTGCGCCCGGCACCGTGACTGGTGTTCCAGCGACGGGTGAAGTAGCAGGACCCACGCCGGCTGCATTGCGGGCACGAAGCGCTACGGTATAGGACTGTCCATTGGTGAGACCACCAATCGTGAATGGACTGGTCGTCACCCCGCTGCTCTTGAAGTCAGCGCCGTCCAGGCTGTATTCGTAATCTGTTATGGCACTGCCATTTGCAGCTGCGGCATTAAAGCTTACCGACAACGCTTGATTGGCCCCTGCTAGCGCCACCCCAGAGGGCCTGCCAGGTGCCTTGGGTTGCTCGGGTTCAGTTGTGCTCGATAGCGGCTTGCCGGTGACCGGACCGGCCTCTTGTCCAGGCACCGCTCCCGTCGCCCTGACTTTAATCGAGTAAGTCGTACCGTTTGTCAGCCCTGTCACAGTGATAGATGGCGTATCACTGCCACTGGAAACAAAAGCTGCTCCATCTACACTGTATTCGTAGTGGGTAATCACGTCGCCGTTGCTGTCTGCCGGCGGGTCAAAATCGACCGTGATCAAGCTATCGCCCGCCGTGGCAACCAGGTTGCGCGGTGCACTTGCTTGTCCGAAAGGGGTGACCTTGCAATTCGCTTCCGAGGGCGCACTTTGGTCCTCGCCTGCAATGGCTTTGATTAACACGGAATAATTGGTGCCATTGGTCAAGTTAGAGAGCACCAATGGCGAGGCCGCAGAGGCCGGCGAGCGGGTCGTGTAGTTCACTCCGCCATCGACGCTATAGGCGACGTTCGTGACATTGCCAGCGCCGCCAGGGTCGGCATCAAACGCAACAGTGATGTTTTGATCACCCGCATCACACTGGCTGACGACGGGGGGCAGTATTGCGCATGCAGCGCCATCCCAGCGGGGTTTCCCATCGTTGCACCACGCAACGCCGGTAATTGGGTTGATGCCGTCCCAGGCCCGGGCGCCGGCATCAAACTCCTGCCCCTGAGAGTTGGGCTGCGGTTCGCTGCCTCCAAACGCGGCGACATTCCAGCCAGAAAGATCCTGATTAAAACTGGTCGCGCGGGCGAAAATGCCCGAGAGGCCCTTGTTGCAAGCGTAGGTTCCGTTTATCGAGTTACATTCCTTGGATGGTTCCACGGACGAGACATTCCAATTGCCAAGAGGTTGGTTAAACGCAGTGGCATTTTGGAACATATTGCCCATATCGGTAACGCTGTCAGTCGTCCAGCTTCCGATCGGCTGGTTGAAAGCAGTCGCACCGGTGAACATTTGGTACATGTTCGTTGCCGCTCCAGTATTCCAACCGGTGATATCAGCGTTGAACAGTCGTGCGTCATCGAAGGCGAAAGAAAAATTGGTCACGTTGGAGGTATCGAAACCGCCAACAGCCCCCTCGAACTTATTCGCATTTCTGAACATCTCGTAGAAGGTCATCAGGTTACTGGTGTCGAGCCGTTCAAAGCCCGCGCCGCCCTGCAGATTCTTCATGCACCAGAAAGCCGACTTTCCGGTTTCGATTTGATTGACCTTGCCCGTAGTACTGTTTCTACCAAACTGCTCCACCGATATCAGGCCATCAACGAAGGGATCCTGGCCACCCAAATTCACGCAACCCGATGAAAATTTGTCGCCGGACGCACCCGCATACCTTGACCAATCAAAAATACCGCGCACCTCATAGGTACCGGCGACATCTCCTTCATTGATGCTAAAGCCGTCGACGTCGCCTCCGTTAGCGAGGTATTGACTCACCTTTGCTTCGGTAACCGCTCTGTCCACAGTGAATATGTGGGCCAAAGACACGTCAAATGATGGCGGGGCAGCACCCAATTGGAAGTTGATTTGCTTCGCCTCGGCGGCATCGGCGGACTTTAGGGTGATGTAGTCGAGATAGAAGCCGTACTTAACCGGCGTGGAGCTGGGTATTTTCCCGTTCTGCGAGCCGCCCAGTCCGTAAGTACATTGATCCAAACCTAGATCGTTATAGCCAGTAGAAAACGTCACGGTCTGGATATTGTTGGTAAGTGAAGCCTCTTCAAAGGCCGCTGCCCACTCTAGGAGGGTTTTTGGTGACCGGTCCAATGTGTCAGGTATCAGGTTGGAATTCGAGTTCTCGGCACTCCATGCCCAGTTAATCCTTGGGTCTGACAAGTCAATTTTGACCCAGCCGTCATCCCCAACTTCTGTCTTTATAACGTAGGCAGCGCCGACTCTAACGAAAAGAGTTTTCCCCGCAAGCCCAGGTCCTTTGATCTTGAAAAATATGCGATCGCTACCCTGATTCACACTCCCATCTGCGAGCCGGTAGTGGAAGAAAATCTGGTAAGGGTTATTGCCATCCCCAACCAATTTCTTAAGGTCATCAACACCGACCTGGACCTTATCGCTCTGAAAATTGACGATACTCGCAGTACGAAAATTGGAAACACCCAACGTGGTTTCGCGACCAATGCACTGGTCCTGATCGCCTGCGTTGACATACTCGTTCGCCACGGAGAGTAATATCGCTCCCTCTCCGCCTTCAGGGTCGGTAACGGAGCCCGCGCATAATCCACTGGGCGATGCACTGTCGGCGGGGCAGCCCTCAATCCAACCACGAGTGAGCGCATCTGCGCTCAGGTAGTCGTTGACGTTGGCAGGCGTGATAGTCACGACCTCGGCCCGCACAGGTGCCGCGACAACCATCAAGCCAAGAACCAGTAGCGCACCAAAAGGCAGTGCCACACCACCCAAGAACATTCTCAACAACGACATATCTCTATCCCCAGAAACTGCCTTTGAGGCCGCCAGGGCGGCGCAATTGGCCGCGGCAATTGTGGTTCGCCCCGAGACTGCTTGCCAGACTCCGGCCCAAAAGTGTCACCTATTGCACGGCATGTTGTCACTTATTGCACAGCCCCTGAGGGCCAACAATTGGTGGATATGGCCGGTAGCATCGGCCTGCTTGAAGTGTGGCCGCGCGTTCCACCCAGTACAGACGGAAGGCGCGGTGTTACGAGGCTACGCCAGCCGCAAGCGCCGGTAGCCCAGCCAGCTCACTGCGCCCATGAGGGCAGCGAGTAGCCACAGCGGCAGCGGCAC
>Ga0181561_10003945_pt1 | contig 12941 bp, 9 predicted proteins | sample 011ome_19_FD_133760 | JGI IMG/M metagenome (GOLD analysis project Ga0181561, IMG submission 133760) | Coastal salt marsh microbial communities from the Groves Creek Marsh, Skidaway Island, Georgia - 011510BT metaG (megahit assembly) | ecosystem: Environmental > Aquatic > Marine > Intertidal zone...
ACCGGCCCTCATCTAATTTACTCGCCAGCCGAATATTTTCAGCCGCCAACGCAGACTTTTCGTCTTCGGCCGCGCTCGACAGCGCCAGAAGTTCCGCCTCGAGACTGGATAATTTCGTCGACTTGGCGTCGAGTTCGGCGTTCAATTCCAACACCCTAGATTCCGCCCCACTCGTCGTCTGTTCCGCCGCGCGCTTGAACGACTCGGCTTGCTTTTCCGCCGACGCTTTGCCTTCGCTCGCCTCTCGCAGCGCTTCTCGAAGCTTTGAGATTTCTTCCTCGCCTCGCGACGCCTTCTCCGCGCCCGCCGTCGCCTCCCGCAGCGCCGCGCGCAACGTCTCTAGCTCTTCCTCCATTTTCTTCGCGACCGCGCGCGCCGCATCCGCCGCCTCGCGTGATTCATCATTCGCGTACGCCAACGCCTCCGCGTTTCGTTTCAACTGCTCTCGCATGACTTCCGCTTCCTCTCGCGCCGCCGCTCGTTCCCCCGTCTCCGCCTTGACCACCTCCAACTCCTTCATCAGCGCATCCCGCGCCTCCTCCGCCGCCTCCGCGCGCGCGCGCGCCGCGTCTCGCTCCGCCTCGATCGCTTTCCCCTTTTTCACCGCCTTGACGAGCTTTTGCTTGACGACGGCGACGTCGTCGTGTTTTTTCTCCGCAGCCTCGCTCGGCGCAGCCTTCTCGTCGTCGCGCGTCGCGCGCGCGTCCTCGCTCGACCGCGCCTTGGCCTCGGCTTTGTGTCGTCGAAACTCATCGAGCTTTCGCTGCCCTCGCGCGTGGTCCGCCGCGCGCGCGCCGTCGTCGGGCATCGTCGACGTGTGCGGCGCTTCGGAAGTTGAGTTTGGTTTGGTCGCGCGCGTCGACGCGCGAGCGTGCTATGGACATTCGTGCTATGGACTAAGTCTGGACGGGCGCTAACAGATGTGCCGACGCACGAATCGCCTCGCCGGATCGCTCTTGTTGGCGAAGAAACCGATGTACGCGCTGGCGACGACGACGAACGCGACCCACGCGATGGAGACGTTGCTGAGCGCGACGCCGTTCAAATCGCGACGAAGGAACGGGTACGCCTCGCCGAAGGCGTCGAGATCGTCCGTGATCTCGAGGAACTGCGCTATGAGTTACGATATCTTCACCGCGGTAGCGTGCCCGACCGGGGCGGCGGTCATCGGTATCGTCAATAAACGCCCCGGCGGCGCGGCGGATTTGATCTCGCGCACGCGCTCGATGTACTTGGTCTTCCACGTCTCCTCGTCCGGCGTCGCGCTCCCGAACGCGCGCTCCCACACGCACGGATAAATATCGCAATAATGATAATCCTCGTTCCCACACGTCGACGCCGTCGACCGCGTCGCCCCCGCGCCGCATCCGCACGCGTCTCCCAGCGCCTTCGCGCTCTCCGCTCGCGTCCTCGCGTGCTCCCACCACTCCGTCGCCATCGTTTCGAACAGCACCACCTTAAAGTCGGCGCGATCGCTCATGACGTCCTCGATCGCGTTCGACACCGGCAACCACCCGACGAAATCGTAATCCTCCAGCGCGCTCGTGTTCGTGCTCGCGTCCAGGCAATACGACGTCGCGAACCGCGCGTCGCTCTCGCGCGCCGTCCCTCCCCACGCGCCCCGCGTCGTCGCCGTCGCGCCCTCGAGGACGCGGAACCCGAGATTCGCGAACCACGCCGCCGCCGTCGCCTCGATGTTCGGGTCCATTCCCGCGCTCGCGACGCGCGCGCGCGCGCTCACGTGCGCGTTCAGCGGCGGTGTCTCAACACCCTGCGACGACGCGCGCGCGATGCGCGACGCCGCGAGCGCGCCGACGAGCACCGCGAGCGCGCCGCGCTTTGCGCCGCGCGTCGATCGCGCGCGCGCCGCGTCGCCGCGTCGCGAGTCCGAGTCCATCGCGTCGTCGCGCTCTGCCGATCGACGACGCGATGGTGTTGGACGCGACGCGACGTCGGCGACGCGACATCGCGCGACGCGACCGATGGCGCGCGACGACGCGGCGCCCGCGCTCGGCGACGCGCGCCTGGCGTGCGTCGATTTCGATCTCACCGTCCTCGCGCGGCACTCGTTCGCCGAGCGCGTCACGGTCGAGCGCGTCGAGGCGCTCGAGCTGCGCGACGTCGAGCGAGAGTTCGTCGACGTCGAGTGCTTTCGAGCGTTTTTAGGTGCGACGAGAGACGAAGAGGCTCGACCGCGAGATTCGAAGCCGCGGTCGAGCGCGCGCGCGGTCGAGGGACGACGACGACGGACGACGGACGACGGACGCGACGACGACGACGAGACGACTGACGGACGCGACGACGGCGCGGGCGACAGAGTACGCGAATCGACGAGGGATGGATGTGAAAATAACGAGTTTTGGCAAGTATGAGGTCATACAAGCGTACGTCGATCGCGTGTTGGGCGAGGGGGCGATGACGCGAGCGGACATTTCGACGCCGAGTCGCGTCGGCGTGAAGGATGGGTGCGCGGTCGAGGGCGGGAAGAATAGACAAATAGAGGAACTTTTGCGCGAAAAGTACGGTGAAGACGCGTGGGAAAAGTTTAGGGGTACCGTGGTGTTGTTCGACGACGACGAGCGGAACGTTGAGGCGGCGATTCGAGCGGGATTTCGCGCGACGCACACGCCGGATGGTTTGACGAAGGCGGCGATTCAAAGCGTCTTCGGCGACTTTGATTGATTGTATTCGTGTTGTTTCTATAATAATGTACAATGTATTTGCTATGCGCTATCGTTGTCTACCCCGAGCGTTTTCGCGAGCCACGGCGCGCCGGAAGCCGCGTCCGCTGGCTTTTTAAAGTAAAACCAATCCTTTGTCAAACTCGCGAAATCGCCGTACTCGTCCGCGACGCGACGCCAATTCACCTCGGGCCCGCTCAAAATGAGCTCGTTCCATATCGAACACGCCCCCGCGCGCCAAATCGTGACTTCATCCGACGTCGCGTCCGCGAGCGCCTGCGCGCACGCGATGGCGTCGTCCAACTTCGCCCCTTTCCCTCGTCCCGTGCTCACGTTGGCCACGACGCGACCGCCCGGTTTCAGTCGCGCCGCCAACGCCTCCCACGTCGCTTTATCCTTCAAACACGCCACCACGACTGAATTCTCATCGAAACAATCGACGATGAGTCCATCGAACTCGATCTCGCTCCGCGCGCACCCCTCGAACGCGTCCCCCGTGACGACGCGCAACCTCCCCTCGCGTTCCAAATCCCCCACCGCGAAGTGTCGTCTCGCCAGTTCCACGATGGCTGGATCCAGCTCCCACCCGATCATGTCCACGTCGTCGTGATGTCCCGCCATGATTTCCGCGCACGTGCCCGCCCCCAGGCCTAATATTCCGATCGTCTTCTTCCCTCGTCTCGCCTCGCCCTCGAGCGTCGCCGGCAGCGTCGCGAACGCGTCGAACACCCCGCCTCGCCCGACCGCGCGTCCCGACCGCGACTCGCGTCCGTCGTCCCGTCGTTCGCTCAGCACCGCGTCGGGCGCGTCCGCGCGCGTCAGCACCAGCGCGCCCGCGAACGCGGCGTTCGGGCAGTCGCTCGACACGCGCTCGACGAGCAGGTCGCTGCCGAAGCGCGACGACGCGCGATCGACGACGACGGTCCAGGACGACGCGCCGTCGGCGTTCGACGCGCGTCTCCGCGCGTCGCGACGGCGCGCGAGCGCGCGCGTCGACCGCACGCGCGACGCCGACGCGGATGCGAACGCGCGCGCCGACATGGATGCGGACGCGACGCTCTGTGACGCGCGGAGGTGCGCCGGCGCGGCGATTCATGTCGACGACGGCCGCGCGCGCGGGCGCGACGCGGACGATGACGACGACGCGCGCGACGACGAGGCGAGCGCGCGCGACGGCGACGACGACGCGCGCGACGAACGGTAGGGGTGTCGCGGTAACCGTCGACGATGCTTACGACGACGACGCGACGACGACGCGACGACGGGCGATGGCGCGCGTCGCGACGCTCGCGGCGATGGTGACGGTGACGCCGGCGCGCGCGGCGGAGTCGCCCGAGTCGTTGTACGATCTCACGGTGATGCAGTACGGGAAACCGACGCCGCTGGCGGCGTATCGGGGCAAAGTGAGCGTCGTCGTCAACGTGGCGAGCGAGTGACCTCTGGTGAACAGCAACTACCCAGCGCTGAGGCGGATGTATGAGACGTATCGCGATAGGGGGTTTGAAATCATCGCGTTTCCCGCGAATCAGTTCGGGTGCCAAGCGCCGGGAACGAGCGAGATGGAACGCGCGTACGCGTATAAGAAATTCGGCGTCGATACGTTTCCGGTGATGGATAAAATCGCGGTCAAGGCTAAACCGGTCAAGTGCAAAGGAATCGATCCGGCGTCGTACGAGGAATTCAAGGATGATCCGGATGCGGTTTTGACGGCGCCGTTGGTGGACGACGTCACGAGTTCGGCGAAGCAATCGCCGGTGTACGAGTTTTTAAAGAGTCCGCCGTTCGACGGAGAAATTCCTTGGAATTACACCAAGTTTTTAGTCGGTCGCGATGGCCGAGTCCTTCGCAGGTACGGCCCGGGAGATCCTCTGGAGCAAGGATTCGAGGAAGATTTGAAGCGCGCCTTGGACGGCGTCGCTTTGACGGCGAAACCGCGGAATCCATACCTTTAAAATCAAATCGACGGCGCCGTGCCGCGCGAATCGGTGACGACGTGCGAGAAAAGACGTTTGAGCGATATCGCTCGGCGTCCTCGCTCGTCCGATTCTTCGCGCGCGCGACGCTCGTTCGAGAAGTTTTATAATCAGTATCGCTCAAAGAAGACTCACGCTCACGGCACACCGAGCGTCAGAACGCGACGACGACGCGATCGCGACGACGACACACCGCGTGCGACGACGGAGGACGCGCGCGCGATGAACGCTAACGACGCGATGCAGGTGCGTTCGAAAAGCGCCGCGCGCGACGGTGAAAGCGACACGCCGCGCGCGCGTCGATTTGATTTTTTGACTTTCGAGCTGTCGCGCGCGCGTTGACCGCGACCGAACGCGAACGGACGACGACTGACGCAACTCGAACGCGATAGGCCATGGTGGAGCAAAAGGTGTACGACATGGCGCGCGCGGTGGAGGATTCCGTGGACGATGAGCTGCATCGATTGGAAAAGATGGACGGCGACGCGTTGGAGGATATTCGAAGGAAACGCTTGGAGGCGATGAAATCGACGCACGAAGCGCGGAAGAGCGCGCTGGAGCGTGGACACGGGGTGGTGAATGATTTAGATGATGAGAAAGCGTTTTTCGAAAAGATGAAGGGAGAGGATAAGATGATTGTACATTTTTATAGAACTTCGTCGTGGCCGTGCGAGGTGATGGATAAACACGTCGCGGCGGTGGCGAGGAAGCACACGGAGACGTTAGTCTGTAGAATCAACGCCGAGAAGTCCCCGTTTTTGACGGAAAAGCTTAAAATTTGGATGTTGCCGACGCTCTGTCTGATTCGTAACACCAAGGTTGTGGATTATATTGTCGGTTTCGACGACGTCGGCGGGACGGATGATTTTCCCACAGAGCATTTGCGTCTGGTGCTCGCTTCGAAGGGGGTGATTAATTACGAAGGTGGCGATAACGACTGCGATGCGAACCCGCGGGCGGCTAAGAAGGCGATGAATGTGATAGATAAGGCGACGAATATTCGTCGAGGGGCGAAGATGGCGTTGAATAGCGACGACGAAGACAGCGACTTCGATTGATGACGGAGACGCGGCGTGTTAAGTAAAGAATATTCCAGTTGTGATTAGCGATTACAAAAGATGCGTTTATCGTCCATAATGACTCTTCCTAGAAGCTTTGACCCTTTGTCGCGTTCGCGGTGGTGACGCGTGACAACACTTCGTCGACAGACAATGTACCGACGTCGCCATCCTTGAACGTACGCACAGCCAACGTGTTGTTCTCCGCTTCTTCTCTACCGACGACCGCCATGACCGGGATCTTTGCCTTCTCAGCCGTGCGCACGAGCTTAGCGAGACGTTGTCCGGTGCAAATTTCAACGCGCACGCCCGCATCGCGGAGCTTTTTCGCGACGCCTTCGGTATAATCGCTGACTTCGTCCGTCACAGGAAGCAAGCGCACTTGAATCGGGGCGAGCCACAACGGGAACTCCCCGGCGTAGTTCTCGGTGAGAATACCGAAGAATCTCTCAAGGGAACCGAAAATGGCGCGGTGAATCATGATTGGTCGCTGCTTTGCGTTCTCGCGATCGACGTAGGATAGGTCGAATCGCTCCGGCAGGTTGAAGTCGAGCTGCACCGTGGAGCATTGCCACTTACGCCCGATTGCGTCCAAAATCTTAATGTCAATCTTCGGCCCGTAGAACGCTCCACCGCCGTCGTCGACGATGTAATCCCATCCCTTCATTTGCAATGCGTCCTTAAGCGCACCTTCCGCGGTGTCCCAAATCTTGTCGTCGCCGACAGACTTTTCCGGCCTGGTGGATAGGTTGACTTCAAACTCCTTAAAACCAAACGTGCTCAGAATTTCTTCAGTCAAATCGAGAACGCTCTTGATCTCGTCTGTGATTTGATCCGGGAGGCAGAATATATGCGCGTCATCCTGCGTGAAACCTCTCACTCGGAACAAGCCGTGCATGGTGCCGCTACGTTCATATCTATACACCGTGCCAAGCTCAGCCCAACGAATGGGTAAATCCTTGTACGAGTAGTATCCGTCTTGGTAAACGACGATGTGGAACGGGCAGTTCATCGGTTTGAGCTGATACATTTCGTCTTCAACCTTGATGGGCTGGTACATGTTCTCGGAATAAAAATCGCTGTGACCAGAGGTTTTCCACAACTCTTGCTTGGCGACGTGCGGTGAGTACAAGAGCTCGTACCCGCGCGCCAGATGGAGATCCTTCCAGTACGTCTCGATCATGTGTCGCATGTGCGCGCCTTTCGGATGCCAAAACACCAAGCCGCCGCCAGCGTTATCTTGTTGAAGGGAGAACAAACCCAAATCCTTACCGATCGTTCGGTGATCGCGACGCTTCGCCTCCGCCTTGAAATCGTTGTACGCCTGAAGCTGTGCTTCATTCTCCCACGCCGTGCCGTAAATGCGCTGCAACATCGGCTTCGTTTCGTCACCACGCCAGTACGCCCCAGCCACACTTTCGAGCGCGAACGCTTTCTGATCAAGCTTGCCCGTGGACTCCACGTGAGGTCCCGCGCACAAATCCCACCACTCGTCGCCGATGTGATAAATCGTAATCGGCTCCGTCTTGATGGCTTCTAAGATTTCGAGCTTGTACGGCTCGTTAATCTCCCGGATTCGGCGTTCGGCTTCTTCTCGCGACACTTCCTCCCTGCGAAGCGGGTAATCCTTGCGAATAATCTTATACATTTCCTTTTGAATCTTCTTCATGTCTTGATCGGTGAAACCCTCTGGGTAGTAAAAGTCGTAATAAAATCCCCGGTCGATCCAAGGCCCGATCGTGCACTGCGCGCTCGGAAACACCTTTTGCACCGCCATCGCCATCACGTGCGCGCTCTGCGAAGCGTAAAATCAGCGAACCCATCGTCAGTCTCCTTTCGTCCCCGCGTGGTTCAGGTCGCGCACAAACCCCCTCCGCTCGCCCCTCGCGCGTCGTCGTCCGATCCACCACCGACGCAAGTCTCCCCACGCCTCGCATTTCCAACGCACCGTGTGTCGTATTTTCAACAAATTCTCGCTCTCATCGCTCGTCAGCAGTTTCACCGGCTCCGCGTCGCTCGCCGTCGCGTTCGCCTTATCGCTCGCCGCCGCGCTCGCGCCCGCCCCCGTCCATCGCGTCCTCGCGTCTCGTCGCGCGCCCACGACGCGCGTTCCGACGACATCGTGCCGCCGTGCGTTGCACGTCGTCATTCGCGCGCGATGCGCGCCCGCGATGCGCCGTCCGAGCGCGCATCGCGTCGCCAACGCCGGGGACGTCGTCGTCAATCGAAACATCGTCCGAACGCGCGCGCGCGAGCGACGCGGACGACGGGCGCGGCGCGAGGTCCGACGACGCGCGCGACCGAGCGACGCCGAGTCGTCGCGCTCGTTCGGCGCGCGATGCGTTCGCGAGCGCGTCTGTGCCGACTCGAACGCGTCGACGAATGCCGGCGACGCGCCGGCGGCTCGGCAGAGCGGCGCGCGCGCGATGCCGCGCGGCGACGCGATGCCGCGCGCGACGACGAGCGGCGGCGCGGACGGCGAGGCGACGCCTCGCGCGCGGGGGCGTCGAACGCGCGAGCACGCGGTGCCGCCGAGCGTGGAGAAGTTGGCGGCGTCGACGTTCGCGGCGGAATCGAAACGAAACGCGCGCGAGATGGAGGAGGCGTGGAAAAGCGTCGTCGCGGCGCGCACGCGAGGCGCTATTGACGATGCGACGCGGTCGTATCACGCGCTGGCGCGCGCGATCGAACGCGAGGAACGAGGCTTTGAGGATTTCAGCGGGTCGTGCTCGAGCGCGCTCCGACGCGAGTACGCCGGGCTGAAGGCGATCGATGACATGCCGTTCAAGCCTGAGTGGCGGCGGTCGATCGTTGACATCGCCGTGGGGGAGCAGATGTACGTCAGCGCACTGTGCGAGCAAGCGGGAGCGATGCGGGTGATGCGCGCGTGCGGGTTGGGGTGCCGAATGCGAAACGCGCAAAAATGTTCAATCCTTCCGTTCGATGATGCGACGAAAGATTTGTATTGCAACGTGCTGAGCGAGATCGCGTTTGAGGGTCGGTCGTACGTGCAAGCGATGGAGGCGAGGCGAGATAACGAACACTTGCTCGGGCCGACGGCGGAATTGGACATGCGGCGGCTGAAGACGTACGCGATGGGCGCGCTTTGCTCGTTACTCGTCACGGATACCGCGGCGAGCGATAACATACGAAACGGGGTGATGGAGAGTTTGTTGATACCGCTCGTGCGGTTGATCTGTCGCGGTGGCGAAGACATGCCCGCGTGGGAAATTTCTTGCGAGGACACGTTGCGTTTAGCCGAGGACGCCGGCGAAGGTTGCTCGAGCGGACTCGATGCGGGCGATCACGACGATCTTCATCGCTCGTTAATGCAAGCGCGCTTGACGTGTGTGGGAGCAATAGGCGATTATGTTGAGTGTTTTGCAGAGGCACTCAAGCACGGTGTCCTCGAACTCTCTCTGCGTCTCGTCGCGGGACCCCGCGAAAACGGGTGGCTTGAGAAGTACGGCTTCAAGCGGCACCACGGAGAAACTTCGGCTTGGCCTGGAGATCCTCAACTATCCGAAGCGCTCTCTGTCGTCAGTGCGTTTCTGGCGCATCGGAAGTTTGCGATTTCTTTCATTGACGCCGGTGGCGCAAAGTTGTTGCTAAACATTCCCAGAGGGCCTATGACGTACTACAATTTGACGCGCTGCCTATTCGGTATCGCGAGCATCACCACGGCGCTCGAACGTCTCGTGTCGCCGCAGGTGGACTTGGCACGACGATATGTGAAAGTATCGCTCGAGCTTTTAGATTGCAGCAACGAGTACGCGCGTCGTCAAGCCGCATTGTTCCTGACGTTTGCCATGCAAATCCCCGTCGTCGTCGTGGCGTTTGACGCGGAGGCTGGCCTCAAGCTCGTCCTTGACGTCCTTCGGACGTTGGCAGTGATGGTTGTAGACGTAGATAAGGTGCGCCCATCGATGTCTCCGAACGAGATTTCGCAGGCGAAAGAGACTGGAGATCACGTGAGCTTGTTGCTTAGACAGTACATGCGCGCGCATTTTGCGCAACACGTCAAAGCGATCGAAGAAAAGGTGATGGGCAAATCGAAGAAGAGTACGAGCACCAATAATCGTGCGATGCTACAAGCGATGGATATCGGATACGATGCGACGGAGCGACTATTTAGCTTAGTGAGTCGCCAAAAGCGCATCGCCGCCGTCATGCAAACCAAGTCGTGGCTCGTCATAGAAGCCTTCGTGGCGCAAAAAGGGCCGAAGGTGATGCTCGACTTGCTCACTTTGGCTCCGGGTGAAAAAACTCTTCGCGAGTGCGTTTTGGGATCTTTAAGCGTTTTAAAGATTGTGACGTCACATCCCACTGGAAGAGTGCACACGGCAAAGGCGCAATTTGATGAATATTACTCTTCTGGGTACGTTCTCATAGATGTCGTCGAGAATGCGGCAGAGGCGGTCGACACTGAAGCCGTGGTCGAGGCTTTGAAAGTCGTTTGCAATCTCGTTTCTCCCCCTTACGCCTTGCATAGTACCGATGCTAAATCACAGAGTGGGAAGTTACAGCGCTCTCACAGCATCGATGGCAAGTCGTTCTCAGTTTTTGACTACGCGCGAATGGAGGAAACGTTTGAGGCGGGGCGGAAACATATCCGAGAGGCTTTTGGCGTTAAGTCTTTGCTCAACCTGCTGTTTAAAACGTCGAAGACGTTACCTCAGCCGTCTATGAACATATCTAGAGCACTTTGTTGTCGTGCCTTGCTCGGGTTATCTCGCGATGCGTCAATCGCAAACACTCTACAGACGCTGCAAATAGCGCGGCATCTTTCAGAGCTTTTGCGCGAGACGGGGACGACGCAACACTCCGCGTTTGACGAACTAGCGATCGTGGACTCGAAGCGCGAAAACGGTACAGCTGCTACGGTTCAGGCTGCCGCCACAGAGTTTCATCGATGCGCCGTGGAGCTCATCGCGGCAACCGCAGGGTTTGCAAACGTCAAAGCGACGACGCCCGCGGTGGCGTCCGACGCTGCGGCGCCGCCTCTGGCGAAACTCGAACGACACTTGATTGCAGCTGCAACTAAAGTTCGATATCCGCACAACGAGCTTTTACAAATAATGCATGAGCATCTCGTCGCGGCTGGCTTGACGAGTACCGCGGCTTCGCTCGTGGACGAGGCGGGGATGGAGCGCCCGGGTCGCAGCGCGAGTGTAGGTCGTTTGTGTCCTTCGCCTGCGCCGCGCCTCAAGCTAAATTTCAAGAGCAAGACAGCTCGCACAAAGATGTATCGGCGTGCACCACGATCGAGAATGACTGGTGCGGCACGCGGTATGCTCGGGATTGCGGGCGAACCGTTCACTCTTGGGCTCGAGCAAGGCTCCACTCAAGCGCCGCCGCGCAAAGGGCCACGGCGTGGAGAATCAAGTCGAGCCAGCAAACTTTCACCCGCAGTGGTCACAACTTCGGTCAATTCGGTCAAAACGAGCAAACCAGGAGCAAATGGTATTGTTGTTACTCCTTGCAGCACACGACGAGGCAAAAAGCGAAAAACTAACGGAGAAGAAATACGGAAATCTCTTATCACACCACCCATTGCAGTTGGTGCAACAGAACGCGCCTGCTGTGCGAATGAACACCAAACACCATCGCCAAGCGTGAAGGAGCGCGTTCACAAAGAGTTTCCTACACCCGGTGTGTTGGTCTCCGATGCACCACGCGGTGAAACGGGTTGTGGCGTGCGTTCGCGATTAGATTCTATTCTGACGCAATACCTCCGAGCTCAGCATCGGCAGTGCGCCGCGCCGATTACGGCGTGCGCTCCCTTCTCTTTGCTTGCGCCGCATCAGTGTCCTCAGCCAAAACGTATTCTTGAAGCACCGCGAAACTTGACGGCTCGTCTTCGCCAGCGTGAGTGGGCTAACGTGACTGGCTGGGATGCCGGCATGCGTCGAGCTGATCGACACTTTGTGTACAGCAGATTCAGACCGCTGCGCGCGATTCGGGGCAATGATTGCTTATTCACCGCCGCGTCTTTCTTGTATGGCGTGCCGGAACAAATCATCATCGGTGACAATGACGGCGAGCTTCATCTGTACGACCACATATCTGGAGAGCTCTTGGAAATAGCCGCCACGCCAGGGAGGGTCAGTGGCGCCATTCGCAAGATTGCGGCGGCTGGTCCGCTGTGCCCGACACCGTTATTCGCCGTTACGTCGGTGGAAAGCTGCTCAATTTGGAGCCTCCCGAATCCAGACGATGCGCCCTACATGCTTTGGTGCTCTGGTCACTCTGGGTGCGCCATAAACTCCACGGGCTCTCAATTTGTCAGCGGTAGCCTCGAATCAGTCGTCGAGCTCGCGGACATGGAAACACATCGCGTTACACGCAGGCTCACCTCGAACACTGGCGGCCCTCCGTTATTGACGAAAAACAACGACGAAGTTTCATTTTCTCCAAGCGACGACTTGATTTCGTGGGATGAAGTACTCTGGGATGTACGATTGGCGAATGATAAGCCAATTCGACGATTCGACCGTTATTCAGAGGCTGCGGGCGCGTGTTTCCATCCGGGAGGAAACGAAATCATTATCGGGCGGGAAGTGTGGGACATTCGGTCATCACGCTTGCTCCGCGTGGTGCCTTCACTCGACCGTGCAGCGCTAAAGTTCAACCTCACCGGCACCGTGGGTATGGCGCACATTTTACACCCTAGAAACGAGCCACCGCTTTCATCCTTGCGCAAGTGTCATCATCCGTACAAGCATTCTTTTTGTACCATCGACATGCTCGATTATTCAGATATTTGCACTGTCGACGTTCCTTCGGGCATGATTGACGCCGCGTGGGATGTGAATTCCGACACTCTTTGCGCTACGGTGGAGTATGATATCTTGAGCACACACGAGTCAACCGTGCGTCTGCACGAAGTTGGGAGACTACGACCAGCCGATGACGAATCAGACGTCGAAGACGAGCACGAAGAGATCGAGCCCATGGTTTTGAACATGGACCACGATGGATGGGAAGAAGATTATTCGGACGAAGACTCGGAAGAACGCATTGAGGATGCAGACGGTCGGGTAAACATCAACGAAGCGCGCATTCGGCATCAAATTAACAGTCTACGCGAGATGGTGCGCGAGGCTGAGGTCGATTGGGTGCGTTACGACGACGACGGCGAAGGCGTGCACTCGGGAGACGACGATTCCAGCGAATACGACTCTGACTTCATCGATAGCGACAGTGACGACGCGGAAGATGATCTTCAT
>Ga0181561_10003957_pt1 | contig 12927 bp, 26 predicted proteins | sample 011ome_19_FD_133760 | JGI IMG/M metagenome (GOLD analysis project Ga0181561, IMG submission 133760) | Coastal salt marsh microbial communities from the Groves Creek Marsh, Skidaway Island, Georgia - 011510BT metaG (megahit assembly) | ecosystem: Environmental > Aquatic > Marine > Intertidal...
AAATTTTAAGCCATAAAGTTATTAACATACCCATTGTGGATAACTTTTTCCAGCCCATTACAAATGTAACAAGGGTGTTTCAATTGTAACAGCCGTGTAACCCGTTGATAATCAGTCAGTTACAATGTTAAAATATGGGAAGTTTTTAAGCCGTAGAGCACGGATTACCCACATTTTACCCACAAAAAACTTATCAACAAAGCAGTGTTAATAACTTTCCCAGTGAAAATTTTGCCGTCTCGCGGAAAATACACATAATACCCTCTTAATTTCTGATAGTTAGGTAATATGACCCTTTCCTGAGAGAGTGTTTGTGTTAATTGTGGGAAATCTTAATGATTTAGGGCTAGAGATGGGTTTTGTTACCCTTATAACGATTTGTTAAAAATTTAACACATTGTTTAATAATGGTACTTTATGTTATGTGCCTGATAGAAAATGTAGAAAAGTGGGAGAAAATGGGGGAAATTGTGGGTAAAATTCACCCCTATTAACCCAACGAGAGTAACGATTACCCTTGTTGAACCGACAAGGCATAAAAAAACACCCACTAAGGGGTGTCTTAAAATTTGGTGGTAATTACACTAGCTCTCTCCAGCCCATCCAAGGGTCATCCAAGGGTTATCCTACCTTCTCCAAGGGTTGTTTGTTCCCTCTTCAGACAAAATAATCTTTCCGTAGTTATGAGGGTCTCTATACCAGCCAAACCAGTGTCTTGATAAGAAGTCTTCTACTATCTCTACCATATAGGTTGAATTGCCTGTGATAATCTCCCAGCCTTCCGTATCGTGATACCCTAATAAAGACCTTTCAAGACATTCCTCTACGAACTCGTGTCGTACACCGTGTAAGTCTATTATGTTCTTCTTATGGGTCATATACTCCTTATAGTGTTATAGTGTAGAAGGATAGTTTAGATAAGTATAATCGGTTAGCATTCTCTCTTCTCTATATGTCTGAAAGTATTCTAATGACATAAATGAACCATCACCACGAAGAGGTTGTCCTTCGTTTAAGAAGAATTTTATACTCATTTGTGTGTGATTTACATTTACCCATACTTTGGGATATGTGTTTGGAATTTCCTTCATATAATCTTCGATTATTTTAGAATTTGTAGAATTCATCGCCGAGTAAACCAATTTAATGAACCAATTACTCCGAATACACCCATCAAACCACCCACGAAAATCCAATGGTTTGAGGTCTCGTAATACCCTATGATAAGGATACCCATATACATAAACCATAACAATAACCACACTGCCATTGGAACTTTTTCCGTGTGTTTTTCAATGGTTTTTACTTTCTTCTCTCTCACCACTCGTGAAAGAGCATCTTGTAAGTCCTTACCATAAGCGGGAATCATCTCGGTTGTACCATCCTCGTGGAGCAATTCAATCTCGTACTTCATCCACTTTGGGAAGGTTTCACTATCCTTACGATAGGTTACATTTGTTACTTTTGCTTTCATATCTTATTTAATTTTAAGGGGAATGACTGTTATACTTGTGGTCGAGTTTTAGGACCTTCTAATAATCCTTTTAACTCTTTGAGACATTCCTTACGATAATCGTTAAGCTCTGATGAGCGTACTTCATCGTGGTTAGGACTTGTAATCTCTTGATAGTATAAGTCATTCCAATAGTTAAGTTCTTCTTGTAGTGTCATAGTGTTCTCCTATTATAGTCTTGTATCTGAATACCAATTATCGTAATCATCATTCCAAAATTCATCTAATCCATCCATTAGGGTTGTATCCCAATCCTGCAACTCATTTAAGATAGAAGGATTTGGAAGTTTATCTTCCAAATTTTTCTTAGACACACGAAATCGTTCGTGTCCATCTCGATGAGGGTCGGTCTTCATTCTCTACCCTTATTTAAGTCGTTATAGATTTCTTCTTGCGTAATCTCGATTGAGATGTAAGGTCTTTCTGAATAGTCCAATAGTCGTGACCATAGTTGTGGTTCATCTTCTCGGACTTCTGCGATGTGGGTTTTGTTGGTCTTATGACCGAATGACTTTTTGGTGAACTTGTTTATCTCTGAAACGAGTTCGTAGATTGTTTTCATAATGGTATTACTCCTCTTCTTTTGGTGGTTTTATAAATATGTCGTATGACCTCTTTACTATATGTATTACTTCCTTACTTATTGGAGTTAATTTATAGTCTTTTATTTCACGAAAATTCACGAATTTTATGGATTGGTGTTCGTTCATCTTTGCTTTACCACTTTCGTACTTCAATAGGAATGGGTGAACCTCTATATCTTTGATGATTCTCTCTGGTATAGAGTGTAGAACCCACACATCGATTTCGAGTTCTTCCATCCATTCTCTTTTGACTGCGTGCCACGGAGTTGGGTCTTCTGGGTCTATCTTACCACCTGGCAATTCCCAATAGTCTGGTAGAGTCTTATTCTCTGACTTTCTCTGACCTATGAGGAATTTATCCTCATCTATTAACATACCCGTGACTACTCTCATTTCTTCTCCAAGAATTCAATTTTCATTCTTAAAGCAGCAACTTCTGCTTTCAACTCCGATAGTTCATCTATACAACTATCTTTATCGTTCTCCAACTTTTCCACTCTCTTTCGTAAGTCATCACGATATACGTTGTGTTGGTCAATGGTCTCGGTTCTTTGTTTTGATTTAGTCTTTATCAAATATGTATAAAACTTCCAAGCACCTGCTCCAAATACACAAGTAAGTAGTGTTGTTATTATTGTAGTATAATCCATCACAATCCCAATCTTTGATATAGTTGTTTCTTCTTCATTTGAACTAAAATCCATATCCAAACAAAAGACCAAACATAAAATTCAGCAACACCATAGGTTAAGGTGAAATACTGAAGAAATGATAATTCTTCTTTTCCAAGTATTGTTTTAATAATATACCACAATTCCGGTATGTTTGTGTATAGAATAAGTATAGATTTGACTGTCAGTAATTTTATCAACATTTTTTGATTATGAAGAAACCCAACGATTGAAATAGCAACAATCGTATCAAATACATAGAACCACTCGTTAAAAGAATTAGGATTGAACCAAATTAAATCAAAGTATTTTATAGTACCTTCCACATGGCTAAAATCACTAAACCATATTTGAAGATGGTTTATTACCGAAGCTATTGATAAAAAGAACAATAGTGGTTCGTAATCGTAGTAAGTGAGGATATCCTTTATCCTTTTGAAGTAACCCATAATCTATCTAATATAAAATACCATACCCCATTTAGGATTGGTTCTACGATTGCATCGGTGATGCCATCAACGAAACTTGCTCCTGTGAAATACACTACACATCCTGCTGCAATGATGAAGTGACCCAATGTATATATGAGTGTTCGTAGGAGTGTTCCTTTTAATACGTTGTAACTATTTAAGAATTCGTTCATTCTTCTATTATTCCTAATGCGTTATAATCAATTGGTAATCCATACTCTTCATATGTTCTCATCATCACTTTGAGAATCTTTACCATCTTATCCGATTCCGTATTCCACAAAAGGGAGGCCATAAAATGCCTCCCCAATGTAGATTTTTGTGGTTTGTCACTCTCGAAGTAGTGCATTATAGTTTACCTGTTATTGTATAAAGATTTTCTCTGATATACCATTGTCGTATCTCACAATGTACAATCCACGAAGATTTCTTAGGTCAGTTCCAATATATCTACCATTCCAATCATATACTTTATATGATGTACTTTGATACTTCACATTTTCCTCAATTCCGATTGTGGATACTACTTTGAATGTGAATGGGTAATCCATAACGGCAGTACCATTAGTTACACGACTAAGTGCTCTATATGTACCAATTTGTAGATTATTCAAACTCCAAGTAGAATCCGATGTTTGGGTCATATCAACATTCTCCACAAACAATTCAGTAGTAGTTGCATTTGATACCCCATTGATAGTAATGATAGTTGAATCACCATTTACCAAATCGTGATTGACTTGGACAGCTGGAGAAGGGATTGATGGAGTAGACCCCGGCACCACCGAATATACTTGCTGAATTCTATTGACACCAATCAGCGACCCATTTCGATACTCGGAAATCTTGTAACCAGTACCATATACACCACTGCTCGTTGGCCCCCAAATAACCAATCCACTAACATCTACATAGTAAGTACCATAGTTATCTAATTGACTAAATGGTGAAAGTGGTACAAATGTACCCGTTGTACTATATTGATTCAATGCATCATCTTTCTCCACAATAACTGAGTCACCATCTACATCATATGCAAATATGAATGTTTGTGTAGTGTCGTTGACAACCCATTTCATTGGAAGTTGATTAAGTAGAATTGGTGCTGAGTTGGGTACACCAACTGCAGTCTTCCTATAATCTAACCCAATAGTGAAGTTTGAGTTCATTGCAGAAGATGCGTTACTTAACATTCCTCTACAACAATTAGTGTAAACCCACCGGTAATTACCTGCATTTCGAGTTATTGTAGTATTGTATACATACACATTAAATCCCTGCCAAGTAGTTGATGATGTTTGTGATAAAGTCACATTACCACTTGTCGTATATGCACCATTAACAATTTTATACTCATTCAAATACAATGTTGTAGGAGAACTAATACCATTAGGGTCACTATATAATACTACTTGTAAATCAACGGTATCCGAAAGATTTCGTTGAACTGCTTGAATGTACCCACCCAATAGGTGAGATGCGGATGTGGTGAGTGTAGAAAATACACATACCACTAAAAATAATAACTTTTTCATTGATTGTTTTTTTGATTGTTTTTTTTGTCCCACTCATCCAAGGATTTTTGGGCGTAGATGCCCCCCACGAATCCAAGGATAAGTACGGCTAAGATTATATATGAGATTTGAATCCCACTCATTAATTTTGGAATTTTAAGAAATTGAACCAGTCTTGACCTGCTACATCTTGGTTGGGGAAGTAGAATGTGTATTCCTTACCATCAAAATAGATAGTCTTTTCAAACCCACTTGGAATTGCAGCACCACCTTTAACTCGATTATATCCATCAAGTTTTTCTTCGAACACCAGCTCAATGACCACATCAACGGTATACAACTTTGCCAAGTCTCTCTCAAATCGTTCCAACTCTTTCCAAGGGCCACGATTGAGTCCCTCGTGTTGGAGTGCACAATTTAGATATGAGAATGTTGAACGAACCATCTCTCGGTCACAATTGAATGCAGCTGCTGGAGCAAGGTGTCCTTTGTCATATACATTGTTTGAGTAGTCATCATTATCTGATGTATGAACTCCATCATATTTACGGAAATCCAAACCACTTCGAGATGCATCACCCAATGGACATTGTACTCGATAAGATAATTTGATTGGTTGCTCCAATCCCTCATCATATACTACTTTGAAAATCTCAGTTTCTACTTCTTTGATTTGTGCTGATACTGATGTAAATCCAAACACCAATAATGCAACCACAAACGATTGCAGAACCCATTTATTCTTCTTCATCTTGAGACGCTTCAATTTCTTCATAACCATTTACCTCTTCGTATACATCTACCATTGCCTCATTCTTGAGTTCTTCACAAATTTGATATACACTATCGTACATTTCCTCTAATGCTGAGTCGTAATCACTTTCCTCTTCGTAATCATCGTAGTTAGGCCATTCCAATGAATCTTCATATGTGAATAACTCACCTTTGTAACAAGCACCACCACCAATTGGGTCGAGTGACTCATCTTCATATGTGAATGCAATACATACTTCTTCATCTACCTCTTGTAGAATCTCTTGAAGTCTACGGATTGCCCCCTCACAATAGTACCAAGCAGATACAGTTGTCATAGTAAAGTTTTCATCACCTCGGTCAATGTCATCTAACCAACACCACTTTGCACCCATTCTCTCGGTGTAATCACCTCGGTCATACTCCTCATTGTCATTTGGGAAATCATACAATCGGTTATATAACCACATAGTGTGACCCATTTCCTTGTAGTCCGCATCTCCAAGTAATGATTGGAGTTTCTTAAATACATCGTTATTGTCTGACTTGACTTCGATGTAAGTTCTTACTTCGTTTGCCATTTATTATTAATTTTTAGTTGAACTCGTTGTTTCAGTTGGTATTTCATCCCAGTAGATGAAAATTTGGTTGTTATTCATATCCAAATATACAAAATTATTTTCTAAATACCAAATAATTACCCATAATTAAATAATGTAATCCTTGTCGTAGGAATGTATCAATAGCATTTCGTGGTGTTTCAACGATTGGCTCACTTGGTCCATTGAATGATGTATTCAATACCAATGGAATACCACTTAGTTTATGAAACTCTGAAATAAGTTTATGATACCTTGGATTTGAATCACGAGTAACTGATTGGAAACGTGATGTTCCATCAATGTGAGTTACTGCTGGGATTCTACTCCTCCACTCCGGATTTACTTGTGCCGTTACCAACATATATGGTGAATATGTATCCAAATCAAATACTTTACTTTGCTCTTCAAATAGAACTGATGGTGCAAATGGTCTATACCATTCACGTTCTTTGATTTCATTTACATAATTAGTCATCCAACCATATTTCGGATTTGCCAAAATCGAACGATTACCAAGAGCTCTTGGACCAGTCTCAGACCCACCTTGATACCAACCAATTACTTTGTGTTGATTCAAATACTCAGCCACTTGACTACTTAACTCATTGAAATCATCAAAATGGACATATGTTACACCTTCGGTGTTATCAATCTCAGTTTTGATTTCATCATCACTATATGTCTTACCCAAGTATGGTGTCTGCCATTTCTTTGAATCATTTTTGAATGATGGGTTTAGAGTCAAATACCCATACCAAGCACATCCCAATGGAATACCACTATCATCAGCCGGTGGTACAAAGTATTGATTTTTGAACATCTTACTCTTAATAATAAGTTCATTGGTGTTACAATTCAAGAATGAACCACCAGCAACACAAATGTTATCCACATCACTCAAATCTCTACCAATACCACAAATCTCTAATGAAATCTGCTCTTGCTCTCTTTGATATACACCTGCGACATTTGCTTTCAATTGGAAGTCGTTTTCCATAGTAACATCTGGTCTGAAGTACATTGATGGAATGAACACATCGTTACCATCACGATATGTTTGTCGTGGTACTGAATTTACATAATCAGCCTCAGCATATGATGCAAGACCCATCAACTTACCAGCTTTCCAAGTATTTGATTTCAAATCCCTAACCAACTGATATGTACCCATACCATAGTAACCACCAACGGAAATCTGCTCCCCTTCTTGTTCCCAAGGGAATTCAAACTTAATCCACTTCTTATAGATTTCGTTGAATTCGTTATTCTTAACCTCATAAATCGTGATACCCTCAGCCCAATCAAAGTCTTTTTCTGAAGTGTCTTCGAGATTATACCCCTTTGAGAACCACTCCCATGCTTTGTTCCCTTTTTGAACCAAACTACCCATAGCATCAGCTACTACTACAATAGACTCACTAAAGTCCGATGAGTAGTACGTTGAATATGCGTGAGCAAGGTGATGTGGAATATATTGTAACTTTTCTTTTGGTAGATTTAATGTTGTTTCAAATTGCTCTTCGATATTATCAAACATTGTACAATTATACACATACAGGTCAATATCATCATAAGTCAACCCTTCAGCTTCCAAGCAATAATCTATTGAAGCCATTGGTATTGTTCCATCTTGAAAATCTGAATCAGACTTGATTCGTGATAGTCTTTCTTTTGAGATAGATACTTTTACTTCACCATCTATAATTAATGTGGCCCCTCTATCGTGACCAATTGAAAATCCAATTACTTTCATTCGTTTTTATCCTCTAATAATTTAGGAGTATCATCCTTGGGTTTCAGGTCTTCGGGTAAATCTTCTACCTCAACTTGCCACCCAGTTTGTCTCTCCACTTCTTTTATAACAAATCCACGTTCGTTTTTATCACCTCTACCCCAAGTCCAAGCCAGAGTACTTTTCATCCTATCAATTTCAGATTGTAATTCAGTAAGATTCTTTTCGAGAACTTTTTCATCTGAATCATCTACTTCATATGATATATCATACTCACCTGCCTTTGTTAATAAGGTCATCAAATTATTTTCTTCATATGCCTTATTTACTTCTTGGAATAGTTCGTTAGAACCACCCAAGTCGGGGTGTACTTTAGCAGCTAACTTTTTGTATAACTTTTTCAACTTCTCAGGCCGATTCTTGAGTTCCTCTACTTTTTCTTTTTGAGCTCTCTCTCGTTCCTCTTGCTCTTTCTTGAAGTTTTCCCAATGTTTACTAAAATCATCTGCGAAGTTAGGGGGTGGGTCATCTCTGACCTCCCCCGTTTGTTCGTTTACCCAAACTTCCCTATCCTTTTCAGATTTAGGGGGTGGTTTGTGATAATACTTGTTGAATCTACCTTCGAAGTCTTTGATGTAATTTTCAAGGTCTTCTCTGACATCCTCTTCTTCAAGTTTTAGATATTCGTATTTTAGATTATATTTTTTAAGCTTCCGATTCACTATCTTCTACCTCGTTGACAATCATACATTCCGTAGTTAACAATGTAGATGCAACTGAGACAGCCTTTTCAAGTGCAGTTCGTGTTACTTTAGTTGGGTCGATTACACCTGCTTCCAACATATCACAATATTCCTCAGTCACTACATTGTAACCATAATTAGGTCGTTCTTGACCATCAGATACAAAATCAATACCTGCATTTTTCAATATTGCGTTAAAAGGTGCATAACAAGCAGAACATACGATATTAAACCCAGTTTCTTGGTCTGCTGATAATAGAGTATCACCCATATAAACTGTATCACTTGCGTGGATTAGAGCAGAACCACCACCTGGAACGATACCTTCTTCTACTGCTGCTTTGGTCGCAAGTAGAGCATCATCGATTCGGTCTTTCTTCTCTCTCATCTCAATCTCTGACTCAGCACCAACTCTGAGAACTGCCACACCACCACTCAACTTAGATAGTCTTTTGTGTAGTTTCTCTTTCTCATAATCTGATGTGGATTCTTCAATCTCGTGTTTTACTTGCTCAATACGAAGTTTGATATCTTCACTTTCACCAGCACCACCAATGATTACTGATTTAGATTTAGATACTACCACTCGGTCAGCAGAACCCAAGTCTTCAGTTGTGATATCTTCTAATTCTTTACCAACACCACCAAATAATGTAGCACCAGTCAATGCAGCCATATCTTTCAACATCTCACTACGTTCGTTACCGAACCCAGGTGCTTTGATAGCAACACACTTTAGAGTTTGTCGAGCAGCGTTTACTACCATAGTAGCAAGTGCTTGACCTTCTACCTCTTGAGCAATTACTGCAATGGATTGATTCTTACTTGATACACTTTCAAGGATACCAACGATTTCATCCATATCCGTAATCTTACCATCATACAACAAAATCATTGGGTCTTCCAACTCACAAGTCAATTTTGTTTGGTTGTTGATAAAGTAGTGAGATAAGTAACCCTGTTCAAACTCAAGACCTTCTACGATAGTAAGTTCATCTTCGTTTGAGTTACCTTCTTCAACTGTGATTACACCATCACGACCTACTTGAGCCATAGCATCAGCAATCATAGAACCGATAACCGAATCACCATTTGCTGAGATTGTAGCAACTTGTCTGATTTGGTCGTTGGTCTCTACTTTGGTTGAAATGTTTGAAACCAGATTGTCAACAATACCTCGTACTGCAACATCCATACCTCTCTTCAATTCGATTGGATTCACACCATTGTCGATTGCTTCCATACCACTCTTAAAGATTTGTCGAGCAAGTACAGTCGAGGTGGTTGTCCCATCACCTGCATTATCAGCAGTTTGTTGAGATGCCTCTTTGATTACTTTAGCACCCAAGTTTTTGGTTGGGTCTGAAAATTCAATCGATTTTGCAACCGTTACCCCATCCTTTGTAATATGTGGTGTTGTACCAGTCTCGATAATCACATTACGACCACGAGGACCTAATGTAACTACTACTGCATCTGCCAATGCATCTACACCTTGTAAGAGTTTCTCTCTCGATGTTTTTCCGTAAAATACTTCTTTACCCATAACTTATTTATCCTTCTTTTGTTGTTTTGCTTTTTTTCTTGCTTTTCTAATTTGTTCTGCTCTCCATTCGGGTTGTTTACCACGAAGATTACCTCTGAGATTATGGTAGCAATTGTAACATAAGAATCTTAGGTTTTCTTTCTTATGATTAGTCCAATCATCATCCATATGGTCTAACACCAACGGAATACTACCATCGGTGATTCGTTTTTCATTATACCCACAAGAGTGACATTCGTGAGGGAAATCTTCCAACTTAGAATTTATCAATCTCTTTTTTAAGAAATGAACCCCATAGTCTGGATACTTACCATCTAAAATGTCTGTGAGTGCGTATTTACCTTTTGTTACATTATATGCTTTCTTTACACCCTCACCCCTTTGGTTTTTGTGTAGTTCATATAAGGTCTTACCACTTTCTTCATCAATATACATTTTTGCATACTTCTGATATGTGGTGAACGATACATTGAGAAATCTTGCTGCAGAGGAGTTGGATTTGGAATTCTTCATTGCATAACGAATTTGTGCTTCGGTTAAGTTGAGTGGCGTTCTCCCCTTACCTAACACATAACCATTATGCAAAACTGTTCCTTTTTTGTAACTACTCATTTGTTTCCATTTTTATATAAGTATCATCGAGAATACTTTAGAAACAACCTTTCTAAAATTTGAAGGTCTCTGCGTCTCAATAATTGTTTACGTTCAGAAATTCTCTTCCCCATATCATACAATCTCTTCTTATCTCGGTATGGCCCAATCCCTTTCAGATGTATTGGATTTGAATACACTACATCTGATACTCGATTTACTAACAACATATGTCGTGCTAACTCTCGTTTGATTATTTCCATAGGATTTGTATTAAGATAATTACAATTGCTAATAATAAGGATACGAATGTCTTTGTGGATAACCCCTCATTCAATAGGATGAAAGTTAATGCGGCAAAGGTGACAATTCCAGTTGCTTGAGCAATAAATCGACCTGGCCACAATAACCCATCATAATATTCGGCTACCATTCTCGTAGCGTATATGAACATATAACTGATACCAGTTCCTGCAATGAGAGATATTGCAAGAGGGTTTCTTCTAAACCACGGCCAAATGAATTGACCATTAGTCTGAAACCAAATGAGTGACTGGCCTACTACGAACAATGATATGCCGAATATTAAATTTCTCATTCTATATCGTGGTCTTCACCATCATCATATGCACTTGGTGATGGTAAGTTTGAATAATGACACCACTCACGATACTGATAATCTTCATCCACAAAATCTTCGTGGTCTTCGTGAAGAGGGTCATTACCCGACATTTCTTCAGATTCTATCCAGCGTTTAGTTAGACTCATTTATCTTCATTAAGATTTCTTGTTCACGATATAGGTTGAGTTTCTCACCATCCAACTTCAATTGGATACCTGTATTTGGAACAATTACCACATCACCAACTTTTAGGTTCATTGGAATGAGTGTTCCATTAGATGTGTAAATACCACTACCTACGGCAAGAACCTCACCTTTCATTTGTTCCTTACCTTCAGCAGGTTTGTAGAGACCACCTTTAGTTTTCTCTTCTTCTTTGATTGTTTTGACTAACACATAGTCATTCAAAGGTTGATACTTCATAACTTTTTTTCCTTTATTATTTACTAATATACAAAATAAATCTGACATTACCAAAACTTTTCACCATTTACAAATGCTTTTTGTTTTTTGATTGCGTCATCGAGTCCTTCCACTTTCCTAACTCTTTTATTAGGAGTCCGGTTGGGTTGTGGCTGAACTTTAGGTTGCTTGCCTGGATTTCTGAGTCGTTCTTGGTTTTCCAAATACTTCTCGATGCGTCTAATCTCTCCATCTGATAAACTTTGCGTTAATATAGATGACACATAACAATATGGGTCATTTGGGTCATCTAATTCTAATCCACTATAAATACACCCTACACAAGTAACGGAGTTAACCTTATATGCTGCAAATTTGTCTTTGGTGTACTCCAACTCGGAAATTACTGCAAGTTGCTTTTCACCAATCCATTTTACAGCTACGAAGTCACCTACTTTGTAGTGGTGTTTTTTCTTTCTTCTCTTACCTTTATTTACGTTTCTTACCTTTGGTAAATTCATCGTACATTATTAAATAGCAACTCCTTCAATACCCAAAGGTCACCTGAACCTCTGAATCTAATGTCGGTTTCCATAATTTCTACCCAAATACCATCTCTATCCCATTCATCGGATGCATTTGAAATGAGTGTTAACCCACCAATGTCTAATGTGTAATAGTGCCAATCTTCGAGTGTACCACTACTTTCAGCAGTTTCATCGAACCTTTCGAAGTCTAATTCAATTAAATCTTGTTCTGTCATTTGTTCTCCTTATCGTGTAAATACCATAACAATCTTATCATACCATAAGTAGATATACCACCAACTATTCCGATAAGTAACATTAAAGTCCAATCCATATTTTTTTAGATTTTATAGTCCGTAACCTTCAATACCACCATTCTTATGAACCTCAATGGCAGTAGCACGTTTCTCTTTTGGATTCTTGTTACTCTTGTTGTTGATGAGGATTCGTTCACTACGACCAATACCCATCACCAATTGGTGGAATGGTATTCCTAACAAGTCCATCTCTTGAATGGTGATGTCTCGTAGACTCTCCGGTCGTGCAGTTGTCAGTACAATGTGGTGACCTTCTTTCCACAAACGAGTGAAAGTCTCAACCACACCTGGCAGAGCTTTAGAAGTGAATGGGTCAATATTTTCGAAGTTAACTTGGTGA
>Ga0181561_10003958_pt1 | contig 12927 bp, 14 predicted proteins | sample 011ome_19_FD_133760 | JGI IMG/M metagenome (GOLD analysis project Ga0181561, IMG submission 133760) | Coastal salt marsh microbial communities from the Groves Creek Marsh, Skidaway Island, Georgia - 011510BT metaG (megahit assembly) | ecosystem: Environmental > Aquatic > Marine > Intertidal...
TTGAGTCGGTCTTAACAGCGGATGCTTTGCGGGTGTTGTCAAACAATGAATCGACAGATTCCTGAAGCATCCGTTTCTCGTTTCTTAAAATCACTTCAGGCGCTTTGATTTCGACCAATCGCTTTAAACGATTATTACGAATAATAACACGACGGTATAAATCGTTCAAATCTGAAGTGGCAAAACGACCACCATCTAATGGCACTAAAGGGCGCAATTCTGGTGGAATTACGGGAATTGTTTTGAGGATCATCCACTCTGGACGATTTTCTCTATTCTCTTTTGATTCCCTGAAAGCCTCTACAACTTGAAGTCTTTTTAGGGCCTCAGTTTTTCTTTGCTTAGAAGTCTCATTATTGGCTTTGTGACGCAATTCATAAGACAATTCATCAAGGTCAATTCGAGATAACAATTCGATCAAACAATCCGCACCCATTTTGGCGATGAATTTGTCGGGGTCCGAATCGTCCATATACTGCTGCTCTATGGGCAAGCTCTCCATGATAGTCAAATATTCTTCTTCCGTCAAGAAATCCATTTTTTGTACAGAATCCCCTTCAGCATTTTTTGCAATACCAGCTTGGATTACAACATAACGCTCGTAGTAAATGATCATGTCCAATTTCTTGGAAGGTAATCCTAAGAGGTAACCAATTTTGTTTGGAAGTGAACGGAAATACCAAATGTGAGCTACTGGCACTACCAAGTTGATGTGACCTACACGGTCGCGTCTCACTTTCTTTTCTGTAACTTCAACCCCACAACGGTCACAAACGATACCGCGATAGCGAATCCTTTTGTATTTACCACAGGCACATTCGAAGTCTTTAACAGGTCCAAAAATTCTCTCACAGAACAAACCGTCTCTTTCAGGTTTGTGTGTGCGATAGTTGATGGTTTCTGGCTTCAGAACCTCCCCTCTCGATTCAGCAAGAATGGCCTCTGGAGAAGCTAATCCTATCGATATTTTATTGAACCTTTTTACAGTGTTATTATCTTGTTGTCTTGACATGAGTTGTATAGTAATACTGTTGTGTTATTATTCTTCTAATCTGATATCCAAGCTTAAACCTTTCAGTTCGTGCATCAATACGTTGAACGATTCAGGCAATCCAGGCTCTGGCATGGACTCACCTTTAACAATCGCTTCGTATGTTTTGGCACGGCCAATAACGTCATCCGACTTTACAGTCAAAATTTCGCGAAGTGTGCTAGAAGCTCCGTAAGCTTCAAGCGCCCAAACTTCCATTTCTCCAAAACGCTGACCTCCAAACTGAGCCTTACCACCAAGTGGTTGTTGAGTAATAAGAGAGTATGGCCCAATTGAACGAGCATGCATCTTGTCATCAACCATGTGGCCTAGTTTAAGCATGTAAATCACCCCTACCGTTGCAGGCTGATCGAATCTTTCGCCAGTTCCTCCATCATATAAATAGGTATGTCCGTAACGTGGTACGTTAGCAGAATCTGTAATTTCATTGATTTGGTCAATGGTGGCTCCATCAAAAATTGGAGTTGCATAAGTGCGTCCCAAATTCTGTCCAGCCCAACCTAATACGGTTTCGTAAATCTGACCAATATTCATACGAGATGGCACACCTAGTGGATTAAGAACAATATCTACCGGCGTTCCATCTTCCAAGAAAGGCATATCTTCTGGACGAACTATACGCGCAACAATACCTTTGTTACCGTGACGTCCAGCCATTTTATCACCTACCTTCAATTTTCTCTTTTTCGCGATGTAAACTTTAGCCAACTTAATGATACCTGCTGGCAATTCATCTCCAACAGCAATTGTAAATTTCTCGCGACGCAAGGCCCCTTGAAGATCGTTTTCTTTGATTTTATAATTGTGAATCAAATCTGCAATCAAACGGTTAGTGTCTTCAGCCGTAGTCCATTTGCCTGGAACCAAGTGAGCGTAATCGTCTACAGCGTTCAACATTTTTAGGGTGAATTTTTTTCCTTTTGGGAACAATTCTTCTCCTAAATCATTGTATACGCCTTGAGCTGTTTTGCCACCAACAATAGTGAATAGTTTCTCAACCAATACACCTTTTAACTCTTCAAATTTGACGTCATAGGCTTCCTCTAAAGTGGTGATGTCATCTTTGTCTTGAGCTCGCTTGCGCTTGTCTTTGACTGCTCTGGCGAAGAGTTTCTTGTCAATTACGATTCCATTCAAGGAGGGCGAAGCTTTGAGAGAGGCGTCTTTGACATCTCCAGCCTTATCTCCAAAAATCGCACGCAACAGTTTCTCTTCTGGTGTAGGATCGCTTTCTCCTTTTGGCGTTATTTTTCCAATCAAAATATCGCCTGGTTTGATCTCAGAACCGATACGAATCATACCGTTTTCATCCAAATCTTTAGTAGCTTCTTCCGAAACATTAGGGATATCGTTAGTCAGTTCTTCATTTCCTAATTTAGTGTCTCGAACATCCAGTGAATACTCATCGATATGAACTGAAGTGAAGATGTCATCACGAACTACTTTTTCTGAGATTACAATTGCATCCTCAAAGTTGTAACCTTTCCAAGGCATGAAAGCAACTTTCATGTTACGTCCCAAAGCAAGCTCACCTTTTTGAGTGGCATAACCCTCGCACAGTACTTGACCCAGTTCAACGCGATCTCCCTTTTTCACAATTGGCTTCAGGTTTATCGAGGTGCCTTGGTTAGTTTTTCTAAATTTGATCAAAGGATATGTTTTGGTGTCTGAATCAAAGCTCACCAAGTTTTGCTCTTCAGTACGGTCATATCGTATTGTGATTTTATCGGCATCGACATACTCTATCACCCCAGCGCCTTCGGCGTTAATCAACACTCGTGAATCTTTTGCGACTTGACGCTCTAATCCAGTTCCAACGATTGGTGCTTCAGGACGTAACAATGGTACAGCCTGACGCATCATGTTTGATCCCATCAATGCACGGTTGGCATCATCATGTTCCAAAAATGGAATTAACGATGCTGATATTGAAGCAATTTGGTTCGGTGCCACATCAGTAAAGTGTATTTCCGAAGGAGAAACAACAGGATAATCCGCTTCAAGACGTGCGGTTACTTTGTCATCTATAATTGCTCCATTGGCATCAACTGGAATGTTGGCCTGGGTAATCAACTTATCTTCTTCTTCTTCCGCAGACAGATAAACTGGTTCTCCTTTAAAATCAATCACTCCATTGTCAACTTTGCGATATGGTGTTTCGATGAAGCCCATTGAGTTTACTTTGGCAAAAACACTCAATGACGAAATAAGACCAATATTGGGACCTTCAGGCGTTTCGATTGGGCACAAACGACCATAGTGGGTGTAGTGCACGTCTCGTACTTCAAAACCTGCACGCTCTCTGGACAGACCACCTGGCCCAAGAGCCGAAAGTCGACGCTTGTGAGTTAGCTCGGCTAATGGATTCGTTTGATCCATAAATTGAGACAATTGATTGGTTCCAAAGAAAGAATTGATCACCGATGACAAGGTCTTAGCATTGATCAAGTCGATGGGTGTGAACACTTCATTGTCACGAACGTTCATTCGTTCTCTGATGGTACGGGCCATTCTTGAAAGTCCAACACCAAATTGTTGAGACAATTGCTCGCCAACTGTTCTTACGCGTCGGTTTGACAAGTGATCGATGTCATCAATTTCAGCCTTTGAATTAATCAGCTCAATCAAATATTTAACGATGGTGATGATATCTTCCTTGGTCAAAACTTGTTTGTCCATTCCGATATCCAATCCCAATTTTTTGTTCATTCTGTAACGGCCAACCTCACCCAAATTGTAACGTTGATCGCTAAAAAACAATTTGTCAATAATACCACGCGCTGTCTCTTCATCGGGCGGTTCGGCATTACGCAGCTGGCGATAAATATGCTCCACCGCTTCTTTTTCTGAATTGGTTGGATCCTTGTGCAGGGTATTGTGAATAATGGCATAGTCGGCAGAAAGCGACTGTTCCTTGTGAAGAAGAATTGTTTTGACGTCAGCTTCTAGAATTTCCTCAATATTGTCTTTGTCTATTATGGTGTCCCGATCGAGAACAATACTGTTTCTTTCTATCGAAACCACCTCCCCTGTATCTTCATCTACGAAGTCCTCATGCCAGGTATTAAGTACTCTAGCAGCCAATTGACGGCCCAAAACCTTTTTCAATCCAGCTTTAGACACTTTGACCTCTTCCGCCAAGTCAAAGATTTCCAAGATGTCCTTGTCTCTTTCGAATCCAATAGCACGGAACAAGGTTGTAACAGGTAATTTCTTCTTACGGTCAATGTAGGCATACATCACCGAGTTAATGTCTGTAGCGAATTCAATCCAAGAACCTTTGAAAGGAATGATTCGAGCAGAATACAATTTGGTTCCATTGGCATGAAATGATTGGCCAAAGAACACTCCAGGTGAACGGTGTAATTGAGATACAACAACACGTTCTGCGCCGTTGATTACAAACGTACCGCTTGGAGTCATATAAGGAATAGTTCCGAGGTAAACATCCTGAACAATAGTTTCAAAATCCTCATGTTCGGCATCGGTACAGAAAAGTTTTAAACGTGCCTTAAGAGGTACGCTGTAGGTCAATCCACGTTCAATACATTCTTCGATAGAATAACGAGGTGGATCGATGAAGTAATCCAAAAATTCCAACACAAATTGATTTCTAGTGTCAGAAATTGGAAAGTTTTCCATGAAGGTGTTAAACAAACCTTCGTGGGCCCGCTCATCGGATTTAGTCTCCAATTGAAAAAAGTCTTGAAAAGACTTGATTTGTATATCCAGAAAGTCCGGATAAGCAGTTTTATTAACGATTGAGGAAAAGTTGATTCTTTCAGTTTGTTGTGCTTGCATCGACGGACGAAAATTTAATTTTCACTTATAGAAAAATGTGTACGAGGTACTATCATACACAAAAGGGTTTAGGCTTGGACGCTCCAAGCCTAAACCAATGTGTTAATCTGCTGAATTACTTCAATTCAACCTCAGCGCCAGCTTCTTCTAAAGAAGACTTAAGACCTTCGGCCTCATCTTTAGAAACACCTTCTTTGATTGCGCTAGGAGCATTGTCAACCAATTCTTTAGCTTCTTTCAAGCCAAGACCAGTAAGCTCTTTTACCAATTTAACTACAGCCAATTTTGAAGCACCAGCGGCTTTCAAAATTACGTCGAATTCAGTCTTCTCTTCAGCAGCAACTTCGGCGCTACCAGATCCACCACCGACAGCTACAGCTGCAGCCGCAGCAGCAGGTTCGATACCGTATTCGTCTTTCAAAATTGTAGCTAACTCATTAACTTCTTTTACTGTAAGGTTAACTAATTGTTCTGCAAAATCTTTTAAATCTGCCATTGTTTTATGTTTTAAAAATAATAGTTGTTTTGTTGTTAAAATTATGCCTCTCTTTCAGAAAGGGTTTTTACAATTCCTGCCAATTTACCGCCGCTCGACTTAAGTGCCGAAACAACGTTTTTAGCTGGTGATTGCAACAGTGTAATGATTTCACCCAGCAACTCGTCTTTCGATTTGATACTGACCAGTGAATCTAACAGTTCATCGCCGACGTAAACCGATTCTTCAATAAAAGCACCTTTTAAAAGTGGACGTTCACTATTTTTTCTGAACGTCTTGATCACCTTAGCGGGTCCGTTACCAGTTTCGGAGTACATGATTGAAGTATTGCCTTTCAAAGTGGAAGGTAAAGCGCCAAAGTCTTTGTCCGACGCTTCCATCGCTTTTTCGAGTAAGGTATTTTTTACTACAGCCAATTTAATATTAGCTTTGAAACACGCTCTTCTCAGTGCGTTGGTAGTTGCAGCATTTAAACCAGAAATATCCGTCAAATATATATTTGGACATTCCGATAGTTGGGCAGTCAACGTTTCAATTACTTTTGATTTTTCTTCTCTTGTCATCGTAAAATATTAAACTGCTCTAGTATGATTTCGAATCAACCGCTACACCAGGACTCATTGTGCTTGACATAAAAATGCTTTTCACATAAGTGCCTTTGGCCGTAGACGGCTTCAACTTAATCAGGGTTGAAATCAACTCCTTAGCGTTCTCTTCAATCATCTTTGGTTCAAAGGATACCTTAGCAATGGAGGCGTGAACAATACCAGTTTTATCGACTTTAAAATCGATTTTACCAGCTTTCACATCTGCCACAGCTTTACCAACTTCCATAGTGACCGTACCTGTCTTAGGGTTAGGCATCAAGCCTCGTGGTCCTAAAACCCGGCCCAATGGTCCTAATTTACCCATAACACTAGGCATGGTTACGATAACGTCGACATCTGTCCAACCCGACTTGATCTTTTCAAGATAATCGTCAAGACCAACAAAGTCAGCGCCTGCAGCGAGAGCTTCAGCTTCCTTGTCTGGAGTAACCAGTGCAAGAACTTTAACGTCCTTACCTGTTCCATGGGGAAGTGTTACTACGCCACGCACCATTTGATTGGCTTTACGAGGATCGACTCCAAGGCGAACCGCCAAATCTACAGAGGCGTCAAATTTGGTGTAGGAAATATCCTTCATCAATTTGGATGCATCGGCTAAACTGTAGGCTGTGTTCTTGTCGAACTTGCCTGCTACTTCTTTTTGCTTTTTTGTTAATTTTGCCATAAGAATTTATTTAGGTTCTGCTCCTCCTTTGACTGTAACCCCCATCGAGCGTGCCGTTCCAGCAACCATTTTCATGGCTGAGTCCACGGTAAATGCATTCAAATCCTGCATTTTGTCTTCTGCAATGGAGCGCACCTGATCCCATGTGATTTTAGCCACTTTGGCGCGGTTGGGTTCGCCTGAACCCTTTTTCACCTTAGAAGCTTCTAAAATCTGGACAGCAGCAGGTGCTGTTTTGATTACAAATTCAAACGATTTGTCTTTATATACTGAAATAACCACAGGCACTATTTTGCCTTGCTTGTCTTGAGTTCTCGCATTAAACTGCTTACAGAACTCCATGATGTTCACACCAGCGGCTCCCAATGCGGGCCCTACTGGCGGTGAGGGATTGGCTGCGCCACCTCTTACTTGTAACTTGACTAATTTGCTTAGCTCTTTTGCCATTTACATACAATTGTGATCGATTGTCAGTTGGAAGCTAGACAACAAATCGGTTAGGTGTAACAATTATATTTTTTCAACTTGCATGAAGCTAAGTTCTAGAGGCGTTTTACGCCCAAAGATTTTAACCATCACTTCAAGTTTCCTTTTGTCTTCATTAATATTTTCGATAGTTCCATCAAATCCATTGAAAGGTCCATCGATAACTTTTACGGTTTCGCCATTGACAAATGGTATCACCATGTTCGGATCATCTTTGATGGCCAACTCGTCTACTTTACCAAGCATACGGTTAACCTCTGACATGCGCAATGGCAAAGGTTCTCCTCCTTTTGTTTCACCAAGGAAACCAATGACGTTGGTCACTGATTTAATGATGTGCGGAATTTCTCCGCTCAAATTGGCTTGAATCATGATATAACCAGGAAAATAAACCTTGTCCTTCTGAATCTTTTTGCCTTTACGAATTTGAATGACCTTTTCAGTAGGCACCAAAATTTGTTCTACGCAGTCCTGTAAGCCCATGCGTGCGATTTCTGACTCGATATAAGATTTAATCTTATTCTCTTGCCCACTGACCGCGCGAACCACATACCATTTTTTATCAGCTACTGTTGCCATCCTAGTTTGTTATTTTAAAAATGCAAAATAAGATGAAATCACCTTTACAAACACCGTATCAATAGCCCAAATAATTAACGCGAATACGACAGAAAAAGTTGCTACTAAAACGGTCAAATTCCAAGCGTTATCTCGGCTTGGCCAGCTAACGTTGGATTTAAGTTCTTCAAATGATGCTTTTATATATTCAATCATTGTACATCTACTAAAATTATCACCACTGTTGGTGTTCTGTCTCCATTGTTTTGCACGGGTTGAGAGACTCGAACTCCCGACACCTGGTTTTGGAGACCAGTGCTCTACCAACTGAGCTAAACCCGTAAACACGAGCCAAGGTATCCCGTCAAACGAGATACCTTTTGGCTGCATTTAAGAAATTGCTTAATCTAAAATCTCAGTTACTTGACCAGCACCAACTGTACGACCACCTTCACGGATTGCGAAACGCAAACCTACAGTCATGGCAATTGGTTGAATCAAATCAACATGGATAGTTAAGTTGTCACCGGGCATCACCATTTCAACTCCAGCTGGAAGCACAATGTTTCCTGTAACGTCGGTAGTTCTGACGTAGAACTGCGGGCGGTAGTTGTTATGGAATGGTGTATGACGACCACCTTCTTCTTTTTTAAGGATGTAAACCTCAGCTTTGAATTTAGCGTGTGGCTTAACAGAATTTGGTTTAACGATAACCATACCTCTACGGATATCCGTTTTCTCGATACCTCTTAAAAGGATACCAACGTTATCCCCAGCTTCTCCGCGATCTAATATCTTACGGAACATCTCTACTCCAGTAATGGTTGAAGATAATTTCTCAGCACCCATACCAATAATTTCTACTGGGTCACCTGTGTTAGCTACACCTGTTTCAATTCGACCAGTTGCAACTGTTCCACGTCCTGTGATAGAGAACACATCTTCGATAGGCATCAAAAATTCCTTATCAACGTCTCTTTTTGGAAGTTCAATCCAAGAATCAACAGCATCCATCAGTTGCATCACTGTATCAACCCATTTTTGTTCTCCGTTCAACGCACCTAGCGCAGAGCCAGAAATGACAGGTCCATTGTCACCATCGTATTCGTAGAAGCTCAACAAATCTCTAACTTCCATTTCAACCAATTCTAACAATTCTTCGTCGTCCACCATGTCCACTTTATTCAAGAAGACTACCATACGTGGAATCCCTACTTGGCGACCAAGAAGGATGTGCTCACGAGTTTGAGGCATAGGACCATCAGTCGCAGCGACTACCAAAATGGCGCCGTCCATTTGAGCCGCACCGGTAACCATGTTCTTTACATAATCCGCGTGACCTGGACAGTCAACGTGTGCGTAGTGACGATTCATCGTTGAATATTCAACGTGAGACGTATTGATAGTAATACCACGTTCTTTCTCTTCTGGCGCATTATCGATAGTATCGAAATCTCGCTTTTCAGACAAACCTGCATTTGCTAAAACAGAAGTAATAGCTGCAGTAAGTGTAGTTTTTCCGTGATCGACGTGTCCAATAGTACCAATGTTTAAGTGGGGTTTGGAGCGATCAAAAGTTGCCTTTGCCATGATTTAAAATTTAAGCTTAGTTGTTATCTAAATTATTATTAATGTTAAAAAAATTACTTTCAAAAATGAGCCAATGACGGGATTTGAACCCGTGACCTCTTCCTTACCAAGGAAACGCTCTACCCCTGAGCTACACCGGCAAAAATTGAGAGCGGGAGACCGGGTTCGAACCGGCGACATTCAGCTTGGAAGGCTGACGCTCTACCAACTGAGCTACTCCCGCAATTAGTTTAATCCCAGTCGACCTGGTTTAAACCGTGGGGAGAGCAGGATTCGAACCTGCGAAGGTGAAACCAACAGATTTACAGTCTGTCCTCGTTGGCCGCTTGAGTATCTCCCCAATTATTTCATAATGTAATGAACGCTCTTTTGCAAAAAAGCTTCTCGTTCGAGACATTTTGTTTTTTAAAGAGCCGATAGAGGGACTCGAACCCACGACCTGCTGATTACAAATCAGCTGCTCTAGCCAACTGAGCTATATCGGCAACTTTCACTTTTTTGAACAAAAAAAAGTCCGTCTTTTCAAACGGACTGCAAATGTATCGAAATATTTATTGATTCAAAATATTTTTTGCAAAAATATATTAGTGTTCTAATTGCGCAATTTTTGCTTGTGTTTCATCAAGCGTCTTTCTAATGAATCGGCTGACTGGTCAATACCCTCTTCAAATGATTTGGCTGATTTTTTTACGATCATTGTTTCGTTGGGCACCTGAAGACGCACCTCTACAATTTTATTGGATTTCTCACTGCTGTTCTCTACTTTCAAAAAGACGTCCATGGCAATAATTCGGTCAAAAAAAAGCTCTAGTTTGCTCAATCGCTTTGAAATGAATTGATTCAGTTGTTCGTCTGAGGTGAAATGTATGGCGTGGATATCTATATTCATAGGTCTGCAGATTTAATTATGTAGGTTTTACATTTTTCCTTGGATGCGTGTTTTGATATACTTTCTTGAGTTCAGCGATGTTGGTGTGAGTATAAACCTGAGTAGCAGCTAAACTGGTGTGTCCTAAGAGCTCCTTGGTGGCATTCAGATTTGCGCCTCCTTCGAGCAAATGAGTTGCAAAAGTGTGTCTTAATATGTGTGGCCCAATTTGTTTCTTCGTAGTCACTTGAGATAAATGCTTTTTAACAAGATTATAAACGAACTGGGGATAAAGCATATTGCCCTTATCAGTTAGAAAAAGAAAATTATGGCCAACAGTATACATGGTGTTTCTCAAAGTGAGATACTTTTCAATCGAAACACAGATCGAATTGGTCAAGGGAATTATTCTTTCCTTGTTGCGCTTACCCAATACTTTAACGGTTTTGGAGCCTAAGTCAGCATCATGGATTTTGAGTTGTATGAGTTCGGAACGACGCATTCCTGTGTGATAGAACAAATCCAAAATCAATTTATCTCGGACGCCTGAGTAGGTTTCGGGAAAATGAAGGTGATCCAAAAGGTCACGCATTTCATCAAGGGACAAAGGGGTCATTGCCTTTTTTGCTATTTTAAGGGTATGATGACCTTTCATCGGATTGTCTTCCCGCTCTCCAATTTTAATGACAAACTTGAAATAAGATTTTAGAGCGCTTATTTTTCTATTGATTGTTTTGTGATCAAAATTTTGGTTTGAAAGAAATCCCAACCAAGCTCTGACATCCTTATAGGATATTTCTGTGTCCGGTTTTCCCCCCAGATTTTTATCATTAAATTGAAAGAAAGAACGGATGTCATTCTGATAAGCGAGCACCGTGTGTCGGGAAAAGTTTTTTTCCTTTTCTAAGTAGTCCAAAAACGCTACAAGCGAAAAAGCCATTAAAGAGAATTTTGAAACTACAATTTACAAAATTTAATAAGAGAAAAGAAATTTTAATCTCAGAAATTAAAGCAATTCTTGCAGACTGACCCTGAACAATTTACAGATACTGTCAATCTTGCCAATCCATGCTGAAGTTTCTCTGCGCTCCATTCTGGAATAGGCCGATTGAGACATATTTAGTTCACCAGCCACAAAGCCTTGAGTTATTTTATTCTCAACCCGTAGAGAACGAATTTTTTTACCTAAGTCTATATTTAACATCTTATTTTCAACAATAATGTTCAAATTTAAGTCAAACAAATTCAAAACTGAACATTTCCCTAAAACAGAGTAAACACTGGGAAAAGTCCAAAAAAAAATCCCACGAGAGTGGGATTTGAAAAAAAAAATTACTCTAATTCTGTTCTGCGTCTCTTAGCTTCTGAATGTATTGAGCCTTCTTGACCTCAGCTCTTCTCACAATAGAGGGTTTAACAAATTCCTTACGACTTTTAAGTCCACGCATTGTGCCCGTTTTATCGAATTTACGTTTGAAACGTTTTAACGCTCTATCGATATTTTCGCCGTCTTTGATTGGAATTATTAGCATGTTGTACTCGTTTCTTTAAAAGTTTAGGCTGCAAATATAATATTAAATGTCAATACACCGCGCAGAGTGAATATTTTTTTTATTCCACCATTTTCTCAAGCCAATTATTGATTGGGGAAATCGAGGTAAAGTAGTATAACATCGATTTTGTTTAACAGGAAATTCTTAATTCTACTTAAGATGTCCTTATTCAACAAGCCACCATGAAGACTGCGTTGTTCAACTATTTTATAGGCCAACTCGTAATCAATGAACGTAATAGTGACTAGTTCATCAACGTTAACTGTTTGAGCATTAAAAGTGTCAATTTGACGGGGCGTTTTGACTTCAAACCATTTGCCCATTTCGGCAATGACCTCCTCGGACAACCCATTTATCCCGCTCAACTCAATCATGGCAGCAAATCCACCCAGCGTCACATCCCTATAATTTATAATTTGTTTGGCTCTTGTTGGTCCAATTCCATAAACCCTTTCGAGCTATTCCGAAGTAGCTTGATTTAAATCTTTCTTCGAAACAGACGAGAACTCTGAGGCTCTTATCGGTTGTTGTGTCCATTTTGGAAAAACGAACAGTGGTTGCAACTGTGAAAGCAGCTCATCGGATATTTGGGTTACATTTTGAAATTGTTCTGCCGAATTAATCCATTGACCCTCCTCTCGAAATCAATTCAACCTATCCATTGCTTCTGAAGGTAGTTTTAAAACGTAGGCTCTGTAATCCGAAATAAAATTTGGATTGAAAGGCTGCAACTCGGCTGGTGTCCATGAGTCGATTTTAGTAATCTCTTCAATTTCTGCATTGTAATTTTCAAAATTTAATCTTTGAGCCGATAAATTTCCGTGCTGTTTTGGTAAAACAACGATAACAAGCAAAACTGTACAAATCGCACACAATACTATGGTTTCTAATCTTTGCCGTCGATTAAAAAATATTTCGGACCAGAATGACATTTCAACATCGGCAATAGTTATACGTTCATCTCCCGAATCGCCTGTAAATAGAGATTCAATTGTTTTTTTACAACAGGGAAAAGGAAATACAAACCAATCATGTTTGGGAAAATCATCGCAAAAATCATCGCATCTGAAAAATCCCAGATGGACTTCATATTTGCCGCTGCACCAATTACTACAAAGGCTAAGAAGAGCAGTTTGTAGGTCATGTCAGCTTTTTTGCCTCTTCCAAATAAATATTTCCAAGACTGCAATCCATAGTATGACCATGAAATCATGGTTGAAACGGCAAACAGCACCACCGCAATAGTCAAAAA
>Ga0181561_10003975_pt1 | contig 12892 bp, 13 predicted proteins | sample 011ome_19_FD_133760 | JGI IMG/M metagenome (GOLD analysis project Ga0181561, IMG submission 133760) | Coastal salt marsh microbial communities from the Groves Creek Marsh, Skidaway Island, Georgia - 011510BT metaG (megahit assembly) | ecosystem: Environmental > Aquatic > Marine > Intertidal...
GCAATAAATTCTGGTGCATATAACGGCGGAAACATGTATAATAGTTATGAGCTAAACGTAAACGTTAAGTCTGATGCTAACCCTGATCAGATTGCTAGAGCAGTCATGACACAAATTAAGCAGATAGACTCGCAAAGAATGAGGAGTAATAGGTTCTAATGGCAAATAGTGCGTATATGCTGGGTAGAAAGAAATACTCCAGGCCCCAGGCATTGCTGTTCTCAGATAATCCTGGCACCACAACAGTTCTTAATGCGGGCACGGAGGATGAAAGAATTGCTCACTATCCAGATGGGTATGAGGTCAATGCTGTAGCACCAGAGGGCACAGACATTTCGCTGCTTAACCAGTTCATCATTCTATCTGACCACAACAGGTCCCCAATAGATGCAAGCTTTAATAGGATTGAGCAGAGAGAAAGAATGGTTAACGGACGCATGCGTTCATATCACATTGCAGATAAACTACAGCTTTCTCTTTCTTGGGAAATGTTGCCATCAAGATCTTTCCCAGGAAACCCAGACTACAATGTAGGAGGAAAGACTGTCTATACAAAGACAGAAGAATACACTGCAGATAATGGTGCTGGTGGTGTAGAGCTTTTAGACTGGTATCTAAAGCACACTGGTTCTTTCTGGGTATTCTTGGCATACGACAACTACAAAAACTTTAACCTTAATGATTCTGCATATAACCAGCTTAACGAATACAATCAGGTAGTAGAAATGTTTATCTCTAACTTTGATTATTCTGTAGTTAAGCGTGGCGTTGGTACATACGACTTCTGGAATATTAATATTGGGCTAGAAGAGGTGTAGCATGTTTGTGAATGAATCACTACAGAATCACCTAGAGTCTGCATCAACAATCAACAGTGAATCTAAGATTGTTGCCGAGTGGAACATGAACCTGCCATCTAATTTTAAATATATTGGAAACTACAGGTATCGTCCAGCAGAAAGATTTCAGCTAACTGCACAAGAGCAGTCCATCTACTCCTCTCAAAACAACTCGTTTGACCCATCAGATACTGGTAACTTTTATACAGACGCAACCTATGCCGACACCGTAATTGATGGAGGATATACGGATGACGATGTTCCAACAACATTCGTATCTAGGCGTAAAAAAGAAGAGATGCTATATTCTCTAGAAGACTGCCTAGGAAGATTTAGGCCACGATCTGGTATCAACAAGATTAGGTATTTTGCAAACAAGTATGTCCATCACACTAATAGTAGTCTTGTAAGTAGGCCACGATACTACATGGGGCATAGGGATGACAACTTTAAATACTGGACATCTTACAGAACAGAGAATAACGTAGAGCGTGGTATTGCAAATAAAACTGCTCGTGGAGCAAACTACATCGATGATGCGTCTCCATTTGTAGTGTATGACTCCCCAGTGCCAGCTAACAGGATTGTCGTAAAGATGCAAACCAACGTAGGCTCTGTTGACCTAGGAACATTCTCTAACAGTTCTGGGTCTATTAGTGATCCTCTTTTCGGAGATGAGAACAAGACAACTCCAGTAGAATGGTCTATTCAATACTTAAAAGATAACGTATGGGTAGAAGCAGCAGGATTTAATGCTAACACGACTAGAAGAAATGGTAGTGCTATTGTCGGTAGTGACGGATATGTAGAGCTACAGTATGGAGTCATAATCCCTAATCAGTATGTAGACATCTTTACATTTATGGGTGAAATTTCTTCAGCTACTCAGTTACCAGATGTTGGGTCACCAGGAGAGTCATACTACGTCAAGCCTTATGGCCAGAATATTGGCACCTTTTATATCTGGCTAGACACCACAGGAGCCTTTGAGCAGTTTACCCCTACATTTGGATGGCAGCTCGTAGACAGCGAAGAGCTATCCGACACTATTAATTTTGTAACAGAGTTGGTAGACCCACCTACCTACTATGACCAGTATTCTGGAAAACAAGAGTATACAGAGTTTCAGTATATTTCTGGCCTAAGGGTAGTTGTTGACACTATGAACAAATATGACTCAACCTTTGACTTAATTGAAATGTCTCCTAGGTTAGTGGCAGATTTAACTGGAAGGACACTGTCCTTTAATATTACTAAGTCTGCATCAGATCTCGGAGCATCTGGCTTACCAGTAGGTCAGCTTCTAGCAGCTACTGGTTCGCTAAGCATATTTGACTACGACCTAGCATTTAGCAAGATAAATACTAATAGTATTGTTAAAGATTTTCTTACTCAGAATTTGCAGGTAAAGGTATATGATGTAATTAAAAATGTAGAAGGTTATAACTACTACGTTCCACTAAAGACAATGTATGTGGATGGCATGCCAGAAACATCTATCAGTGATAGGTCCCTAGAAGTTACCCTGAGAGACCTGTATTTCTATTTTGAGGGCATTTCAGCACCAGAGCTAATGATTCCTAACACATCTTTGAGCTATGCCATAGCGACTATGCTGGACTATGCTGGCTTTAGTAATTATACAATAAAGACTATTGAAGGAACTCCAGAGCCAATTATTCCTTATTTCTTTGTAGACTCTAATGAAACACTTGCACAAGTTTTGGAAAAGCTCGCTGTTTCTACGCAGTCGGCAATGTTCTTTGATGAGTATAACAACTTTGTCGTAATGACAAAAGAATACCTAATGGCAAGTGAGGAAGATAGGCCAGTAGACCTTAGCCTATACGGAAGCTCCGATGCCTCAAAGCAGGGGGTATACTCTAACCTTCCAGAAGGAACCAAGGCAAACATCATAGAGATATCTGCTAAGGATAATGTTGTATTTAATGACGGGCTTGTTCGCTATACATCAAGATACATTGAGAAGTCATCTCGTGATAGATCTCAGCAGTTTAGGCTAGCAAGAGATAAGAACTGGGTATACACGCCATCTCAGCTATGGGAGGTCACCTCTGAAGAGAAAGTTACTTCTAGCAACGAAGACTCAAAGAATCAGTCTGGCTATACGCTTGGGGCTTTTCCAATCAACTCTGACCTAACAGATGTAGAGCCATATGTAAACAATAACAGGATATATAACAACACTATTGATATCGGAGAGTCTGTCTACTGGATGTCAAGGTATAACGGCTACCTGTATGCCAACGCAGAAATTATCAAGTTTGATGCGGTAGAATACAATATCCCAGGATTGACTGACTCCGAGTCTGGAAACGGAAATGTTTGGATTACAAGCACTAGAGAGTATCAGAACTATTTTTCAAAAGTACCATTTAACGGCAAGATTTATCCAACTGGATTGGTACGCATCTATACAGAGCCAGAGTATGAAGTAGTAGACGGCAGGACAAGGCTCAAGGCTGGCACAATATCTAAAAATGGTCGTGGACAGTTTGGCACAGAAATTGCTTATCACTCAGCAGGACTAAATCCATACTGGTATGACAATGATAATGTGCGTGGTTGTGAAATGGAGTCAAGTCATATATTTGGAGTAGATGACCCAGAAGATATTCGTGCAAGTATATCTGGAATTAATTTGGTTACAGGTGCTGCAGGAGTTAATAATGCAGTTGGAGTCAGCACTTCTCGTAATGGAATTATTAAGAATTTCTTTGCATCAAACTTCCCAAAGGATGTAGACACTAATAAGCTATACACAACTCAGGTAGGAACCCTACAGTCATCAGCACTGGTCATGACGGGAGGAACGTTTGCAAGCACCCAGAATCCTCTGAACTATCTTTCATATGTGTATAAGCCCCTTAACAATAGCTACAAGCACTTTGGAACTAGGGTTAGGCTTATTGGAAAAGTCGAAAACAATGAGACACAATCACAGACCCCATACGGAAGCATGTCAGTATATGCAGGTGTCAGCGGTTCTAGTGCGGGTATAACCTGCATGGTAAATCCAGAAACAAATAACGGATACTACATGGAGATCATTGCTCTTGATGCAATAGACACTTCTGAGCTAGCCAGCTCTGACTCTATGTTTAATGTTGTATTCTACAAGATTATGAAAGATGATGATACTGGTAAGGCAATCCCAGTTATGCTTTGGGGAGGCATCAGCAATATCGTAGTTGACTCTGGTGACTTCGTTGGACAATATAGAATGGTAGGAGAAGAAAACCCAAGCGTCTATGACCTTGCTGTTGAGTATGAGGATATTGGAAGCTTCCGCAGGTTCTACCTGTATATGAACAATAAACTATTAAGGTAGTAGATGACGAGAGTCCTTTGCCTGTTTATAATAATATGGGTGTATTCGTGCGTGGATCAGCCAAGGCCATGTTTGAAAACATCTATGCTGTTGGCTTTAAGTATTCAGAGAATGCGTCTAGAGCACTTGACCTTCCTAGCAAGAATGCTTTTAATGATGGAGAGGTCAGTGTTAGTGAGGCATTTAGAAAGTATGCTGTAAGTGGCATTGTGCAGTCTACAGCCCTTTCTGGTATTAGTCCTGCAGACGAGCCTAAGTATAACCTATACTTTGAAGAATTTGGGACAATTATGAGAGAGGCAGCCTACTTTAATGTTAGGTATGATAAGGCCTACCCAGCACTCTATGCAAGACTAACACCAACCTTTAACAGAATTAAGTCATATGTTGTATCTGGTTTCATGGCTGGTGCATATGGTGCAGAGTTCTTAGTATTTAATGCTACTGACACTACTATTACGCTAGATGAGAATAGCGGAAACTATCTGCAAATTCAGGGAATTACATTTACCCAAAAGTCGGATAATCAGCTAACCATGGACGACTACTATTCCAACAGAGGAGACCTGTCAGACCCAGTAACAGTAAACGGAGAGGTTACAATCTCACCGCTTACCGTAAAAGAAGAATTTAACAAGGTTAAAAATAGTAGGTCAAAGTATGGAAGACGAGAGTTTGTTCTTGAAGGGGCATACATACAAAGCGAAGACGATGCTTACGCTATGATGGACTGGGTTGTTTCAAAGCTATCTAGCCCAAGGCTTGCTGTAGGTGCTAAGGTATTTGCTAACTCTACAATTCAGCTTGGCGATATTGTCTCGGTAGATTATCGAGATAACTCAGACCTGGACATGTTTATTGACTCCTCCAAGAGATTTGTTGTATATAGCATTAGCTATACACGAACCCCAAGTGGACCAGACATGACCGTATATCTAAGTGAGGTGGTATAGTGACATCAGCAGAGCCAGATATGCCATCGGCAATATCATCAAAAGTTTACAATGTAAAAGAGGCAACACCAGATATAATTATTCGTGAGTCTTCCGTAAATATAGATGAAGCAATGTTCGACATCTACTTTGAGCAGGTTGCAGCTCAAGAGATAATTACAATTGCAAGGCATGACACTGTTAATGGTCAGCCTATTATATATCAGCCAATCAAGAACTTGCCAGATCTTGCAATTAAGTATGGCCCACAATCAATTATTGCACTACAAAATTCTAGCAAAGCATTCTTTGATAACTTTGCAATCCGCCTTGAGAACTACATTCCAAATGAAGGTGAGGGTATTGGCGGAACAACTGTCTACATTGATAACGATAACGCACTTGTAATTGACCTTGTTAACCTGAAAGAAAATGAGCAGGTAGAGGTACAAATTCTAAAATCTGGAGAGATTAATAATGGTACAATATACTAGAGGTTTTTATGATAACTAACACTGGAAAAGATTTGCTATCCAAGTATCTGGTAGGCAATGTGCCTTCATATGCATCATACTTGGCATTTGGCTGTGGTCGTAGCCCACTGGGCACTTCTGACAGCTTTAATACAGAAGAGTATTCCGAAAGGCAAGAGCTAGAATTTGAAATGTTTCGTGCTCCTATCATTTCAAAGGGATACGTCACACAAAACTCTATAGATCAAAATGGGGATGTTGAGGTTGATGAGTTTGGCAACCCAGTTCAGTACACAGAGATTGTATTTACTTCTGAGCTACCAACTGCAGAGAGATACGAGATCACAGAGATTGGTGTTTACTCTGCAGGATCTAACCCAGCTGCAACCTCTAACCAAAGCAAAAACTTGTTTCTATTTAGCAAGACGGAAAACTGGGAGTACCACACAGAGGTAAGCTCAACAGATATACCAGAACACCCACAAGATCTTTATAAGCTGGCAGATGGAACTACACCAGAGGGTGCACTTGATAGCAGCATTAATGTCGCAGAGTCCGTATTCCAGGCAAATGCAGACGACATTGTTCTTGACAATGCTGTAAGGACTTCACGTAACGAAAGACCAAGATTCTTAAACAATGTTGTATTTATGTCAGGAGACTCTTGCTCAGTATATGGTTCTGGAGACGACAACCTTTATATAGATAATGACTCTGAATCTACAGAATATGACCCAAGGCACATTCACATTAACGGATCTACTTTTGACCTCGACAGGTACTCCCCTCAAGATGAGATGAAGCTAGCGTTTTCGGTAATCAATAAAAACGCAGACTCTACTTACCCAACAGACGTAAAGATCATTGTAGAATTTGCAACCCCAGAGGGATCTAATAACCCACAGTATGCTAGGTTTAAAACACATCTAACTGCAGTGTCTAATGACTTTGCAAATAACAGATATTTTGTTGTTACTAAGAAGCTGGAAGAGCTTGATAAAAGTCCAGAGTTTTCTTGGACAGGTGCAAGTATCGTAAAGGTTTATGCAGCAGCCATAGACTCCTCGACAGAATTTTCGTCAGACTACTACATTGCCCTAGATGCACTCAGGGTAGATAACGTAAGCTCACGCAGTCCAGTATATGGACTAACAGGCTATACGGTAACTAAAACAGAGTCTGGCCTTCCAATTATTAAAAATGCAAACACGACCAACCTTGTCGAGTTTAGATTTGCCATGGACGTGAAATAATGGCGGATTCAGGTATTAAAAAGATTGTTATTCCACAGTCAGATTTGCCTCCAATCAATAGTGATGAAGAGCGGTATGTTGTAAGATATCGTATTATTTCAGATGACCGCAACAGGGTATCACACTGGTCTCCACAACACCTGATAGCACCAAGCCCACTAGATGTTCAGGATAACTCAGGCATAACTCTTACATCTGCTAACGGAATGATTACCGTGCAGTGGGAAACTGAGCCAGGAGATACCTCTTCTTATGACGTATGGGTTGCTTGGGGGACACAGTCTGGAAGCACTGGCCTACCAGAATACAAAGCAACAGTTACGGGAAACTATATCTCACTTCCAATTCCTGCAAATCAAGTTTCAGTGCAGGTATATATACAGAATATGTCTGTTCCAAGAAAGCTGATGCCAGCACTAACAATAGCCAGAACTGCCATTGTTGATGTGATATAATTAATTATGGCCATTATACCGCTACCAGAAAGAGGACAACCTCTTGACCTTGCATATGTTTATTCTTTAGCAAATGCTGTCAATGATTTATCTGCACAGATCTCGCCTGCATCGTCTAAGACTACGACGGTGGACACTATCATTGGTAAGCAAACACTAAGAACAGCAGACACCAAAGTTATTGGCGGTATTAAAAGGGTCACGAACAACAGTATTGTTACAGCTGGAAACGAGAGCACATTCTCGTATGACTTTCCAGCAGACTTTAAATATGCTCCAATAGCAACTGCTACAGTTGTCAACGTTGGAGACACCCCAGCTGGTAAGGATGTTTCGGTGGTGCTTACGTCGATTACCACATCAAGAATTGAAGGACTCGTCAGGTTTGGCACTTCTGGTGAAGTGTCGGTATCTGTAAACATTATAGCAATCGGTGTTCCTAACTAGAGGTCACAATGGCACCCAATCCAAAACGTGGATACAGAACTAGGGAAGAATATAATGAAGCACCAGTTATCCCTGGAAATAAAAAGGTATGGTTTCTAAATGGAGATTTGGTACGCAGTCATCACATTAATAGGTCTAATGGAATTATGTCTGTTTATAATATTATTCAAGATAGAATTGAAAGCTGCTTACTCTCGGACTTTAAGAAAAACAGAGAGCGTGCTTACACAGTTGGAGAAACTGCTGATCTCGTAAACAGGCACAAGAAGTATATGCCACAGCTTGTCAAGCGTGGAGTAATCCCAGGACCAACAGGAAGCCAGAAGGGTGGCAGCACTGGCTGGCAGGTAAGAAGTTATTACTCAGAGTCGCAAGTTAAAGAGATTCGTGATATACTAGCTACCTATCATATGGGCAGGCCTCGTAAAGATGGCCTAGTTACAAATGACATAACTCCTTCTCCGCAAGAGTTGACACGGAGGATGGGAGATGGTATACTAACGTATACGAGAACTGAAGACGGAAGATTCATTCCAGTGTGGTCTGAATCTATTTAGAGAAAGAAACGGGTATGAATAACGAAGACACTAAGGTCAAGGTTGGCCTAGGATACACCCTTAATCTGGGTAACTTTCAGTCACTACGTGTTGACATCGAGGTTACAGACAGCAAGCGTGAGGGTGAGAACACATCAGATGCGTTTGAGCGTGTCTATGAGTTTGTTGAGAACAGGCTAACTGAAAAGGTTAAAGAGGCTTCTGCCCAGCTAGAGAGTAAGTAATGGCAGATCGCAAGGAGCGTTTTGCCTTGCTAAGCAGATACTCAAAGCTACATACACAAAAGTATGAGGCAAGGCCGCAAATTAATTTAAATGTAGAGCAGTGGGCATCCGATGCTCTTGTAGAGTCGTATGGACTCCAGGAGTGCTATGACCTGCTCGAATACTATTTTGAGGTGGCACAAAAGCCAACATGGAAATATTTTGCTAACTATGCACAAGATATCATAGACAAGCGAAACCAATATGCACAAGATTTAGAAGATCGTAAACAGCGAAGACAACAAGCAAAGAAGTGGTTAAGTGAAAATTAAGAAGAGGCGTTCATATGAGCAATACAGAAGCTAAGTTAATATCAGCAGTTCTATCAGACAAGCAGGTTCACGTTTTGCTACAGGCAAACGTAGAAAACCTTTTGACTACACACACAGATGTGTGGCAGTTTATTAGAAGCTACTACGAGAACAACCTCACAGCTCCACCAGTAGATTTAGTTATAGACAAGTTCCGTGACTTCGCACCAGTAGATGGCGTAGGTGCTACAAAGTATCACCTAGAAGAGTTGCAGCATGAGTTTATGAACACATCTCTTAGAGAGTTGCTAAAGACTGCAGCTACTGATGTACAATCAGACAAAGCATCGGAAGCACTTGAGATGCTTATCTCAAAGACTGCTGAGCTCAAGAAAAACTCTTCTGCTATTCGAGACATTGATGCAACAGATATAGACTCAGCAGTGGCCTACTATGAGCAAGTTCAGAAGCAAGCAGAGCTAGGCATAACAGGAATCAAGACAGGCCTTCCTGGGTTTGACGACTATCTTCCAGCAGGAATTCAGCCAGGACAGCTTGGGGTCTTCTTAGCCTATCCAGGTATTGGAAAGTCGTGGCTCTCCCTATACTTTGCAGTGCAAGCTTGGAAGCAGGGCAAGTCACCAATGGTTGTCAGTCTTGAGATGAGCGAAACAGAAGTTCGTAACCGTGTATTTACTATTATGGGAGATGGACTTTGGTCTCATAGAAAGCTATCTGCTGGTCAGGTAGAGATTGATGACCTCAAGCGTTGGCATGGAGAAAAGGTAAAGGGCAAGCCAGAGTTTCATATTATTTCTAACGACTCAGGTGGCGAGGTAACTCCTTCTGTCCTTCGTGGAAAGATTGATCAGTACAAGCCAGACTTCGTAATTGTTGACTACCTGCAGCTGATGTCTCCAAACCAGAAGTCTGACAATGAGACGGTGCGTATGAAAAACCTATCTCGTGAGCTAAAGCTTATGGCTATTTCTGAAGAGGTCCCAATTATTGCTATCTCATCGGCAACACCAGATGACGTTACCAAGCTAGACACTGTTCCAACATTGGGTCAGACTGCATGGTCTCGTCAGATTGCATATGATGCTGACTGGGTAATGGCTTTGGGACGTGGACCCAACTCAGATGTCATTGAATGTGTATTTAGAAAGAACCGTAACGGATTTATGGGCGAGTTTTTGGTCCAGGTAGATTTCGATAAAGGTTGGTATAAGTACCGAGACTTTGAAGATAACTAGTATAATAGATGCATGAAAACAGTACATCATAAGCCTATAAAAAGGTTCGGACTAGATGGAATCATACTAGACGATGCACAGATTGTCCGACTCAAGTCTGAATACATCAGGCTTTTATGGGTAGAGATGAGACTGAGTGGGTATGTACCAAGACTAGATATTGACTTAGACTTTACAATACAGTATAATCAAGAAAAAGAATATTTTGAATTCGAACTCTCAGTATACGGAGTGTTCGTAGGAAAAAGGAAAAGCGAATGGATAATAGGACTAGACGGCTCAAAGGCAATTCATACTCAGCCGAGCAAATCAAAAGAGTACTCGCAGGGAGTGGCCTCACGATTGAGGGCGAAGTAGATACAGACTATCTACTGTTTTGCCCTTTTCACCCAAACCACAGGACTCCTGCTGGTGAGGTAGATAAAGAGAGTGGCACATTCTTCTGCTTCTCATGCCACCACATTGCTGATCTTATTAGTCTTGTTATGCATACAACTGGAAGAACATATTTCGAGGCTGCACGATTTATTAAGAGCAAAGAGCAGCAAACCAGCATCGAAGCTGATATAAATAAGAAACTAGTTGTTAAGCCAGAATACACCCCATTTGACGAAATACTAATTCAAAGACTTAGCAGTCAGGCCTTGGAGTCTCCTAGGGCTACTAGATACTTTGCTGGCAGAGAGATCACAGAATCCTCTATGAAAAAATTCTTGCTAGGATTTTCAGAGAAACAGGATATGGTAACTGTTCCAGTTCATTCACCAACAGGAATTCCCGTAGGATTTGTTGGTCGTTCTATAGAAGGCAAAGACTTTAAGAACACGCCAGGTCTACCCAAGGGCAAAACTTTGTTTAACCTACATAGAGTTAAGACAGCAGACAAGGTATATGTTGTAGAGTCATCATTCGATGCCATCAGACTTGACCAGTGTGGAATCCCAGCGGTAGCAACCCTAGGTTCCAATGTTTCTAATTTTCAAATAGACTTGCTTCAAAAATACTTCAACAATATTTATGTTGTTGCTGATAATGATGAGGCTGGCGGTAACATGAAAGATCGTATCGTTGAAAAGATAGGTTCTAAGGTTACTGTATTACAACTTAATAAGGAATACAAAGACATAGGCGACATGTCAGACGAAGAAATAAAAAATCTTGAAATATCATTTGACAAGTCAATAGCCAATATGCTAAACTAAACAACACACAAATAGGAGAAAAAATGAGTGTAATTAAAGGGCTAAAAGATATCAATGCACTACTTGATAAGCCAAAGTATGAAGGAACAGGACAGAAGGTCCGCTGGGTAAAGCTAGCAGATGGTCAGTCCTCTAAGATCCGATTTGCTGAGGAACTAGACTCAGAGTCGGCACACTACGCAGAAGCTCGTGGGCTATCTGTCGTTATTGCACAGCACACCAATCCAAAGGACTACAGGCGTTCAGCTGCATGCTCTATGGATTCTGAAGGTCGCTGCTATGGTTGTGAGATGGCCCGTAAGGACCCTAAGAGTGGATGGCGTTCAAAGCTACGCTTCTACTGCAACGTGCTAGTAGATGATGGCCTAGAGGACCCATACATGGCAGTATGGTCGCAGGGTGTAAGCAAGCAGTCTGCATTCAACACTATTCGTGAGTATGCACTAGAGACTGGTAGCATCTCAAACCTAACATGGAAGCTAAAGCGTAATGGCCAGGGCACTGAGACCAATTACACTCTAATTCCTACTAAGCCAGATTCTGAGCCATTTGACTGGGGCAGCTTCGAGCTTTTCAACCTAGAAAAGGTTGTCCGTGAGATTCCTTATCCAGAGCAGGAGTCTTTCTACTTCGGGTTTGATTCCCCGTCTGTAACTGCTACCAACGTTGATTGGTAGGGGTTGCGTTGAGCTACAACGGACTTCACGTTCACACACATTACTCTCTGTTTGATGGCATAGCCACACCAGAAGAGTATTTGACTCGTGCCCAAGAGATTGGCATGAAGTCTCTAGCAATTACAGACCACGGTTCACTTTCTGGACACAGAGAGTTCTATCGTATTGCTAAGGAAAAAGGCATTAAGCCTATCCTTGGTATTGAGGGGTATATTACTAATGATCGTAAGGACCAGCGTGCACCAGATGTGCGTGACGGACTTCTAGACCTAGTATATAACCACATCATTGTTCTTGCTAAGAATCGTGTAGGACTTGAAAATCTAAATAAGCTCAACGAAATTGCGTGGACTGAAGGATTTTTCAAAAAGCCACGTTTCGACTACGAGGTGCTAGAGAAGTACTCAGAGGGACTAATCGTCCTTTCTGGGTGCCTCTCTGGTGCCTTGGCAAAGGCTATTGAGGCCGAAGAATTGGCAGAAGCCAAAAGAATTATTGAGTGGCACAAAAGGGTATTTGGTGAGGACTATTACATTGAGGTAATGCCACACAACCCACCAGAAGTAAATAAGCAACTAGTAGAACTAGCCGATAAGTATGGGGTTACTCCAGTAATTACTCCAGACTGCCACCACGCACATACTGGACAGAAAGAAATTCAGGAACTTAAACTAATCCTAAACTCTTATGCAAATAAGGTTGAGAAGAGTGCTACATACGAAAAGTCATTAAAGCATGACAACCTTATGGATAGACTTAACTATCTATATGGTGAGAGACAGATTTCATTTACAAACTTTGACATCCACCTACTATCTGACGAAGAGATGCGTAGTGCCATGGAAGCTCAGGGTATTGTCAGAGAAGACATGTATTCTGCAACAGAAGAGATATCTGAAAAGATTAAAGACTATGGCATTAAAGACCACCTAGAC
>Ga0181561_10003987_pt1 | contig 12868 bp, 12 predicted proteins | sample 011ome_19_FD_133760 | JGI IMG/M metagenome (GOLD analysis project Ga0181561, IMG submission 133760) | Coastal salt marsh microbial communities from the Groves Creek Marsh, Skidaway Island, Georgia - 011510BT metaG (megahit assembly) | ecosystem: Environmental > Aquatic > Marine > Intertidal...
GGACAACGTGGCAATCCCTGCCTTGTTGGCTCTGTCCGCGGTTCACCAGTACTTGGTTCGCGAAGGGATGCGCACTTTGTCAGGTTTGGTTGTCGAGACGGGCTCTGCCCGCGAAGTGCACCACTTCGCGACGTTGGCAGGGTATGGCGCCGAGGCGGTTCACCCCTACCTTGCGCTTGAAACTCTGGCGCAGATGCACAAAGACTTGCCGGGCGACTTGTCACCGGAGAAGGCGATTGCCAATTATGTGAAAGCGATCGGTAAGGGCTTGTCGAAAATCATGTCCAAAATGGGCGTGTCGACCTACATGAGCTATTGCGGTGCGCAGTTGTTCGAAGCCATTGGCTTGAACACCGAGACCGTGAGCAAGTACTTTCCGGGTACGCCTAGCCGCGTCGAGGGCATTGGTGTATTCGAGATTGCAGAAGAGGCGCTGCGCCGACACGTTGATGCTTACGGTGACAAGCAATTGCTGGCTTCGATGCTCGACACTGGGGGCGAATACGAGTGGCGTGCCCGTGGTGAAGAGCACATGTGGACACCAGACGCAATCGCCAAGCTACAGCACAGCGCGCGCGCCAACAATTGGAACACCTACAAAGAATACGCTCAGATCATCAACGATCAAACCCGTCGCCACTTGACCCTGCGCGGCTTGTTCGAGTTCAAGGTCGACCCTTCACAGGCCATCTCTGTTGATGAGGTTGAGCCCGCAGCAGAGATCGTCAAGCGATTCGCCACCGGCGCCATGTCGCTTGGTTCTATCTCCACCGAAGCCCACGCCACATTGGCTGTGGCGATGAATCGCATCGGCGGCAAGAGCAACACCGGAGAAGGCGGCGAAGACCCCGCACGTTATCGCAACGAACTCAAGGGCATTCCCATCAAGAGCGGTGAGTCTTTTGCCTCCATTTTGGGTGCGTCACGCATCAGCAAAGACGTCCCCCTTCAAGAGGGCGACAGCCTGCGCTCAAGAATCAAGCAAGTGGCCTCGGGTCGCTTTGGCGTGACGACCGAGTACTTGTCTAGCGCTGACCAAATTCAGATCAAGATGGCTCAAGGTGCCAAGCCGGGCGAAGGCGGCCAACTGCCTGGCGGCAAAGTCAGCGAATACATTGGCGAATTGCGCTACTCGGTGCCAGGCGTGGGTTTGATCTCACCGCCGCCACACCACGACATCTATTCGATCGAAGATCTGGCACAGTTGATTCACGACTTGAAGAACGTGAACCACCGCGCTGATATTTCTGTCAAGCTGGTTTCTGAAATTGGCGTGGGCACCATTGCCGCTGGCGTTACCAAAGCCAAAGCGGATCACATTGTGATCGCCGGGCACGATGGCGGCACGGGCGCATCTCCTCTCAGCTCAATCAAGCACGCAGGCTCGCCATGGGAAATCGGTTTGGCTGAAACCCAGCAAACGCTCGTGATGAACCGTTTGCGTGGGCGAGTGCGCTTGCAAGCCGACGGACAAATGAAGACCGGTCGTGATGTGGTCATCGGTGCGCTGTTGGGCGCCGATGAGTTTGGCTTTGCCACCGCACCATTGGTGGTCGAAGGCTGCATCATGATGCGCAAATGCCACTTAAATACCTGTCCAGTCGGTGTGGCGACGCAAGACCCTGTGCTGCGCGAAAAATTCACGGGCCAACCTGAGCACGTGGTCAACTATTTCTTCTTTGTTGCAGAAGAAGTGCGACAAATCATGGCTCAGCTGGGGGTGCGCAAATTCGATGACTTGATTGGTCACACCGAGCTCTTGGACACCCGCCAAGGCGTCGAGCATTGGAAAGCCAAGGGTTTGGACTTCACCCGTTTGTTCTATCGCCCGCCTATGCCGGACGACGTCTCGCGTTTCCACACCGAGACGCAAGACCACGGTCTCGACAAGGCGCTGGATCAGCGGTTGATTGAGAAGTCTCGTGCCGCTCTAGACAAGGGTGAGAAGGTCAAATTCATGGACCAAGCCCGCAACGTCAACCGCACCGTGGGTGCCATGCTCTCTGGCGAGCTGGTCAGATTGCGACCAGAGGGCTTGCCTGACGATACGTTGCACATTCAACTCGAGGGCACTGGTGGTCAGTCGTTTGGGGCATTTCTCGCCAACGGCATCACCTTGAGTCTGATTGGTGAGGCCAACGACTACACCGGTAAAGGGCTGAGTGGCGGTCGTATCATCGTGCGCCCCAGTTTGGATTTCCGCGGCGACGCGGCCAGCAACATCATCGTGGGTAACACGGTGTTGTACGGCGCAACTCGCGGCGAGGCATTTTTCAGCGGCGTCGCAGGTGAGCGGTTTGCCGTGCGCCTCTCGGGCGCTCAAGCCGTGGTGGAAGGGACAGGGGACCACGGCTGTGAGTACATGACGGGCGGTACCGTGGCCGTTCTGGGTGAAACGGGACGCAATTTTGCGGCTGGTATGAGTGGTGGTGTTGCCTACGTGTATGACGCCGATGGCACGTTCCATGAGCGGTGTAACCCTGCCATGGTCGCGCTAGACCCAGTGCTCAGCGATGCTGAGCAACGGGCTAAGTTAGACCCCGCCATTTGGCACCGTCAGCAAACCGACGAAGCACAGCTCAAGCACATGATCAGCGAACATTTGCGACTCACCGGCTCCAAGCGTGCTCGTGACTTGTTGGATCAGTGGTCCACCGCACGCGCGAAGTTTGTGAAGGTGTTTCCTCATGAATACAAGCGTGCGTTGGGTGAGATGCAGGCCAAAGCGGCGGCGAAAAGCGAAGAGAAATCTGCGAAGGCTACGGCCTAAACTTCAAAAGGATTGACCATGGGAAAAGCAACTGGATTCATGGAGTTTGAACGCGTCTCTGAGAGCTATGAGGCGCCAGAACAACGGGTTAAGCATTACAAAGAGTTCGTCATTGGCTTGGATGACAAGGCCGCATCAACGCAAGCGGCTCGATGCATGGATTGCGGCACACCGTTTTGTAACAACGGGTGCCCAGTTAACAACATCATTCCTGACTTCAATGATTTGGTTTACACCAATCAGTGGCGCCACGCGATCGAGGTGTTGCACTCCACCAATAACTTCCCAGAGTCCACAGGGCGCATTTGCCCCGCGCCTTGTGAAGCGGCTTGTACTTTGAATTTCAACAGCGATGCTGTTGGTATCAAATCGATCGAGCACGCCATCATTGACCGCGCCTGGGCGGAAGGCTGGGTGCAGCCTCAGCCGCCAAGTAGCAAGACAGGAAAAAAAGTCGCGATTGTGGGTTCTGGACCAGCTGGTATGGCAGCCGCTCAGCAGCTGGCTCGCGCAGGTCACGATGTCACTTTGTTTGAAAAGAACGACCGGGTGGGCGGACTTTTGCGCTACGGCATTCCTGACTTCAAAATGGAGAAGTACCACATTGACCGCCGCGTCGAGCAAATGCAAGCGGAGGGTGTGACCTTTGAGACCGGCGTCCTGGTGGGTGCATGGCCCAAAAATACCCGCGTGTACAACTGGTCGAAGAAGACGTTGCAAGCAGAAGCCGTGTTGGCAGACTTCGATGCGGTTTTGTTGACAGGTGGTGCTGAGCATCCCCGCGACTTGCCTGTCCCCGGCCGCGAGCTAGGTGGCATTCATTTCGCGTTAGAGCTGTTGCAGCAGCAAAACAAAATCAATTCGGGTGACGCCTACGCAGATCCGATTCGTGCAGATGGCAAGCATGTCGTGGTCATTGGCGGTGGCGATACCGGCAGTGACTGCGTTGGAACCAGTAACCGGCACGGCGCAGCCAGTGTGGTTCAGTTCGAAGTCATGCCTATGCCGCCCGAGCAGGAAGAGAAATCTTTGGTTTGGCCCTATTGGCCTTTGAAGTTGCGCACCAGCAGCAGCCACGAAGAGGGATGTGAGCGTCAGTTCGCGGTTTCTACCAAGTCGTTTTATGGCGAAAACGGTCATGTGCAAGGCCTGACGACGGTAGAGGTCGAGTTCAAGAACGGTAAGCTTGAGGAAGTTCCTGGCACCGAGCAAGACATCAAGGCAGATTTGGTGTTGCTGGCCATGGGCTTTACCAACCCCATGGCCTCTGTTCTGGATGCCTTTGGCGTCGAAAAGGACGGCCGTGGCAACGCGTTAGCAACGACTGAAGAAGTTGCGGGCTACGCCACGAACGTGAACAAAGTTTTTGCAGCGGGCGATATGCGACGCGGTCAAAGCCTGGTTGTCTGGGCCATCCGTGAGGGACGCCAGGCGGCCAGAGCCATTGACGAATTCTTGATGGGTGAGACGGCGCTGCCTCGCTGAGTCGGTTGGAGGGTGTTGCTCGACGACGCAGGCCCTGCGTTGTCGGGATTCAATCACGATTGACCTCAGACACTTGGCTTATCATGGGGCTAGGCGGGCGCAGGCCTGATTTCTGCGCCCTGACTCAATGAAAGCACTGGCTGAGGAGGCCTGTTGTGTCCCGACCTGCATTGGCCGAATTAAAGGGTGTCAGTTTTGCTTATCAGCCAGATCGGCCGATATTGCAGGGCGTGAGCTTGGCCATTCCTCGGGGCAAAGTCACGGCCTTGATGGGGACTTCCGGAGGTGGCAAAACCACGTTGCTGCGTCTGCTCAGCGGGCAAATTCGTGCTCAATCTGGTCAAGTGAACGTCTTTGGGCAAGACTTCACTCAGCCCGGTTACCGCGAGCTGTACCAAGCCCGCCGCCGCATGGGAATGTTGTTTCAATTCGGTGCACTTTTCACAGACTTGAGTGTCTTTGACAACGTGGCCTTTCCCCTGCGCGAGCACTCTCAACTGTCTGAAAGCATGGTGAGAGACATTGTGTTGCTTAAGCTCAATGCAGTCGGCTTGAGGGGGGCCCGTGATTTGTTTCCGGCCGACATATCGGGCGGCATGGCGCGGCGTGTTGCCTTGGCCAGGGCCATGGCTCTGGATCCCGAACTGATGCTTTATGACGAGCCATTTGCGGGCTTGGATCCGATTTCTCTCGGTACGGCCGCGCAACTGATTCGCCGGCTCAATGATGCGCTGGGCCTCACCAGTGTGGTGGTCTCGCATGACCTGGAAGAGACTTTTCGAATCGCAGACCATGTGGTGATTTTGGCTGAGGGAAAAATCGCCGTGCAAGGCACGCCCGAAGAGGTGCGCGACTGCGATGACCCACTGGTGCATCAGTTCGTGAGTGCCAGTGCGGACGGACCGGTGCGTTTTCACTACCCAGCGCGCGAATTGACTGAAGATTTGGGCTTGCCGCTATCTCAGAGGGTCTCGCCATGAATGCGTTTGCGCAAATCGGTTGGGCCACGCGTCGAAAATTGGCGCAAATAGGGCAAGGCTTGTTGCTGTTGCTGCGTATGGTTTGGAGCACGCCTCAGGTCATTAAGCGGTTTGGCTTGGTGCGGGATCAAATGTTCTTTTTGGGTAACCACAGCCTGTTGATCATTGCCGTGTCGGGGACTTTTGTTGGCTTTGTCTTGGGGTTACAGGGCTACTACACACTGCAACGCTACGGATCCTCAGAAGCTTTAGGCCTGTTGGTGGCGCTCAGTTTGGTGCGCGAGTTGGGCCCAGTGGTTGCAGCCCTGCTTTTTGCGGGTCGTGCGGGTACCGCGTTGACAGCAGAAATTGGGCTAATGAAGGCGGGTGAGCAATTGACGGCCATGGAGATGATGGCCGTAGATCCAATTGCCAGAATCCTCACCCCTCGGTTCTTGGCTGGGGTGTTGGTGATGCCCATACTTGCGGCCGTGTTTAGCGCCGTGGGTATATTGGGCGGCTGGTTGGTGGCAGTGCCCTTGATTGGGGTTGATCCAGGGTCATTTTGGGGTCAAATGCAAAGCGGTGTGGATGTCTGGAAAGACGTGGGCAACGGTGTCATCAAGAGTGTTGTGTTTGGAGTCGTGGTGACATTTGTGGCGGTCATGCAGGGCTTTTCATGCCAGGCAACGCCAGAGGGCGTCGCCCAAGCCACAACGCGCACGGTGGTGAGCGCCTCGCTGAGTGTGTTGGCCTTGGATTTTTTACTCACGGCGTTGATGTTCTCACTCTGAGGATGCGCCAAGGAAACAGCAATGCAAAAAACCAAATGGGATGTCTGGGTCGGGCTTTTGGTGGTGATTGGATTCGCAGCGATTGCATTTTTGTCGCTCAAGGCCGCCAATTTGCTTCAGGTCAGCTGGGGTGATAGTTATCGCGTCACGGCGCGCTTTGAAAACATTGGCGGGTTGAAACCTCAAGCCGCAGTGAAGAGCGCCGGGGTTGTGGTGGGGCGTGTGGAATCCATTCGACTCGATATGAACACCTACCAAGCCAGCGTGGTGTTGAAGATGGATAGTGAATTTCAGTTTCCCAGTGACTCGTCACTCAAAATTTTGACGAGTGGTTTGCTGGGCGAACAGTATGTTGGGGTTCAAGCTGGTTATGCCACGCAGACATGGCAAGGGGGAGAGATGGTCACCCAAACGCAGTCTGCGGTGGTTTTAGAAAATTTGATCAGCCAATTTCTCTTCAACCAGACGGCGGCTAAAGTGGATGCTTCGAAATGATTCGCACGTGGATATTGGCGCTGGTCGCCTTCACAACATTGGGCGGCTGCGCGAGCACCGCGGTTTCAAACAACGACCCCTTGGAGTCCGTCAATCGCAAGGTGTTCGAGTTCAATACGGTGGTCGACGACAATTTCGCCCAACCTGTCGCCAAGGCGTATCAAGATTCGGTGCCGCCGTTTGTACAAGGTGGCGTTCGCCACTTTTTTGGCAATTTAAGTGATCTTTGGGGTGGTATCAACGCTCTGGCGCAAGGTTCTGGTGAAGCTGGGATGCTGAATTTGATGCGTTTCATCACCAATTCAACTTTTGGCATGGCCGGGTTCTTAGACATTGCCAGCGAAATGGGGATGAAGCGAACTGTCACCGGCTTAAACGATACCTTGGCCGTATACGGAGTGCCCACTGGCCCCTACCTGATGATGCCTCTATTGGGGCCAACGACTGCCAGAGGCTTAACCGCGCGGGTTGGAGAGTGGCGCGTAGGCCCCATAGCTAGCCCGCTGCAAACGGTAGACGGTACCCGCAGTCGCATTGGACTCACGGCTCTGGAAGTGGTCGATCAGAGAGCGCGTTTGCTGCGCTTGACCTCTCAATTGGGTGGGTTGGCTTTGGACCCTTATAGCTTTGTGCGTGATGCCTATTTGCAACGTGAGCGCAATAAAATCTCCCCTCAAGACAGCCAGTCGCGCTAAGGTAAGTGCACTGCCGTCAGGCATTTGCAGGGAGAAAAAAATGAAAAAGATGATGTGGCGCATTTGGGGTGTGTTGGCTTTAAGCCTAGGCGCTTGGTCGGCGTTCGCCGCCAATCCAGAGCGTGACCCCGCTCGGTTCATTCAAGTTTTGGGTGACTCCGTGATGGCGCAAGTGGTGTCAGATCCGCGCGTCATGGCGGGCGATAGCGATGCCGTGAGAGCCATCGTTGATGAGCGCGTCATCCCTGTGCTGGCGTTTGAGCGCATGACGGCCTCTTCTGTCGGGCCGGCTTGGCGCACCGCAACGCCGGGTCAGAGAGAGCGCCTGCAGGAGGAGTTCAAGGTCTTGCTGGTGAGGACCTATGCCGGTGCGCTGCAGCAACTCAAGGGCAAGTCTCTGAAGGTGTTCCCGGTGCGCATGGGTCCCCAGGATACCGATGTCACCGTGCGCTCTGAAATCCAGGGTCTGGACAGTGAACCCTTGCCACTGTCTTATCGACTTTATCGTGACGGTGATGGGTGGATGATTTACGACATCAATGTGGTGGGCATTTGGCTGGTTGAAACCTACCGGACCCAGTTTGCGCAGCAAATCCAAAAATCGGGCATCGAAGGCTTGATTGGCGCTCTGGCTCGTTTGAATGGTCGCAGCTGAAATGGTGAAGCTGCCTGCCGAGTTGACCCACGATACGCCCGTGCCCCAACTGCTAGAGCAGTTGGTGGCTGCATCGCCTCAGCAAGGCGGCGTCGCAGTTGATGCGTCAGGCCTGACGCGGCTCGACAGCAGTTGCGTGGCATTGCTTCTTGAATGGCAGCGCAGATTGGGCGGGCGTGGCCAAAGCCTGACAGTGCACGGCGCCCCATCCACGTTGGTGGAGCTGTTGCAGGTTTATGGGGCGCAGGAACTCATTCAGATCGCTTAAAGCCGCATGGCCGCACGAGGTGGCCCCTAGCGAACTAGAATAGAGGGCTCATGTCCGCTATTACTTTTCAAAATCTATCCAAGACGTACCACTCACCGGGTGGTGCGGCTTTTCAGGCCCTCATGGATGTCTCGTTTGACGTACAAGAGGGCGAGTTCTTCGGGTTGCTGGGTCCAAATGGCGCGGGCAAGACGTCGCTCATCAGCGTTTTGGCCGGGTTGAACCGGCCGACGCAGGGTCGGGTGAGTGTCTTGGGTCACGATGTGGTGAGCGACTACGCTCAGGCCCGCAAAGCTTTGGGCATCGTGCCTCAAGAGTTGGTGTTCGACCCCTTTTTCTCTGTGCGCGAAGCCTTGCGTATTCAGTCAGGATATTTTGGCGTCAAGGGCAACGACGCTTGGATTGACGAGTTGTTGCATCACTTGGGCTTGAGTGACAAGGCCAACGCCAATATGCGCCAACTTTCCGGTGGCATGAAGCGGCGCGTTCTGGTCGCCCTTGCGCTGGTCCATCGGCCTCAGGTTTTGGTACTAGATGAGCCAACTGCTGGCGTCGATGTGGAGCTGCGCCAGACGCTGTGGCAGTTTGTGGCGGACCTCAACCGAAAAGGCATGACAGTTTTGTTGACGACCCATTACCTAGAGGAGGCCGAGGCTTTGTGCTCGCGCATCGCCATGCTCAAGCAAGGCGAGCTGGTTGCCTTAGAGCGAACATCTGACTTATTGGCCAAGGCCTCTAGCAGTGTCATTCGGTTCAAACTCGATACGCCTTTGCCGCCGCAGTTGGTCGCGCAGGCCCGGGTGACCGGTCGCATCGTGCAATTGCCCGCGCCTAGCGCCGAGGCTGTAGAAGATGTCTTGTCCCAGGTCAGGGCACACGGCGGTGTTGCTGAGCAAGTTGAAATTCGTCCCGCAGATCTCGAAGACGTCTTCATCAGTGTCATGGAGCGCGGATCATGATGGGTTGGCAAACGCTTTTTTACAAAGAAATTTTGCGGTTTTGGAAAGTGGGTTTCCAAACTGTCGCGGCACCTGTGTTGACAGCGCTGATGTACATGTTGATTTTTGGTCATGTTTTGGAAGACCGTGTCACTGTGTTTGAAGGCGTTTCGTACACCTTGTTCTTGGTGCCAGGCTTGGTGATGATGAGCGTTTTGCAAAACGCGTTCGCGAACAGCGCATCGAGTTTGGTGCAAAGCAAAATAATGGGTAATTTGGTGTTCGTTTTGGTGACACCGTTGTCTCACTGGGCATGGTTTTGGGCTTACGTGCTGTCTGCCACTGTGCGGGGTTTGGTCGTGGGTCTGGGCGTGCTGCTTGTGACTGCTTGGTTCGCCGGCTTGCACGTCGATCATCCTATTTGGGTCATATTGTTTGCCGTATTGGGCGCATCGTTGTTGAGCGCACTCGGCATCATCGCTGGCCTGTGGGCTGATAAGTTTGACCAATTGGCGGCGTTTCAAAATTTCGTGGTGATGCCCATGACGTTTTTAAGCGGTGTTTTTTACTCCATTCATTCCTTGCCGCCCTTTTGGCAAGCTGTGAGCCACGTCAATCCGTTTTTCTACATGATTGACGGATTTCGCTATGGATTTTTTGGCCAAAGCGATGTCTCACCTTGGCTGAGTTTGGCTATCGTGGCCACTGCCGTGGCCTTGGCGTCAGGCGTCACTTTGCAACTGCTCAAAAGCGGATACAAGATTCGCCACTAGAAAGAGTCCATGACAGAAGAACAACTCGCTCAAATCATCCAAAGCGGACTGCAGTGTGAGCACATCTCCGTCACCGGAGATGGTCGACATTGGGCCGCGGAAATCGTTTCGCCTGAATTTGAGGGACTGTCTCGTATTCAGCGCCATCAGCGGGTCTACGCCGCGCTGGGCCAACGCATCCAAAACGATGAGGTGCATGCGTTGTCTATGAAAACGCTCACGCCTTCAGAGTGGGGGCGGCAGGCCTGATATGGATCAACTGAGAGTTACTGGCGCTGGCAAGCTGAACGGCGAGATCGATATTTCAGGAGCCAAGAACGCGGCTTTGCCTGAGATATGCGCTGCGCTGCTGAGTTCAGAGTTGGTTACCCTGCGCAATGTGCCGCGCCTACAGGATGTTCGAACCATGCTGCGCTTGATCGAGCACATGGGTGTAGCTGTTCAAGGCGACTTGTCCAATGGAAGCTTGGTCCTGAATGCTGCCAACATCGGGCAGCCAGAGGCACCTTATGAGTTGGTTAAAACCATGCGGGCCTCTATATTGACCCTGGGGCCTCTGTTGGCGAGGTTTGGGCACGCGCGAATCTCATTGCCCGGCGGTTGTGCCATCGGGTCACGACCTGTGGACCAGCACATCAAAGGTTTGCGCGCCATGGGCGCCAAGATTGAGGTTGAGCACGGTTACATTGAAGCCAGTCTTGGCCCTGGGCTTGAGCGCCTACAAGGTGCTCGCATCAGCACCGATATGGTCACCGTCACAGGGACCGAGAACCTGATGATGGCAGCGTGCTTGGCGCAGGGTGAGACCATCCTTGAGAACGCAGCGCAAGAGCCCGAGGTGGTGGACTTGGCTGAAATGCTCGTGGGCATGGGGGCTCAGATAACGGGGCATGGAACCAGCCGAGTGCGCATTCAGGGCGTGGATCGACTGCATGGGTTTGATCACACGGTGGTTGCCGATCGCATTGAGGCCGGCACCTTTTTGTGTGCCGTTGCGTGTGCAGGTGGGGAGGCGAGGCTTCGATACGCACGCCGCGACCACCTAGACGCAGTCATTGAAAAATTGGCTGACGCTGGTGTTGAAGTTGTTGATATTGAAAGCGGTCTGCTGGTGCGCAGCGCGGGTGCTCAATCTTTGCGTTCCCAAGCGTTTCGCACGACTGAATACCCGGGTTTTCCAACCGATATGCAAGCCCAGTTCATGGTGCTCAATGCGGTGGCATCTGGAGCCAGCAGCGTGACTGAGACGATCTTCGAGAATCGATTCATGCATGTCCAAGAGCTGCAGCGACTCGGCGCACACATTCATGTTGACGGTCGCACGGCGTTGATCGAGGGCGGTAGCCAATTGTCTGGGGCCAATGTGATGGCGACCGATTTGCGTGCATCTGCGAGCTTGGTCATTGCTGGTTTGGTGGCGAAGGGCGAAACGCTGATCGACCGCATCTACCACTTGGATCGAGGCTATGACCGCATGGAAGTCAAACTGCGGGCCTTGGGCGCACAAATTGAAAGAGTCACGGCGCGTTGAGGCCGAGAGGTTTAGAGATGATCACCTTTGCTTTGTCTAAAGGCAGAATATTTGAAGAAACGTTGCCCTTGTTGCGCTCTGCTGGCATCGAGGTCAGCGAGGACCCGGAAAAGTCGCGCAAGTTGATCATATCGACCAATGTGCCAGACATACAGGTCGTGTTGGTGCGCGCCACCGATGTGCCGACTTATGTGGCTCAGGGCGGAGCAGATTTGGGTGTTTGTGGCCTTGATACCTTGATCGAACATCAAGCGGAGATGTCCAAGCAAGACTTGTTTCAACCCATTGACCTGAACATTGCTCGGTGTCGAATGAGCGTCGCAGTGCGCGAAGAATTCGACTATGCCAACGCCGTTCGGCGTGGTGCACGACTCAAGGTGGCGACCAAGTACACCCACATGGCGAGGTCATTTTTTGCTTCGAAGGGCATGCACGTTGACTTGATCAAGCTTTACGGCAGCATGGAGTTGGCGCCACTGACTGGCTTGGCAGATGCCATTGTTGATTTGGTATCTACGGGTAACACCCTCAAAGCGAATCGGCTGGTCGAGGTGGACCACATCCAAGACATCAGCGCGCGGATGGTGGTTAACCCCGCATCACTCAAAATGAAGACCACGCGCTTGAAGCCACTTCTGGATGCGATTCAGGCCAAAGTGCTTGCTCGGTCCTAACAGGCTTGGAGATGTGAGATGAGTTCAAACCTGAATTTCCCCACCCTCAGCACCGAATCAGCGGAATTCGAAAGCGCTTTTGCGAAACGTTTGAGTTGGTCGGCTGAAACCGATGCCGGCATTGAAGTCCGCGTCAAAGAAATTTTGGATGATGTGCAAGCCCGCGGAGATGCTGCAGTTTTAGAGTACACCCAGCGCTTTGATCGGCTAGGCGCCGCGGGAATGGATGAGTTGGAAATCACTGGCGATGACATGCGCCAAGCGTTTGACGCCCTACCGCACGACCAACGCCGCGCACTAGAAGTTGCCGCTCAGCGTGTGCGTGCCTACCACGAAGCCCAACTCAAGGCCTGTGGCATGAGTTGGAGCTATCGCGACGAAAACGGCACGCTGCTCGGGCAAAAGGTCACGCCCTTGGATCGGGTGGGGGTGTATGTGCCGGGTGGCAAGGCGGCATACCCATCATCCGTCTTGATGAATGTGTTGCCCGCACGCGTGGCCGGAGTCTCTGAAATCATCATGGTTGTTCCCACGCCTGACGGAGAGCGCAACGCATTGGTGCTCGCTGCCGCACACTTGGCGGGGGTGACCAGGGCATTTGCCATTGGTGGTGCTCAGGCGATAGGGGCTTTGGCATACGGTACGGCCACGATCCCAGCGGTTGACAAAATCACTGGGCCGGGCAACGCCTACGTGGCGAGTGCCAAGCGCCGTGTGTTTGGTCGCGTCGGAATCGACATGATTGCGGGTCCAAGTGAAATTCTGGTGGTTGCTGACGGCAGCAGCCCTGCAGACTGGGTCGCGATGGATTTGTTTAGCCAAGCTGAACAC
>Ga0181561_10003998_pt1 | contig 12833 bp, 4 predicted proteins | sample 011ome_19_FD_133760 | JGI IMG/M metagenome (GOLD analysis project Ga0181561, IMG submission 133760) | Coastal salt marsh microbial communities from the Groves Creek Marsh, Skidaway Island, Georgia - 011510BT metaG (megahit assembly) | ecosystem: Environmental > Aquatic > Marine > Intertidal zone...
GTTTTTTGCAGACTAGCGAGGTGCTTCCGGAACAGACGCATGGCATCGCGCGAGACGCGCATGTCGTTGAACATGCCCTCGATCTTGCTCGTGTACTGGTACCCGCACTCCGTCTTGAGGCGCACGATGAACGCCTTCTCGGCGTCGTCGGACGCGCTCCGCCCGAACAGCAGGCGCTTGGAGAGGTGCTGCTTGTAGTACCGCTCGAACACGTCCTTCTCCTGCAGGAAGCGGAACAGCGACGCCGCGCGGTCGAGGACGCTCTCCGTCTCCTCCTCGGACGCGCCCTTCAAACCTTTGCGCAGCTTGTCGTCCACATACAGCGACAGGAACTCGGGCGACCGCGCGTTCAGGTTCAGGAACGTCTCGAACGCCGCGCGCGTCGCGTCGACGAAACCGCGATCCGCCCGGAACGCCTCCGCCGCCGTCGCGTCCAGCCGCCGCTTCAAGGAGAGCAGAGACTCCACGTACCGCGCGGGGTCCGCGTTCAGGTCGGGGTCGTTCACCAGCTTCTTGCCCTCCTCCAGCGCGTGATCGGCGAACACACCCTTCACGAACGCCAGCCCGCCCTCCACGCGCGCGTACAGCTTGTACGCCAACGCAGCCTGCTCGACGCGGCTCTCCGCCAGCATCGCGCGCAGGCCTGAGTTGGGCAGACCCAGCACTCGCCGAGTCGGCCGTTCCAGGAGTTCTTGCTCCGCGCGGCGCACGAGAAACGCCTCCGTGCGCGCGCACAGGTACGCGCCCACGCGCGCGTGCTCCTCCTCCAGCCGCGCCTCCGCGCGGCGCAGGTACGCGTAGCAGTCGCAGGAGCCCAGGAGCGTCTCGCTCTCGCTCCTGTAAAACGCCGAGGTGGCGCGCAGCAGATGCGTCTCAAAATCGTGCACGTACACGTCCTCGCCGACGTCCATGAGCATGCGCGTCATCGCCCGGACCGCGCCCGCGTCCACGCGCTCGCCTCGGCGCTCGGCGTCGATGGCGCTGAGCAGAAAGTCCCGAACCCTGGCGTTGATGGCCTCGTCCCGCAACACGACGTCCCGCCACAGCGAGAGCCCGAGGTCGTACACGGGCTCGAGCGCGTTGGGCGGCGCGTAGATGCGGTCCATGTACATCAGTATATCCCGGATCATGGACATGCTCTTCTGGTGTTCCCTCCACTTTTTTTCCAGGGTCACCGCGAACGTGTCTCCACGCGCGGCGTCCACGTCGGACGCCACGCCGGCGAGGTGCTCCTTCGTCACCTCGACCAGCCCGCGGTAGAGCTTGTCGCCGTGCCGGTGGAGCACCATGTTGTACGCGTTGCGGTAGAGCTCCTCGAACGACAACCCAGACGCGTCGCGCCGGTTGATCTGGCAGATGGCGTCGCGAAGCACGGCCCAGGTCTTGTCCGCGTACTGCGGTTTCGCGTGTGACGAAAGCAAACGCACGACGCGTGGTTCGACGGAGTGTCAGCGCGTGGTCGGCGTCGCGCGGCGGGACAGACGCAAAACTCGGTCTCGCCTCGGAACGGCCGGAGAGATCGAAGATTCGGCGCGGGATTCGAGGCGTCGTGGAAGGTGGTCCGGGGAGGAGGAAAAGCGCGCGGGCGTGTCCTCAGGTGTCAAGCAGTCACCGCGTCTACGCGTACCTGTCCATCGAGCTCGACCCTGTGTTTGAAGGGCTCGATGCGGAACTTTCCCCGGCCGCTCATCGTGCGCGTCTCGTGGTCTCCAGCACGGAGGCGATACGAGATTCGGGCACCGGCGAATCCCCCGCCACACCGCCCGAGACGCACCCCTGGGTTACACCCGGGAGGGTTCTCGGACACGCCCCTCGATGACCCTCGAGCTCCACGCGCTCGTGATGATGGGACCCTCGCGAAAGCTCTGCTCCCGACTCCGTCCTCTGCGAGCCTGCGCGGCCTCGCGCCCGGTTGTGCGGGCGAGGTTATTTTTCACGCACGCGCTCGACCGCGCGTTGTTGACCCAGTTTGGTGGAGCTCAAAATCCGGAGTCTCTCCGTCAGATCCACGTGTTTTCTGACCGAGAAACTCGCCGCTCGAGGAAAACGCCTCGAGACGGAACCTCGTCGATGGCTCCGAGACGCCAGAATAGCACCGCGCTGCAGCGCCCGTGCGCGCGCGCTCAGCGTCCCGACGAGCCTGAACCTTTACCAGACGCGTCAAAGCTCGAACCTCACCGGTGGCACGTCCAACCTGACCCGGGCGTAGGAGGGACGGACCCGGAGACACCCGCGGCGGGAGGCACCAAAGTAGTACCCCTCTGCCGAATGTCGTCCGACACGCCCCCCGAGCCGGCCACCGCGCAACCGCCCTCGGCTGTCCCCTCGCCCGCAGCCGCAGATCCGGTCGCGGCGATGGTTTCCGGGGCGCTCTCGAACGTGATGAGCGGCTCCGCCCCCGCCCCAGACCCCGCCCCCGTCACTGAGGCTGCCGCAGAGGTACGCGCACGTCGCACATCCGCGTTCGGTCAATTTGCGGTCCCCTCGGTCCCGATGACCTCGGAAGAACCACCGGGTGTCGAGATACCCCGACCCTTCGCTGACCCCGAAACGCGCTATATTTCGCACTTCTCATCGAACACAGCCCGTGGCGTCAGGAACACCCTCCCTCGCGATTCCCGCGGACGCGGCGGACGACCCGGCCGCGCCCGTCCCCTCGCACGAAACGCCCCCCGCGGTGGCGAACCCCGCGGTGTCCGGCGCTCCGGAAGTCACCCCCGACGCCGCCCCGGAGGCCGCGGCGCCGGCCACCACGGACCCGCCCGCGACCACGAACGCCCCGGTGGCTCCCTCCACGGGACCCGCGGACCCCGTCGCGGCACTCATCGACGGAGCGCTCGCGAAGGCCGCGCAGGACGCCGCCGGCGGTTCGGGAACCGCCGCCGAAGATGACGGCACCGTCGGCGCGGACCCCGGCGTCCCCGCCGCCCCCACGCCCGTGGAGCAGGACCCAAACGCTGTGGTTCCCGCCTCCGCGGCGACGGAGCCTGCGACCGCGCAGGAGGAGGACCCCGTCGCCGCGCTGGTCAGCGGCGCGCTGCGCAAAGCGACCGCCGAGGCGGAGCGCGCGCCCGAGGCGCCCGCCGGCGCGGCGGAGCCCGGGTCGCCCGGGTCGCCGGAGCCGACGTCCCCCCCGGAGGACAAGAAGCTGAACGCGAAGAAGTCGTTCAAGAAGGCGGGAATCTTCGGGCGCATCTTCGGCACCAGCAAGGGCAAGGAAGGGAAGGAGGAAGAGGAGAAGGCACAGGAGAAGTCCACGGCGTCGTTCGGCCAGTCGAAGGATGGGTTCGGGAGCCCTGTGGCGAGCGGCGTGGCGAGCCCCGAGGCGCTTTCGTCCCCGGAGGCTGAGAAGGAAGAGAAGGCGGAGACGGGCGAAGGTTCAAAAACCCCGACGGACGCAGGAGCGGGGGACGCGGCAGTATCTGCCGTGCCCGCTGTTCCCGAGGGAGGGGAGGCACCCACCGCCGCCGCGGAACCCGCGGCGACGACTATCGCCGCCCCCGCCGCCGCCGCCGACCGCGCGGCGGCGGCCTCCTCGTCGTCCGCGGGCGCGCCCGCCGCGGCCCCTGCGCCGGCGGCCGCCGTCCCCTCGCGCAAGATGAGCGCGCACGAGAAGCAGGCATCCGCGAACATCGTGTCTCTGCTTCAGGGGAAGCCCGCGGCGAGCCGGGGCGTCGCGAAGCCCGCGGCGCCTCGTACCCTTTCCCGGGCGGACGCGTTGTCGCTCCGGGTCCACGCGAGCTCGGCGTTAATCCCCAACGCCGCCGTCATATCGCCCGTCGTCCGCATCCACCTGGTCGACCCCGAGGCGGGCTCGCCCGTGCGCCCCTCCGGCGAAGCCACGACCCCGATTCAGACGGCGCCGTTCGACCTGACCCGCCGCCGCGCGGCGACGTTCGCGGCGGAGTGGGAGGAGGCGCTCGAGGTGGAAGAGGCGCTGGGAGACGTGCTGAGCGCACGCGCCGTCGCGCTCTTCGAGGTGCTGCAGCTCCCCCCCAGCTTCACGTACTACGAGGAGCGCTCGGCGTCGTTCCCGGACGGACAGCCCATGCGCGTGGCGTGGGGCTTCCTGAAGCTGCTGCGCGGCTCGGACGGGAAGCCCAACATGGGGCGTCTCAAGGTGCAGCTGTACCGGTGGGACGACCGCGCGGGCGCGCTCGGGTTCGGCGGCGCCGCCGCCGTCGCCGCCGCCCCCGACGCGCCCGCGGTGTTCACGGAGTGGAAGCGCGCGCTGCAAGTGGTGCCCTCCATGCGCAGGCTCTACCCCGCGCACCTGGACGTCACCGTCGCGGCCTCGCCGCGGTCGGACGTCGTGGCGGCGCTGCTCTCGGCCCCCCGCCCGGGGGCGGGCGCGCCGCCGCTGGCGATCGCCGCGCCCCCCGCGGCGCCGAAGTCGCTCTCGGGCGCGGGCGACGACGAGGACGCGCCCCGCCCCACGCGCCGCGAGCGCATCGACCGCGAGCGCGCGATGGGCGGCGGCTGGCGCAACGCCGAGACGCGCTTGGCGCGCGCGCCCGTCTCCGAGCGGGAGGAGGTCGCGGAGAAGCTGGGACGTCTCCCGCACGAGACGCTGTGCTACGGCGTGAATCCGAAAGCGGCGGCGGCGGCGCGGGACGCGCAGATCGCCGCCGAGGCGGAGGCGGCGACCCCCGGTTTGTCCGGGTCCACCGCCTGGAAGGGGATGGCCGCGAAACGCTCCGTGGTGAAGCTGCCGCACGCCCGCGCGAAGCAGGAGGAGTGCCTCATACCCAACGCGGACGCCAGAACGCAGCCGCACCTCCCCGCGGCGGCGAGCGAGGCGACGCTCGCGTCGTTCGACCCCATGGGCAGACGGCTCGCCGTCGTGAGCCGTGAAGGGGCCATGTACGCCGTGCGCGTCTTTGACGCGTCCACCGGCGCCCTCATCGCGGAGTTCCCGGGGCACGCCTCAACCGTATACGACGTGCAATGGGCCCCCGAGGGTGCTGGGGGGGCGCACGCCGCCGGGGACAACAGCCTCGGCACTGTGGACTTCGCCGCGCCGGCGACGCGCGTGCTCACCGCCAGCGCCGACGGCGCGGCGCGCGCCTGGCGCGTGCCGGCGATGGGCGAGGACGCCAGCGGCGAGGCGGCGGCGAGCGCGTTCGACGTCGTCGCGCAGCACGCGTGCGGGTGCTACTCCGCGGCGTGGCACCCCACGGCTCCCGGCGTGCTCGCCACCGGCGCGCGCGACGGCGGCGTCAGGCTGTGGGCCACCGAGAACGCCGGCGGCGGCGGCGGCGTGCGCAACGCCCGGGTGGTCGCCGCCGTCGCGTCGGCGCCCGGCGTCGCCGCCACCGCCATGGCCTTCGACCGCACGGGCCTGCGGCTGTGGGTGGGGTTCGCGGACGGCGTCGTGCGCGAGCACAGAGTGGACATCGCGGGCGGCGGCGCGGGCGAGGGCCCCTCCGTGCGGTCGCTGCGCGAGTGCAAGGACCTGCTGGGCGAGCCGATCACCTGCCTGCGCGCCGCGCCCACCGACCGGCGGCTGTTTGTGCGCACCGCCGCCGACCGCGTCGCCGCCGTGGACGTGAGCTTCTTCGCCGCGACGCACACCTTCGACTGCGACGGGGGCGCGCGCGGAACCATGCGCGCCATCCGCGGCGCCGGTGGCGCCAGCGGCGGCGCGCTCAGGAGCGCGGAAGGCGCGTTCGCCGGCTCGGCGGCGAGCGGCGCGGCGTCCGCCGGGCGCCCGCTGGCGCGTTTCGCGCTCTCCCCCGACGGCCGCTGGATGGTTGCCGGCGCCGCCGACGGCTCGGCGCGGCTCTTCGACGTGGACGTCGGGGGCGTCGGCGTGGCGCTCCCCGCCGCCGGGGCGCCCCCGGGCGTGCGCGTGAACGACGTCGCGTGGTCGCCCGCGGCGCACTGCGTGGCCGTCTGCGCCGCCGGCGGCGCGCGCCCGCTGCGGCTCGCCGCGCACGCCGAGCACGCGCGCGCGGTGGCCCCCCCCCCGCGCCCCAAGCGCCTGCTGGCGCTGAGCGACTCGGAGGCGAACCGGGGCGGCGTGCCGCGCGCGCGCGTGGCGGCCGCCATGAAGCAGCAGCGCGAGAGCGCCGGCTTCGGCGAGGAGGCGACGCGCGCGCGGAGGCCGCAGCTGCCCGCCAAGCTCACGCCGGAGGCTGTGCGCGAGATGCTCGCCAAGGTGCGCGTGGAGAGTGCCGCGCAGCGCCGCGGCGCGCTTGACGGCGTCCGCCGCGCCAGGGCGGCGACGCCCTCGCGGCGAGCGGAAGCCAGCGCGGCGGGCGCGGCGGGCGGAGCGTACGGTGGTGCGGTAACGTATCACGGCGGCGGAGAGCCCGCGGGGGGCTTTCAGGCACCCCCCGCGCTCGGCGCGCCGGGGGCGCCGTTCGCGTCGGGGGCGCCGGAAATCGCCGAGTGGCAAAAGGAAAACGCGCCGGGAGCAGCCGGCGGGGCGGCGCTAGCGGCGGCGCCCGCGGCGGCGCCGGCGCTCCCGAGCTTCGACCCGTACGGAGGGAGCGTCGGGGGGGGGCTCGCCGCTGACGTTGGAGCGGGTGCGCAGCCGAGAGCGCCCTCCCTCGGGCCCTACTGATAGCAAATAGTGTAACGTATACGTAGTTACAAGGTAGGCTACCGTACTACGTACAATCCTTGTCTGGGTCGTCTGACTGTGATCATCGTCTCGGCCGAGACTCAAGTTCATGTCAGATCTCTCGTCGCTCGTCTCGGCCGAAGTCAACGACGCCGACAACGGCCGGAACGCACATTGCGTGCCGCACGAGTGCGCGCGCCGCGATGGGGGGTAGGCCCCCGCTGGCGCGCGTGTACGTGCACGACGCGGACCTGGGGGACGGCGGAGGGGGGGGGGGAGCGGGCATGCCCTTGGATGACTTCAACGACCCGTACGCGCGCAAGCAGGCCATCTTGCGTGGCCTCGGACTGGACACCGGGGGACGCGCTCCCGAGGGGTACCCCAACGCCCAACTCGTGACTGTGCCCGTGCCCCGCACGCGCGTCGAGGCCAGCCTGGCGGTGCGCGGGGACCGGGTGTCCGTGGAGCTCGAGTACCTGGCGCACGGGGACATGGACGCGGCGCTCGCCGTGCACGGCGCCGCGTACGTGCGGTACCTGGCCACCGCTTGGGACAGATGGTGCCGCACGCCTCCGGAAAACCGGTGCCGGTTTTTCCGGAGGCCCCTCCCCGAATCCGCGTCGCGCGCCGTCGACGACCGCGTCGGCGGGTGGTCCGCCGGCGTTCCCGCGCTCGTGCCTTCCAACTTCGTCAACCGCACGGACAGGAACGCGCGGCCGGGCGTGGACGTGCACGCGGAGACGTGCTGGTACCACACCGACGGAGACACGCCCGTGTTTAAGGGGTTGGCGCCTTCGCTCGCCGGGGACATGCGCGTCGTCGCGGCGATCGTCGCCTCGATGGAGACGGAGTTGCGACGCGGGCTCCAGAACGACGAGAACGCGTATTACTACGCGTTAATGTCTCACCCCGGCCATCACGCGGGTTTCTCAAACGCGGGGGGGTACTGCTACCTGAACAACGCCGCGGTGTTGGCCAGAGCGCTGGCGGCGTCGTCGCTCAACGCGACGCGCGTCGCGATTCTGGACGTGGACTACCACGCCGGAAACGGAACCGCCGCGCTGTTCTACGACGACCCGGACGTGCTGGTGTGCTCCATACACGCGGACCCGAACGGGGACTACCCCTGGAACGCCGGCTACGCGGAGGACGTGGGGTGCGGCCGCGGGCAGGGCAAAACCGTGAACGTCCCGTTGCGAAAGGGCGCGACGTGGGCGAACGGGTACGAAGCGGCGCTGGAGGCGTGTCTGCGGAAGATCGACGCGCACGACGCGCAAGCGCTCATCGTGTCCCTCGGCGCGGACGCGCACGAGGACGACCCCGTGCAGGAGCGCGCGACCGCCGGGATCGCGCTGACCCTGCGGGACTACCAGCGGATGGGTCGCGCGATCGCCTCGGCGCGCAGTGTACCGACGGTGTTCACGCAGGAGGGCGGGTACGCCCCGGAGACGGCGGGCGCCGTCGTCCGCGCGGTGTTCGCCGGGATGGAGGCTGGGTTCCGCCGGGCCGACCCCGAGCGCGGCGCGTCCGCGGCGTCCATCGAGCGGGACGTGCTGGCAGACCTGGGGCGAACGTTCCCGCGCCGCGGGTACGGCGGCGCGAAGGCGCCCCACGCCGACTCGGAGTCGGAGTCGTCCGAGTCGGAGTCGTCCGAGTCGGCGTCGCCGTCGGCGACGGCGCCGCGCGTCAACGCCCGGGGCTCGCCGGGGGGCGCGAAGAGCCCCAAGTCGCCGAGCACGCCGAGGCAAGCGGCGGCGTCGCCGAAGTCGCCGAAAGCCAGCGCGAAGAAGGCGCCGACGCCGGCGCAGGCGAAGAAGGAGCCGGAGAAGAAGAAGAAACGGGGGTGGTTCGGGTGACCGAGGCGAGGCGCGCGCGTTTTTATGATTTTTAACACTCGCAGCGAATATGATGATACACGCAGCCTTTTGGGCACTATTTTCAAAAGTCTTGGTGTTTCGCGCCCCTCGGGCCCGCGTGTCCCGACGCGGTCCGCCATCGGCACGTGCGCGGTGGTGCCGCATTCGCGCCGATCGCGCGGACGAGCGTACCGAAATGGACGATGCCGTGAGGGTGCGTTCCGGCGACGAGACGACATCGGGGAAACGTCGGATGTATCATCATCCTGCGCTTCCCATCCGAAACACGCCCTTTTTCACCTCGCGCCGAGCGCCGACCCGATCCTCCGCTCGCCGCTGACCACTGTCACTGCGCGCGCCCTGTCCCATCGCGACGCACGCAGGCGATCAAGTCCGCGAAGGACCACCTCGCGGGCCTGGATAAGGCGCAGAAGACCAGCGTGGTGGACGATCTGGATTTGACGGGCATTTTGGCCAAGGCCAAGAGCGGGGCTTTGGCGTCGCCGAGCGACGTGCTGATGGCCATCCGCTCCGCGTGGCAAGCTGTGCACACCTCCAACGTCACTGCGAGCCGCTCGGGCGCGGACCAGTTGGCGTCCGCCGCCGCGGTTGCCTCGGAGTCGCGCCTGGCGGACGCGCTGCTGCACGTGCACCAGTGCTGGCTCGAGGAGCACCTCGCCGGGACGGTCGTGGACGAGGATGACTTTACCGCGCACGTGGTCGCCGTCAACTACAAGTGCGTCAAGACGGCGTTCTCGTCGATGGCCCACTGGTCGCAGCGGAACACCTGGGAGGGCTTCGTGCCCGCGGTCAAGGCGATGCGTGAGCACGCCGCGGCGAAGGCGGAGGGGCCCTTCCGCACGTACGCGCAAATCGAAAGCGCGATCACGCGCATGACAGAGGAAGCCGCCGCCGCGGCGCGCGCCGACGAGGACGAGGACGACCCCGAGCTGTTCCTGGCGGACCTCGAGCACTGGGTGCACGAGAAGTGGGCGGAGAACGGGCTGCCCGAGCTCAAGGCGCTCGGGAGCGCTCGAGGCGGCGCGAACAAGCCCGGCAGGCGCGACAAGCGGGCCAGGTACAAGGAGGCGTCCTCGGACGAGGACGACGAGGACGACGACGGTACGCCCGGCGCGAAGAAGGCGAAGGCGGACGACGGTGATTTGAAGACGGAAGGCCGATCGACGGACGACGGGCCGCAGCTCGTGACCGTCGCGCCCGGCGTGCAGCTCGGGGGGCCGCTTCCCGCGGGGGCGGCGGTGTGTACCACGACGCCGAACGCGGCGGTGGTCAAGGTGAAGTGTCACGGGCTCCCGGCCACCGTGATGGTCGTTCGGCCGCAAGTCGCACCCACGGAAGCCTCGGCGTTCGAGGCTCTCCCCCCCCCGCCTGCCCCGTCGCCGCCGCCGACGCCGCCGTATCCTCCCGGGGACGCCCCGGGCGCCGGGGCGTCGGCTTTCGGGGGCGAGTCCGAGTTCGCGCCCCCCCCCCCCGCGCCGGAGTCGCGGTACGTCGGGCCCCCGACGGCGCTCCGAGTGCTCACCGTCGCGGGCGTCGCCGTGAACGAGGGCACGACGCAGGCGCCTCTTCTGGAGGCGCGCGCGTTCGAGGCGCACGCGTTCGACGTGGCCGGGCGCATCGCATCCGCCGGCGGTGCGCCGGCGAAACGCCTCCACCCGCCCACCGCCTCGACGTCCGACGCCGACGGCTTCGACGCGCTTTCCGAGCCCGACTTTTTCCGCGCCAACGCGCTCGTGTACGAGCGCGAGGGCGTCTGGACGCGCTTCTACGCGTTCGAGGCCAGGCTGGTCGCCGCGGCCGCGGCCGCGATGGCCGTCACCTCCGAGACGCCGTCCACGAAGGTGGTCGACGGGCGCGCCATCCCCGGCGCGCGCTCGGGCGCGGTGGGCGGCCACGTCGTCGGGTCGGCGGCGTCGGCGCGCGCGGCGCGCGGGGACGTCGCCGCGCGCGTCGCGGAAATGCGCGCGCGGGCGCCCACGCCCGCGGGACTGGCGCGCGCGGCGGCGCTCCGCGCGCAGATCAAGGCGCTGGATGTCGCGGTCGCCGAGACCGCGGCGGTGGCGTCGCGGGTCGCGCGCGACGCCGCGTCGTTTGGCCGAATCGGGCGGCGGCGACGCGGCGCGAGCGCGAGCGTGCCGCGCGACGCGTACGGGGGCTACTGCGACGCGGTGGACCGGGCCATCGCCGTCGCCGGCGAGTCGTTCGTCGAGACCGGTGAGAGAGAAGACACGGGGTGAGACCGGTGAGAGCGGTGAGAGTTGTCTAAAGCGAAACGACTCACAGAGAGTACTACACAAAAAAACGCGCACGATTTTTTTTTAGTGAAACAGCTTCCGTGCGTTTTCTCGTCGCGCTCGTGCATCCGCGCATCGGACCTGTCAAATGACCGTTTCCGAACGCGCCAAAACAACCAAAAAAGCGGACGCTAACTGTTCGCCAACTGTTCCGCGGAAAGGGTGCCTTTCGCTTCGAAACGGGAGCCTGTGACTTTCCAGTCTCAAGTTTATGCGCGAAAAATGATCTCGGCACCCCGGATCCGCCGCGCCTGCCAGCGCTTCCCAAAAGGCGCGTACGGTCGTTTCTGAGTCAGCACCGCCCCCCCACACACGCAGGCGCAGGTCTCCTCGGGTTCCGAGTTTTCGACCTCCACCCTGTCGACCCTGCTCCGCGCAGCGCGTCGCTTGACCTCCGGCGTCCGCCGCACCTCCGCCGTCGCTGCAGTCAGTGCGTTCGGTATCGAGACGCGCGTCGCGAAAACCCAGATCCGCACCATGAGCGGCATCACCATCGACACCATCAACCCCGCGGTGAAGGACATGCAGTACGCCGTCCGCGGAGCGATCGTTTCCAAGGCGGGCGAGATCGCGGCGGCGCTCAAGGAAGACCCGTCCAAGTACCCGTTCGATAAAATCGTGATGTGCAACATCGGCAACCCGCAGAGCCTGGGGCAGAAGCCCATCACGTTTTATCGGCAGGTCCTCGCGCTGTGCGACTTCCCGGACATGCTCGACTCGAAGGAGGCGGAGACGCTGTTCCCCGCGGACGTGCGCAAGCGCGCGCGCGACATCCTGGACAACACCAAGGGCGGCACCGGCGCGTACTCCGAGTCCAAGGGCGTCGCGTTCCTGCGCGAGATGGTCGCCGCGGGCATCGAGAAGCGCGACGGGCACCCCTGCGACATCGAAGACTTGTGGCTCACCGACGGCGCCTCCGTGGGGTGCCATTACCTGATGAAGACGCTCATCCGCGACGCGAACGACGCCATGCTCGTCCCCATCCCCCAGTACCCGCTGTACAGCGCGACGCTCGCGCTCTACGGCGGCACGCTCCTGCCGTACTACCTGGAGGAGGAGAAGGGCTGGACGCTGGATGTCGCGGCGCTCAAGAAGACGTGCGCCGACGCCCGCGCCGCCGGCAAAAACGTGCGCGCGCTCGTGGTGATCAACCCCGGCAACCCCACGGGCGCCGCGCTGGACCTCGCGAACCAAAAAGAGGTGGTGGCGTTCTGCGAGGCGGAGAACCTGCTTCTGGTCGCGGACGAGGTGTACCAGGAGAACGTCTACGCGGAGGGCAAGAGCTTCACGTCGTTCAAGAAGGTGATGCGCGACGCGGGCGCGAACATCGCGCTGGCGTCGCTTCAGTCCACGAGCAAGGGGTTTTACGGCGAGTGCGGGCGCCGCGGCGGGTACATGGAGCTCAACGGGTTCGACAAGGAGGTGATGGATCAGCTGTACAAGCTCGCCTCCGTGGGCCTGTGCCCCAACCTCAGCGGGCAGATCGTCATGGGGCTGGTCATGCAGCCCCCCGAGGCGGGGGACGAGTCCTACGCGCTGTACAAAAAGGAGCGCGACGATATCCTCGCGTCGCTCAAGCGCCGCGCCGCGACGCTCGTGGACGGCCTCAACGCGCTGGAGGGCGTGACGTGCAACCCCGCGCAGGGCGCGATGTACGCGTTCCCGAAAATCACGCTGCCCTCGAAGCACGTCGAGGAGGCGGCGACCTCGGGCATGGCCCCTGACGCGCTGTACTGCATGAAGCTGCTCGAGGCGACGGGCATCGTGGTGGTGCCGGGGTCGGGGTTTGGCCAGCAAAAGGACACCTGGCACTTCCGCACGACTTTCCTCCCGGCGGAGGCGGACATCGCCGACGTCGTGGCGAAGATCACCGAGTTCCACGGGAAGTTCATGGACGCCAACAGGTGAGGGGCGTCCGCGAACGCCCGCCGGCGCGTAGGCGCACGTAGTCGCATGGGCGCGCGAGACGCAGGGGGATCGTTGTGTCTCCCGGACGCAGAGCGCGGAGCGAGACGGAGCGTGTCTTGCAAAAAAAACCGAAGTTGATTTTCGTCGCGTACCGAACCGCGAGATTCGCGTCTCGCGATGCGGGGA
>Ga0181561_10004003_pt1 | contig 12825 bp, 5 predicted proteins | sample 011ome_19_FD_133760 | JGI IMG/M metagenome (GOLD analysis project Ga0181561, IMG submission 133760) | Coastal salt marsh microbial communities from the Groves Creek Marsh, Skidaway Island, Georgia - 011510BT metaG (megahit assembly) | ecosystem: Environmental > Aquatic > Marine > Intertidal zone...
TCATCAAGCTGGTTAGATATTAACTCCATGACAGCTGACGAGACTAAAAACGATGGAGATGTATTCTATGCAGTTTCTATCGACAGCAGAACAAGCTGGGGTGTTGCAAAGGCATCTGACGGTGTTAGAAAGATTGCACGAAATAACTCTGGTACTTGGCAGTATAATAATGATGGCGGTATTAGCACTGTCGTAGGTTACGATTTAAGTAACTCTGCAACTTTAAATAAAACTCTATCATATAATAGCCAAGAAGCGAATGGTGGTGGTATGGCTTTTAATAATGACGGAACTAAACTATACTTGATTGGAGAACAAAACAATCTTATTCATGAATACACTTTATCTACAGCATATGATATATCAACTTCTAGTTATAACAGTGTAACTTTTGACCCTTCTATACTATCGGCAATAGATATTAAATGGAAACCAGACGGTACAAAAATTTATATTATGGATTATGATTCTTCGGTTAGAGGAACAATATACACGTTTAATGTTTCAACTGCTTGGGATATTACAACTGCTTCTTCGGCTAGTGAAACCTTTAGAGGTAACGCTCAAGATAGTTCGTTTGTAAAATTTGCATTTAAAACTGATGGTACTAGGTTATATAAACTAGGACGCCAAGGTAACAAAATTTATGCATACGATCTAAGTACAGCCTGGGATGTAAGTAGCGCATCATATGCGTCTGAAGAATTACCTATGGCTAATGTCGTAGCAAATTCAACAGTGAATACATACATGAATGGATTGGCTTTTAACTCATCCGGCACTAAAGTTTTTGTTGCAGTCTATGACCCGTCAAATACATCAAATAATAGAATTTATGAAATTGATTTAAGTACTGCTTGGGATATCGGAATTGATAATAATAACAATGGAAATTATGCCGGAGTATATTTAAATACCGATCGTGTAATTAATGTTTTATTTAATGGTGACGGAAGTCAAGTTTACGCAATGAATAACACCACAGATACTATTTTATCATACAGTTCCGGCAGCGCATCTATGGTATATAGCACATCCGAAACTTGGGTCAATGGTACAAACAACAACGAGCATGCTACTCTACAAGAAGCATTAGGTGCTCAATCATTTAATCGTATGAACAAAGCTCAACTTGATGCAGTTGCAGATGCATACCATTTCAGTCAAGATAGTGCAGATACTCTTGATCTAATGATTGCACCATATGCGGCCTCTGGAATAAGTCCGATATCAGACGGTGTTACGATTAATTATGATGCTGCAGCACTGGTCAGAGAAGCAATTCCAGGAACAGATTATGTTGCAGAATTTCCAAATAGTTCAACTATAAATATTAAGTCATTAGTAAACGCAAATATGAAAGTTAGGGCTCTATAATGAAACAGTTTAAAACACACAGAGAACAAGAGATTGATAATATTTGTGAAGAATGTAATCTTTATGAAGATTTAGAAATTACTGAAGCTGAATATCAAGGACGTAAAGTTAAGCTTAATGACCCTTCTCGTTCAAATGACGGTAAAAAGAAATTTTATGTTTATGTAAAAAATGAAAAAGGTAATATAGTAAAAGTAGGATTTGGAGATCCTAACATGGAAATTAAAAGAGACGATCCCGCTAGACGCAAATCATTTAGAGCAAGACATAATTGTGATAATCCTGGACCAAAATGGAAAGCAAGATATTGGAGCTGCTATCAATGGAGAGCAGGCGCTAAGGTAGACAATTAAGGAATATTAAATGAGTAAGGCCAGTTTATTTTCCAAGCTTGCTTCAGGCAATGGAAATTTAATACCAGATTCAGACGAACATCGCGATCTAGGATCAGCGAATAATAAGTGGAAGGATCTGTATCTTTCTGGTAGCTCACTTATTCTTGGTAATGTTACACTTAAGGATTCGGGTGGAGTCCCTAGCTTTGAAAATCTAGGCGGAGCTAAAGTTAAGCTTGATATGTCCGCTATGACTACAGCTGATCTTGCCGAACATAATACTGCCAGATATTTTACAGAAACTAGAGCAAGATCATCTCTCAGTCTTTTAAGTGGTGCGGCAAATTATGATTCTGCAACCGGTGGATTCACTATACCTACTACAACAGATCATGTAACAGAAGGCTCTAATCTTTATTATACAGATGCCCGAGCCGATGCTAGAGCACAGATAAAAATAGATGCATTAGTTAATGCAGCGCCATCACAGCTTGATACTCTTGACGAATTAGCTGCTGCCCTTGGTGACGATTCTAATTTTGCGGGAACAGTATCTGCTTCAATCGGCGCTAATACTACATTAATTAACACTAAACTTGATACAATTACAGATGTTACAGTTACGGTGGCAGGTGGTAAATTTGTTTTAGATGGTCAGTCACAGGCAACTTTACATTTGCAACCAGGTAGGACTTACAAGTTCGATCAATCTAATTCATCTAATAGTTCTCATCCCCTGAGATTTTCTACAACAGATGATGGTACACATAATAGTGGTTCTCAATATACATCAGGAGTTACCATTTCAGGAACACCAGGATTTGCTGGTGCTTATGTACAGATAGTTGTTACTTTTGGAACACCAGCACTATTTTATTACTGCGATAACCATGCCGGAATGGGCGCAGGTTCAGTTGCTGCAACTTCTAATATTTGGTCTAATATATCTGGTACACCAACTACAATTGCTGGATATGGAATTACGGATGCATTTGATGGTGCTTATGGTTCTTTAACTGGAACTCCTTCAACATTTACACCATCGGCACATAATCAGGCTTGGTCAACAATTACAAGTACGCCAACAACTATTTCTGGTTACGGTATTACAGATGCATTTGACGGAGCATTCGGGTCTTTATCTGGAACTCCAACAACTATTTCTGGTTACGGCATTACGGATGCTCAAGCTACACTGGTTTCTGGAACTAATATTAAAACAGTAAACAATACATCTCTTTTAGGTTCTGGTAACATTTCAATATCAGGCGGTAGTGGTGGAACAGACTCTGCTACAGTTTCTTCTATCATATTGTCAGACGTCGACTCAGCATACGTTCAAGCTAGACAATCTGGAAGCGGATCTGGAATATCTCTAACAGATCTATCTGTTACCACAACGTCTGCTTCAGGCGGGGGTGCTTTATCGTATAATAGTTCGACTGGAGTATTTACATTTGCTCCTTCTACAAACACTGGAGGCGGAGGATCTGGCACTGTAGACTCAGCTCAAACTATATCTCTTATTACAAACACTGTTGATTCAGATTATATTATAGCACGCTCGGCAAGTGGAACATCTATGTCTGGTGGAGTTAACACTTATGTTTATATTGCGGACTCTGGTCAAACAATATTTAGTGGTGCAGATAACAATTCTAATACTTTAAGTTTTACTTCAAATAATCTAGCTGCTTATTTAAATGGTGTTCTTCTTATAGGTGGAGATGATTATACTCTATCAAACGGTAATACATTTACTCTTGCATTTACTGCTGATTCTGCAGATGAAATTTCTATTGTAGCATTTGATCCAGCAAGTAGTGAAAACATATCAACTTACTTTGATTCAGATTATATTACCGATAGAATAAGATATACATTTCCTGCAAGAGGCAATATAACAAATTATTTTTATACTGCAGACTCTGGACAGACAGTATTTACCGGTGCTGACGACAATGGTGTTTCATTAGTTATTGATCAAGATAATTCTAATGTTATAGTATCAGTTAATGGTGTTCTTATTATAAATGAAATAGATTATACCACAACTGCATCTTCAAATACTCTTACTCTTATTGATTCTGCTTCAGCTGGTGATCAAATAGCAATTAATACATTCTCAAATCTATATCGTTCTCCTGGCATAGATTCGCAGGATATGTTAAATATTGTTGACTCAGCTTATATTAATCAAAGAATAAGTGAAATATTTGTTTCAACCGATATTGTTGACTCAGCTTATATTAATCAAAGAATAAATGAAATATATCCGGGTGATAGATCAATAGATACATTTAGATATGTGTCAACAGAAGGTCAAGCAATTTATACTGGAAATGATGCAAACGGAAATACTTTAGCATTTTCTGATGGAGCAGTACAAGTACACTTAAATGGTATTCTTCTTACTAAATCGCAAGATTATACAACATCTTCTGGTAATTCAATAACACTTCTTGATTCAATTAATGCTGGAAATGAAGTATTAATTGAAAATTTTGCAAATAAATTTATTCTTAATTTAGATGATATTGTTGATTCTGCTTATGTTGCAGCTAGAATACCAACAAGTTCTTCTAATATAGGTAAATTTAAATTTACTACATCAACACCTCAATCTGTATTTACAGGTAATGATGATAATGGCAATTTATTACAATTTGATTCTAATAATATAATAGTGTTTTTAAATGGTGTTAGTTTATTTCAGGGTGAAGATTTTACAACTTCAGGTGGAGATACTGTCACACTTTCAGCGCCAGCGGATTCTAATTTTGAGGTCGTGATAAATGATTTTCATAACTATTCTGCTATAGCATTAACAGTATATAGTGATACTGATGTTGAATCTTTAGTTGATTCAGATTACGTTCAAGCAAGATTAATAAATTGGAATGTTGTAAACACGACACCATATAATGCAGTTGCAAATTCTAAACTATTAGTAAATACTTCATCTTCTAAAATTATAAATCTTCCATCATCTCCTTCTGTAGGTGATGAGGTTAGAATTATAGATGCTGACGGTTTATCTTCTACTAATAATATAACAGTTGCATCAAGTAATAAAATTAGAAATAGTGATTCGGATCTTATAATAGATGTTAATGAAGCTGATGTTGGTTTAGTATATTATAGTTCAAATCGTGGATGGATATTAACAGGGAAATAGGTATTATATGTCAAGTTTGTCACAAATAAGAATTTTAAATATAACAGAGGATCTTGGTGTTGGAACAGATCAAGTTGCTACTGTTGATCAACTAAGTTCTGTTGGAAATACGATTGGTGCCCAAGCCTTTGTTAGAGAAACTAATAGGCTTTATATTTGGAACGGTCAAGGTTGGTATAATATTGCTCTTATTAATACAACTCCTACATGGGATTCTGGTGGCCAACCAGCTAGTACTTATGTATTAGATGCAGATAGCCCACAAGATGCTACAACAATTACTTTAGCAGCATCTGATGCAGAAGGTCTTCCTATTTCTTACACTTATGTTACTGGTGGTTCTATGGATTCTATAGCAACAGTTTCTCAAGATTCTTCGGTCTTTACTATTACGCCAAAAACAGAAGTTCAAGTTCCTGATGGTGGTACTGGAACAATTACTTTTAGAGCAAGTGATGGTGTAAATATTCTTCCACAAGTTTCTTCTTTTACTTTGACATTTCCTGTAGATTGGTCATCAATTACAGAACAATCTGCATTAAAAGCATCTGATGCCGCTGCTAGCAATAATTTTGGAGAATCTGTAGCTATTGCTAAAAATGGAAATACAGCAATATCAGGTGCAAGGCTTAATACTAATCCAAGTCTTTACGAAGGTGCTGCTTATATTTACACTCTTTCTGGTTCGAGTTGGTCTCAACAAGCCAAATTAGTAGCGTCTGATAAACATATTAATCAGCAATTCGGCTCGGCTGTATCTCTTTCAGAAGATGGTAATACCGCTATAGTGGGTGCCTCACTCAGCGATAATCTTCCCCAGGCTGCAGGCTCGGGTGCTGCTTATGTATTTACAAGATCTGGGAGTACTTGGTCACAACAGGCTAAATTAGGTGCGTCTGATGGCGCGGATAGTTATTATTTTGGGTGTTCAGTATCTATTACAGATGATGGAAATACAGCTATTGTTGGAGCGAGGCTTGATGGCGGTACTAATTATGGAGCAGCATATGTATTTACAAGATCTGGGAGTACTTGGTCACAACAAACCAAATTGACTGCGTCTGATGCAGCGACAGATGATGAATTCGGCTGGAGTGTGTCTATTTCTGCATCTGATGGAAATACGGCTATTGTTAGTTCTCCTAAAGAAGACACTGGAGCTACCAGTGCGGGTTCTGCCTATATCTTTACAAGATCTGGGAGTACTTGGTCACAACAGGCTAAAATACAAGCAAGTAATAGAGGTTCAAATGATCTATTTGGGTATGGTATTAATGGAGTATCTATTTCTGGTGATGGAGATACTGTTATAGTAGGCGCCGTAAATGAAGACACTAACGGTACTGATGCAGGAGCTGCTTATGTATTTACAAGATCAGGTACAACTTGGTCACAACAGGCTATGATAAAAGCGTCCGATGCTGCTAGCAGTGATAAATTTGGTAGTGCTGTATCTATTTCAGAAGATGGAGATACTTCTGTAGTAGGTGCTTCGAACGAGAGTGGTACCGGTGCTGCATACATTTTCACGCGTTCCGGAACAAGTTGGACACAAGTAAATAAAATACAGGCATCTAATGCACAGTCAGGTGATGAGTTTGGCTCTGCTATATCTATTAGTAATAAATCGGTTATAGTAGGTGCATATCAGGAAGATACTACTGCCACTAACTCTGGCTCTGCATATATTTTTGGTTAATTAGTTTGTTAGCAACAATTTTAACATTTGGAATAAATAGTATAAACTAAAAGGTTATAAAGATGTCATCTAATGCAAGAAATTTATCAAAGCTTTTAGGAACTTCAACCAAGGTTCCCGTAACTGCATTGCCAACGACAATAGAAAATTTAAGTAATAAAGCTGATTCTTCAGGTATTCTTACTGTAAATGCATTACCTTCAGTTATAGCCAATCTTGAAACTGTTGGTGAAAAGTTATCTGGCGGAGAAATTTCACCAAGCAGTATTAAATCTAATACACTTACACAATCTTTTGATTCTAATCAAACTGTTAGTTTTACTATGACAGATAGTATTGATGCAATTAGTCCTATTGTTTCTGTATTTAAAGAAATAGCACAAGGCGGCATTTCAACTAAAGGTAAATGGGATGTTAACTCTACTGGGTCCAACTATGATCAAGTGGATATTATTGATTTGGCTTTTGGTTCAGAAGAGCTGCAATTTTCTGTAGATAATGCGGATAGCGATGGAAGTTATTCTCTTGTATCAACATCGACATCTAAAAACTATGCTATAGCATCGGCTGGTACTATCACATATACAGAAAATACATTAGCTACTGGCAATGAATATCATTCTCCTACAGCTAAACCTGATGGAACTAAAATATATACAACCGAAAATGCTACAGGTTCTGTTAAAATAACTGAATTTACTTTATCGACTGGCTGGGATTTAAGTACAGTATCTTTAACATATCAAGCTGCTATTGAAATTAACCCATCAGGTTCAGCAGTAAGACCACGCTATAGCTTAACTTTTAAACCCGATGGATCTATTCTTTATATTGGATCAAATAATAGATGGATAGTAAGTGTTCCACTATCAACTCCTTGGGATTTATCAACAATAAGTACTGTTGCATCAGAACAAAGTGAATATGAATTACCCACTTTAAATTCAACATCATATTATAGAAATACTACACCAACTAATAGTACTGCTGGTATTGTACGCAGTTTATGGTGGAATTCAACTGGATCAAAATTAACAGTAGGTCTCGGAAGTGGTGTTTTTGAAGTATATCATCTATCAACCCCTTGGGATTTATCAACTCTACAATATGTAACAGAAACTGGATTCGGAGAAGGTTCTGGTTCAGATCCAAATACACCTCAATTATGGGCTGCTATTTCTACACTTTCAAGTGACGGCAGACATTTTATTGCTGGTTATAGTGGATGGGCATATTCTTTTAGACTCTCTGTGCCATATGATATTTTATCACCAGTATTTTGTATAGGATTACATACGGGTTTAGGAAGTTCTGAGGGATATGTTGCTTCTTCAGATGGAAGCAAATTAATTTTTGATAGAAGTGGCGGCTTAAGAGAAACATCTATGGTCGGTCAATGGGATATTAATCTTGATGGTTGTATAGGATGGAAAGTAGAAGCTAATGGTGGTTCTGCTATTATAAAATCCGCTAGAAGACGAAATGAATCTGATAATACTTATCAAATATACAGGACTAATCAATATTTTAATACTTCAAGCTTTTTTAATACTAATCCTACAACAAGCTTTACTCTTAAACCTCTTGATGTAACATCAAATGGATTTACTCCAGTTAAAAAAGTTGAAACAGGTTGGCCAATGATACACCGAATGGGCCGATATACGAATAATTCAGGTCAGGGTGGTGGTTACACTAATACTAGAGCAGCGTATTCGGGCTATCGGGCCGGTGACCAAACAGCACGTGTAATTGGGTGGGATCCGACTGGCTACAAATTATATGTAAATGATAGATATAATTTATATCAATACACTGTGGCAAATCCTTACGATACAAGTGTTGCGCCAAGCAGTACTGTTTCACTTCAGTGGGATAATTTAGGAGTTATGTCTAGTAACGAAAGAAGTAATACAACTTCTTTCATTAAAGGAATTTTTAGCCCAGATGGTTTATATTTTAGTACGTTAAGATTTCCTAAAGAAGCTGATATTATGACTTATCCCGGACCATATTCTTTAGTGACTTCAACTGCAACTCTTAGTACGGCTTGGGATATATCCACAATGGGCAGTGCTTCAACTTATATTCAAACTAATTTGCAACAAACTTCAGGTAACAATGGTATGGAACCAAAAAGTATGCAATGGAGCGCTGATGGTAATAGTTTGTGGGCTTGGATTGATGAATATGATAATGGATTTAACCAGATTGAACTTTTAAAATTTCCAACGCCAGCCGCTTATAAATTGGTACACAGCGGATCTGGTTTAAGTAATTATACAGTAAGAAATACTAATTTTGGTGGTGATGGCAGATATGAAATAATTAATAATTATCACACAGTATTATCTAGTTTTGACAGAGAGATGAAATTTAAAACATTTTCTGTTGCAGAAGATTTTACAGGATCCCCTGTAACTGAGGCTAATGGGGAAGAAAATAATTTAAGATACTTTATTAATAATAATACTAACCAAGGCTATTACGATTGGGCTTTAACTCAAGATAAAAAAATGTTTACGGGTCTTGGACAAACTTATCTGGCGACAGGTCACGTATATGATACATATACCGGTACTAAAAGAATACCTCAAGTTGCAATTACTAATTCAACTTTAGGACAAATAACAACATCAGAATGGTCAGATATTCAAGGCATGACTGCAGATGAAATTGCTACTACAAAAACTGATATATATTATGCATTTTCAACAGATGAAAGAAATTCTTTTAAAATAGTGCATCCTTCAGACGGATTAAGAACAATAGCAAAAAATAATAGCGGAACTTGGCAAATTAATGCAGCTGCATCTTTTGGATCTGAAACATGGGTTGATATAGGAACAGATGTATATACAGCATTATCTGCTGCACTAAGATTAACTCAAAACAGATTAACCAAAACTTTATTAGATTCTGTATCTGACGAAAATCAGATTTCTACATCCGATAAATTTGATTTAATGATAGCATTTAATTATAATGAAGAACTTTCTTCTATTGCTAATATACCCGATGAAAATTTAGGATCCACAGATGCTATTACTATAAATTATGCAGCTGAAGCTTTAGTAAGAGAAGCAGTTCCAGGAACAGATTATATTGCAGAATTTCCAAATCCGACTACACTTAATATAACTTCTATAAATCCAGCTAATCTTAAAATAAGAGCACAATAGGATAATTAAAAAATGACAAGTAAATCAAGATTATTATCATCCGTAGTTAATAAACCGGAATCATTAATTGGTGCATCTTTAAGTCAACCAAATGAAGTTAATTTACAGGCTTTGGAAACAGCGGCAACACAATATACTGACGTGACTACTTTACCAGCTTCCGGATATGTTGGTGAACAAGCCTTTGTTGCTTCTACTAATAGACTTTATATTTGGACTGGAACTGGTTGGTTTAATATAGCATTGGTTAATACTGATCCAACAATTAGTTCTGCTGGAGATGCTAATTATACAATGTCTTATGGTACTCCAATAACAGTAAATGTTGATGCTTCAGATCCGGAAGGTTTAGGATTATCATATTCATATTATACTTCAGATAGTATTGGTAGTATTGCTACAATTACAAATGATTCAAGTCAGTTTACGATTACACCTTCAAGTGATTATTCGGTTGAAGGTTCCTTTGGTTTAGTCTTTAGAGCAAGTGATGGACCGAATATAGCGTCAAGTAGTTCTTCGACGTTTACTTTAACTAATCAGGCACCAAGTTTATCTGGAAATTCTGCAAGTTATGTATTGGCAACAGACGGTAGTACACCAACAGTTATTACTTTAACATCAGTAGATCCAGAAGGTCAGCCTATTACTTATACGGCAACAGGCGATTCAGGATTTAATGCCATTGCAACAGTTTCTAATGATTCATCAGTATTTACAATCATACCAAAATCTGAAGATTCTGCAGTTAGTGGAACCGGAAGTCTTACATTTACAGCATCTGATGGAGTTAAATCCACAAATGGAACTTCTTCGTTTACTATAACATTTGCCAGTATTGTAACAGACACAAAATATAATTCTTTATTAGTAAAGGCTGAGACAACAGGCGACAATAATGATATAGTTGATGCTACCGGAACAGCTACTTATAGTCTGACAAACACCCCATATGCTGGATCATTTAGCCCATATAGACATGGTGGTTATTCGGCATATTTTAATAGATTTCTTGGATCAAATCCTGGAACACCAAGAATACAAGCAGACGGTCTTTCAGCAAACTTCGGTACTGGTGATTTTACTATTGAGTTTTGGTTAAAAAGTGATGATGACGCTTGGTCAACTATTGTTGCAAGATCTCACAATAATAATGGAGGGTTTAGTCTTTTTAAAAAAGGTGGTGATAGAGAAATATATTTAAAAATTGGATCATCAGCGCAATACAATTCAACTAATGCAAATTTAAGATTTGGTACGTGGAATTTTATACAAGTGGTAAGAGATTCTGGCACAATAAAAATGTATCGTAATGGCACTCAACTTACACTTGATAATGCAGCCAGCAATACAGATAATATATCTTTGACTTCAGCATTTGATATTGGTGGTCTTTCAAATTCAAACATGGCTGAAGGCATGTATTTATATGACCTGAGGGTCTCCACTATCGCAAGATCAGCAAGCACAGGTTTAAATAGATTAGAAGTTGACTCAGATACAATATTTTTAGCTTGTCATAAACCATATCTTTCATTTGACACACCTGCATCTGTTGATAACAAATATTTAGATACTTATAACGGCGACGGTGTAGTAACAACAAGACCAGATACTCCTCTTGATAATTACGGCTATGATACTTCTACTCACGGTGGATCATATTATTTTAATGGTATTGATGAATCAATATATAATGATAGTACATTTATTTGCAACGCTGCTAATGGCGATTTTACTATTGAGTTTTGGGTGTATCCTCATGCTCAACAAGAGGATTGGCCAAGATTTTTATCAACTGCATATTATAATGATAATACAACAGGTTGGTCTATAGGTTTTAATAGTACCTCTAAAAATGTACATTTTTCTGCAACGGGTAGCACTCAACACGCCGCTACTACTTATGAAAAACTAACAGTAAATACCTGGAATCATATAGTTCTCCAAAGAGACTCGTCCTTTAATATGAAAATTTGGATAAATGGAAAAATATCATCAGTATATACATCTGCAGGTAATGGTGCAAATTGGGGTAGTATTACTGGAGGTATTCAAAAGAATGGGCTATTTATAGGTCAAGAAAGAGGCGGAAGTAATTATTTTGAAGGATATATTTCAGATGTAAAAATAACCAAAGGAACAGCATTATATAATGCCAGTAATGATCTTACACCACCTACTGAAGTATCAACTACTGATTCTAAATCTGGATCAGGTAGTAGTATAACCGGAAATACTGCACATTTAATTGGAAATGAAGCATCTATTGTAGATAAATCTCAAAGTCATAATATAGATATGATAGGAAATTTAGCCGTAAATACTAGTACAGTAAAATTTGCTAATACAAAATCAATATATTTTGATGGTAGTAATTCTGTTCTTGAATTGCCTGCCCCGGGTATTTTATTACCACCCCAATCAAGTATCAACTTTTCTATGGATTGGACTATTGAAGGTTGGCTTTATAGAACAAGTGCAGTTGGAGAAAACGGTAGTGTAGGTGATGGAATTTTTACTGTTAACTCTTATGATGAGTGGGATGAATATCCCGCAAACGCAAATATTAATGGGTTATCTTTTAGTACAAAAGGATTGTCTATAGGTCAAAATACATCAACTCAGGGTTTTAGTACTCAATTTACTGCTGATAATCAATGGCATCATTTTGCTTTAGTAAGATATTATGATATATCTGCTAATTCTACATATGTTAATGTTTATAAAGATGGAACAAGTGTTTTACAACTTCAAGATGCAAGCGACGGTTATCTTGCTTTTGATAATTTAAATACTCCTTCAGCATTTGGTGTATTTGATAAGTATAATGGTTCTTACAGATTCTATTTTCAAGGATATATGCAAGACTTAAGAATATCAAGAAGAGCTGTATATACAAGTACCTTTACGCCACCAACAGCTGAGTTTGAAGGTTAAAACATTATAAATATAACTAATTACTTTTACTAAATTGTATGGATAAAATGATCAATGGCCGATAATACCGCAACACGTTTAGAGCGCATAGAGAATAAAATGGACAAGATGGCA
>Ga0181561_10004008_pt1 | contig 12821 bp, 10 predicted proteins | sample 011ome_19_FD_133760 | JGI IMG/M metagenome (GOLD analysis project Ga0181561, IMG submission 133760) | Coastal salt marsh microbial communities from the Groves Creek Marsh, Skidaway Island, Georgia - 011510BT metaG (megahit assembly) | ecosystem: Environmental > Aquatic > Marine > Intertidal...
GTTCCGTCGCGGTGGGCTTGAATGGGTTGTTCCATCTTCATCGCCTCTAAGACGCAAATCAGATCACCTGTCACCACAGAGTCTCCTGGTTGCACCGCAATCTTGACGACGGTGGCCTGCATCGGTGAGGCAATCACGTCGCCGGAGTCTGTCGCACGAGCAGCACCCTGGTTGGCTCGCTTTGGTGGTTTTGTCAGGGCTTTCTCGCCTGATTGAAAAATCCCGGCCGGAACGCCGACCCTAAGTCGACGGCCCTCGACTTCAACAACGACCGTGCGGTAGGGGTCATCAGCGTCCGATTCAACGTCGAGCGACCCACTCCACGGCTCGATTTCCTTGTCAAACTCAGTTTCAATCCATCGAGTGTGAACCGAAAACTCAGCGTCTCCATCGACAGTGAACGCGGGCTCCTCCACGATCAGGCGGTGGAAAGGCAACACCGTGGGAAGGCCCGCAACCTCAAATTCTTGGAGCGCCCGTTTGGCCCGCTCGATGGCGTCTTTGCGGCTGTGGCCCGTCACAATCAGCTTTGCGAGAAGGGAGTCGAACGCCCCGGTGATGACGTCGCCGGTGGTCACACCGGAGTCCACCCGAATGCCGGGGCCGCCGGGAAAGCGCAGGGTGTGAACGGGTCCGGGCATCGGCATGAAGTTCATTCCCGGGTCTTCACCGTTGATGCGGAATTCGATGGAGTGACCGTGTGGGGTGGGGTCCTCGTAGTCGAGCGTTTCACCTTCCGCGAGACGGAACTGCTCGCGCACCAAGTCGATACCGGTGACCTCTTCTGACACGGGGTGCTCCACCTGCAGACGGGTATTGACCTCGAGGAACGATACGGTTCCATCTCGGCCAATGAGAAATTCACAGGTGCCCGCGCCGACGTACTTTGCTTCTTTCAAAATTGCCTTAGACGAGTCGTAAAGAAGTTTCTGTTGTTCGTCTGTGAGGAACGGTGCGGGTGCTTCCTCGACAAGTTTCTGGTGCCGGCGTTGTAGAGAACAGTCTCGAGTTGAAATGACGACGACGTTTCCTGCCTGGTCGGCAAGGCACTGGGTCTCCACGTGGCGGGGGCGCTCAAGATATTTCTCTACAAAACATTCGCCGCGACCAAACGCTGCGACGGCTTCACGAGTCGCCGAGTCGAAGGCTTCTTCGATTTCTTCTTCTTTATAAACCACTTTGAGGCCTCGACCGCCACCGCCAAAAGCCGCTTTAATAGCAACCGGCATTCCGTGTTCAGCCGCAAAGGCTTTTACTTCCTCAACCCCGTTGACAGGGTTCAAAGTTCCCGGCGCGAGGGGGGCTCGCACTTTCTCGGCGATGTGCCGGGCGGTGACCTTGTCACCTAGCGCGTCGATGGCTTCTGGTGAGGGGCCAATCCAAATCAGTCCAGCGTCAATCACTGCGCGTGCAAAGTCAGCGTTTTCGGCGAGGAAGCCATATCCGGGGTGGATGGCGTTTGCACCGGAGCGCTTGGCAATCGAGAGAATCTTTTCGATGACGAGGTAGGTCTCGGCACTGGTCGAACCGTTGAGTGCGTAGGCCTCGTGTGCGAGTCGCACGTGGCGAGCATTTCGATCCTGGTCGGCGTAAATTGCGACCGTGCCGATGCCAGCATCCTTTGCTGCTCGAATAATGCGGACGGCAATTTCACCGCGGTTTGCAATGAGAAGTTTCTGGATTCTCGCCATGACCACACAGCTTAGGTCGAAAATGGGCCCTCTCGATGGAGGTTATCGCTACAGCAATCGGCAGAATCGTTGTGCTGGGCCACAATTGCCCTCGTTAGCTCCCATTCCATAGGTCGGTGTATCGGAAACCGAGCTGTTCAACCAGTGACCTCAGTGCCCAAATGGATAGGCCCACCACGGTGAAGGGCTCTCCGTCTATCGACTTGATAAAGGGCGCCCCCAGCGAATCAATAGTGAAGGCACCCGCCACCTTTAGCGGTTCACCAGACGCGATATAGGCGTCGATGTCCGCTTCGCTCATGTCATCCACAAAAGTTACTGATGTTGTCGTAGCCATTGATGCACGGCTGACGACCTCCCCCTCAACGCAGTGAAGCAACTCGTGGCCAGAATGCAGGACTCCCGTCTTTCCTCGTTGGCGTAACCAGCGCTCCTTGGCCACCTCGGCGGTATGGGGTTTGCCAAAGACTTCACCATCCACTTCAAACAAGGAATCACCTCCCAACACCAAGCCCGAGACTAAGTGGTGCTCTGCCGCGTTTTCGGCCTTCGCGCGGGCCAGGATTTCCACCATCTGGTGTGCCGGAATTGGGCCCTCGCGAGTGGCCTCGGCGACAAGAGCGTGTTCATCGACAGTGTGATCGAGTAACTGAGGGGTGATTCCCACCTGTTTCAGTGTGGCAAGACGAGCCGGTGAGGCCGAAGCGAGAAAAAGGGTGGGCACGAATCATCCTTAGGCTTAGAAGATGAAACCGGGCGTAGGAGACCGACTCGAACTCGAGGTTAGCAAGGTCGTCCACGGCGGTCTAGGTCTCGCACGGCACGAGGGTTTCGTCCTTTTTGTGAAAGGCACTCTGCCGGGCGAAACAGTGGTCTGCGAGGTCACCCACGTGAGGAAAAACCACGCGTTCGCCGACCTTCTCGAGGTGACTAGCCCCAGTCCTCACCGTGTGAGACACATCTGGCCTAAAGCGGATTACTCGAGACCGTCTGAAGATCGGGCGGGCGGAGCCGACTTTGGCCACATTGAACGTGGCCATCAGCTTGAGATCAAGGCGGAGATTCTTCAGCAGACTTTGCGCCAGTTTGCCGGAATGTCAGAATCGGAGCTCTCTGGAGTGCATGTCACGGCCCCAGACGGTGATTGCGACGGCCTCCACTGGAGAACCCGGGTTACTCTGCATGTCGATGAGCGTGGCCGAGCAGGACCCCGCGCCGAGGGTAGCCACCGAGTCATTCCGGTGTCATCGCTGCCCCTCGCCACCGAGGCTCTCAATCGTTTAGGTGCGCACACCTCGTCGTGGGAAGGTCATCACAGTCTTCGACTCGTGGATTCATCGGAAGACGGGGCGCGAATGGTCATCGACCGTCAAACGCCGCAGCGCATCCGCGAGCGAGTGGGAGACCACGTTTTCGAACTCTCGGACCAAGGATTTTGGCAGGTGCATCATGCAGCGGCGTCGACGTTGCATCGTGCCGTGAGTGGCGCCGTTCGGCGCCACACCTTTGACGAAAGTGTGGAGCATTTGGACCTGTACGGCGGAGTGGGGCTCTTTGCCACGGCGCTACTAGATGGTCTTGGCCATGGTGCGCACGTGGTGAGTGTCGAGGCAGATGCAGATGCCGTGAGTTACGCGCAGAAGAATCTGAGCCGCTTCCATCATGCGCAAAGCATTGCTCGCTCCACTGAAGCCTTCGTCTCTCAAGTAAACGCCGACTCATTACAACGACTGGGAGTGGTTGTCCTGGACCCTCCCCGTGCAGGCGCAGGTCAGGCGGTTGTTACCGCTCTTATGAAACGCACACCACAGTTAGTTGTTTACGTCGCATGTGATCCGGTCGCTCTTGCTCGAGATATTTCCCACTTCACCAAGGACGGGTACCGGGTGGAATCCGTTTCGGGCTTTGACCTGTTTCCTCACACTCACCACATGGAAGCTATTGCCACGCTTGTTCCAGTCGACTAACGACGTTTCTTAGCCTGCCGCTTCTTTCGCTTTGCCTCGGCCCGTGCTTCGCTGATTCGGCGAAGAAGTCCTCTCAAGCCCCACCACTGTCGGTCTCGTAAAGAGGTGAGTTGCCGATCTAGTTGCTCAATTTCCGCGGAGAGTTCGTCGATACGAGAGTGAGAATCGATGAGCTCGTCAGCGAGAGGCTTCAACCCAGTGGTCTTGGCGTGGCGAGTTTTTTTGCTCTTCACCGTTTCACCTTCGCGATGAGGCCAGTCGTGCCACGGCGAATTGCGCACCCGCGCGTCGATGCGATTGACCCTCAAGGGATGGCTCTCTAGCGCTATGAGGAGGGAGAGTTGATCGCGCGCGGAGTAACGCAGCACGTGGTCAAACCACAACCGCGCACACTTTGCGACCTCAGCAGTGTTTCGTCGGGCAAAGATTCCGTTCCACAGCGGGTGTTGGTCCAACACGTCGCGGTGAAACGCGATGTAGTCATTGAGTTGTTCATCGAGACGCTCGGGGGTGTCTTTGTTGAGCTTTCGGTTGGCTTCAAACTCGTCCCATAACGTGGAGTTTGCATCGTGAGATAGGGCTGCCCATTCGGCGTCGACTAGCCACTCCTCCATAATTGCTTCGGGGGTTTGCTTGAGTTTCACGGTGTTGTCGATGTAGAGCCATTCGTCGAACTCTTCGAGTAACTCGTGGCCGCGAATCTTGAAGTCCCGTTGTGATCGTCTGGGGTCAGCGGGAAACAACGGAGTGACCTGCACTATTTCCCAGGTTTGGCTTGAGAGCGCGGGGTCGTCCGTGTAACAGATGAAGCGAACCCCGCTTTGTGCCGCGACAGGCTGTTCAACCAGGAACTCGGTGGAACCAAACAGGGCGGTGAAAACCACACGTGACGGCATGAGCGACCTCCAACAATGAGCCTAGCGGGGGCCATCATTCAAACACTTCACAGTAGGCCTCCCACTGGGTAGCTTGTTTATCCCGTTGATCACCCACACCCTTGCGCCAACGATTTACCGTCTTTTGGTCAGCCGCCATCTGAAGAGCCTCGACGAGGCTTTTCGGGGAGTTTTTCTTCACTACTAAGCCGTTCGAGTCGTGAAAAATTCCCTCTGCAATGGATCCCACATCCCGGGCAATGACGGGAACCCCAAGTTGGAAAGCAAGCTCCCGAACAATTGAGCTTGTTCCTGAACGATAGGGCATGACCAGAACATCGGCGTGGGCGAAGACTTCAGGGAAATCACTCGCTGCCACATAGCCGGGACGAATGTTAACACGACTGCGCAAACCAAGGCGGTCAATCGTTTCCTCATAGGGTTCTTGACTACCCCAAAACTCTCCAGCAATTGTGAGCTCCACCTCCGGCACCTTAGCCACAGCCTCAAGAAGGAGTTCGAGGCCCTTGTAGCGGCGAATAGTTCCAAAGAACAGAAGTCGGGTCTTGCCACTCCCTCGCGTGGGGGAGGGGGTCATCTTCTCCGCTGGCCATGGTGACGGAAGAGAGCGATCCACCACACGCTCCGGTTGTACCCCCAAAGAGTGGGCTAAGTTCCGAGCCTGTTCATTGTGAAGGATCACGAGGTCAAAGCGGGTAAGAAGGAGACCCATCAGGATGCGGTCGAACGGGCTCGACTCGTGTGGCAACACGTTGTGCACGATTGCGGCCGTCTTGGATTTTCTACCCAGCGCCCACAGCAGCACAAGGTAGGGAATGGCGAAAAAGGGGGTGGGAATATTCAGGCCGACCCAATCGGCGGTTTTGTTTCGCCACCCCGCGTGCCACCACGAAAACGGGTTGTACCACGTCAGTTTGCTGCGGAGGCGAGGCGGTAGCCCCACTTCGGGTTTTCCATCCGGGACGGTGGCATTCCCGGGGTAAAGAAACTTCGGATATTGCGACTTCCACGATTCGACGACAACAGACGCTCCCCGAGCTTCGACTTCGAGGGCAAGACGCGTCGTGTGTTGGGCGATTCCTCCGGTGTATGGGTGGGAGGGTCCCACCAAGACGACTGTCTTTGTACTTTTTTTCTTAGGCACGGTGATTGTCTGAGATGCTTTGGACTTTCTGATGAGCTTTTTGCAACGCCAAACCGTCTTCAATGAGTTGCCGATTAATTCGAATCAGGTCTGCAATGACACCGAGGGCAAAGGACAGCAAGGACGCGGTGAGAAGTGACACGCCAAGAAGCAACGATTGAATAAAATCACCCGGGATACCCAGCAACACGACTGTGACGTAGCGCACGAAAGGAATGAGTCCAGCGATACCGAGCACCGCGCCGAGCGTGCCAAAAAACGCGTAGGGCTTGTACATCAAGAACGAGCGGATAATGGCCGCTGCGGATTTCATCACGTGTTCTGGTGTGGACCTAAATAGACGCGACTCACGGGTTTTCGGGTTGGTCGTGATTTTCACGCTCTCAATCGCAAGCCGCTTATAACCCGCCTGGATGATGGTCTCCATCGTGTAGGAGAACTTGGTTACCAGGTTGAGCTTGAGCAGTGCCGTGCGAGAGTAGGCGCGAAATCCACTGGCTGCGTCAGGAATACGGGTGCCTGCTGCTTGATTGACCACCCTGCTTCCTAGGCGCTGCAGGAGCTTCTTCCCTGCTGAGAAGTGGGCAATCTTGCCTGTCTCCCGATCGCCAATCACAATGTCTGCTCGACCCTCGGCAATCGGAGCGACCAGGTTGGGAATAGATGATTGGGGGTATTGGTTATCCCCGTCAGTGTTGACCAAAACGTCAGCACCGTGAGTCAGTGCGTAATCGACTCCGGAGCGAAATGCTTCCGCGAGCCCGCGGGTGCTGCGATGACGGATGACGGTAGTCACACCTGCTCGCGTGGCCACATCGATGGTGTTGTCGGTTGAACCGTCATCAATGACGACGATCTCCATCGAATCAAATCCGGAAATCTTCTTGGGAATTGACGCGATGACATCTCCCAGTGTGTCCTCTTCGTTGAGACACGGGATTTGAACAACTAGTTTCACGGCAGGTCCTTCGCGGGTATGTTGCCTCGAGCCTACTGGCCAGATATCACCAGGTCAGTCTCGCGCCGACGCGCGTAGCGAGGCTGCTGAGCCTGGCGGATGATGTCTCCCAGCAATTCGGAGTATCCCAGCAGGCTTGCCGTCATCACTAACGGCATCACATGAAGCCACATTCGGTTTACAGAATCGTAGAAGCCTGCCCCACCAAAGCCCCCGTCAAAGGTTTTGGTGAAGAGAATCCCCCCGATGACGAGCGCTGAGGCGAAGAGCAGCTGGCGGAAATGGATGCTCCGTTTCGTCAAACCAATGAGCACCATGGACCCGATAAACATGTGGGCCGCGGTCGCCCACCCTCCCGCACCCAAGCCCAGGTTGGGCCATTGGGCGAGTGCCATTCCGATGGGTTTGCCCGAGCTGAAAACTTCTCTGAGCAATAGGGCGATCAACACCACACCGGCGATTGGAGTAATCCAGCGGCGTAGTGGGTCGATCCATGACACGGAGGCGAGAGCAGCTCCCACTAACGTGAGGCCCATGAGCCACCACACACTGACGCCAAATCGATCTAAGACGGGGCTTGAGAGTGAGCCAAACCACCAGGTAACGCTGGCACCAATTACGGCGAGGGCGCCTCCTAAGCGCGCTCTCGCTGCCACCCCGCCCCACTGACCCTCTGACACCACGAATGCCACCAGAATCGACACCAGGACAATTCCCTCCGCGCGGGCAGTCACTCCGACAACGCCGCCGGTCCCCAAGATCAGGGCAGATGCCGCACTAAACTCCCCCGACTGTCTAAGGGTCATCCACGCCACCACCATCAACAACAGCCCCAGCGCCATCAGGGTGTGGCCGTTGAGGTAGAAGAACGACGCGCGGAACATAGGCACCGATAGCGAGAAGGCCCCGAGCGCCACAACCGAGATGGTGAAAACCCGAGGAGAACGCTCAGAGCCAGCGAGCGACCAAGCCAACCACCCCGCGAGAAGAACGGTCAGGATCATGATAAGCGGCGTGAGACCTCCGAGGATTCGCCCGCTTGGGCCCAACGCGAGCAACAGGGGATAAGCAATCCCGCGCTTGGGAGAATTGGCAATCACCGAGAGGTCAGTCGTCTCGCTTTGGATGGCTATTAAGGCCAGAGCGACCGTGTGGGCGGAGTCGGAGTGGTGGCGTTCACCGATATCAAACACATATTTTGTGGCGAGGGCAGCGACCGCTGCAGCGCCAAACAGGGTGAGCCCAGAGAAAAATTCCCGCCAATATTCCCGGATTACAATGGCACCCACCATGGAAACGACGGCACTCGACCACAGCCAATAATCGAAGGCCAGGTTTGCAGTCGATGTCGACCAAGCGGCAAATGCGGAGAGATCCCTGAGGGACACTCCCACTCCAAGCGCGGTGGCGGCAAGAGGGATCGCCTGGCGCACACCGAAGAGGACCCCCGTTGACACCCCGGAGACTCCGATCAGACCCAAAATGAGTGCTTCATGAATGGCGGGGTGTATCACGGTGCCACCACCTCATCAATGGCGTGCAGTTCGTGGAGAGGAACGGGGCTTATTTTCTCGAGCAGATTCCGCTCAACTAGCGCCATTTCCTCGTCACCGAGTGTGCGACTTGTTTCTACTGCGACAAAAACGGGGTTCTCCCCCGGGATAAGTGAAAAATCCCAGGCCACGAAGTAATAGCAGGTGTCACGAGTTTCCATGTCCTGACCAGAGCGGCAGTCAATACGGCTATACACAATCTGGTAGGAGCGCAGCTCATCTCTAATTCCGAGCTCGGTCACATCCAGTGCCGGTTCCGTCGTGTCGACGTCGAGTCCCAGGAATTCGTCAATCCAATGGCTGAACTTCATACCTACCATCAAAGCGTCCGGGCGACCCGGAGGGGGGACGAACCCTGCGTTCACGACGGTTGCATCGGGAAATTTTTCCCAGAGCCACCAAGAGTGAGTCTGACTGGCCATCGACCGCCATTCCCAGTTCTCGGCGATGTCGGGGCCATTAAAGACGGGGGGTCTGGGTGTCATGAGTTGCGGCGCCAGGGTGGTGTTTAGGGTGATGCCTCCAATTAGCCCAATGGCGATGAGCGCCACTCGAATGCGATTGAGCACGACTCACCCCGCCCAGTGTTTGAATTGGTGCCCACCAGTATAAAGGCGACTGGTTGGGCCTAAAGCGGGATGTTTCCGTGTTTCTTCGCCGGTGCGGCAATCTTCTTGGTGCGCAGCGCCCGCAGCGACTTGATGATGAGCGACCGGGTTGCCGCCGGCTCCACCACGCCGTCGATTTCCCCACGCTCAGCCGCGAGGTACGGGGAGGCAACGGAGTAGGTGTAATCGTTGGCGAGTTGAGTACGTACCGCATCAACGTCTTCGCCGGCTTCTTCGGCTTTCTTGATGTCGTTGCGATAGAGGATGTTCACCGCACCTTGGCCACCCATCACCGCAATCTCGGCAGTGGGCCAGGCGTAGTTCAAATCAGCACCCAGCGACTTCGAGCCCATCACGATGTAGGCGCCACCATACGCCTTACGGGTAATCACCGTAACAAGAGGCACGGTAGCTTCGGAATACGCGTAGAGAAGCTTTGCGCCGCGACGAATCACGCCCGTCCACTCCTGATCGGTGCCCGGCAAATAACCCGGAACATCGACGAGGGTGACAATCGGAATTCCGAAAGAATCACAGAATCGGACAAAGCGGGCGGCTTTTTCACCCGCGTCAATGTTAAGCGTTCCCGCCATTTGGTTCGGTTGGTTCGCAATCACCCCAACACTTCTGCCTTCTAATCGGGCAAAGCCCACCACGATGTTCGGGGCAAATAAGGGCTGGACTTCTAAGAAGGATCCCGCGTCAAAGACAAGGTCAATTACCTTCAACATGTCATAGGGCTGGTTCGTGCTATCAGGAATAATCGAGTTCAGTTGGCGATCACGGTCAGTAATTTCCAAATCCGACTGGCTCAAATACTCCGGCGCTTCCGCCTCAAAGTGGTCGGGTAAATACGAGAGCAACACCCGCGCGTAATCAAACGCGTCGTCTTCGTCTTCAGCGAGGTAATGGGAGACACCTGAGGTCTTGTTGTGGGTGAGAGCCCCACCAAGTTCCTCCATGCCCACGTTCTCACCGGTGACGGCCTTGATGACGTCGGGACCGGTGACAAACATTTGGCTGGTCTTGTTGACCATGATCACGAAATCGGTAAGCGCAGGCGAATACACCGCACCACCCGCAGCGGGACCACAGACAATCGAAATCTGGGGAATCACACCAGACGCAGCAGTGTTTCGGCGGAAAATCTCCCCGTATTTGCTTAGAGCCACAACGCCCTCTTGAATGCGGGCGCCGCCCGAATCCAAAATGCCAATAATCGGAACTCGGGTGTTGAGTGCCAGGTCCATAATCTTCATGATTTTCTCGCCGGCGACCTCACCCAGAGAACCTCCAAAAATCGTGAAGTCTTGGGAGTAGACGGCAACCTGGCGACCGTGAACGGTTCCGGTTCCGATGACGACAGAGTCACCGTATGGGCGGTTGGCGTCCATGCCAAACCCGGTGGTGCGGTGGCGAACAAACTCGTCGAGTTCGACGAAAGATCCGTGGTCGAGCAACGCTTCGATGCGCTCGCGGGCGGTTTGCTTGCCTTTGGCGTGCTGCTTAGCCACCGCCGCTTCACCAGCGGCAGTCACGGCGTCGTGATACCGGCGCTTCAAATCAGCGACTCTGCCTTGAGTGGTCAGAAGCTCTTCAGTCACGGTCTGTTCGCTCACCCTGCCAGGGTAGGCCAGGCAGAGGGCCTTGTGTTTGTTATTTGCGTCCTATTGAGTTGATTCTTTGTTAGCCCTGGGACACAAATTCACGAGAGGCCGTATATCCTTTCATAGGCCTTCATCGCCCTCTCGCCGGAAAACTTTTCCCGGGCTTTCTGCGCCAACACTCCTCGTTGGGCGGGGCTTGGAAGCATCGAGGACGCATCGGAAAGAACAATGGCCAGTGACTCATCTGAGTCAAAAAGACGACCCGAGGGGTCAATGTCGAGGTGCTCTGGCACGCCGGTCACATTTCTGCCAATCACCGATGCCCCCTGTGCTTGCGCTTCGGCGATGACGAGAGGCTGGTTTTCCGCTAGAGAGGGAACGAGCAGGTAATCAGAGGCGGCAAAAATTGTTCGACTGATGCCGGAGGACACATAGCCCATTTGGCGAATCTGCGAGTGGTGGGGCAGTGATCCGCGACCCGTCACTATCAACAGAACGTCTTCACTGCCAGCAAATGCTTCGGAGAAGGCGGCCGTCGCGGTGGCGACCGCCTTGAGGGGGTCGCCCAGATGGGAGGCCGATAGGGCGAAGACACTCGTGACTGAGGCCGAAATACCCAATTGGGATCTCGCTTCCTCGAAAGACGGGGGCGGTTCATCCACTTCTTCGAGCGGGTTGGGAATCGTGGTGACCTGGTAACCGAAGAGAGCTTCGCTTGTGGCCGCTTCTTCGGCAAGCCATGCGCTCGGAGTCACAATGCGTAGATCGTGAAAGGCAGAGAGGGCGCTCTTCTTCGATGCTAAATGTCGGGTAGCTGAGTGGTGAAATGCGTTTCGCACCGCAGGGCACTGAGAACATCCCGACGTGAAGCCTCGGCATCCCAGTGAGTAGTGGCACACAGCGGTGAAGGCGTTCATGTCGTGAAGGGTCCACACCACGGGTCTCGTGCCCGCGATATCGGCGAGTTGATCCACGGCAATTAGTCCGTTCGTCCAGTGCACGTGAATGATGTCAGCGCCAGCAAGTTGATCGGCAATGTTTACCTGGAGGCTGTCGCGGGCCAGTGAAATTGGCGCAGTAAACCCGCTAGCCCGCGCCACCCGCTCATCCCACACCGCCGCGGCGGTGTGTCGGGGTTGAGTAAGTGGGGCGTCACGTAGAGAACCGGAGATCGCTGAGACCACGTAGGCGTCATGACCGCGTTGCCGCTGAAGATTCGCCAATCGAGATGCCACACCTCCCGCACCACCGGTGCGAGAAAAGCTCAGGTGCGCGATGCTTGCGGCCACCACTCCACGCTAGTCGGTGAGAGCGTTGCCCGCCCCGATAGACGCAAGTGTTTAGGCTTGCTTCATGGGCCGCCTACAGGAGAGCACACTGGCTGCCCCGGTTGCTCTGATTATGTTCAACCGTCCCGACCTGGTCGTTCGGGTAGCTAAACGAATTCTCGACGCGTCGCCCAGTGCGCTCTATCTCATCGCAGATGGGCCGCGACCTACCCACCCCGAAGATGGCGAACTGTGCGAGCAAACGCGCGATGCGGTGCTTTCTCTCCCCTGGCATTGCCCTGTTCACACCCTCTTCGCCGAGTCGAACATGGGGCTTCGCGCTCGAGTATCCAGCGGACTTGATTGGCTTTTCTCACACGTTGAGGAGGCAATCATCATGGAAGATGACTGTCTGGCCGATGAGACGTTCTTCCCCTATGCGACGGAGCTTCTAAAGACGTATGAGGCGGACTCACGAGTGGGGGTCATCTCTGGCAATAACTTCCTTCGGGGCACACGAGTCAGTGGTGACTCTTATTTCTTCTCGTCCGACGTGAGAATTTGGGGCTGGGCCACCTGGGCGCGGGTGTGGAAAGACTTCTCGCGTGAAGGTCTTGACTACCCGTGGACCGGTAATGAGGCGCGGGCAGTCGTGCAAGCCATTCCTTCTCCGGGCAGGCGCAAGGCACTTCTGAGAGACGCAGAACGAGCACATCGGATCAATTCCTGGGCCCTGCCTTTTGTCTTGCACTGTGCAAAACGGGGTTACCTAAGTGTCGTGCCCGAGGTGAACCTCGTGACAAATGTGGGCTTTGGTGCCGGCTCGACCCACACTAAGTTCGAGAGCTTCACCGCTGAGGTGGGCATTGAGCCGATGACTTTTCCGCTTCGGCACCCCTCGAAGGTAGGAGCAAACGGCGCGGCAGGCTCCATTGAAGTGAGGCGTGCGAGGTGGGAGTGGGTGAGCTTTCCACTGAGGCACCCGGTGGAATTTGCCCGGCGTGTGATTCGCTATCTTCGCGTCCTCGCCGGCCGGTAGACGAGAGTGGCTATTTGCCCTTCTTGAGGAAGGGGTGGTCACTCACCTTGTCGAACGTGTCCACAAGTGATTCCGGATCGAGATTCACAA
>Ga0181561_10004016_pt1 | contig 12805 bp, 13 predicted proteins | sample 011ome_19_FD_133760 | JGI IMG/M metagenome (GOLD analysis project Ga0181561, IMG submission 133760) | Coastal salt marsh microbial communities from the Groves Creek Marsh, Skidaway Island, Georgia - 011510BT metaG (megahit assembly) | ecosystem: Environmental > Aquatic > Marine > Intertidal...
GAAGGAGAATGCAAGGATTGCGAAGGAGAAGGAGAATGCAAGGATTGCGAAGGAGAAGGAGAATGCAAGGATTGCGAAGGAGAAGGAGAATGCAAGGATTGCGAAGGAGAATGCTGCCAGGAAGAAGGCTGAGGAGAATGCAAGGATTGCGAAGGAGAATGCTGCCAGGAAGAAGGCTGAGGAAAATGCAAGGATTGCGAAGGAGAATGCTGCCAGGAAGAAGGCTGAGGAGGAGAAGGCTAAGGAGAATGCTGCCAAGAGGAAGGCTGAGGAGAATGCAAGGAAGAAGGCCGAGAATGAGAAGGCTAAGAGGAACGCCGAGGAGAAGAATAAGAAGAATGCTGCGGAAAGGGACAAGGTAGTGGAAGACTTTTTAAATTTCACAAGAAGTATTATACCAAACCCTAATGAAGCGACCATGAAAAAAATGAAAGTATCATTAGATAGGTCTATAGGTCAAATTGATAACATGATTAAAAAATACGATAAGGTCATGAAATTCTCCGAATCTAATAAACCTGGTAAGAAAAAGAAAGATATACATGATAAAGCACTTGCTAGATTAAAATCACACAAAGTTGCATTCCAGAAAAGATTTAATGGAAACAAAACAGTAAATAAATATAATAAAAGAAAATTAAGTGGATACCTAGACAATATTGCTTCTAGGGAGAATTATTTGAATAATGCATGGAAAAAGTATCAACAAAATATGGAAAGAAATAAGAGGAAGCAAATGCGAAATAATCGTTAAACGAGTAAATACCTTTTGTTAAACAAACGAATAAATTACAATTATTTGTTTGATTAATTATTTTTAGACATTTAGACTTACTTAGCTGCTAAATGCCAGTCCCCCGAGGCCATTCTGGATCCGGAAGACGTTATAGTTCACCGCGTAGAACCAGTTGAACTGCGCGTCGTTGGTGGTGGTCCCGAACTTGAGCTCGGCGTTATCGAGGCGCGAGAAGTTGCACGTACCGCACGGCTGGTAGCGATCTGCCTTCAGTGCGAAGGAATACATGAAGAGACCGGCAGCCTCGCCGGTGGCTCCCGCCTGCAAGTCGGAACCGTTGGTGGAGTGATGGTAGGTCTGCACGTGCGAGAAGTAGTTCTGGGGCATGGGGTCGAAAACGTCCACGCCATTGAGGGTGAGCTTGGCGTCCGCGAAGGTGAAGAGGGTGCCGGTATCGCTGGACCCCCAAAGGAGTGCCTTAACGGGATGATTGAAGTAGGAAAGGTCGACCTTGGTGTTGGTGTCCTTCTGGATGCGCTGAACCTGGGTGATGAGCATCTCCATGGGCTCGCGGGCCAGCTTGGCGCGCTCATCGGAATCGAGCTGGATGTAGTTCGCGTAGAACTTGGGGGTCGTGGGAATCCCAGAGTTGAACTGGACGCGAACCTCCACGTCGTGATACTGGAGGGCGACCAGGGGGAGGGAAAGGGCGTAGTCGTCGCAGAAGGAGAAGTGGATGGGAAGAATGGTGCTGGCGTCAAGGCTGGCCGCGTTCCTCCCGGAGGTGGTCTTGGACCCGGTGTTGGCCAGAAACTTGCTGTATAGCTTGCTGGCGTAGAAGGCGTCGTGTTCCTCCACGAGCTGCCCTCCCACGTAGAGGCGGAAGACGGCGGGGTTGGCCGTGTTCATCCCGAGCTCGGTGGCGACCGTACCGGCCCCCAGATCGATCCACATATAGGAAAGGAGATCGCCCTTGCGCTGAATGGGAATGCTGATGGTCGAGCTGGCAGCCGCCGTCCCGATGGTGTTCAGCTCAACGGGGAACTGAGAAAAATTAGAATAGCGCTTGTACATGGACTGGAAGAAACTCACCTCGGGAGTTCCAGTCAAAAATGCGTCCTGAGCGCCCTTAGCAACGAGATTTACCAAAGCTCCCGACATGTCTTTACAATTGGCTATTAAAAAAAATACGCCAAAAAACAACAGATGGAAGTCCTGAATTTCCAGTGTCTGACCTGGGATGGCTATGATCATCCCGACAAAAAGGACTATTACGTGTATAGCTTCGGAAGGACGGAGGAGGGCAAAAGCGTAGCCGTAAAGTTTCCATTTAGACCATTCTTTTATGTAGGAATGGTTAAGAATGACCCGGATACCACCCACAAGAGCATCCTGAGAAGGGTGTGCGGAACGGCCTTCGGAGTAGCCAGTACCAAAAGGGGAGAGTGCTACAAGCACGGAAAATCTTACTGCTCCTGTCCCTCCGAAGAAGTGTCCAAGGAGTGGAATGACTACCAGGTCTGGGGAATCCATAAATTCTCCAAACACAGCGCCGTCAATCTTTGGGGTTTCAATGAGGGAAATCAGATACCCCTCCTCAAAGTGGAATGCAACTCGAAAAGACAATTCTACTACTGCATCAAGAAGATCAAGGAATATGATGGCGTATTTCAACTATTTGAAACCAATATCGACCCCATCCTGAGGGTGCTTCATCTGACAAACTGCTCTTCTACGGGATGGATAGAGGTCCCCCTGACGGAGGGAGGAACCATTAGGGAAACTACATGCGATCACGAGGTCGAGCTGAGTGGATGGAGACAGCTTAGTCCCCTGAAAAGACAGGACATTGCTCCCTTCCGCGTGGGGTCGTTCGATATTGAGTGCTTCAGTGAGTCGGGGGCGTTTCCGCAATCAACCAAAAAAGAAGATCTCGTATTTCAGATCGCGCTGAGTCGCCAGGACTACGGTCGGGAGGGGGAGATGGTGCAGGGTCTGTCGCTGGATCCATGCTTAGATAAGGACACCAAAACTTTTAAGACCGAAAAGGAACTCCTGATGGGTTTCAGAGACCTGGTGATTGAATGGGACCTGGACATTATAACCGGGTGGAATGTTTTTGGGTTCGATTTCGAGTACATCATGAACCGCTACAAGGACGATAAGGCCTTCATGGATAGGTTTGGACACTTCGGAAGATTCCTGGACGATAGGGGAAAGAGTAAATTGACCGAGAAGGTCCTATCGTCCAGCGCCATGGGAGACAACAAGATGAATATCCTCCCCATGAGCGGTCGCTTCGTCTTCGATATGATGCAACACGTCAAAAGGGAAATGAACATGGACTCCTATTCTCTGAATAACGTATCCAAAACCCTACTGGGCGATAAGAAGATCGACATGCCTCCCTCCGAAATATTCGATCGGTGGAGGAGGCAGGACGCCGAGGAGATAGGCGAGGTCAGCAAGTACTGTATCAAGGATACCCTACTCCCCCTAAGCATCATGGACAAATTGAAGACCGTCCCCAACCTCATAGAGATGGCCAAGGCGACCTGGGTTCCCCTGGTCTACCTAACCGAAAGGGGACAGCAGATCAAGGTATTCAGCCTCATGGTAAAGACGGCAACGGAAAATGGATACTGCATTCCCGCCAGGAATTCCGGGGAAGTGTCGGAGGACGAGTACCAGGGCGCGACGGTACTCGAACCGATCAAGGGGGCCTATTACGATCCCATCGTGGCCCTCGATTTCGCAAGCCTTTACCCATCCATCATGAGGGCACACAACCTATGCTACTCCACCTACGTGTTCGACACGTCCACCGTCAACAAGGAACTATACGAATATGAAGAATTTGAGATCCAGGGGAAGATGCACTACTTCGTCTCGAAAAGGAAGGGCAATGAAGAAAAGGTATTCGCCCTCCTCCCAAAGATTCTCGCCGACCTCAAGGAATTCAGAGGGAAGGCCAAGAGGGACATGGCCATGGCTAGGGGAACGCCCCTGGAAGAGATCTTCAATGGAAAGCAACTTGCCTACAAGGTCGTCATGAATTCTGTTTACGGATTTACGGGAGTAAGTAGGGGAATGCTGGGTCTCAAACCCATTGCGTCGGCGGTCACGTGCAGGGGGAGACAGATGATCGACGAGACCAAGGCCATCGTGGAGAAAAACTTTGACCAGTCGACCGTTGTCTATGGCGATACGGATAGTGTAATGGTCAAATTCAATCTTCCATCGCATCTCACCGCCGACGAGAAGATTGCGGAGTCGTGGAAACTGGGAGAGAAGGCCGCCGAAATGTGCAAATTTCCCTACCCCAACGAACTGGAACTGGAAAAGGTCTATTGCCCTTACATCCTCTACTCAAAGAAACGCTACGCCGCCAAGATGTGGGTCCAGAACAAGAAGGGCGACATGGAGATGGAAAAGATAGACATCAAGGGATTGCAGGTGGTGAGGAGGGATCAGACGCCCTTCGCCAGGAGGGTAGGGAAGAAGGTCCTGGACATTCTACTGGATTCCAATGACTCCAAACCGGCCCTGGACTACGCCATGGACATGGGAAAGCTCCTCCTATCGGGTGGCGTGACCAACGAGGACCTCTTGGAGACGCGGTCCTTGAAGGACGACGGCTTCCGCACCGCCCTGGGAACCGACCCCAGCGTCTACGAGGAATTCAATATGGGAAAGCCGGAATCCAAGAAGATTGCGATCTACGCGAAGAGGAATCTTCCCCACGTCTGGGTCAGGGATAAGATGTGGGATAGGCGACCCGGCTCGGAACCGAGGCAGGGAGAGAGGGTGAGTTTCCTGGTGACCGACACGGGAAATCCAAAGCATAAACTGTTCGAAAAGGCAGACGACCCGGTATTCGTGGAGGAAAATGGAATCCAACTGGACTACATCCACTACTTCAATAAACTGAAAAAACCCATCAACGACCTCATCGCGCCGGTGGTGGGCGAGGGGGCGGACCCCTTGGAGGCACTCATCCCCAAGATAACCAATCTGGAACAGTGCACCACCAAGGAACACATCGATAAATTTTCGGTCAAGGACATCAAGGAGTGGTGTTCCGCCAGGGTCTCCCTCCCCAAGGGAATCAGCAAGTGGAAGAAGCCCGATTGGGTGCACCAGGCGTGCGTCATCAAGAAGATCAATCAGAGGACTCCCCTGGAAATTGCCTTTTCCTTTTCAAATTTTTAATAATAAAATTAATTGATAATAATAAATGCAAGGAAAGGAATATTTCATGCTTGCATTTATTATTATTGTCTATGACGTGGTAATGACCAGCATCCTTACGTCGACATGTTACAAGGAATTGTTGAAGTTGGACTTTTGGTGGCCGAGGATTATATTGTTTTTGGTTGGCGCCGTGGTACTTTTAATTTCTTTGGGCATTGCCTTTTCCGGTAATAGTTATTCAGAACTTGTCTACATAACTGGTTTCTATTTTACGATCGGGATCATGCACGTCATTGCATCGGGGGACATTGGACCAACCATCCTGATGAATTTTCTTAGTTTATAATAGATGATTGACATCAGCCTAAGGGATTTTAGATTTATCGCAGCCATTCTCTTCATGGAAATAACGGCATTTACTTATGAACGATTGTTTTCCCCTTATGACAAGGCCGTGGACAAAGAACACAACACACCAAATATCCTGAAAATTCTGGCGCGCCTCTACGGCATGATCATTTACATGTTCTTATTCAGAGACTTTTCCACTCTTATCCTTGTTATATTTCTGGCGATGACAATATTGGAATACCCACTTAACGATTTTTTACTCTTGCCTTCTATTAGGTAAATGAAATTTCCAGAAATATCAGACAATGCTATTGCATTCATCTTACTGATAGTTCTCTTCGATGCATTGTCCTTCATCCCCCTCCAGAATGACGATATATCGAAAAAATATGAAAAATTATATGGCTTCTGGCGTGCGACCCTATTCAGGTATTTCGTCGCATTTCCCTTCGCCTTGATACTAACGGTGGCCTTCATCTACTTTAAAAATAATGGCACCCTGGATCCAAATACCATAGTTCCAGGAATTGTACTTTCCCTTATTTTTATGTTCGTGCTATTTTCCTATTACAGAGTTTTCACCGACTTGGATCTTTATGATAAAACAGTTACCTCACTAATATTTAGCGCCAATTAGGCCGAACACATTTCGCAGTCCTGGGTGGCCGCCAGGGTGACCTGCACGGCCCTGGCCTTGGGACGCGTCCTAAGGTAGTACATGCCGGTCTTCAAACCCTTCTTCCATGCGTACATGTGCATGGTGCTGACTCTACTTGGAAGGGGATCTTCCAGGAATAGATTCAGCGACTGAGACTGACACACGAAACGCCCCCTATCGGCGGACTGGTCAATGAGAACCTTTTGACTTATTTCCCAGACCGTCTTGTATTTTTCCTTTAGCTCGTCGGGGATGTCCAGTCCCTTGACGGAACCGTTATCGCCAATGATGGCGTTCTTGACGTCCGGACCCCACTTCCCCAGCGCGACCAACTCCTTGACCAGGTGCTTATTGATCACGACGAACTCGCCGGCGAGGGTTCGCCTAAGGTACATGTTGCTGGTGTAGGGCTCGAAGCATTCATTGTTCCCGAGAATCTGACTGGTGCTGGCCGTGGGCATGGGAGCCACCAGGAGACTATTTCGCATCCCGTGGAGGACAACCTCGGACTTTAGGGCGTTCCAGTCGTAGTTGAACTTGAAGCGAGGAGGCTCGTCCCATAGATCGAACTGGAGGAGACCCTCGGAGGCGGGAGATCCCTTGAAGGTTTGATAGGGACCGAAACGCTTTGCCTCCTCGACACTCTCGCTGACGGCACCGTAATAGATGGTCTCGAAGATGCGATGATTTAGGGCCGCCGCGTCGTCGCTGTCGAAGGCCATGTTCATCATAATGTAGACGTCGGCCAGACCCTGGACGCCTATCCCTATGGGCCTGTGGCGGAGATTGGATCGCTTAGAAGTTTCGGTGGGGTAAAAGTTTTTGTCGATGACCCGGTTGAGGTTGCGCGTGACCACCCTGGTCGCGTCCGATAATCCCTTGAAGTCGAATTTTCGCGTCTTCTGATTCACGAACTTGGGGAGTCCGAGGGAAGCCAGGTTGCACACGGCGGTCTCGTCCTTGTCTGTGTATTCGATGATTTCCGAACACTGACCCGTAAGAATGCCGTTGAATACCCCCATGTGGCGCTTTGGCTCATTGAAACAGTAGGTGTCCGAACGCTCGCCGAGATTCTTCGCGTAGGTTATGGTGTCGTAGACCATTCCGTCGTAGATGGGCTCGATGTTCATGCCCACCTCGAGGTCCTTGGCGTCCAGTGGCTCTTCTCTCCCCACCACCCAGAAACGATGGTAGGGCGTGCATCGGAGGGTGTTTCCGTACTTGGTCTTTACGGTCATTATGGGCTGATCCAAACCCGTCCTCCGAGGGATGACCTCGGTGAATTCCTTTCCATTCCACGCATTGACCTTCTGATCCACGACCTCAGAGATCACGATGTGTCCCTTGTCCGTAAGAATCTTGGTCTCGGGCGCCACGCAAAGGTTGGAACTCTTGATGGTTCCCAGATTCTTCTGGTTGGACTTTCGGTTGGCGGCGTCCTTGTAGACCATGTAGGGCGTACCAGTCTCCACCTGACTCTTCAATAGGCGTTGCCAGATGCTCATCGCCGTGACCGTCTTGACGGCCAGACCTTCCTCCTCATAGCGGACGTAGGCCTCCTCGAAGGCGTCTCCGTATAGATCGGGGAGATCCCTGACCTTGTCCGGTGAAAATAGAGACCACTTCCCATTCTCCTGCACCCTCTTCATGAAGAGATCGGGAATCCACATCGCCGTGAAGAGATCCCGACAACGGGCCTCCTCGTCGCCCTGGTTGAGACGGAGCTCCAAGAATCCCTCGATGTCCCCGTGCCACGGCTCCATGTAAACGGCTATTGAACCCTTCCGCCTCCCGGCCTGATTCACGTAGCGGGCAGTAGAATTGAAGACCCTCAACATGGGAATGACACCGCTGGACGTTCCGTTGGTGCCAGCAATGTAAGACCCGTCGCTGCGAATGTCGTGAATATGAATCCCAATTCCACCCGCCCACTTGCTTATCTGAGCACACTCCTTTACAGTGTCGAATATACCGTCAATGGAATCATCCTTGGATGCTATAAGAAAACACGAACTACACTGAGGCCTTGGAGTACCCGCATTGAAAAGTGTAGGAGTGGCGTGAGTGAAATAACCCTGGGACATATGGTCGTAAGTTTCCTTTACCATTTCCCAGTTGTTCCCGTGTATCCCTATGCTAACCCGCATCCACATGTACTGAGGAGTCTCCATCAGGGCGCCGTCCACCCTTTGGAGGTAGGAACGCTCGAGGGTCTTTATGCCGAAGTAATTGATGTTCATGTCGCGGGAATGGACGATGGCCTCGTTGACGGTCGAACGCCCAATGGCCTCTATGGCGTCCCAGACTTCCTCGCTGAGAATGTCTCGCTGGAATAGGATCATCATGGCGTCCGAGAAATTGGGAGGGACTATCTTCCTCAGACGGGTTGCCACCACTCTGGATGCCAGTTCCTCGTGATCCGGATGGACGGTGGACATTCCCACCGCCGTTTCCGATACAATCGTGTCTATTTCGGATGAATCAATTCCGTCATAGAGACAATCGATAGTCTTTTGACTTATGATGTCGATGTCGATGGTCTTTTTCATTTCACTGGTAAGAAGATTCTTCAACCTTTGATTGATCTTATCGAACTTCATTGGTACCATCGAGCCATCCCTTTTCTTAATCTTCATCTTACTATAATATCCAATTAATTCTTTAACGAAGGATCGAGTAACGATATACCTTCTTCACACCGTCCCCTGAACGGATCGCAGCGCCTCCGGGGGCACGGGCAACCATCTGGGTAGGACGGCTATTGAAGGTATCCTGGACATAACCTTGGGAATGATCCACGTGACTGGCAATTATCTCGTTCTTTCCCGGCTTGGGCATGAAGACCTTAAATGGGTTGTAATCGATAATCATATTACTTTAAAATAGACAAATAATTTTTTGTATAGTACTTGTCCGTCCCGTGAATGCCAATGGCGGTTTCGATATTTCCCAGAGTTTCTATGCCGAAGTCGTGGCAGTCGGACATCGAGGGGAGATTGAATACCCTATTTCTTCGCATGCATAGGGTGAAGGCGACGTCCTCGGGGAGTTTAAGTTCATCCCTATTGAATAGACCACATGCGGTGACCATGGCTTTTCTCTTTCTGAGGGAAAGACCGCCGTTCATTATGAACTTGCCCTCACTAAGCTGACCGCAAAGGGGACCCACGAAGTCCCACGAAAGCATGTGATCCTGTGGCTCCCTAAGAAGGATGCAGTCCATTTGAAATATTAGAATGTGATCCTCCCGGAACTTGGACCAGAAACTTCCATCCATCAATAATTGACTGTACATGGAAACGGTCATATGTTCGACGTCCAGTATAACGGGGATGAAGGTTCCTCCGACCTTCCCCTTGACGAAGTCTATAACACTCCTGGGACCAACCACGTAGAGATTCCACCCCGGTAGCTTATCGATGGCGTTCCTTATAACCAGGGGAAGCCAATATCCACACCTAGTCTCCACTATAACCATGGCCTTATTGCCGTTATGGTTGTAGGAAGCTTTGAGATCATCTCTCGATGTATAACGGGAAAGGTATTCTCCACAGTTATACTCCATTACTATGTACTTACATTTCATCTTCACTTAAAAATTCAGCAGACACCTCCTCTTCGTCGTCGATGAAGGCATAACTGGCAAGCTTCTGCGAGGGAGTCACCCTGAGTTGTTCCAAACGAACGGATACGCCGAATTTTGTTCCGATAACCCAGATGCTGGCAATGTTGATGATGGCAGTGACATTCTGACCCTTTTCCAGCTTCTCAATATCGAAGGGCTGACGATTGGTGTCGTAGCAAGGCGATACAAAGGAACCGTCGGAATTCCGAAGAACCTTGAGATTAAGACCGGGAGCGTACTTGGGATCGCTGTAAGGCTTCAATACGTGTGTGTAAAGGGCCTCGCGAATAACGGTCTCATTCATAGTCTTGCCGAGGTAGTACTCGGAATTCTCGGCAATCTTGGCGACGATGGCGTTATCGAGCTCGTTCAAGAAGGTCTTGAAACCCTCGTCCTCAACGGATAGGATCAATCGATAAGTAGAAGGCTTGCCGTCATCCTCGTAGGAAGCCAGACCGAAGGGAGCACGCATCTTTGGAATCTGAACGAGAATCTTGCCACCATCGGCACGGTTGAGGTAGATGGTCTTGCCCTTGTTTGCATTGAGACGGGGCTCGGAATACTTGATATCGCCAATGGAAAACTTAGAGTAGCTGACAACAGGAAGAGAAGACATTATGTTTCGTACTTTCTTATGGATGCTTTTCTTTAACACCAGAAAAACTTTCTTTTGTTATAATAAATGATGAATCTACTCGAAGATCCCAAAGTTGGTGCTTCCATTCAGTCCGCCCTCCTCTTCATGGTGGTGGCAAACCCCATTACCTACCGCCTCACTAATATGCTATTCTTCAAGATGGTCACCAAGAATAACTCAGGGACGCCCAGCCTCTTCGGTCTCCTCCTCCACGCCGTGGTATTCGGTCTGATTGCCTACCTCCTCATGACCAAGGGAATCCCCAGCCTCACTAAGGGATCATGGGGGTCATCGGGTGAGGTCACAGAGGCCGTCGACGTGGTCAAGGGAAATAAGATGATCGCCAAGGAAATCATGGAGAGGGAGAAGCCCGTTGAAAATGTGCCCCTGGAAAATGAATTCCCCGGCCTCAATCTTTAAGGTTCATGCGATTCTCGTAAAATTCCTTGAATTCCCTCTTCATAGTCAAAATTCGATAGTACTCGTCGGGATCCAAAAGGGCCTTCAATTGACGTGAAAGACCCTTATTCTGATCCACGTCGTGGATGTAATACTCCCTCATCGCCTGGCATATCGGGAAGGTGGTCTTCCTCAAAATACTCACCTCCTGCTCCAAATCACAAAGGCGGGGAATAATAATTTCACGTAAAAGCTTTTTCACGTCATTTACGTCAAATTTTTCAAAATCCATAGTTTCTAATTCATTGCGTCCTATCTTAAAAAGGACTTTATCATACCAGATATGTCGTCGTCCTCTAAACCATTTATTAAAAGATTACCGGTCTTATTTCGGTCGAACCCAGGATAAGCCTCTTCAACCAGCTCAGCCACGTAGGTGAAGTAGAGCGTGTCTTCGCAACATCTTCGCCAGTCTCGCCCATTTCGGTGTCGAAATAACCATCTTCTGTATCCCTCTCCTCCATTGATGAGGAATATCCCGAATATGTACTCCCTGCTGTCATTTCGCTTCCCGAATAATCGCTGTCGGGTCCATAGGGCCAAACCTGCAACCGCCACTGCAACATTGTTCATTGAAACCATTTAGTCCTTATCCTTTAACATAAATTTATCCACGTATCCCTGGTATCCGTGCCTGGCAATGTTTTTCATGTGGGACATCGCCCATGCCATGGACGTGCCTGAGTGTAAATTCAATAGATTCATGTGGTCTAAAAGAGGCTTGGCGTTGTCAGTGTACTGAAATCCACTGGCGTCTCCGTGGGAAATCAAGGATTCCCACATATTGGCCTTGAACATCGCATTGTATAGGTCAATCAATAGCATTCTGGAATATTCATCGTGTATGTGTTCGAACATAACTAAATCTAATTATCTATGAGTAGTATTCTTTAATCTAACAATACGAGTCCCGCCATGGACCACAAATACGATTCGAGGGGAGACCGGGGAACCGCGCCACGGGTGCTCATCATCTCCACGTCGTTCATGAATGCAACCTTCTCCGCGTGTATGACTATATCGCCACGGGACTTTATAAAGTATAAATCGTAATGACGAAGAGAGGGAAATATAGTATTCAATATAAAATCGCTAATAGCTACTATTATCTTGGCCCTATCCCATGATTCCGGAAACTCCAGACTGGAAAGACCATGCTGGAAACGGTAGGACGTAGAAAAACGCTCTTCCATTTCGAGATGACATGCCTTTTTGAATATGACGTGACGAAGCTCGTCAGTCAGAGTATTCATTTACTATCTACTTCATCAAAGCTCTAAATAGCTTCATGTTGAAATAAGGTCGCGAAGCCTTCTTGGCCATAGCCTTCTTGGCCGGAGCCTTCTTGGCCGGAGCCTTCTTGGCCGGCGCCTTCTTGGCCGGCGCCTTCTTGGCCATAGCCTTCTTTTGGTTCACGAAATCGGAAACGAGGGCGCGCCTGATTTTGAGGGCGTTGGACATATTCACGTTCTCGATGGTTTTAATCTTCTTATTGACATTGTTGATAGAAGTGTTGACGCTATTCTTGGCCTTGGAAACAACGAGGTTGGCCTTCTTCGCCTTGGCAATCGCATCCTTATTCTTCTGCTGGGCCCGGGTGATGGCCTTGGCAGCAGCGGTGGCCTTCTTGATCGCAGAATAAGCATTCTTCTCGGCTGTCTTGACACCCTTGGCCGTGGCGGCGACCTTCTTCAATGCATTGACATTCTTCTTATCGGCAATTATGGCTACCCGGACCATGCTGACAGCTCCCTTGAGCGCAGTTGCACCCTGATTGATGAGCCCCTTCGTGGGGGTAATCTTGAGCGTTTTTTTCCCCCTGGAATTCATTGAGGAAACCTTAGCCATATTATATAGTCTGACTAGATTTTTTCTACTGAACGCCATAATAACTTTAAGCACTTGACTTTTCAAATCCAACTAAATGTAGCATTATAATATGGAGGGACCTCGTTTGTCCCATATATAAAAGAATTCGGGTGGGAGCGGGTACTTCAACCTCTCCGCGACGCCGACCACGTACTTCTTCACAACTATCAAAGATTCCCTAGGCGTCATACATTTACTTTCGGGAATGTCTCCCAATAATTCTTCCAGAAACATGAGAGACTCCGCCAGACAAAAATGATGTTGCGACGCGTGGCA
>Ga0181561_10004019_pt1 | contig 12798 bp, 6 predicted proteins | sample 011ome_19_FD_133760 | JGI IMG/M metagenome (GOLD analysis project Ga0181561, IMG submission 133760) | Coastal salt marsh microbial communities from the Groves Creek Marsh, Skidaway Island, Georgia - 011510BT metaG (megahit assembly) | ecosystem: Environmental > Aquatic > Marine > Intertidal zone...
CTCCTGTTGCCGCGTTTCGACGGCGAGCGCGTAGCGTAGGCGCGAGGAGCGAGCTACCGTACTACTAAACTACTTTGTACCGTACCTTCGACGCGGGGACGAACGATCGGAGCGAGCTACTCGCTACCGTATGTCCTTCACGACGCGCCCGCCCTTGATGACCACCTTGATGTTTTTCTCGTCCATCAGCACCGACGGATCCTCGAGCGGGTCGCCGTCCACCAAAATCAGGTCCGCCAGCGCGCCCCGCGCGACGAACCCGCGCGGCGGCCCGTCCCGCGGCGCGACCTTCGCCAGGCGCCCCCCCGATCGCAACGCGCCGCGGGGCTCGGGCACGCGCGCGCCGGGCACGGCGGTGAGGCTCCCCAGCACGTGGTGCGCGTCCACGCCGGCGGCCAGGTGCAGCGCGATTGATTTCGATTGATGCTTGTGCATGTCCCCGAGCAGATCGCTCCCGTAGCACACGGGTAAGTGGAGCGCGCACGCGCGCTCCAGCCGCCGCTGTCCCTCGGCGACGAGGCTCCCGATTTTTTTTAACGAAACGGCGGACGCGCCGCCCGCCGCGCCCTCTTTGAGAAGCGCGTCGTACGTGATCAGCGTCGGCACGAGGAAACCGCCGGCGTCGCGAAGCGCCTCGAGCGCCCCGTCGCCGGCGAGGTTCCCGTGCTCCACGGACGTCACGCCGCACCGCACCGCGCGAAGCACAGCCTCGTCCGTGTACGCGTGCGCGGCGACGTACACGCCGGCGTTTCGCGCGTCGTCGCAAATCGCCGTCAGCTCTGTTTCCGAAAACTGCAGATTCTCCAGGCGATCCGTCGGCGACGCCACGCCGCCGCTGGCCATCACCTTGACGTGCCGCGCGCCTTTTCTGACCTCGTCGCGCACCGCGGCGCGGCAGGCGTCCACGCCGTCGCACACGCGCGCGATGGTGAAGTCGCAGCACTTGCACGCGCCCGAATTCAGCGCGACGTCGCCCGCCGCGCGGAAATCGCCGTGGCCTCCGGTTTGAGACAGCGCTTTGCCGCCGTGCACGACGCGCGGGCCACGCAGCGTGCCCTCGTCGCACGCCTGGGCGAGGCCGTGGTCGGCGCCGCCGCAGTCGCGCACGGTGGTGAAGCCTCGGTCGAGCATGCCGCTCAGGATGGGAACGGCGCGCGCGTACAGCAGGCTGGGAGGCATAGTGCTCGGCATGCGCAGGTTGGCGCTGCTCGCCGTGACGTGCACGTGGCTGTCGATGAGCCCGGGCATCAACGTCAAATCGCGGCAATCGAGGTGATGTGGACCTTCTCGTGAGGGGCCAACATCATCGAACATCAGGTCGATGACATCGCCTGCCACGACGACGCACATATACTTTGGGCCTTGCCGGTATGTGAATCGAAGTCTGCTGACGTCCACCCCGGGATGGTGTTCGTCTCCGAAATCCCCAGCCCGCTCGCTTCTCTTCCGCTTCTTGTCCTCAGCGCGATCGCCATGGTCCTCGTCCACCACCAGAACGCGTCCGGCGATGATAGAAGAGAGCACCATGGCAGGGACACGCGCCCGCGTGCGTCGCGCCCCAGAAGTATCGGCGCGTCTTCGACAATCACGAGAAAAAGCGAAAAGTCGCGTTCCTGCAGCGAAAAGGATTCAATCCCGCGCGCGCGCCGTGCCCCCGCGCCTGCCTGTCTGGAGACAGCGGGTGCGAGGAGACCTCGCCGCGTGAGGCGCGAATCGATCGGCGGCGATAGGCGCGACGGACGCAGAGCGGACGCTCCCGGCGCTCCCCCGACCATGGACCTCGATGGCGCGCGTTCCGCGGTGGAGCAAGCCTCGACGGGCTTGGCGCATCCCGCGCACCGCGCGGCGTCCGAGGCGACGCTCCTGGAGTTCCGGCGGTCCCCCCACGCGCTCCCCGCGTGCCGCCACATCCTGCAGACTTCTCCCGTGATGGAGGCGTGCTTCCAGGCGGCGGCGACGCTGCGGGACGCCGCGCTCAGGGACTGGTCCGCGTTGCCGCCCGAGGAGCGCGCGGGGCTGCGGCAGTTCTGCCTCGGGGTGGTGCTGGGGCAAAACGCGGAGAGCGGGTGTCCCGCGAGCGCGATGCCCGTGGTCGTCAAGCAGCTCGTCTCCGTGCTGGCGGTCATGATCAAGCGATCATGGCTGGACGTCGACGAGACGAAGCTCGACACGGGCGCGACGCAGGCGGATTACGCCAACGCCGCCGCCGCGGCGCGCGCGCACCGGCAACGGATGCTGGCGGAGGCGGAGCGCGCGGTGAGCCAGGCGTCCACGAACGGCGCGCGTTGCATCGGGCTGAACCTGTTCGCCGCCGTGATCACCGAGTTCGCGCCCTCCACCGCCTCCCCCATGCAGCTCCCGTGGGACTTCCACGAGCGATGCCGCGTCAGCCTGCAGAACGACTTCCTCCTCTCCTTCTTCGAGCACGCCGTCTCGGTCGCGCGCGCCGCCGCCGGCGGCGGCGGCGCGCTCGCGGGGTCGGACGAGGGCGTCTGCGTCGCCGCCCTGCGCCTCATGAACGGCGCGCTCGCGTGGGACTTCCAGTTCGCGGGGCACGGCGCGGACGGTGGCGGGTTCGGGTTCGGCGCGACGACGCGCGGCGAATCGCCCGGCCGCGGCGACGGCCTCAGCGCGGACGCGGTGAAAATCACGCCCGGCCGTACCTGGCGCGACGCGCTCCTGGCGCCGGGATCCACGGACTGGGTGTTCGAGCTCCACCACGTGGCTTCCCGAAGCGACGGCACGCGGCACGCGTCATCGGTAGCGCGCGCCGCGCGAGCGACGGTGTCCTCGCTGTGCGCGTTGGCGGGTGACGTGTTCCCGAGCAAGCGCGAGGACCCCGCGGAGACGCTCCGGCTCGCGCACTTCGCGCGGTGCGCGGTTTCCCTGAGCCGCGCGCTGCGGCCGGCGAGGCCGCTCATCGCGAGCGCCGCGCGCGCGGGCGGCGACGCCGAGGAGGCGATGCACGACGGCGCGCGCGGGGTCGCCGCTCTGGCGGCGATCCACGCGCCCGGCGACTTTTATCACCCCCCCGTCCCTGAAGCGAGTCTAAACGGCGGCGGCGCCGGCGAGGAGGCGTCCTCCGTCGCGCTGGCGGCGACGCTGGGCGAGCTCACCGTGGGTTTGCTGGAGGCGGGCGCTCTTCGCTCGGAAAACGACGGCGCCCCCGTAGACGAGACGCTGCGCATGTGCGTCGAGGCGTGGGGCGCGCTCGCCGAGCGGAGCCTCGCGGGGCAACAGCGCGACGACGCCGTGCCCCGCGAGACTGAATACGCGTACGCGGCGCACGCCGCCGGCCCGGGCCCCAACGGAGCGCGCCCTTTACGCTCGCCGGAGCCGGCGTTCCCGGGGCAGGCGGAGACCTCGTCGGCGTGCGCGAGCGTGTTCGAGGCGTACCTGCGCGCGGGCCTGGAGGCTGCCGCCGCCGGCGCGCACGAGGAGGACGACGGGCACGAGGAGGAGGGCAAGGCGGGCGCGGCGGCGCTGGACGAGCGCATGTCATCGGTGGCGCGCGTGGCGCGCGCCGCGCCCGACGCGACGCTTCCTCTTCTCCGCGCCGCGATGGAGCGTTTGAAAAACGAGCTCGGCCAAGCTTGTTTGGCGACGAGCCTAAACGCGAACCCTTCCGTGGACCCTTCCGAGATTCTCGAGCAACTCTGGTGGCTCGCGCGGCTCGTGCCGCACGTGCTGTGCGACGCGTTCGAGGGCGAGTTCCCTCTTCCCCCCGACGCGGTCGCCGAGTGCGCGCGCCGCGCGGCGATCAAAAACCCGGGCGGCGCGTGCCCGGTGACGGAAACCGGCTCGGCGTTTTTACGTCTGGTCGCCGTGTGCCTGGACGAAACCGCCGTGCGCGCGGGCGCGGTCTCGCCGCGGCTGGTCGAGCAGCTGGTGTGGGGCGCGGCGCGCTGGACGGACACCTACCTGATGCCCGAGGACGTGGGCGGCAGCGCGCACGCCGCGCTCTTCGGCGGCGCCAAGCCCTCGCTGGCCGCCGTCGGCCGCGCCGGCGACGGCGAGGGCCGCGTCCGCGGAGGCGCCGCGCTCGCGTCGGCGCCGCCGCCGTCGCCCTTCTCCGAGGCGGGGGGGGGCGTGGGCGCGGTGGACGCGCTGCTGCGCGTCGCGCTGGTCGCGCTGACGGCGTTCCCCGGTGAGGAAAGCGCGCAGCGCGTCGCCGCCAAGATGCTCCTCCCGGCGCTCACGAGGCGCCGCGCGCTGTGCCGCGCGTGCGTCTCGTCGCAAAGCTGGGCCGCCGTCGCCGACGCCGCGCGCGCCGCGCTGGAGACGTTCGGAAACATTTGCAATCCGAACGCGCCTCCCGCGTCATCATTCCCGCCCGAGATCCACCGCTTCGTGGCGGAGGCTCTGTGCCGCGCCGCCGACGGCGTCGCGGACGAGCGCGCGCGGGACGAGTACGTCGCGCGCGCGCTCGCCGCCGCGAATAACGCGCTCACTCTGTGCGCTCAAAACCCAACCGACATGAAGCACCCGGCGGGGGAGGCGCGGGCGGTGGCGACGCTGGAGGCGCTGCGCGGCGCGGCGCGCGCCTCGGCGGCGCGCTCGCAGCGCGCGGTGTTCGCGTTTTTTCAACGTAACTTCGAGGCTCTGCTGGCCGTGCAGCGCCTCGGCACGGAAAGCGCACAGGTGACCAAGGCGAGCCTGCGTCTGTGCGAGGCGTTCGTGGAGGCGCAGGCGTGCTTCCTGCCCCCCGCGGACGCGGCGGCGCTGTGCGGCTACTGCGCGCGCGTCGTCGAGACGTACAAGGCGTCCGGGCGCGGCGCGCTTCCGCCGGCGGCGGCGGGCTCGGCGCACTCGCTGCGCGCCGAGCGCGCGCGCGAGGCGTACAAGGAGGTGAAGGCGCTCCTGCGCGTCCTGACGCACGTCTCTTCGGTGGACGCCGACGCCGAGGACGGCGACGCCGCCGGAAAGGAGGAGGCGGCGGAGCGGGGGGGCTCGCAAAGAGGCGGGAGCGCGCGGGGGGGGGGCGCGTTCGCGGGGGTCTTCGGACCCGGGGGCGCCGGCGCTTTCGCTTTCGCGAACCCCCAAAACGCGGCGGGGGTTCACGAAAGCGAAAGCGGACGCACGACGCACGACGCACGTGGCTCTCGAGGCGGCACACGCGTGGACGTGCCGTCCGTGGTCCTGGCGGGCCTCCACGCGACCATCCCGCTCCTCACGGAGGAGCTCCTGCGTTTCCCCAAGCTGTGCCGCCAGTACTTCGCGCTGCTGGCGCACATGCTCGAGGCGTACCCGGCGAAGGTGGCGGCGCTGGACGCCGCGACGTTCGCCACGCTCATGCGCACGCTGGAGTTCGGCCTGACGCACGCGGACGTGGACATCGGGCGCGAGAGCTTCGCCGCGCTCTCGGGGTTGGCGGCGTTCCACCACCGGGAGACGAAAGGAAGCCGCGGAGGGAACCCCGCGGGCGGGCTCGCCGCGCACAACGCCGCCAACGAAGATGGAAAAAAAGATGGCATCTTGGCGCGTTTCTTAAAGCTCAGCCTGAACCGTTTGCTGTTCGAAGACGCGTCCGCGGCGCTCGCCGAGCCCGCGGCGGACGCGCTTCTGCCCTTGATGCTGTGCGAGCGCGAAGCGTTCGCGGCCGTCGCGCACGAGCTCGTCGCGTCGCTCGCCGGCGACGCGCGCGCGCAGGGGAAAGTCGGAGAGGCGCTGCGCGATTTGACGGCGAGCGGCGGCTTGACCGACCGCGTGGACCGCGCGAACAAACGGCGGTTCCGGAGGAACGTCTCGGCGTTCGTACTGGAGACGCGCGCGTTCGTGCGCAGGAACTGATGCTATGTTTTCGTAGAGAGACAGTTCAGAAGGGCAACAACGCGAGAACGTGCCGTGCTACTAAGGCTCATTTCGCTATGAAAAAATCGCGCTGATCAAAATCAATCATCGCTCGCGTTCGATAGGTCTCGCGTTTACAGGTTTAGGGTTTATCTCGCGTCGCGGATTCGCGACGCGGGCCCAGCCTGCGCGACCGCCCCCCCGGCGACGACGCGCGGGGCCACGACGCGCGACGCGCGGCATGTGCCTCACATCACACGCGTCATCCGCGCCGCGCCGCATCTCGTGTCGTCTCCGAGGTCGCGCTCGGCGCGGTCGCCGCATCCCGACCGCGCTCGCCCCGCGTTTGTCCCGAGCGAAACACGCCGCGCGATGCCCCGCCCCGGCCGCTCACTTCTGGACCACCTTCTCGAGGAGCGTGAACTTCTTGGACTTGGACATGGGCCTGCACGCCTCGATGCGCACGCGCTCGCCCACCACGCACGCGTTCGCCTCGTCGTGGAAGGTGAACTTGGCGGACTTCTTCACCAGCTTGTGGTACCGGGGGTGCGGCACCTTGCGCTCCACCATCATCACCGCGGATTTGTCCATCGCCGTGGACACCACCTTCCCCTCCAGGACCTGCTTCGCGGTCACCGCGACGGGCGCGCGGCGAGTGGAAGCGACGGCGGCGGTCTTCACCGAGACGCGCGTGCCCATGACCGCACCGGCGGAGAAAGCGAGAGAGCTCATCGTGGACTGTTCCGGCGAGTGTGCGCGGAGTTGTGCCGAGAGAGACGCGTGACGTCGCAAAAAGCGATGCGCGAGTGGATAATTTTTTTAGGCGTGAAAAAAAAGGCTGGGGCGTGAACGCACACGCGGTCGCGTTCGAATACACTTCCATAGTGCGTGTGATAGTCTCATACAAATGTAAATTCGATTTCTCTGTCCATGTAACGTATGTGTCGACGCGAAACCGTGTAGTAAAAAGAAAAAGAACCGTCGCCGTCACCGACCGCCGCGCCCGTACGCGAACGCGGCGGCGACGCACCCCGCGAGCATCGCCCCCGCGCTCGCCGCGAGGAGGAGCCCCGCGGTGTTCGTCCCGAGCGCGTCCCATTCCCTGTCCCTCGACGCCGCGCGCATACGCGCGCGCTCCTCGCCCGTCGGGGACCCCAGCCGGGATCCCTCCGAAGCCTCCGCGCCGCGCGCGACGCGCGCCGCGAGGTCCTCCACGCGCTGCGCCAGCAGGTTGATGCGGCCCTCCAGGCGGTTCACGCCGCCCACCTCCAGACCGGCCGCGAACTCGCCGGACGCGAACGCGCCGGGCGCGGGCGAGTGCGACCGCGAGCCGAACGGCGCGAACCCGTTCGCGCCGAACGCGCCGCGTCCGCCGGAGTACGTCTCCGGCGCGCCGAGGCGCTCCGCGTCGCCGTCAAACGTCGCTTCAAACGTCGCGCGCTCCGCCGCCGATGGCCCGTCGGCTCGCGGCGAGACCGGCGGGCGCCCGCGCGCGAACGCGCCGCCCGGCGCGCCGTCCCGCGCGAGCGCGCGCGGCGACCGCGCGTGGCCGGGTCCCGGAGCGGGCGGCGAGCCGCCGCGCGAGAAAGAGCCGTCCTCGCCGTCGCCGCCGAAAGCGTCGGCGTCGCCGCCGAAGCTCCCGTTGCGGCTCCCGGGTCTGCCGCCGCGCCCGGCTCCGCCGCCGCCGCGCCCGCGCCCTCGCACGGCATCCTGTAGCCTGGTGACGCTCTCGCCGCGCCGCGCGCGCGCGCCCTTGGAAGCCTTCTGCGCGCTGTTCATGACCGACGAGTGGCCGTCGAGGTGCCGCGGCGCGGCGGTCATGTACCCGCCGCTGGCGGTGCGCTCGATGGGGTCCGGGGGGTACGCGCCGGGCGCGCGCGCCGCGAGCACGAACGTGTCCTTCATCTCCGCCGTCATGTGTCGCAGCTCCTCGGTCATCTCCTCGAACTGCACCTGTTCGATGTACGAGTGCGGTATGTACGTGCCGTCCAAACCGAGTTTCGACCCCGCCTGGACCACCGCGGCGCGAACCTTCCCTTGAATCTGCGTGAACGATCGATCCAAGCCTTCGATCCAGTCCACCTTCACGCTGAGGAGCTCGTCGCTCCACTCGCGGCTGCGTCTTTTCATGATGGCGCCGACTTCGTACCCGAGCGCCATGAGCCCGCCTAAAATCCGCACGCCCACCTCGAACTTGATGCGGGGCGAGATCATCACGTCGCCGTCGCACATCGTCTCCTCGAACATCAGCGTGTACAGCCCGTCGCGGTTGCGCATGCGGAGCCACGACGTGCACGTCTCGGGGTCCTCGTGCGGGGGGAGCAGGTAGATGTCCGTGGTCTCGCACTCGCTCGTCTCCACGACGCCGTCCTCGGCGAGGACGCTCGCGATCGCCGCCGCGTCCACCACCGTCTCCGACTTGAGAATGTACGTCGGGTCCTGGAACCCCGCGAACGGGTTGAACGAGTTCACCACCCTGAGATGGGCGCTCCGCAGATCCGGCTCGATGAACGCCTTGTACATCGGGTACACCGTCTCCGATATCTGGTGGATGATGTCCTCGGGGGCCTGGCCGGAGCGGTCGATGTCGCGCATCACGCGCTTCACGAGGTCGAAGTGCACGCCGCCGGAGATGGACACGCGCAAGTCCTGCAGCGGGCGCAGCTTATCGCTCAGCGCGTAGATACCCTCGACGATGATGATCCGGCTCTCGGGGCACGCCACCGTTTTCGTCCCGACGCGCTTGGACTCCTTGAACGAGTACACCGGCGTCTCCACCGTCTTGCCGGCTTTCAAGTCCGAGAGGTTCTCCATGAGCAGGTCGTAATCCGTCAGCCGGGGGTCGTCAAAGTTCCCGTCCAGCAACATGCTGGCGTCGTTGTACATGTCCATGGAGAGCACGCACAGACCAGGCATGAAATCCTGGATCTTCTGGCAGAAAACCGTCTTCCCCGCGCCGGACGGGCCGGCGATGCCCACGACGATGGGCTCGCCGGCGTTCGCGTGTTTCTTCAAAAGCTGAATCGCGCGGATGGTGAGGAAGAAACCCTTGTCGAAACTCAAATCCTCGTCGATGCCGACGATCTGCGCGGAATTCGGAATTCGTACGAGCGCGACGAGAGGCGTCAGCGCGCGCGGCGCGTGCGACGAAAGAGACGCGGTGTGTTGTCGTGTCGCGAAAACGCGGCGGTGTCGACCGTTCGCGCGTAGACGACGAGCGTCACGCGCGAATACGAATTTCGCGAATACGAGTAACGCGCGCGACGACGGCGAAAACGCGAAACCGTCGTCGACGCGCTCGTCTCGCGAGAAACCCCGACTGAGCTGTACTGTACTGTCTGCGAAAAGGCTTCCCTCGATGTGGCGTTCGCCGCCGTCGGTCGCGCGGGTCCTCACGTCGCGCCGAGCCGCGGAGCGGGGCGAGCGGCGCGACCGCGAGCCTCGCGACGTGCCGTCGGGGCGTTCGCGCGTCGTCGCGTCGGGAACCTCGCGCGCGGGTCGTGTCGACGTCGTCCGCGCCTCGCGGCACCGATCGAGGGCGGCGCCTCGTCATCGCGCGTCTCTTCGAGTCGGCGTCGGACGCGACGCGCTTTCGAGCGCGAGGGAGCAGACGCGGAGACGCGCCGTCCGTGCGAACCAAACACGCGCGCGATGGATGACGCACCTCGTTCCGCGTGGTCCCGTCCCGCGCGCGCCGCTCCACCATCTCCAGCTGGTCCTTGACCAGTCCGAGCTTCTTCGTACTGGACGTGCGTTCGCTCGGGCCGGACGCGGATGATGACGGCGCGGCGCCGTTCGTGACGTTGGCGAACAGCGCCGTGGGGGTGATGGTCTCCGGCGAGCCGCCGGGCGGCGACCCGCGCTCGCCGCGCGGCGGCTCGGGGGTTCCGCTCATGTCCCGCGACGCCCGCGGCGAGACCGGTGGAGGATCTGAGTGGGCGCGGACTTCAAGCGCGTTCAAAACGATTGCAGCAAAGGCAGAAAAGGCGTAAGGTCGACCGACGTCGAGCTTTTCGCCTGAGGCAGGCAGAAATGAAGAAGCCCCACGCTCGAGTAGTGCCTCGCGAGTTTTTGGATCGCTCACGATCGCGCGTACGTTTCATCAGTCTGAAATTTTCCGAAGTCCGGTTTTTCTGACTACGCGCTCGTTCGCGCGCGAAATCGTGACTTGATCGTGACGTGGCAGATCCCGAACGCTTTTTTCTCATTCGCGCGTAATGGTTCGCTGACTCGACGCGATCGACGGAATCGGGGGTTCCTGACTCGAGCGCATACGAAAACGGACTCGCGCGAGATCGTCCTATCTTTTTGACGCACGCGATCGTTCGTCATTCTTCCCAGCGCACGACCTTACTCCGTAAGCTCGCCCCCGTTCTCACGAACCGCATCCGCCGACACAACGTAGTCGCGCCCCCCAACCACCACCACCAACAACACCCACCGCATCAGCAAAATGAGCACGCCTAACGTCGCCGAGCCCGAGGCCGTCAACTTCGAGACCTCCTTCCACCTCGACCGGGATGTCGAGAACCCCGACAATTACCTCGTCATCCACGAGCTCATGGGCCGAGGCCAGCTCCTCAACGCGTACGAGGTACGACCGCACCACCCGCAAAAACTGAACGACGACATCGATATCAACATCCCCGCCGCGCGTGCGCGGCTCGGGGTCGCGCCCCCCCGCGCGTGCGACGACGTTTCCGGCGACGCGATCTTCGCGTCACTTCTCGGACGAAGCTGACGTGTCTTTGCTTCCCTCGTCACCCTCCCCCGCCCGCAGGCGAAACTGGAGAACCAGGTACGTCTTCCGCCCTCGAAATCGCGCGAAATCGCGACCTCGACGCTGCTCTCGTGCCGTCGCTCTATCGCGCGCGCGCGCGCGCGCTCGCGCGCCTCGTCCGCGCGCGTTCCCGACGCCTCGTCACTCTCTTGTTTTCGCAACCCTCGTCGCTGACCGTCGTTCGATTCCGCTTTTCGCTCCCCCTAACAGAGCTCGGTGGAGTTCGGCGAGGGTCTCCTGAACAAGGGCAAGGCGAAGAAGCGCGAGAAGCGCCCCTTGACGCAGATCGAGATCATGGCCGCGGTGGAGCGGGAGAAACAAGAGAAGAAGGCGGCGAGGAGAGCGGCGAAGGTGCGTGCATCCCCCATCCGCGCCGAGTCAGCACGAAACCCGCGCGAGCGATTTCCGAGATTTTTCTTCCTTTTTCTGTTTTTCCGAACGACACTTTGTCAGTTTGTGTCCTTCGTGAAAAAGTCGACAAAGTTCACTTCACGCGACTCACCTCGCCGCTTCCCTACGTCTCGCCGTCACCGCTCGTGGCGAACTCTCAGGAAGCCAAGGCTGAGGCGCGAAAGGAGCGCCTGGATTTCGAGCTGAACGGCCCGAACAAGCAGATGACGAAGAAGGAGCGCAAGAGACTGGAGGCTGAGGGACTAAACTGATGCGCGACCCTCGTACGCCATTCAAGACCCAGGCCCGAACCGGGACCTCACCTTTTGTGCGACTTCGTCGTCGTCGGCTTCGACACTGTAGAACACTTAGTGTGGAACCCCCACGATGATTGAACCCCGCGGACGCTGTACCACCAGTCCGCGAGTTAGGATGTAGCACCACGCGCCGCGTACCGCCGCGCTTGTAACTGACGAAGACGCGCGAGAGACAAATCTCTCGCGCGTTTCGAAAACAGACGGGAAACCGCCGCGAACGACTCGAGAAACTCGCGCGGTCCCCGCGGTCGTTCGTCACGACCGCTACAGAAACACGTTTCGACGACGTGGCGTGTTTCACCTCGACCCTCCGACGCTGGAGGGTCAGTCCTCCCCGCCCCCCCTCGCCGCGATGGCCGCGCGCCCGGCGCCCGTGGCGGCGCGGGGCGAGGCTCGCGCGCTCCGCGCGTCGCGCGCGCCCTCGCGCGCGCCCCGCCGCCGCGCGCGCCGCGGCGGGGCTGTGTCCCGCGCGGACCCCGGCGATGGGGTGCCGAGTTCTTCCGATCCGGACTCGATCGCGCCCGACATGTTCGGCGCGTCCCCCGGCCCGCGCTCCCCCGCGCTGCACCGCGCGGCGCGTCGTGGCGACCTCGAGCGCGTGCGGCGTTTGCTGGAGACGCGCGCGCATGACGTGAACGAGGCGGACGCCAACGGATCGACCGCGCTGATGTGGGCGTGTCAGTTCGGACGCGACGACGTCGTCGAGGCGCTTTTGCGGCGCGGCGCCGACGCGCGCGCGCGCAACAAATTCAACTGGTCCGCGCTGGAGTACGCGAGCACGTCCTCGCTCGCCGGGGACGTCCTGTTCGCGCTGCTGCCGTGGTATTTTACCGGAGTCGTGTCCCGGAGACACACGAGACACACGAGTCGAACGGAGACGCACGAGTCAAACGCGCTCGCGTACGACGCGGACGCGTCGTCGCTGCGGACGCGAGAGACGGTCGCCGCCGCCGCGCTCTCCGGCGCGTACGGCGCGTTGCTCGGGGACTGGTCCCGGTACGTCGAACACGACGACCACGACGACCACGACGACGTCGATTTGATACGACAACGGGACGACGTGACGAAGGGGCGGCGGACAGACGCGCCGTTCGCGCGCTCGGGCACGAAGGCTCGTTCGCCGGCGCGCCTGAGAGCCGTCGCCGCGAACGCGGCGGCGCGGTACGTCTCGAGCGCGGCGACGAGCTTTCGCGACGCGCGCGACGCGCTGCTTCGACCGCGTTCCGGAGCGTTCCGAGTGGGGGGCGTCGCGATAGCGGGGTGCACTCGCAAACCGCTGGGACTCTACGCCGGGCAGAGGTACGAGATTCGCGCGTTGTTCTGGCGGAACGCCGCCACCGACGCGCGCGTCTCCGTTTCCTCCGCGGACGCCTCCGCCTCCGCGCTTCGTCCCTCCCCCGATTTCGTGCTGTGCGCCGAGCTCTCTAACCCGACGTGGACGCCCTGGGGCTCGATCGAAACGGAAGTGGGCGCCGCCGAGCTTCGGTCCGTGCGCGATGAGCTGGTTTGGGCCGCCGGGAC
>Ga0181561_10004020_pt1 | contig 12797 bp, 10 predicted proteins | sample 011ome_19_FD_133760 | JGI IMG/M metagenome (GOLD analysis project Ga0181561, IMG submission 133760) | Coastal salt marsh microbial communities from the Groves Creek Marsh, Skidaway Island, Georgia - 011510BT metaG (megahit assembly) | ecosystem: Environmental > Aquatic > Marine > Intertidal...
CGCAGCCTAACACGCCGGTTAAGAGAAAAAGGCACCCTAAGTGGTGTGATTGTCAGTGGACAACAAGATCCTCAAGAATATATCTCACAAGCACAGGCTTTTGCTGGACTTAAAGGTATGGATTTAGCAAAAGAAGTGACCACAGACAATGCTTATTCGTGGGATCATAATACTTGGACCTCAGAATCATTGAATACCACGGTTATCACCGACATGAGTGAGGGTCGCCCATTTAGAGTGGTTGCTTTGGATTTTGGTGTGAAACACAACATTTTGCGTATCCTTCGCGATCTCGGGTGTGAGATTAACGTCGTCCCTGCTCAAACTTCTTATGAAGATATAGTGGCTTATCAACCGGAAGGTGTTTTCTTATCCAATGGCCCGGGGGATCCTGGACCTTGTGACTATGCTATCAAAATGATTCAGCAATTGATCTCAGCCAAGTTGCCAACGTTTGGTATCTGTCTGGGTCATCAATTATTCGCCCTAGCTTGTGGCGCGAACACCATAAAAATGAAATTTGGTCATCATGGGGCTAATCATCCTGTCAAAGATATCGAAACAGGTCGTGTCATGATCAGTAGCCAAAACCATGGTTTTGCAGTTGATGAGACAAGTTTGCCTGAGACGCTAATTACTACTCATCGCTCATTATTTGATGGCAGCTTGCAAGGCATCCGTCATCGTGATTGTCCCGCCTACAGTTTTCAGGGGCACCCGGAAGCGAGCCCTGGTCCTCATGATGTGATCGGTTTATTCCAGCCATTTATTGCTGCAATGCAAGCTCAACGAGGAAAATAAAACTATGTCTAAAAGAACAGATATACAGTCTATTCTCCTAATTGGTGCTGGCCCCATCATTATTGGCCAGGCATGTGAGTTTGATTACTCGGGTGTGCAAGCTTGTAAGGCTTTACGTGAAGAGGGTTATAAGGTCATTTTGGTGAATTCTAACCCAGCCACTATTATGACCGATCCAGACACGGCAGATGTGATTTATATCGAGCCGATTAATTGGCAAACCGTAGCGAAGATTATTGAGCGTGAACAACCAGACGCGTTGTTGCCTACCATGGGTGGTCAAACAGCTCTGAATTGTGCGCTCGATCTTGATCGTGAGGGCATACTCGAAAAGTATAATGTAGAAATGATCGGCGCTTCCAAAGAAGCTATTGATACTGCAGAAGACCGAGAAAAGTTTAAAGTGGCGATGAACGAGATCGGTCTTGAATCCGCACTCTCTTATGTCGCACATAGCATAGATGAAGCGATAGAAATTCAGCCTAAAATCGGATTTCCGACCATTATCAGGCCCTCATTCACGTTGGGTGGTAGCGGTGGTGGTATTGCCTACAATATTGAAGAATTCAAAAGTATCGTTACGCGAGGCTTGGATTTATCCCCGACTACTGAAGTATTGTTAGAAGAGTCCTTGCTAGGCTGGAAAGAATATGAGATGGAGGTGGTGCGTGATCAGGCTGATAACTGCATTATCATCTGTTCGATCGAAAATTTAGATCCCATGGGGGTGCACACTGGTGATTCCATCACGGTAGCACCCGCACAGACACTAACGGATAAAGAATATCAGATAATGCGTGATGCCTCGTTGCAGGTGCTGCGCAAAATTGGAGTCGATACAGGTGGCTCCAATGTTCAGTTCGCTGTCAATCCTAACAATGGACGTTTGGTTGTTATTGAGATGAATCCTCGCGTATCACGATCATCAGCATTGGCTTCTAAAGCCACTGGATTCCCAATTGCTAAGGTGGCAGCTAAATTAGCTGTAGGTTATACCTTGGATGAATTAGCTAATGAAATTACAGGTGGAGCCACACCAGCATCATTTGAGCCATCAATTGATTATGTGGTGACGAAGATCCCACGTTTTGCCTTTGAAAAGTTCCCGCAAGCGCCTGCGTTATTAAGTACTCAAATGAAGTCTGTGGGCGAAGTCATGGCTATGGGTCGTACATTCCAAGAGTCTTTGCAAAAAGCACTGCGAGGCTTAGAAACGGGCATGGATGGTCTTAATCCGATAGTCGACAAAACTCAGTCTGATTGGGAGCATCATCTTAGAGACCGTATTGCTGAAACCGGCCCGAGTCGATTGTGGTATGTAGCTGATGCGATGCGAGCAGGTTATGACATAGAAAAGTTGTATCAAATCACCGCTATAGACCCATGGTTTCTCGTGCAGATACACGATTTGATCAATACTGAACAGACACTTCAGGGTAAAAGCTTAGCTGACATAGATGCCGATGTTCTTTTTCAATTAAAAAGAAAGGGATTTTCTGATCGACGTCTAGCCCAGTTACTTACCGGTGAGACTGAGAGCAGCGTGCGTGATTATCGTTGGCAACATGGGATTTATCCGATTTATAAACGTGTTGATACTTGTGCGGCAGAATTTGCTACCAATACCGCCTATATGTATTCCAGTTATGAAATGGAATGTGAATCAAAGCCTTCTGAAAAGAAAAAAATCATTGTGCTAGGCGGTGGTCCTAACCGCATTGGTCAGGGAATTGAGTTCGATTATTGTTGTGTGCATGCGGCGTTAGCGATGCGTGATGATGGCTATGAGACCATCATGGTGAATTGTAATCCGGAAACAGTATCCACGGATTACGATACCTCTGATCGCTTGTATTTTGACCCACTGACCCTCGAAGATGTTTTGGAAATTTGTCGTCTCGAACAGCCGTTAGGTGTGATTGTGCAATTTGGTGGACAGACTCCATTGAAATTAGCTCGTGATCTAGAAGCAGCAGGTGTGCCTATTATAGGCACCACACCTGACTCGATAGACCTCGCAGAGGACCGAGAGCGTTTCCAAGAATTAGTCAATCAATTGCAATTATTACAGCCCCCTAATGCCACCGCAAAAAGTGCTGAGGAAGCGGTTCCACTTGCTAATAAAATCGGTTATCCATTAGTGGTGCGTCCTTCGTATGTGCTGGGTGGAAGGGCTATGGAGATTGTTCATAATGATGCTGAGTTGATGCATTACATGAGTACAGCAGTGTCTGTTTCGAACGATTCACCGGTATTGTTAGATCGCTTTTTATCTGACGCGATTGAGATTGATGTTGATGCGATCTGTGATGGTGAGCAGGTTTATGTGGCCGGAATCATGCAACATATAGAACAGGCTGGTATTCATTCGGGCGATTCTGCATGTGCACTTCCCCCCCATACGTTGGATGAGGATATTCAAACAAGAATTCGTGAGATGACTACCCAGTTGGCCTTTGGCCTCAATGTAGTAGGATTGATGAATATTCAGTTTGCTGTCAAAGGCGCTGATATTTATCTTATAGAAGTGAATCCTCGCGCTTCCAGAACGGTGCCTTTTGTTTCCAAGTCCATTGGTCTGCCGTTGGCAAAAATAGCAGCACGATGTATGGCGGGACAATCTCTATCAAAGCAAAATATTGGTCATCCAATTACACCTCAGCATTACTCTGTGAAAGAGGCGGTGTTCCCATTTATTAAGTTCCTTGGAGTGGATCCTATCCTTGGCCCAGAAATGAAATCCACAGGTGAGGTGATGGGTGTGGGTAAAACTTTTGGTGAAGCTTTTGCAAAAGCACAGGCGGCGGCAGGTGTTGATCTACCAACAAATGGATGCGTATTTATCAGCGTGCGTAACGAAGATAAACAAGCGGCAGCTGAGCTAGCATTAGCCTATATTGATTTAGGATTTAGCATTGTTGCTACTGACGGGACGGCAAATTTTCTTGATACACAAAATATTCCCTGTCAGCATGTCAACAAGGTACGCCAAGGACGTCCACACATCGTTGATATGATTATTGACGGTCAGATTGATCTAATTATAAACACCACTGAAGGTAAGCAAGCGATTGCAGATTCATTCACTATTCGTCGTAAGGCACTACAACAAAAAATATGCACTATCACCACAATTGCTGGGGCTTGGGCAATGAAGCAGGCGATTGAGATGGAAAGTACGCTAGATGTATATCCGCTGCAGGAACTTCATAATCAGTTACAATCATCGTAATGGTATTATTTAGAGTCACAATCATTATCAAGGTTAATCAAATTAAAAGTCATGACTAAAGTACCTTTGACAAAACGTGGTGCTGAAAAACTACGAGAAGAATTAAAGCATTTGAAAACAGTTGATCGACCAGCAGTGATCGAAGCAATAGCCACAGCGCGCGAGCATGGTGATCTAAAGGAGAATGCTGAATATCATGCGGCACGTGAACAGCAGAGTTTCATTGAGGGGCGTATACAAGAAATAGATGGAAAACTCTCTAACGCTGAAATTATCGATGTCACAAAATTAAATGCAGGTGACCGAGTCGTATTTGGTGCTACGGTTGATTTGTGTAATGAAGAAACCGGTGATGAAATTACTTATCAAATCGTGGGTGAAGATGAGGCGGACATTAAAGCAAAGTTAATCTCAGTCGCCTCTCCTATTGCCCGTGCCTTAATTGGTAAAAGTGTCGGAGATATCGCAGTGGTGATTGCTCCCAGCGGTGAAAAAGAATTTGAAATTCTCGATGTGCGCTATATCTGAATCAAACTCTCAATTAAATTCTTATTGTTCTTTTACAGAGTGTTATGGCACGAAGTAAAAGTAGTTCACGTTGGTTGTCTAGACAAAGCAGCGATCCTTACGTGGCAAAGGCCAAAACTCAGGGCTATCGCTCGCGTGCAGTGTTTAAATTAGAAGAGATACAAAACAAATACCAAATATTCAGGTCTAATCGTTGTATCGTTGATTTGGGTGCGGCGCCTGGCGCTTGGACGCAGTATGCTGTAAAGCAAACGCCTAATCCTGATTGTTTGATAATTGCACTAGATATCCTGGCTATGCCCCCCTTGGACAGGGTTTGTCTAATACAAGGTGACTTCACGGAGTTGGATACTCTACAACAGTTGGTTACTGTACTGGCTGGGAAACAGCCTGACCTTGTTTTATCGGATATGGCCCCCAATATTTCAGGTAATAAGGCGATTGATCAACCAAAGTCCATGTATTTAGCGGAATTGGCATTGGAATTTGCTCAACAACACCTTACACAAGGCGGAGCATTCGCTGTTAAATTGTTTCAAGGAGCTGGTTATAGCGACTATCTACAAGCACTTAAGTCGGGTTTTAATCAGGTAAATACATTTAAACCTAAAGCGTCACGCAAAGAGAGTAAAGAGATGTATGCCGTCGCACGAGGATTTGGGTTATAGTGAAAACACTCTCACACATGTACTCAGTACAAATATAAGGGTTCTATATGAATGATATGGTGAAAAATTTAATATTGTGGGCAGTCATAGTGGTGGTATTGATGTCTGTGTTTGACAACTTCAGTACAACCAAGCAGCAGACTGTACAAATAACCTATTCACAATTTATTGCAGATGTTCGCTCTGGTCAGGTCAAGAACGTCAATATCGACTCTGACAACCGCACTATCACAGGCCAGAAGTTCTCAGGCGAAGAATTCACTACATTCAGTCCAGGTGATAATAAATTGGTTGACGAATTACTCAATTCAAACGTGGAAATCGCTACCAGTCCGTCGCAAAAACGTTCATTACTAATGGACATTTTCATCAGCTGGTTCCCAATGTTATTACTCATTGGTTTATGGATATTTTTAATGCGCCAGATGCAAGGTGGCGGTGCAGGTCGTGGCGGTGCGATGTCGTTTGGCAAGAGTAAAGCGCGCTTAATGGGTGAAGATCAAATTAAAGTTACTTTTTCTGACGTGGCAGGTGTTGAAGAGGCTAAAGATGAAGTTTCAGAATTGGTTGAATTCTTGAGAGATCCCAGCAAGTTTCAAAAACTAGGAGGTAAAATCCCTCGTGGCGTACTCATGGTAGGTTCACCCGGTACAGGTAAGACACTGCTTGCCAAAGCAATTGCTGGTGAAGCGAAAGTTCCTTTTTTCACTATCTCAGGGTCAGATTTTGTTGAAATGTTTGTGGGTGTTGGTGCCTCTCGAGTACGTGACATGTTCGCGCAAGCTAAAAAGCATTCGCCATGCATTATCTTTATTGACGAGATAGATGCTGTTGGTCGTCATCGCGGTGCTGGCGTGGGTGGTGGACATGATGAGCGTGAACAAACACTTAACCAATTGTTGGTTGAAATGGATGGTTTTGATGGCAACGAAGGCGTGATTGTTATCGCGGCTACCAACCGACCCGATGTGCTTGATCCTGCATTACTAAGACCGGGTCGTTTTGATCGCCAAGTGACAGTGCCTCTACCTGATTTGCGTGGACGCGAGCAAATTCTTAAAGTCCACATGCGTAAAGTCCCTTTAGGTAGCGATATCCGTGCTGATTTAATCGCACGTGGCACACCCGGTTTTTCAGGTGCTGATCTAGCTAACTTAGTGAATGAGGCAGCATTATTCGCGGCACGTGCTAACAAACGTAATGTTGAGATGGCAGAGTTAGAACGTGCTAAAGATAAAATTATTATGGGAGCTGAGCGCAAGTCCATGGTGATGAGTGAAGATGAGAAGAATCTCACGGCATATCATGAAGCTGGACATGCCATTGTGGGTCGAATTGTGCCAGATCATGATCCCGTATATAAGGTCTCCATCATTCCACGCGGACGCGCTCTGGGTGTCACTATGTTCTTACCACAAGAAGATCGTTACAGTCATAGTAAACAGCGTTTAGAGAGTCAAATATCCAGTTTGTTCGGTGGTCGTCTTGCCGAGGAAATTATCTTCGGTGTTGATGCGGTCACCACAGGTGCTTCTAATGACATTGAGCGTGCCACTGAAATAGCTCGTAACATGGTGACTAAGTGGGGCTTATCTTCAAAGATGGGGCCATTAGCTTATAGTGAAGAAGACGGTGAAGTGTTCTTGGGCCGCTCTGTCACACAGACCAAAACAGTGTCAGACGAGACAGCACATTCCATCGATGAAGAGGTGAGAAAAATCATCGATGAGAACTATCAACGTGCAAACGATATTCTTATGAATAATCTTGATAAGCTGCATACTATGGCAAAAGCTTTGATGATGTATGAGACTATTGATACTGAACAGATAGATGACATCATGGAAGGTAAGACACCACGTCCCCCTAAAGATTGGGGAGATGATGAGCCCGGTGGTCAAGGGGCGAGTTCCAAGCCTTCTTCTGACGGCAGCACAGGTCCAATCGGAGGTCCTGCTAGCCTGCACTGATTTTTTTTTGTAGATAAAGTGTTACTCTACAACGGCTCGCTTTAGCGAGCCGTTGTTGTTTTTAACCCAAGCTAATTTATGCAAAGAAAATATTTCGGAACTGATGGTATAAGGGGGCGAGTTGGCCAGGGCGTCATGACGCCTGAGTTTGTGCTCAAGTTAGGTTGGGCCGCAGGGCGCGTTTTATGTCAGCAGTCGCATGATTTGGTGTTGATTGGAAAAGATACGCGCATTTCAGGATATATGTTTGAGTCATTGTTAGAGGCCGGATTATCGGCTGCAGGTGTACACAGCCGCTTATTGGGGCCTATGCCGACTCCGGCAATTGCTTATTTAACGCGTACTTTGAGAGCCTCAGCAGGCATTGTCATCAGTGCCTCACATAATCCTTATTATGATAATGGTGTGAAGTTCTTCAGTGCAGATGGCACTAAACTTGATGATGAGGTGGAGCTAGCCATAGAACAAGAAATGCAAAAGCCACTAGAAACAGTTGAATCCGACCAGTTAGGAAAAGTGGAGAGAATATTTGATGCTGCTGGACGTTATTCAGAATTCTGCAAAAATAGTGTCTCTCCTACACTCAGCCTACATGGTTTAAAAATTGTAATCGATTGCGCCCACGGAGCTACTTACAATATTGCGCCACAGGTATTCACCGAGTTGGGAGCCAAAGTGAACACCATAGGCTCAGCCCCGAATGGTATTAATATTAATGATCAATGTGGAGCCACTGCGCCTGCACTTATTCGCCAAGCCGTGATTGAACAACAAGCCGATTTAGGGATCGCCATTGATGGTGATGGAGATCGCTTAATCATGGTGGATGATCAGGGCGAGATCGTGGATGGTGATGAGTTATTGTTTATCATCGCTATTGCACAACATGCAAAACAGCAACTTAATGGAGGCGTAGTCGGCACTCATATGAGTAACCTTGGGTTGGAACATGCCTTAACAAAAAATAATATCCAATTTCAGCGTGCCGCCGTTGGTGATCGCTATGTGCTTGAAATGATGCAGCAGCTGGATTGGAGGTTGGGGGGAGAGTCTTCAGGGCATATTATTTGTCTTGATAAAACCACTACAGGTGATGCCATAATCTCCGCTTTACAAGTTTTAGAATCATTACAAGAAATGCAAATAACGCTCAGTCAAGCAGCTAAGTTGATGACAAAATATCCACAAACATTAATCAATGTACCGATTAGAGAGAAAACAGATCTACAGCAATCCACTCGCGTGCAGGATACTGTGCAAGCTATTGAAAAAGAGTTGGAGGAGCAAGGGCGAGTGCTGCTGAGAATGTCAGGAACAGAGCCACTGATCAGAGTGATGGTTGAGGGGGCAGACTCAATGCAAGTGCAAGCAGCGGCGAGGCGTTTGGCTGACATTGTTCAGCAAGAATGTGCTTAAGCTATCATAATAATATGGGCTTTTTAGGCTTCATTTCATTGATTTTCTCTGTTGCGCTAGGTAAGCTGGCGCGCTATTTCAGATCAACTGGTTGAATCTATGCGGCGTCCCTTAGTGGCAGCAAATTGGAAGTTAAATGGCAGCTTAGAGATGGTATCAACATTAGTTGCTGATATCAGCGTGCATATGCAAGGAAGCCAGCAAGTAGACGTCATAATCGCGCCACCATATCCTTACTTGCAGAGGGTGGGCGAAAGAATACAAGGCGCGAATTTAAGTTTAGCTGCTCAAAATGTTGCTATGCATCAGCAGGGCGCATATACAGGAGAAGTGGCAGCACAAATGCTGGCAGACATTGGCTGTGAGTATGTCATCATAGGGCACTCTGAGCGACGCGAGTATTACTCAGAAACCAATGAGGTTGTGGCAAAAAAGGTCGCATGTGCCATACAATCAAGCTTGGTTCCCATAATCTGTGTGGGGGAGAGTTTAGATGATAGGCAACAAGGTCGCGTTGATGAAGTTATCAAGGCGCAGTTAATGTCTGTTATCGATGAGGTCGGTATTGAAGCTTTACAACATAGTGTTATTGCCTATGAGCCTATATGGGCGATTGGAACAGGCCAAACTGCCAGCCCTCAACAAGCGCAGGCTGTTCATAAGAGCATACGTGAATTGATCGCACGATATTCAGCGCAATTGTCAGCACGGATAAGAATCATTTATGGTGGCAGTGTTAAACCCGAAAATGCGCGTGAGTTGATTCTTCAAGAAGACATCGATGGCGGTCTGATTGGTGGGGCGAGTTTAGATGCCGAGGGGTTCAATCAGATTGTAGATGCTGCGTCAGAAACAGTGTCGGATAAACAACGGCAATAGTTAAGCAACAGGTAGGCAACAGATAAGCAACAGATAATAGATCAATGGTATTTAGCAGAATAAAAACATTTAACATTATAATTTACGATAAGAAATTCATATTATTTAACTCACAGGCTTAACTCATGTTATACAGTATTTTAGTATCAATAGACGTGTTCATCGCTGCCGGATTGATCGGCTTGATTTTGATGCAACAAGGTAAAGGTGCCGGAATGGGGGCAGCTTTTGGCTCGGGTGCATCAGGCACGGTGTTTGGTGCGCGAGGTTCAGGGTCTTTCATGACTAAAATGACTTCAATACTTGCAGTATTATTTTTCTTGAATAGTATTTTCCTTGCTTATATTGCGAGTAATCGTACAGATGCTCAGAGTGTCATTGATACGCTGCCTATTGTGGAGGAGAGAAGCATCTCTCTAGATAGCAATGACGACATCCCTAAGGTGATTAATTTGCCAGAAGGAGCTAGTCAGGAAGAAATGGTCGATATTATTAAACAGGAAATCGACGAGAAGCGAGGCCAGAAGTCAACTCCAAGTGACATTCCTGCAGTTAATTAAGCACACCCTCAAATTTAACATGAAAAACTCTTAACGGTTAGCTAATATCTGATAGCTAACAAGACTTGCCGATGTGGTGGAATTGGTAGACACGCTGTCTTGAGGGGGCAGTGGCGAAAGCTGTGCCGGTTCGACTCCGGCCATCGGCACCAATGACTGAATTCATTAGTTCACATTTATATTCTAATTCGCTTTCAATTATTCTGGTTTAGTTGAATCCATCAGCCTAGGTTATATCCCCTTTGTTTTCTGATCCATGTTACTCAATTACTTAGGAGGTGACCGCCATATGGAGGTGCTTATGATACTGCCAAAATCCAAGGAGGTGGTGATCTTGGGTTCTCGCGTTTTTGTTATGTTGATCTGTTTAAGTGGTAATGCCGCCTTGAAATTTGTCGTGGGTGTGCGTACACTCCAGCGTCCAGATTGATGCGGGGTGGAGCAGTCTGGCAGCTCGTCGGGCTCATAACCCGAAGGTCGCAGGTTCAAATCCTGCCCCCGCTACCACTACCTCTCCACTATCTACTGTGTGGTGAGATCCATCTCGGCTAGTGTTTGTCTCTACCTTGTAATGATCCCCAGTATTAAAAATCTATCCTATCCATGGGCGATCAAAGTAATGTTCATGTTATTCGCATCATGATAGTCTGTATTTATTAATTACTGTCGTGTTATTGCAATCAGTTGCGCGGCTTATTGATTATCATCATTGTGCTGATGTTGAATTGAGTACGAATTACTTGGGGACTTCTTCATGACCACTAAACCCTTCATGATCACACCGCTATGGGTTTTCATTCTTTGTGTAAGTTTACTGCCACCTATACTGGTGCAGGCCGAGTCGTCTCTGCCATACCCTCTCAGTGAGGCCGTTAAGCGCCAAACTATGAATATGAATGAGATTGAGCGCGAACTGGAACAACAACTGATGTTGGCTAATCAGCCAATCAGTCCCCAACAGCAAGTATTACTGGCTCAATTCAATCAGGGACTTAAAGAGAATCCACAACTGGAAGCCCAGTTTAACGCAGCCACCCCAGAGCAACAGGCCGCATTTATGGCTCAGTTTGGAATCATCATGCCTGGTGTAGGGCAAGATCAGCAATTTGCATTCATTCAGCAACGACTCGATAGTGTCATTCAGGATTTAGAGAAATCCGGCGCCTCACGTGAATATGCACAAGTGGCCGAGTTGTATCAGCGTGTGGAGGTTGCCAAGCAACGTATTTTGGACATTCGTCATAAAGAAGCGGCAAAAACTGAACAAGGATTAAGCGCGAACAATACGGCAGATTTTCCAGAGTTTGAACAGCATCTGCAAGCCGCAGTGAATTATGTGCTTGCTCTCAAAGATGCAGTATTGGCCAGCCGTGAAATCGTGGCACTGGATCAGTTCAGACCGAAGTCGACTGAAGCTTGGTTGATTGAGAATAAGATCAATGGAGTGGTGTTGCAGCGTCATAAGTTAGGCTTAGATCAGGTGCCGCGTTATCGCTCTGAGATACAACAATGGTCGAGGCAGTATCAGCCATTATTTCAGCGCAGCGAAAAGTATAGTAAGGACTGGACGGATTTAATGCGGGCTTTTGATGAGGTCTCAACTGCATTGAAAAACGAGAGCCCTGAGTCTATTCGGGTGCTGGCTGCGGTAATTGACCATAATCTTGTTGCTATGCGATTTACCCTCACACCTATGACGAATGACATTGATGCTAGGCGCATAGCAGAGTCTATTTTAACCAATCGCGCGCGCTACCCAGAGCGCCGTAGTTTTGATGCTATCACCCAAATTCAAACTAACATTGATTTAGCTTTTCGTGGTTACCCTGAACAAGCAAGTCAGCCCTTGAGTGAACAACAAGCCAAGTTGGATCGAGCTAATCAAACGTTAGCGCAACTCATTGCTGAGCATGCGCGTGCATTAATTGAAGATCAAAGAATGCCTAGCGATGCCTATCAAGGTGAGGATAAAGAAACATTGAGAGATAAGGCGCTTAATTTGGTCAAAAAGCGTTATGCTGATAAGGAGATACATTCTGTGGCGGTTTGTTGCGCTTGGGACCACACTCAGTACAGTGAAAAAGTGAGAGATTCAGATGGGCGTGAAATTACGCGACATTATGACTATCGCGACAATCAGATTGCTGTGGCTATCTTGATCGATGACGTTGATGCAAAAATGATTGTAGTGGGCGTACGACAGAATTTTATTAGCAATCAAGAGACGGTAGAGATTTTGACGGAACGGCCAATGCTGACGAAGAATTTATAAGCTATATTTTAGTATGAACCTCAGTCACCAGCTGATGTAATACATACCTTTAGCAAGTAATACTATTATGATCAAATGTATTTGCGTGTGTCTAATGCAATGCTGCCACTGCCATGTTTTGCGAGTAATTGTAAACCGCCGGCAATAGCACAATTTTTTAAAAACATGATGGTTTGGAATGAGTCTGAGAAATCGCTGTGAAAGATTAGCGCGGTTGACAGTGAGAAAAAAGCTAGACAGATAGCCACTGGGCGAGTGGCTAATCCAATGAGAAGTAACATACCCGCAGTGATCTCGAATATGATGGCAGGAAACAGCAACCATGCTGGTACAGCGAAGGTTTCCATATAGGCTTGGGTTGGCACATAAGCCTCAATTTTTCCAATGCCTGCAATGATAAATATTGCAGATAAGAGCATACGGATTAAGAGATCAATAATTTTCACTATAGTCGCTGACCTAGCTCAGTTC
>Ga0181561_10004021_pt1 | contig 12790 bp, 6 predicted proteins | sample 011ome_19_FD_133760 | JGI IMG/M metagenome (GOLD analysis project Ga0181561, IMG submission 133760) | Coastal salt marsh microbial communities from the Groves Creek Marsh, Skidaway Island, Georgia - 011510BT metaG (megahit assembly) | ecosystem: Environmental > Aquatic > Marine > Intertidal zone...
CTACGGGCTCGAGTAGAGGCAGAGAGTGGGATGCGTATCTTTTCAGGTTGCGCGACGAATCGATCGAGGAAGACCATCATCGAGCCCCCTACCTATAGCTAGCTAGTAGGGTGGTACCCGCGGCGATCGTATTCATCCGGCGGCTCATTTTTGCTCCTCTCGTCAGTTATGGATCCGGAACGACCGTGTGTGACCGTTACTCCGAGCCTTTGTGTTTCGTCGGTTTCGGTGTTTCGTCGACGCGCGTGAGGGCGATGACCCGGCCGCACACATCGACGCGCGTCGCTCGGTGACCCCGCGAGACCGCCCTCTCGCCGCGCCGGAGAGATGGCCGCGGTCCGAGGCGTCCCGCTCGCCCCGGAGGCGCGGTACCGCGCGTTCGCACACCCCGAGATCTTCTCGGAAGACGTTCGGGGCCCCCCCGATGCCGGCGCGCCCCCCGCGGACGTGTCCGCGTTCCCCGAGCACATGCACGCGTACGCGGCCAACTGCAAGCGCACGCTGCACTACGCCGTGCACGGTACGCTCCTGGCGAAGCGCGACCGGCTGCTGCACGACCTCGGGCGCCTGCGCGCCAAGGCGCTGGAGATGGCGAGCGTCAAGGCTGCCGCGGCGCGGGAGGTGGCGAGCGTCGCGAACGAGGCGACGCAGCGCCTGGATGCCGCCGAGTCTCTGCGGCAGACGCGCGTGCGCCGCGAGGCGGACGAGCTCTCGAGGCAGGTGGAGGAGATCAACGCGCTCGCTGCCGAGGTGGACGAGGCGGTCAACGGCGACGACGGCGACGACCGAGACTCGCTCAGCGCGGAGTTCATCGGGCGGTACCGCGCCATGTACGACAAGTGCGACCGGCTGGCCCGTCGACCGCCGCCGGCGCCGGCGGATGCCGACCCCGCGGCGTTCGAGAAAGAGGTGAAAGCTTTGACCAACGCGGCGGCGGAGCGCGACGCGCTGAAGCGGATCCTGGAGGCCAAGGACGCCATGATCTGGCGGCTCGTCGAGGATCGGCGGGCGCTCACCGAGGAGCTGCGGGCGCTCAAGGCTGGCGGCGGCGGCGAAGAGAAGGCGTCTCCGCGCGAACGCCTTCGAACGACGGAGAGCGGGAACGTATTTAGTAACGTATTTAGTCAGAACTTTCGCGTTCGCGCGCCTTCGTCGGCGCCGCCGTCGGAGAGGAGACTAATTACTCATACGGACCCGCCGCGGTCCGCGCGGAGCGCGGTCGGCGAGAGCCCTGTCGAGGTCTCGGGGCGGGAGGGGAGCCACGCGGACGATCCGGCGCCGGAGGAGGAAGAGGAGGAGGAGGAGGAGGAGGAGGAGGAGGAACGGAATTCCGACGAAGACGAGGACGAGGCGAGCGCGTCGGAACCTTGACTTGTAGAAAGTTGTAACGTCGAAAAACGTGTTTGACGACAAAACCCTTCTCGTTCGCGCGGTTTACGCCTTCTCCTTCCGCCTCCTGTTTTGGAACCACACCTTGATCTGGTGCTGGTTCAGGCCCAGATCGGATTCCAGCCTGGCCACCCTCGCCGCGCCGGGCCTCGCGTCGGACGCGAACGCGCGCTCCAGCGCTTCGCGCGTCGCGTCCGGGAACCTCCGTTTGGAAGAAGGCGTCTTCCGCCGCGGAGACTTGGCCGCGTTCTTTTTCGGGTTCTTTTTCGCGACTCGAGCCGCCTGTTTCGAAACCCGCTTCGGACTTCTCGTCGCGGACTTCGCGGACTTCGCGTTCGCGGACTTCGCACCGAGACTTTTTGCGACTTTTTTCTTCGGGCTGGCGGGCCCCCAGCCGCCCGTCTTTTCGTCCTCCGCCTCGCCCTCGAACGCCTCGCCCGTCCCGAACATCTCGTCGTTGAGCTTTCGGTAATCCACGGGCGCGCGGCGGCGTTTGCCGAGGAGCGTCTCCGGCGAAGCGCTCTCGGACGGGCGTCCGGAGGATGCCGCTTCGTCCCCCGAATCGCCACCCGAATCGTCACCCGAGCCGCGCGCCGACCCGCTCAGGGGCTCGTCTTCGTCGTCCGCGCCGTCGTCGGACAAAGCGCCGAGATCGCCGCCGAAATCCTCGTCGTCGCTCTCGTCGCTCGCCCAGTCCGCGTCCAGCGCGGCGTCTCCGAAAGAGTCTCCGTGAGCGTTCGCGTTCTTCGCCGGGTCGTTCGCCTGGCCGGGCCCCCTCTGTTCGACGTTCAGCGCCGCCTCGGCTGGAAACACGTCCCGCCACGTCGCGGTCGCGGCGTCCACGTGTGTGTCGGCGACGGCGTTGAGCGCGTAAAAGGCGTCAACGCGCGCGTCGCACGCGCGGCACATCCAGTCGTCGTCCTCGCCGGGGGCGGTCGCCGCCAACTCCGCGGCGGTCACCGGCGGGTCCAGGCAGGACATGTGGTACGCGCCCTCGCAGAACCCGTCGCACAGCAAGATGTCGTCGTCGTCGTCCGCGTCGCCCGCGCCGCAGGCGGCGCAGAAAATGTCCTCCGCGTCGATGCCCGAGTCCGAGTCGTACGCGGCGGCGGCGGCGGCGGCGGCTTCGTCGTCGGAGTCGACGGTGGGTTTTTTAACGATCTTCGCGGCGTTCGCGTGCGGCTTCGGGAAATCCAGAGCCTTGAACAGCTCTCGGACGCGGAGCTTGGCGTGGAAGATCTTCGCGCGCGCCTTCGCGATCTCAGCGGTGGGGCGGAGTTTCTCGCGGCTGCGGTTCGGGGTCGAGCGAAGGCGTGTTTCGGTTTCGTCAGCGCGTCGAACGGAGACGCGGAGGCGCGGAGACTTGCTAAAAAAGAAAATCGAACGCCTCGTCTGATGCGCCTCTCGTGGGAGACATTCGCGTCGAACGACGCCGCGTCGTGAACGCGAGATCGCGGGGACACCGCGTACCTAGCGCCTTTCCACCCGTCCATGTCGTACGCCTCGATCATCGAGAGCTGCTGGCGAATCACGCTCATCTGACTCGCGATCCGGTTCTTGGCTTGCGCGAACTGCGGCAGTCGCGGGACGAGAGGGGACAGATCTGTCAGCGACGGCGTCGCGGAAAAACGAACGGCGAACCGTCGTCGTCGTCGTGGGCACCCGAAGTGTGCCGATCGCGGTCGAGCCCTCCGCGGAGACCGAAAACGTCCGGTCGGTGGAGATGGACCGACGCCGGGCTCGAATCGTCCGCGCGCACCTTGTTCACGATCGGATCGTCGTTCCCGCGTTTCGCGCCGCGGCCGCCGCGTCCTCCACGACCGCCACGACCGCCTCGACCGCCTCGACCGCCACCGAGCGCGACCGAACGCTTGGATTTCTTCTTCTCCGGCTCGGGGGTGAAGGGGACGACCGCCTTCTTCTCTCTCTTGCCGTAGCCGGCGCCCGAGCCTCGCGACGCGCGTCTCGGCGGGGTTCGCCCGACGGGCATCGCGAGCGGTGACTCGACAGCCGGCGGGCGCCTCCGTGGCGCCTGCGCGCCTGTGTCTAACGGTCGCCCGCAAAACTCGCGGACAGAAACTGCAGTCGGACGACCTTCGGGGTCGTCGTCGTGATCTGACCCGGCAGACAGGCTGACAGCGCTCGCGCGACCCTCGTGTTCGTGCGAGATTTGCGTCGGCGGCGCTTCGCTCGTCCCACTCCCTCGCGCGCGCCCGTCTCGCGAGACACGCACGCGCGTTCGCTTCGCGGCCGCCCAGGCACAGATCGAAGAGCATGTCCCGCGTCGTCATCGTCGGCGCCGGCTTCGGCGGCCTGGGGTGCGCGCACACGCTCGCCAACGCCGTGGCGAAGGATGCGGCACGAAGCGTCGTTCTGGTCGACGCCAAGGACTGGTTCACCATCGGGGGCACGTGGGCGTACGCGTGGTGCGGCCGCGTGGAGACTTCGCAAACCACGTGGCCGCTGAAGGACGCCGCGCCGCGGCTCCCCGGCGTGGACCTGAGGCTCAACACCACCGTGCTGAGCGTCGACATCGAGAAGCGCACGGTGACCCTGAGCGACGCGCCCGGGTCCCCGATGCCGTACGACGCGCTGGTGTTATCCCCCGGGATCGTCGGGGACGCGTCCGGGATTCCCGGACTGGGCGAGTGCGTGGACATGTACGCGCACGACCACCTGGAGAGGCAGAGGAGCGACATCCAGAGGATCGCCGAGGAGGCGAGACGCGTCGTCGCGGAGGAAAAAAAGGCGCGCGCGTCGGGCGCCGACGACGCGTCGCCGCTCGCGATTCCCGCCGAGAAGAGACGGACGCTCGCCGTGACCGTCGCGGCGGTCCCGTATAAGTGCCCGGTGGCGCCCTTCGAGGCTGCGTTCGTGGCGGACGCCTTTTTCCGCGACGCGGGCGTGCGTGAGGCTGTGCGCATCGTCGTCACGGCGCCCGTGCCGTGGCCCCTTCCGGACCCCGCGCGCGCCATCTTCGAGGCGTACCTCGCCGAGAAGGACGTCGAGTTCGTTCCGAGCGTCGAGATACGAGAGGTGACGCGCGACTCGGAATCGAACTTCACCGTCGTATTTCACGACGGGTCCGTCGTGAAAAACGCGTCCGCGGTGTGGGCGGTGTACCCGCAGACCGCGCCCGGGTTCGTCAAGGACGCCGGCTTGGCGAACGCGGCGGGGTTCGTGCCCGCGGACATCGGCACGAACCGCGTCGCGACGGATGCGGCGCGAAGAGCGCCCGGGAGCGTGTTCTGCGTCGGCGACTGCGCGGCGCTCAAAGCTGGCGGCAACAAGCCGCACCCGAAGGCTGGTGAGTTCGCGTGGCAGATGGGCGAGATGGTCGCGCACGCGATCGCGAAGACGCCGGGGTACGAGCACTCCCGACTCGGCGCGTGCATCGCCGAGTGCGGCGGCGGCGCCGGCGTTCTCGTCGCGCCGGACTTCACGGAATGCGTCCGGGACCCCGCGAACGGCGCGCCCAAAGTGCAGGTGGCGGACAAGCGAGAGGGCGGCGAGGCGTACAAAGTGGCGTGGGTGGCCAAGTACGTCACGAGGCTGTTCGGGGACGAAGCGAGGGCGTTCGCGCCGGGCCCGGCGGCGGCTTTTTGAATCGCTTTTTCAAAAGAACACTCTCTTACACTCGTTCGGCTTGGTTTCTCTCGAGCAGTTGATACACTTGAACGTGGCGTCCGCCGGCGCCACGTTCGGTTTGCGCGGCGTCAGCGCGTCGATCCCGCCCTTCGAGATGAGCACGCCGCACGGCAGCATCATGATCGGCTCGTCTGGGTCGAACACCGCGTCGCGCCGCACGGGACACGCGAACGTCGAGCCGAACGCGAACGAGGGCGGAAGCGGAAGCTCGACGGGAAGCGAGGCGACGTTATCTTCGCCGTCGCGGTCGTCGCCTTCGTGCGTCTCACGGAAATCCGCCAGGCTCCTCGTTTTGCCGTTCGCGAGAGGCGTCTTCGCCAAGGTGCCCGCGAGCTTCGAGAGCGTCGGCGTCGCGACGCAGCCCGCGTTCGCCGCGAGGAGCAACGGCGACTCGCGCGGCTCGAAACGAGAGACCCGGAACAAGAGCTGTTCGAATCGGTCAGCCAGATCGCACCACCACTCGCCGTTCTCCCCCGCCATCGCCGTGAGGGTTTTCTCTTCGCGCGCCGACTCGGGTCGCGCCAGCGCTCCGGGTCCGGTCGCGAAGGGCGCGCTTCTCAGCGCGCGCGCCAGTTTTTCTATGAAAAAATCGCGTTGAGAAGCGCGCGCGCCGGGTTCGACGCCCGACGCGAGCTCGAGGCTCGCGCGCGCTCGGCGCGCCGCTTCGCCGGCGTCGCCGCGTTCGAGCGCGGCGCCGATCGCGGCTCGATGCGCGAAGAGCTCCAACTGGAGGGACACGCGTCCACGGACGGGCTCGCGAAACGGCGCGAATGGAAGGGCGTCCCCGAAAAAAGGGGACAGCCTTCCCGCCGCCTCCGCCGTTTCAATCGCGACCGCGTTCTTCCCGATCCAGTCGAGTAACGGTCGAACGTCGCGTTTTCGGATCCCGTCGAGCACGACGCGACGCGTCTCGTCGCGCTCCAGCGCGCCGGCTCTCGCGGCGAGTCTCTGCGCCGCACTCGCCGCTGTCGCGGAGGACCGCGCCGCCGCCGCCTCCGCGCCGGCGCCAAAGCGCGCCGCCGCCGCCGCGTCCGCCAGGTCGGCCCTTCCTGTGCGGTAGTAATGGCACGCCACGGCATCCAGAACCAGCCGGTCGTCGAGGGGCACGTCCCATCGCGGGCCTTGGCACGTTTCCGGGTCGTCGAACGAAACCGCGATGGCCTTGCCGAGCTTGCCCACGCAGGCGAGGAGCGCCTTCGCGTGCTCCGCTCGGAGCGAAACCTGCGCGTAGCGGTGTGGTAGTTGTCCATTGTTAGTTTTATTCGATTAGGGTTCGATAGAGAGACTGCTTTCGTGTACGGAGAAGGGGAACGCACCCGCGATGGGTAGTTCGTTCTTCGCATCATGTCTTGGAACGCGTCAACGCACACGCGCGCGTCCGCGGCGTCCGCGGCGTCTTCCAGGCTCGCCTGTGCGCGGCGCACGTCCGCCAACATCGCGTCGACGTGTGCGAGCGTCTCCGTGGCACTTCGTACACGTTTCTTCGCGACTCGTTTCACTTCTTTCTCCAGCAAACTCAGGTGCTCACGCTGAAGCGCCGCCGCCGCCGCCGCGGCGGAAGCGCGCGCATCCGCGTCGCTAGCTGCTCCGGGCGAAGGCTCCATACGCGCGCCCGGAGCAGCTAGCGTCGTGGGCGTGGGGGGGGAGCCCGGTGCGGACATGCCTGCGCGCTGCGTTGTGAGGAAAAAGCTTTTCCTCGGAAAACGTGACTCGACCGCCTTCTGTCGACAAGTCAATTTTTGCCGGCAGCTGGTTCGCTTCAACGAGAACACATTGCCAATTCCGCTGAGCCTGCGAAGCGCCGCGAGCGTCCGTCTCCGCCACACCGAGCGGCGCAGGCGGGGGTCGAGATGACGCGTCTCGGGTCGCCCTCGTCCCGATCGGGGGGCGGTTCCGCGTCGAATCGCGACGCACAGCGTGAGGTGCGTCCCTCGGAGCGCCCGCGATTTCGCGCGATCGCGTCGTCACGGCCGTGTTCGACGCTGTCATCAAATCGAAGCGTGCCCGACGCGTCGGCCACCACCCGGCCACGCCGCCGCGTGGACCGCGCTCGACGCGCCCGCGACGTCGCGACCGCCCTGGCGGTCGCGACGAACCCCCAATCGGGCCCGATTCGAGTCGCACCGCGCGCGCGCCGCCTTCCCACGCGCGCGAGAATCCGCCGTCCCCGCTCGTCCCCGACTCGACTGACGAACGCCCGAACGTCTCCCGACCGACGATGAAATCGCGCTCTCGATCGATCCATTCTCCCATTCAACGCCTGAACGCCCGACGCAGCTGGAGGGCCTGATTCGGTGGGTGAACACGATGCCCGGCCGGCGGTGCATGACGTGCGCGGACCCGCGCGCGCTGGACGACGGCGACGTGCTCCGCGAGCTCGCGCGCGTGGCGCTGGGCGCGGACGCGGACGTCCTGCACCGCGGCGCCGGGATCGCCGCCGCGCTACGGCTGCTGCGGAGAGGCGGCGTGTGCGCCGAGCTGGACGACGCCGCGCTCCTAAACGACGTCGCGCGCGGGTGGGGTGCCGGCGACGCCGGCGCGCAGGTGTACGTGTTACGCGCGATAAAGGAGGCGCTGGGCGCGCGCGTCGCCCGCGAAGACCCCACGCTGAAGGCGCCGGCGGTGGCGCGCGCCGAAAGCGAACGGCGCGCCGCCGACGCCGCGGCGCGCGCCGCGGCGGCTTCCGCGCGTTTCGCGCGCGTCGCGGACCCTACGTCTAGGCGACGACCTGTCTCCGCGCTGGAGCGCCTGTCCGGCGACGCCGGGCTCGAGGAGCTGGACGCGCCGCGAGAGCCCACGTTCGACGGGCTGTCGACGCTGCGCCGGCTCGCGGGCGAGCCGAGCGACGACGAGGGGGAGGCGGACCGAGGCGGTTCGGACCGAACCGCGAGACGCGACGTTTCCGGCGCGCCGACGCCTTCGGCGCGTACGTCGCGGTTCGACGCCGACCCGGGGAGCGAGACTGGGTCTTTACGCGACTGGGGAAGAGGCGACCGAGCCGAAGACGTTAACGCCGCGCTTTCCGAGACGACGCGCGACGGCGCTGGAAACGTCACTCGCGACGCGAACCCACTCGCGAGTGACGTTTCCAGCGCCAGCGCGTACGCGGCGGCGGCAGACGCCGCCGAGGCGGCGGCGCGTGCGTACGCGACTCGCGCCGAAGAGGCTCGTCGCGCGCGCTCGGCGTTCCTGGACGACGAGGCTGCCGCTCGCCGCGCGGCTTCGTCCGAGTCGCCGAGGCTGGCGACGTCGCCGGAGGCGAACGACGCGCGCCGCGGGTTCAAGGGGGGCACGCCGCCCCCCGCGGACGCGGCGTTTCTGCCGACGCCGCGCGACTCAGCGCAGGCGTGGGGGCGCGGCGGCGCGCGCGTCTCGCAGCTCACGCCCGAGCAGCAGGACGCGGTGGTGTGGGTCCTGGGGCTGGGCGTGGAGGTGGCCGGCGCCGCCGTCGCCGGCGACGTCGTCGTGGGCCTGCCCCGCGCGACGGGCATCCAGGCGGAGATGGCCAAGGGCGCGCTTCTGTGCCGCCTGGCGGAGACGCTCGAGGGCGCGCACCTGGGCGATACGCACCGGCGGCCGAAGGTGAAGGCGGAGGCGACGCACAACATCAACAAGGCGCTCGCCGTGTTCCGCCGCGCCGGGCGCGTCGCGCCGCGGCACCTGTGGTCCGCCGCGGACCTCGCCGCGGGGGACGCGAAGAGCGCGTGGGGCGTGCTCTTCGACATCCGCGCCGCGTACGACGCCGGCTTCGAGAAGGGCTCTTCGAAAAAGAACGCTTTCGAGAAAACGCCGGTGCGCGGCCGCGTGCGCGGCCGCGTCCTGCGCGTCACGCCCCGCGTGGACGCGCGGGGGGGGGCCTACGGCGACCCCAGGGACGTGACCGCCGCCGAGGCGGGCGAAGGCCGGCTGCCCCGGACCCCGGCGCCGTTTCGCGAGCGAAACGTCTTCTCGGACGTTTCGGCGTCGTCGGCTTCCGCGCCGAAAGCCGGCGCATCCGCGGGGGGCGCCTCCTGGCGCCGCGCCGCGCCCGGCGTGCCGCTCACCGCGCGCGGCCTGCCCTCGCCGCTGGCGCGCGCGGCGGCGAAGGTGGCTGCCGCGCGCGCGAAGCGCGTGGCGCGGCTGATGGGCGACGCCGATCGCGCCGAGAAGACGGCGAAGACCCGCCGCGCCGCCGCGGCGGACGCGGCGGCGGCGGCGACGCGCGCGGCTTTCGAGGCTGCCGCGGCGGAGGCTGAGCTCGAGGCTGCGGACGAGGAGGAGGCCCTGCTGGCGCTGGAGAACGCCGCGCGCGCAGACGCCGCCGAGCGCGCCGAGCGCGCGAAGATGCGTGACGGCGCGGCGGGCGCGCGGTTCTCGCGCGGCGGCGCCGTCAAAGGCGCGCTGTCGCGCGACGCGACAGCGCGCGCGGCTTCCGCGCGCCGCGCGCGCCCCGACTTCGTGCCCTCCGGCTACGTCTCGCCCAACGAGAACGCGCGGCGCCGCTCGCGGTCGCTCGCGCGCGACCGCGACGAAAAGGATACACAGATCATGAGCGATGCCAAGCAGATCATGAGCGATGACAAGCAGATCGCGGCGAGCGCGCGCGCGCGTGACGAGCCGAAGGTCTCTCAGGTCTCTCAGGTCGCTCAGGTCTCTGTGCGTAAAGAGGTCTCTGTGCGTAAAGAGGATTCGGCGTCGTTGGCGTCGTTGGCGCGGCGCGCCGCCGAGACCGCCGCGCTCGCTGGCGCCGTCCCCGTGGTGTTCGAGTTCCGAGAGGGCCCCCTCCCCACGCCGCCTCCGCCCGCGGCGCGCGACGAGGAGGTGCGCGCGTGGCTGGCGACGCTCCGCCTGAGCGTCCTGCCCCGCGAGGAGGAGGCGGACCTGCTCGGCAACCCGCTGCGGAACGGCACGCTGCTCCGCGACGTCATGACGGTGCTCGTTGGCGCGCCGCCGCCGACGCGCCGCGAGCGCGCGCCGCGCACGCTCGACGCCGCGCGCGTCAACGTGGAGAAGGCGCTGGCGCCCCTGCGCGCCGTCCCCGGCGCGGTCCCCCCCGGCCTGACCTGGTCCGCGGAGGGCGTGCTGAAGGGCGTCCGCGAGCACACCTTCGGCCTGCTGTGGTACGTGAAGCGCGCCGCGCTCGGGCGCGTCGCGGGGAGCGAGGCGCGCCGCAGGGAGGTTCTGGAGGCGGGGAAAGAAAAGGGGGTACTCAACCCCTCGGACGACGGTTTGCGCGGCGCGCCCCCCGCGGCGGGCGCGCTCGGCGGTGGCTTGGCGCGCGCCTCCACGCCGGCGCGCGCGCGGCGCCTGTTCGAAGACGAAGCGCATATGAGCTTCGCGAAGGGCGCGGATGCGTGTGAGCGTCCCTTCTACGCCGGCGTGCCCACCGCGGAGGGCGGCGCGAGGGCGCGCCAAGCGCGGAAGGAGCCTTCTTCCGAAAGCGTTTTGAAAACCGGCGCGAGAAGCTCCGGGACGGTGGGCGCGTCGGCGTCCGAGTCGGTGAGTCCCGCCGATGTTTCGAGTCTCGAGAGTCTCGGACGACGAGACTCCGACGACTCCCCTGAACGACTCGGACGCGAAGGCGTTTCGCGTCGCGCGCCTTCGCTCGGGTACGAGGCGCTTCCCAAGTACTCCCCCGACGCGGTGCGGCGCCTGGAGACGAGCACCGTGAGGTGGCTCGCGCGCACGGGCCTGTTGGGCGACGAGGCGGCGGTTGCGAAGAAGTCCTTCGTCGCGCTGTGCCCCGCCCTCGCCACGGGCGTCGCGCTCTGCGACCTGGTCACCGCCATCGAGGGCGTGCCCGTGGTGGGCGTCTTCCGCAACCCCAAGAGCGTCGCCACCGCGGAGGCGAACGCGCGGCGTGCCTGCGAGCGTCTCGCCAGGCACAAAAACATGTCGCGCCGCTTCCTCTTCCGCGCCGCCGACGTCGCGGCGGGCGTGGTCGGCGTCCTGCTGGGGCTCCTCGAAGACGTGCGCGTGTTCCACGACGGGCACCCGCCCCGCGTGGACGGCTCGAAAAAGTGGGACCCGCGCGTGCCCTACTGCCCGGAGGAGGACGCGGGCTTCTTCGCGAGCACGCCCGCCCGGGCGATCGACCTCCCGGTATCGCCGGCGCGGCGGTTGCGTTCGCTCGGGAGGTCTCCTCACGTGACAAGCGAGAAAAACGACGCGACCTCCCCCGGGGCGCGCTCCGACGACGGCTCGAGCCGCGACGACGGCGCGAGCCTCGTCGACGCGAGCGGCTCGCGCGCGCCCGACTCCGCGGAGCCGTCGCCGGTCGCGGGCGGGCCCACCCGGGTCGCGGCCAGCGTCGACCAAAGCGCGTCCGTCTCGGAGACCACGCACGAAACGCACAGAGAAACAGAGAGCGTTCCGACGACGTCTCGTGACGACGCGCGCGCCAAAAACAAACACCCGCAAACGTCGCCGCGCCTGGCGGACGCGCCCGAGGCGGCGGCGCGCGCGGCGGCGGCGGCGCTCGAGGGGTGGCGCGCCGGCGTCGCGCGTGACCTGCGCGCCGACGACGCCTCCGGCTTTCCCGGGTTCAAGCCCTCCATCGGGTTCGACGCCGGCGCGACGAATCGCGCCGGCGCCGAATCGCACGGCAGGGCGCACACGTGGGCGCCGGGGTCATTTCCGCGAACGCGAGCCACGCCGGCGGAGCGCGAGCGGCGCGAGCGCGCCGCGTCGGCGGCGAGGGCGGCGAGGGTTGTGGCGGACGCCTACGCGAAAGAAAAGCCGTCCCCGACTCGCGGTTTCCGGGCGGCGGTCCGTCCGGCGTCGGCGCCTCGCGAGCTGTCCACGGCGGCGCGCGCGCGCGCGGCCGAGCGCGCGCGCAAGGAGGCTGCCGCGGCACACGCCGCGGCGGAGAAGAAGACGCGCGTCTTGGACGTTCGCGCCTCCGCGGAGAGCTCGCGAACGAGACCGACCGCGAGCCGCGCGACGCGCTCGTCCGCCTCGTTCGAGCCCGAGACGGTTTCGAAACCCGGACGGCGACCGCCGCGTCCGCCGGCGGGAAGCTCGTTTTCGTTTTCGCGCGAAAACGAACCCCCTTCGTCCGCGCACCCTTCGCCGCCTCGCTCGCCGCGCCCGGGGACGCGCCCGGGGACGTCCCCGAACGCGGCGCGCAGGCCCGTGCGCTTCGTCCCCGCCCCGAGCCCAGAGGCGCGCCGAAGGGAGGCGCGGGAGCGGGACGCCACCGTCGCGGCGCGGTGGATCGAGTCGCTCGGCGTCTCGCTGCGGCGCGCCGGCGCTTCGGGCGCGTCGGCGCTCGCGGGGACGAAAGCCGATACTAAAAACAGGGACAGGGACCCGTTCGCGGACGCGACGCGCACGAACGCCGCGGAGCTGGCGGCGGTGTGCGCGGACGGCACGCTGCTCTGCGAGCTCGTGCGCGTCTTGGAGAAGAAGGAGCTCGCCGGCGTCACCTGGCGGCCGGCGTCCAACGCGTCCCGCACGCACAACGTCGGGAAGGCGCTGGCGGCGATGCGAAGGCAGCCGGCGATGAGCCCGATGCACCTGTGGTGCGAGAAGGACGTCGTCGCGGCGGACGAAGAGACAGTGCTCGGTTTGCTGGGGGACATGCGCGCGTGCGCGGCGTACAAGCGAGCGGGGAGGAGGTGATGATTTACGTCGTCTATCCTATGTGATTTACGTCTAAACTTAGTGGTATGTACCCCGTAGTACATAGATGCGTCATCATCATCGCGCTCCGCTTCGCGCGAAGTAACACACGTCCGTGCGCAGGACGTACTTGGCGGCGTCCCCGCGCATC
>Ga0181561_10004022_pt1 | contig 12789 bp, 12 predicted proteins | sample 011ome_19_FD_133760 | JGI IMG/M metagenome (GOLD analysis project Ga0181561, IMG submission 133760) | Coastal salt marsh microbial communities from the Groves Creek Marsh, Skidaway Island, Georgia - 011510BT metaG (megahit assembly) | ecosystem: Environmental > Aquatic > Marine > Intertidal...
GACTTCTGCCCATTTATAACTATAGTATCCGGCAGCATAACCACCTGCAAAAATATGGCTAAAACTATGAGGAAAACGATTCCAATGAGGTGGACGCACAACTGCAATCTCATCTCTCACAGACTCCAGAACGCTTATAACATCTAAATTGTCAGGATTACTTTCCATGTGAATTAACATATCAAATAATGCAAATTCAACTTGTCGAAGAGTTTGCATGCCTGATTGAAAGTTTTTACTTAAAATTAGCTTGTCAAATAATTCTTTTGGCATGGATTCTTTTGTATGAACATGTTGTGTCATATTTTCGATGACATTCCAATCCCAGCAAAAATTTTCCATAAATTGACTTGGTAATTCAACGGCATCCCATTCGACACCTTTAATTCCTGAAACATTAAACTCAGAAATTTCAGTCAGAAGATGGTGAAGTCCATGACCACACTCATGAAACAATGTAATAACCTCATCATGAGTAAATAATGCTGGATTCTTTCCGATGGGCGAAGCAAAATTACAGGTGAGGTAGGCCACTGGATAATCAATATTTGTATTAAATTTACTTTTTGAGATACATTCATCCATCCATGCACCACCTCGTTTATTTTTCCTAGCATAAAGATCAAGATAAAAAGAACCAATGACTTTGTTGTTTTGACATAATTCGTAATACTTCACATCCTTGTGCCATACCGAAGCAGCTGACTCAACTACATCGATGCCATATAAATTTTTTATTACGTTAAATAAACCTTCTATAACTTTATTCTCTGGAAAAAATTGTTTTATTTCTTGATCATTGATGCTGTACTTTTCTTGTTTAATTGCTTCAGAATAAAATGCTACATCCCAGGCTTCAAGATCATTAATACCATCTTTTTTTGCAGCCTCATGAAGTTCTTCAAAATCTTTTAATCCGTATGGCTTTGCTTTATGAGACAAGTCTCTTAAAAAAGAACAAACTTCTTCAGGATTGTTAGCCATTTTTCTATCTATGCTTAATTCGGCGTAATTATTGAATCCTAATAGCTTTGCAATACTTGCTCGATGAGAAAGAATATCTTTTATGATGGCTGTGTTATCAAATTTTTTATCAGAAAATTCGGATGCTTTTTTCGCATAGGCTGCATACATTTGTTTTCTTAAGTTTCGGTTTTTGGCATATTGAAGTACAGGAACATAACATGGGAAATGAAGAGTAAATGTATGACCTTTTTGTCCATTTTCCTTCGCTAAAGATCTTGCAGATTCAAGAATATCTTCAGGTATGCCATCTAACTGACTATCATCTATTATATTTAATGTGAAATTATTAGTTTCATCCAAAACATTCTCTTCAAATTTTGATGATAATTTTGCAAGTTTTGATTGTAGTTCTTTAAATATAGTCTTTTTATCTTCATCAAGATCAACCCCGCCTAGTTTGAAGTCTTTAATTTCATCATTAATTATTTTTTGTTGAATTGCATTTAATGAATTAAAAATAGTAGATTCTTTTAATGCTTTATATAAGTTAAATATTTTTGTATTTTGCGATAAGTTTGAATAGTAGTCTGTTATTAATTCTCTACATTTGTTATATTCACCTCGATATAAATCAGAGTTCATCACCGAATTAAGATGGCCGATCTGTGACCATGCATTACTGAGTTTGTAATCTAGTTGGCTTAACTCATCTACAAAAGCATAGTCAATTTTGGAGGCATTATAGTTTTCTATAACTTTTATTTTGCTGTTATTTTCATTGATGATTTTTGTAATAGCAGGATAGATATGCTCTGCTTTAATGTGGTCAAAAATAGGTAAGTCTATTTGTTCAAGAATAGGATTGTTCATATTGTTTAATTATTAAGGTTATTGATTAAATTTTCAATTTCAATTTTGTCGTGAGTATTGAGAATTTTCTTAGCTTTCGATTTTACTTTAGAAAACTCAGATTCTAAGATTACTTTTTTTACTTTTAATAAGCTCGAAGGATGCATTGAAAAGTTAGTTAGACCAAGCCCAATAAGTAATTTAGTTAATTTTGGATCTCCTGCCATCTCACCACATAGAGACACTTCGATACCTGCTTTAGTTCCAGCGTCAATTACACCTTTGATTAGCTTCAGAAGTGCAGGATGGGATGAATCATATAGGTGTGATACGGCGTCATCTGTTCTGTCTACGGCTAATGTATATTGAATTAAGTCATTTGTCCCTATAGAAAGAAAGTCTAATTGGTTTGCAAAACTTTCCGCATCAATGGCTGCAGCTGGTACTTCAATCATTCCTCCAACTAATGTTTTGGGATTAAACTTTTTTCTTTCAGAAGTGAGAATATCTTTTGCTCTTTGAATTAATAGTTTTACTTGCCTTAGTTCGTTGTCTGAGCTGAGCATAGGTATCAATATCCTGATATCACCATAATGTGCGGCCCTTAGTAAGGCTTTGATCTGCGTAATGAATACATCTGGCTCTGCTAGACAAAATCTAATAGCCCTAAGCCCAAGAGCTGGATTTTGATTTGTATTCGGCATATGTTCAATAACTTTATCACCGCCTGAATCAAGAGTTCTAATAGTAATAGTCTTGTTAGGTAGGGCTTTTGTTAGATTCTTATAAATTATGAACTGCTCATTTTCATCAAGCATTCGATGTTTATCCATAAATATAAATTCTGTTCTAAATAATCCAACACCTTTGGTATTATTCAAAATTACAGATTCAATATTATTGGTATCTTCAATATTTACATATAAATTCACAGGGACTTTATCAATAGTTTTTGAAGTGAGTTTTTGTAGATTAAGTAATTTTTTACTTTCTAGTTCATATAAATTTTGTTTTAATCTGTATTCATTAATGACTTCATCAGTAGGATTAATAATTACGCAGCCATGGTCTCCATCAACAATTAAATTATCACCGTTTGAGATCAAATTTTTAGCATTTTGTGTTCCAACTACTGAGGGTATGTTGATACTTTTGGCAAGAATAGCGGTATGAGATGTTGTCCCCCCAATATCTGTAACAAAAGCAATATTATTGCTATTCTTGAATTTAAGGGCATCTGCAGGTGAAATGTCATGTGCAACGATAATCCTATTTTTATCATTTGATAATTGCTTAGATTCATGACCAATTAGATATTTAATCAGAGTTTCACATACTTGATAAACATCATTCTTTCTCTCACGAATATAGCTATTTTCAATAGAATTGAATTTAGTGATTATTTCTTCCATTTGAACTTTTAATGCCCATTCAGCATTTTGCTTTGACTTTTTTATAATCCCTAGTGGGTTTTTTGAAATTTTTGGATCATTTATGATGGCTAATTGAATATCGATAAATGAACCAAATTCATTCATCCTATTTTTTTTTAGCTCTTTTTTTAAATTTAATAATTCACTTTTTAATTGCTTTATAGCTTGGTTAAACCGTTTAATTTCATTTAGGATATTTTGTTCAGAAATCAGATAAGGCTCTACTTCATTTAATGCATGAGCTAGTATATAAGCTTTACCAATTGCCACGCCCGAGCTGACAGGGATGCCGGAGACAATTAACAATTATTTCCCCTCACCAAATAAATTATTGATTAATTTTTCAATCGACTCGAGTGCTTTTTTCTCGTCTACACCACTTATTTTAATTGTAAAAGAATCATGAATACCAATTGACAACATAAGTATATCCATCATGTTTTTACAATCAATTATTTGATCATTAAAGATAATTTCAATCTTAGATTTAAATTTTGTGGCCTCAGTTGATAATTTATTTGATGCTCTTGCATGAAGGCCTAATTCATTTTTTATAGTAAGATTTTTTTTGATCATAAAAAATTAATAATAGATTTGTTGCCACATTTAATGATTTCATCAACCATCATTTGTATGTCATCTGTTTTTAATGTAACGGCTTTCATCAACATTGGCAAATTCAATCCTGATATTGCATAAATATTTTCATCAGAGGTATGTTTTTTAACAATGTTGCTCGAAGATGCTCCATAGAGGTCTGTTAGGATTATGATGTCGAAATTCTTATTTTTTTTTACATATATATCAAGCTCTTTTCTAGAAAAATCAATGTCTAATGCATTTAAAGAAATAATATCAATAATATTCTGACAATTTTTTTGTAAGTTATTTTCAACACACTCAACAAGAGATTGACCAAGATTCCCGTGAGTGATTAATAAAAATTTAAACATTGATTTCTCGATGAAAAGTGGATACATATAAGTCATTATTAGTATTTTTTATAATATTTGCAATTTCCTCTGTCATGAAAACTGATCTATGTCTTCCTCCGGTACAGCCAAATCCAATTGCAAGATATTTTCTGCCTTGGAGCGCATATTTTTTTATTCTTGGACTTAAAAAAGATGAGATGTCGTGGATAATTTCTTTGGTCTCTTCAAGTTTTGATAAATATTCAATTAAAGGCGTATCTAACCCTGTCAGTTCTTTAAATTCATCTTTATAAAATGGGTTCGGTAATTCTCTTACATCAAAAATGAAATCGTTATCTAATGGAATTGATTTTTTATAAGCAAAAGAAGACAGGTGAATATGAAAATCTAATTTTGAATCAATAAGGCTATTTATTTTGATATTAAGTGAAGTCAGATTTAGGTTGCTGGTATCAATATGAACAGAATCATCTTTGATCAAACTTAATATATCTTGATCTTTAACAATCGCTTCTCTTAAGCTTGTCTGATTTTTACTAAGTGGATGCTTTCTTCTTAATTCATTAAATCGTTTGATTATTTGTTCAATACTTGCCGATAAAAATATTAATTTATATGAAATTTTTAAAAGTTTGAGTTCTTCCAATATTTCTGGAAGCATTTCAATATTAAGTGTTCGACTATCAATACTTATGGCAACTGATTTAATATGATTATTTTCTAGGTCTTTGATTGCGTTTGGTAAGAGTTTAGCGGGTAGGTTATCAATGCAGTAATAGTTATTGTCCTCAAAAGTTCTTAGGGCATTAGTTTTTCCTGCTCCAGACAATCCTGTAATGATGTATAAATTCAAAATTTATTGGTTATGCTTTCTAATGAACCCCTCAGATTGATGATGATCTTTAGTCTTTTCTTTAATTTTTATAACTTGCCTATCTATCTTGTGGATCAAATCGTCTATGACTTTATACATATCTGATCCAGACGCATCACTGAAGATTTCATTATGCATGAGATGTAATTTACATTCTGCGATATGGTTATGATTTTCTACCTTCAAAATAAACTTTACATCAGTTATATTCTCAAAATGCCTTGTTATTTTATTAAATTTTTCATGAATTAATAATTCAAGTGCGTCAGTTATTTCAATATTTTGTCCAGTGATTGTGATATCCATTTTTTTTATGCACCTTTCTTTCGTTTTGAGGCAGGGAGTATGCCTAGTTGTTCGCGATATTTAGCAATTGTTCTTCTACTAATTGTAATATTTTCTTTACCAAGAGTTAAGTGTATTTCAGAATCAGAAAAAGGTTTAAATTTATCTTCGTTTTTAATAATGGTTCTAATTTTATCTAAAATAGTTTTATTAGAATTATTATTTACTTTATTTAAGAAAAAATACTTTAAGTCAAAAATACCGTGAGGCGTTTCAACGAATTTATTATTTACAATTCTACTTACAGTTGATTCATGAATTTGTAGTTCATTGGCTACAGTCTTTATATTTAAGGGTGACTTCAGAATGTTCCCTTTTAAAAAATCTTTATGATGTGTGAAGATAAAATTGACTACTCGAATAATATTTATCTTTCTATAATTTAAATTTTTAATAAACCATTTTGCTTGATTGTATGCTTCTTTATCATTAATTTGTTCTTTTTTTAAATTAAATAATTTTAGGGACTCATAATTATTTTGTAGTGAAATATTAAATTCATTTCCATTATTTTTTATTATTATATCCGGAGTAATAAATTGAGAAGTATCAGAGGAGAGGTAGGCAAGTCCAGGTTTTGGGTTGAGTGAAACAATGAATTCATTGCATTCAAGAATATGGTTAACAGAACATTTAAAATATTTTGCTATTTTTTTAAAGTTTTTATTAGCTAGTTCAACCAAATGATTTTCAATAATTTTTTTTGAATGTAAAACAATTTGATTTTGAATAAATTGGTCTAATTGAAGTTTTAGACATTCTTGTAAATTTCTTGCACCAATCCCTGGAGAGGAAATATTATTTAACTTTAGGATTATACTTTCAATTTTTTTATTAGCTTGAATAGTATCTAGTGCTAGTTCTGTTATAAAAAACTCATAGTCTTTTGTCAAATATCCATTGTCATCAATATAATCTATTATTAATCGTGCTAATAACTCATCTTCATAATCAAGACCTAAATCAAATAAATTATTTAATAAATAATCCTTAAGACTGAGGCCATAAATACTTTTTTCTGAAATGTTTTCTTCATTATTTTCTATAGAGTATGCGGAATAATTTAAATTAATTTTTTCTGAATCATCTAAGTGTAAATATGGATTTTTGGATAGAAAATCATAAATCAATAATTCAATTTCAATTTCATTTGATTTTAATAAAGTGACTGATTGTTCAATATTCGGGGATAATTTAAGTGAATTTTTGAGTGTTAAATGTGCGCTTAAAGCCATATTTTTTTATAAAGAGAAGTCTTGGCCTAAATAAATATTTTTTACGTTCTCATTTTCTACGATTTCATTAGGGGTGCCTGAAGTAAAAATTTTACCTTGATTAACAATGTAGGCTCTATTACATATGCCGAGTGTTTCACGCACACTATGGTCTGTGATAAGAATTCCAATACCCCGTGAGGATAAAAATCTGATTATTTTTTGTATATCTAAGACTGCAATTGGATCAATGCCAGCAAATGGTTCATCAAGCAGAATAAATTTTGGGTTTGTTGCAAGACACCTGGCAATCTCAACCCTTCTTCTTTCTCCACCAGATAGGGAGATAGCGGTATTTTTTCTTATATGCTCAATTCCAAGCTCATTGAGAAGCAGATCAAGTTTAGTTTTTATATCATTTTTATTTAATCTTCTTAACTCCAAAATAGAGATAATATTCTCTTCAACATTCATTTTTCTAAAAATGGACGGCTCTTGAGGCAGGTAAGCAAGACCAAGTTGTGAGCGAACATGAATTGGTTTTTTTGTGATATCAGTATTATCAACCAATATAGATCCATGTTCAGGTTGAATCAAACCAACAATCATATAAAAAGATGTAGTTTTTCCAGCTCCATTTGGTCCTAATAGACCGATAATTTCACCACTTGATATCTCTAAGGAAATATCTTGGACAACGTTTTTATTTTTATAACTTTTTTTTATATTTTGTATTCTTAATGTCGTCATTTTATTTCTTGTCAGGTCGAATAATGGCTCTTGTTCTTCCCTTTTTTACTTCTTCTCCGTTTTTTGATTTTGTGTTGCCTGACATTGCTTGTGCAAATTCTGAACTTGCATCGTACATAATATAGTCGCCAATGACTAAATCATTTCCTTTTTTGACTCGTGCTTTGCTATATAAATGTATCTTATCCATATTGCCATCATACTCAATCTTTAATGCTTGCCCTTCAATATAATCATCACTTCCCTCCATTTTTTGTTTAAAAGTTGTGGGTTTTCCTTCGGAGGTGGAGTGTTGGAACCCTTGTTTATCTTCTCTAATGATCAATTTATCACCACGAATTACCAATGTTCCTTGTTGTAAAATTACATCTCCTGAATAGGTGCTAATATTTTTTGAGTCATCAATTATCAATTCATCTGAATCAATAATAATTGGTTGATCTTTGTCAGATTTTTCAGCAAAAGAGAAGAGGGGTATAAATAATAGTATGTAAATAAATTTATTTGTCATAATGCACTTTCACTGAATCAAAGATTTTGATGAGCCCAGTTTTTTTATTATAGTTAAAACCTATTTCGTCAATCTCGATATTTGGTTCCTGAATAATTTTAATTTTCTGGTCTGAAGATAAAATTTCTTGATCGGGAATAATTGTGATTTCATCAGATAATAATTTCATTACCTTTTTTGATTTGGTTTCATGCCTGATCATCTGTGCATCATTAAGCATTTTTATTTTTTCACCATTTTCAAAAATAACCCCTTTCTTACTTATCAAATCTAAAACTTTTTTCTTTTCTTCATATTTTTTAAAAACTGGTTTTTTTAAAATAGACTCATCATTGTATGAGTAATAGTTCATTAGCTCAGCTTCTAAAGAAAAATTTAAGTTTCCATGCTCGTCAGTTTGTTTTGAGACAAATTTTTTTAAAAAATAATCTGGATTATTAGATAGTTTGCTTTCTTCTATCTTTAATTCTTTTTTGACTTCATTATTAAGCCAAAATGAAATAACTGAAATTATTAAAAGTAAAGTTGTTGTAAAAAAAACTGAATATTTACTCATTGTTTATATTACTTTGTTTATCAATAAATCTTGGAAATTAATTACACCTACAAGCTCATCCTTGTAATCAACAACAACTAAACTTGATATTTTATTTTTTTCCATTAGCTCTGCTGCAGATGTTGCTAAATTATCTTCATGAATAAAAAAGGGATTTGTACTCATCCATTTTGATATTTCATCTAAAATAGATGCTTCATTTAGAAGTGATCTTCTTAGATCGCCGTCAGTAAAAATACCTACATATTTTAATTCTTCAGCCACAATGGCATAGCCTACTTTTTTTTCTGTAATTAATTTAATAGTCTGCTTAAGACTATCTTTGGGTTTCACAAGAGGAACTTCATTGATACTTCTCATAACTTCTTTAATTTTTATAAATTTATTTTTTCCCAAAGCGCCACCAGGATGTGATTTTAAAAAATCTTCAGCTGTAAAACCCTTTAATTGGTATAAGGAAATAGCGATGGCATCGCCTATGGCTAACATTAATGCTGAACTTGCTGTAGGAGCTAAACCTAAAGGACATGCTTCTGTTGAGACTTTTGAAGAAATATGGTGATCAGCATATTGAGCAATTTCAGATTTTTCGTTACTTGTTATAGCAACTATTGATGCCCCAATTCTTTTTATACTCGGAATTAAGTTATAAATTTCAATGCTTTCACCAGAGTTTGATAGAAAAATAACAATATCTTCATTAGTTATCATGCCTAAATCACCATGGCTTGCTTCACCTGGGTGCATAAAAAAAGCAGGAGATCCAGTGCTGGATAAAGTCGAGGCTATTTTGCCTGCAATATGACCCGATTTACCCATTCCACTTAAAATGATTCGGCCAGCGCATTTGCTAAGTCTGATAATTATGTCTGCAAAATTTTCATCAATAAATTGTTGAGCCTTATGGATTTCTATTGATTCTATTTCTAAAACTTTTTTTGCCGAGTCGGCGATAATTTTTTTAATATCGTTCATAATAATCTTTATTATAGTTAATTAAATCTTAAATATAAATTTATTAAATGTATTCATCACTCGAATTAATCATATTGCTTTTGGCTTGCTCGGTTGGCTTGGTTGCAATTCTAAGAAATTTTAAAATGCCCCCCATGATTGCTTATTTTTTTGTTGGTCTAATTTTGGGACCAAGTGTGGCAGGAGTGATTGTCGATTCAGCAGCTAACCATCATTTAGTTGAGTTTGGAATTGTTTTTCTGATGTTCACTATTGGACTTGAATTTAGTTTGCCCACATTAAACTCGATGAGGAAAATTCTTTTTGGAATTGGGCTTTCTCAAGTAGCAATTACATTATTATTTACAGTGATCATTGGGTCATTATTTGGATTATCACTGTCCGAGGGTTTCATTATTGGCTCAGCCATCACGATGTCTTCTACAGCTATTGTTTCAAAAATATTAATGGAACGATTAGATCTTAATACCAGACACGGTAGACTATCAATTGGGATCTTATTATTCCAAGATTTGGCTGTTATTCTAGTTCTTGTTCTGATTCCATCACTTTCAAATCCTGATGCTAATTTTTTAAATGCATTTTCATTAGTTATCGTAAAGACTGCCGTGTTATTTTCAATTATTTTTAAAGTTGGAAAGCCGGTCATGAATTATTGGTTTGGTATAATTGCTCGGCAAAAATCAAGCGAATTGTTTGTCTTAAATGTTCTCCTTGTAACCCTTTCGTTTTCTTACTTAACATATTTATCAGGTTTATCTTATGCTCTTGGAGCTTTCATGGCTGGGATGTTGATTTCAGAAACTCACTTTCGATTTCAGGTTGAGTCAGATATAGCTCCATTTAGAGATATTCTGCTTGGCCTATTTTTTATTACGGTTGGGATGATGTTGAACCTAGCAATCTTGATTCAATATTTATTTCCAATTATTGGCTTGTTAATTTTTTTAATAGTATTTAAATCTATATTAATTACATTTTTGGTAAAGATTTTTAAATATGAACTTGGTGTCGGTATTAGAGCTGGATTAATACTTGCTCACGCCGGGGAATTTAGTTTTGTTATCCTTGCACTTGCTAAACAACAGGATATGCTAAATGATATTTTATTGCAGATTATTTTATCTGTTAGCATTCTATCGATGCTTTTAGCTCCATTTATTATTCAAATAAATGGCAAGATTGCCAGATTTTTATCAAAGTCTTACATTAAAAATGATCAAAAAAATATAGACAATTTAGAACAAATAACCGAAAAATTTAATGACCATGTAATTTTGTGCGGTTTTGGAAGAAGTGGTCAATATATTGCTAGATTCCTTAAAGAAGAAAATATCAAATATATTGCAATTGATATTGATTCTAACAGGGTCAGTGATGCGACAATTGCGGGTGAAAACGTTGTTTATGGGGATTCTAGTAGATATGATGTTTTAAAAGCAGCTGGTATTGAAAGAGCGAAGGGGTTGATGGTTACTTACTCTGATGACCGTGCGTCTCAAAAATTATTGACAGCTGTAAGGGAGCATAATAAGAATATTCCAATCATTGCCAGAACATTAGACGAAACATCTATTGATAAAATAAGGATGGCTGGTGCAGATGAGGTTGTTCCTGAGGTTCTTGAGGGAAGTTTGATGCTGGCATCTCATGCGCTTGTCATGTTTGATGTACCATTATGGCGAGTTATTAAAAAAATTAGAGAGTTTCGCGAATCAAAATATAAAATTTTTAAAGGTTATTTTAAAGGATCTACAGATTTTTCAGAAGACCTAACTAGCCATCAACAACTATACTCTGTTGAGATATCTAAAAACAGTCACATAAAAGGTTTGATGCTCAAAGATATTCCTTTTGAGGTTTATGGGGTTCAGGTTCATCATCTAAGAAGGCCAAATATGCTTGAAGATATTCAACCAAGAGATGACATCACACTGGATCGAGGTGATGTCATTGTGCTGCTTGGTTATGTAGAAGAAATCAAGTTATTTGAAATTTTCGCTCAAAGTGGCCACTAATTTTAAAATTAATATTATTGGTGGTGGTGTCATTGGCTGTATTCAGGCAATTGAATTAAGAAAATTAGGTCATGATGTTGCAATTTATGAAAAAAATACTATAGGTTCTGGATCATCTATGTTCGGGGCCGGTATTTTATATCCTCTTCTTCCAAATAATTATTCAACTGAGGTGTTTGACCTAATTAATAAATCAAAAAAGTATTATTCAGAATTAAGTGAAATACTTAATTTACAATTTGATATTGATATCGAATATTTAAGATCAGGGATGACCGTTATGCTTGATGACTTAAGAGACATTGAATTGTGGTTAAAAGAGAATAAATTATCATTTTCAACAGAAAAATTTAGATCATTTAACGTAATTACGATAGATGATGTGTATCAGATCAATCCAAAAAAATTAATCCTAGGTCTGCAAAAATATCTAGATTATCTTGGTGTCCAAACTCTTGAAAATAACTTAATTAGTACTGACTTAAAGAACAATTTTATTGATATTAATGGAAAAAAAATTACAGGCGATAAGTTTATTTTAGCCTCGGGTGCTTGGACTCAGGACTTGGACCATGATATGCGAGATAAAATTTTCCCAGTCAGAGGTCAGCTGATCGAATATAAAAATACTAATCATATTCAACTTGACCATATTTTATATAAAGATGGTTTTTATCTTCTGCAAAGAAAGAATGGAGCATTAATTGCAGGGAGTACATTAGAAAATGTTGGTTTTGATGATAATTTAACCGATCAAGATTTAGAGTTGCTTAAGAAAAATGCAGAGAAAATTATTCCAGAATTAAGTGAACTTGAAGTAATAAATCATTGGTGTGGGTTTAGGCCTGGCTCAAAGCATAACATTCCCATCATTGTTCAGGACAAAAAAATAAAGGAAAAATTTTATAACGTTGGCCATTATAGATACGGAATCTCAATGGCTCCAGCATCAGTGAATAAACTAATTAGTTTATTTTGATGATGTTTCCCAGTCGCCAGATTTGCCGCCTGTTTTTTTTAATAGCTTAATATCGGTTATTTGCATATCTTTAGAAACACCTTTACACATATCATAAACCGTAAGTAAAGATGCATTCACGGCTACTAAGGCTTCCATCTCTACTCCAGTTTTATGAGAAGTTTTGACACTGGCTAATACTTCAATTATTAAATTTTCTTCTTGGAGGTCAAAATTGATATCAATATAATCTAAAGGAATTTGATGACATAAGGGAATAATAGATTCAGTCATTTTTGCGGAATTTATTCCAGCTATTTTAGCTACCGTAAAAACATTTCCCTTTTGAATAGAATCTTTTTTTATTGCCTCTAAGATTTCAGGTGTAATATGAATAACACCAGA
>Ga0181561_10004027_pt1 | contig 12781 bp, 9 predicted proteins | sample 011ome_19_FD_133760 | JGI IMG/M metagenome (GOLD analysis project Ga0181561, IMG submission 133760) | Coastal salt marsh microbial communities from the Groves Creek Marsh, Skidaway Island, Georgia - 011510BT metaG (megahit assembly) | ecosystem: Environmental > Aquatic > Marine > Intertidal zone...
CTTGACCCCCGATGAGGCCTATGTCAGCAAAACAGAACCAATGAGATTAGCAGCCTGAAATGAAACCCTGATCTACCTTAGCAAGGCTGCAAACTGGTCGAAAAAGCAGGACCACCTCTGGCTGGGCTGACGGACCACCGGACGGTGCTTTATCGGACGCCTTTCGGGAAGAGCGAAGGTCCAGACACAGCCGAATTTGTGCAGCCGATACGAATTGCAACCTCGTTGGGCTATGTCGAGATGGGGAGCAATGTCGTGACTTACGATTGGGCGAATACCCCTTCGGACAAGATTATTCAGTATGTGCAGGATGGCGCCAAAATCGGACGCCGCGTGATCATGTTGCACGATTCAGGTGGCGATCGTCATGCGACCGTCAAGGCACTGGGTCCCATGATCGACCAGATGCGGTCAGAGGGTTACACGTTCGTTTCAGCAAGTGATATTCTCGGCGTGGAGGTCGCAGACCTTATGCCAGCGGATGGCAGTATCGGGGCACAAATTGATGGGGTGTCTTTCAATTTTCTGATGATGACAGAATCGGCGTTCACCGGAATTTTCTGGGCCACTGTTTTGCTTGGCATTCTGCGCTCTGCAACGGTCCTTTTTCTTGCGTTGCGGAGACGTGGGCGTGCGCCGTCTGACCCCACATTTCAACCGATGGTGACGGTCGTCGTCGCGGCCTACAATGAGGCGGCGGTGATAGAGGCCTCGATCCGGACAATCCTTGCGTCTGACTATAAAAACCTGCGGGTTCTCGTGATCGATGATGGTTCAAGCGACGACACGGCGAAAGTAGTCCGGTCTGCGTTTGACGATGACCCGCGGGTTAAGTTGTATAGTCAGCAAAATGGCGGAAAATGGCGGGCGCTCAACACAGCCTATAAATATGTAAAAACGGATATCGTGGTGGCGATTGATGCCGACACAGTATTGCGCAAGGATGCAATCCGCAAACTTGTAGCGCCCTTTGTTGATCCGAAAGTGGGCGCGGTTGCCGGCAACGTGAAGGTCGGAAATCGGCTGAATCTTTTGACGCGACTTCAAGGGTTGGAATACATCACCGCCCAAAATCTTGAGCGCCGCGCGTTCGACAAAATTAATGGCATGCTCGTGGTACCTGGTGCGATCGGGGCTTGGCGCGTTGCCGCGGTGAAGAAAGCGGGGGGCTACTCGGGCGACACCCTCGCAGAAGACGCTGACCTTACCGTTTCTATCCAACGAAAAGGTTACAAGGTTTGTTTCGTCGAAGACGCAATTTCGGTGACCGAAGCGCCAGCCACTCTCGTGCCGTTTTTGAAACAGCGGCTTCGTTGGACATTGGGCATGATGCAAATGGGTTGGAAGCACCGGGCCGCCATCACTGAAAAGCGCAGTATTGGTCTTGTCTCACTGATTGACTTACAGATCTTTGGCATTTTGTTTGCGCTTTTTGCGCCAATCGCGGACTTGGTCTTGATCACCACTGTAGGCGTTGCGATCAGTGAAATGTTAGCTGGACGTCCGGCTTTGAACCCAAACGCGTCAGTTGTGCTGATCGCTGGATACATTATGTTGCCATTGATGGACGTCCTTATGGCCGTAACAGCATTGCATCTGGATCGGCGCAACGACCGCTCAGAATCATACTGGCAGCTTTGGGTTTTACCTTTCCAAAGGGTTTTCTATCGCCAGTTGCTGTATTTCACGGTGTATCGATCCGTCCTGCGGGCACTCACAGGCCGACTCGCCAAATGGGGGAGTCTGAAACGTATGGGGACGGTCAAGCTAGCCCAATGGATATAAAAGAGTTCGAAGTTAGCTCGACAACAGTCGGCAATCGTTTGCAAGTTCGCCTACAACAACAGGGTACCCAGCGCGTGGATTGATGATGAACGTATGAACGGCAGTTATCTGGCGCATACAAGCATTCGCGGTCTCTGGACTCGTATTCTGACCGCCCACATAGATGTCGAGCCACGGCAATCCGTTGCGGCCGCTGTGGCACGGACCGCTTTGCGGTGTTGGGCCATCGCCACAAACATCTTCGACGATGGCGTATTTTTGAAGCGAACCGATGTAGAACCGTGTTCCAGCAGGGAAATCGAGGGTTTGTTTCCCGCCGACAATAGAGTGACCAACGGCAATCGTGACGGGATCATTGTAGGAACCCGAACCGCCCGCTTGACGGTGAATTACCGGCCTTGCTATCGCGGCAGACCCCGGTGGGGTGTTGTCCCAAAAACTGTAACCGGTCAGATAGGCATTGAAGCTCTGCTCTTTACCGTTTGCAATCGCGCTAATTGAAATGATTTGACCACCGCTTTGTTTGGCCTGATCGCCAACTGCCGCACCGCCAAAGAGAAGCGAAAGGCCACCAACTACCGTCAAGGTTCTCAATACCTGCATCGACAATGGTAAATTCCTCATTCTGTATAGACGCCATGCTTGCGTCAAATGCGTTTATATTTGGTTTATATTTTGACTTTTGGGCCGATCTGTGGCGCTCACAGGGCCATTTCATGCACTCAATAAAAACCTAGATTTAGTGGCGTCGTTCATAATCAAATCAACTTCTATGTCTATGGTTAAGAAACCACCCGCAAAAGGTGAGCGTTTTTCTGCCATTTAATCCCGCGCTAATCGTACAGAATCCGCCTGTGCCGGACACAAAATGGTCGTGAGCGTACTTGCGCCGCTCACTCACGATTGGCCAAATTGATTTGAGTCATTGGCTGAACGCGACTTCATGATCTAGGATTCCGGTCATGCCAAAGAACATTGAAACAGAGATTGCATTTGCCTTCAGGACCACGGGTCTGACCAAGACCTATGGCGAAGGCCGGTCAGCGGTGCATGCTCTGCGGGGTGTTGACCTAGAGATCGGCCGCGGTGAGATTGTTGTTTTGCTCGGGCCATCGGGGAGTGGAAAGTCAACGCTGCTCAATATTTTGGGGGGCCTTGATAAGGCAAGCGAAGGTGACGCTTGGTTTGGTGAGCAATGCTTGACAAAAATGAGTGATCGCGAGCTTACGGCATATCGGCGTAATCACGTCGGCTTTGTCTTTCAATTCTATAATCTGATGCCAAGCTTGACAGCCCGTGAAAACGTGGAACTTGTCACGGAAATCGCCGCTAGCCCGATGAGTGCGGATGAGGCTCTGGAAATTGTTGGTTTGGGGAAACGCCTTGACCATTTTCCGGCGCAGCTCTCGGGTGGTGAACAGCAACGCGTGGCAATTGCGCGGGCGGTGGCGAAGCAACCAGAGGTTCTGTTTTGCGATGAGCCAACAGGCGCATTGGATAGCTCAACAGGGCGCGCCGTGCTGCGCGTTCTGCAGGACGTGAACGAAAAATTGGGCACAACAGTCTTGATTATCACACATGCGGCAGCGACCGCAGCTATGGCGGACCGTGTCATCAACTTTGCTGACGGGGCGATCAGGGATATCCAAATGAACGGGTCTCCCGTTGATGCCGAAGAGATCGAGTGGTGAAGCCGCTTCACGCCAAAATGTTCCGCGACCTTTGGCGCATCAAGGGGCAGGCCGTCGCGATTATGGTTGTCATCGGGATCGGCGTTGCATTGCAGGTGATGATGTCCGGACTGGTCGCTTCACTGACCCAAACGAGAGATACTTATTACGAGCGCCACCAATTTGCCGACGCCTTTGCTTCGGTCGTCCGTGCGCCAGAACATGTCGCCAGCCAAATGCGCGACATAGTCGGCGTCGCAACAATAGAGACGCGCGTAACAGGCGTGGCGCTTATTGATGTCGCCACACGTGATCTGCCTGTGTCGGCACGTATTCTGTCGTTATCAACCGACAATCGGCGGCATCTTAACGAGATTCGTTTGACATCTGGTCGACGTCCGGAGACCGGACAATCCCAAGAAGTTGTGCTTTTGGAAAGCTTTGCCAAGGCCCATGGCATCCTAGTGGGCCATCAGATCAGCGTCACCCTGAACGGATCGCGCCGTATCTTTGATGTGGTCGGGACCGCGCAATCACCCGAGTTCATTTATTACGCAGCCCCCGGTGAGATGATACCGGACGACGCGCGATTTGGTGTTATTTGGATTGGTCGCCCTACCCTTGCCGCGGCACTTGATCTCAAAGGCGCGTTTAATGAGGTTTTGCTAACACTGCGGCGCGACGCGAATGTCGATGCAGTGCTCGATGGCGTCGACAGAATTCTGGAACCTTACGGAGCAGCGGGCGCTTATGGCGTGGAGGATCAACCGTCGAACAGGTTTCTGACTGAGGAGGTTTCTGGCTTAGAAATTTCAGCAAAAAACGTCCCGCCTGTCTTTATGCTTGTTGCGGCGTTTCTGCTTTATATTGTGACAAGCCGCATGGTGCAGTCTGAACGCGAAGAGATTGGGTTGATGAAAGCCTTTGGGTATACCGATACCGAAGTCAGCATTCACTACCTTCAACTCGTCGTCATTATTGCACTTGGTGGCGCACTTCTTGGGTGCGTTTTGGGTGTCGTGCTTGGACGTCTCACGATCCCGATCTACACGACCTATTACAAATTGCCGTTCCTGCTTTTTCGGCTGGAGCTTTCGTCGTTCCTCACTGGCATCTTTACCAGCGTCACTGTGGCCTCTTTGGGCGGTGCGATCGTTTTGCGGCGTATCTTTCGGCTTGCCCCTGCCGAGGCCATGCGCCCGCCGTCTCCCCCCGATTACACCAAGACGGGTAACTTCGGCAAAGGGATCATCCGCTACTTTGACCAGCCGACACGTATGGTTGTGAGACGCGTGGTGCGGCAACCCTTGCGTATGCTTGGCGCGGTGTTGGGCATCGCTGCGGGGATGTCACTCAGTCTGGCGATGTTGATTATTTACGAAGGATTTGACGAGGCGATCGAGCGCACGTTCAATGTAATTGATCGCTCGGATGCCTTTGTTACATTTGCGGCCCCAACCTCAACCAAAGCTATTTTTGAAATGCAGCGAATTGCAGGCGTCACGCGCGTCGAGCCCATACGTGCCGTGCCAGTGATCCTGCGAAACGGGCGGCGTGATTATGGAGGTGTGATCACCGGACTTGCACAAGAGGCGCAGCTGTTTCGCGCTTTGGATGCTGATACGCAAGCTATCGCGCTGCCGTCGCAAGGTGTTGTTCTCTCTGTCCCTCTTGCAACTATTCTGAACCTGAGGGTCGGGGAAGATATTACCATAGATATCCGCCAAGGATCCCAACCCGTTGTCACCACGCGCGTCGCGGGCATCACCGAAAGCCTTATGGGGTCGCCCGCCTTTATGGATATCGACGCCCTGAATAGGCTTTTGGACGAGCCAAACCGCCTTTCAGGGGCTTACATGTCGATCAACGACGGGGCGCAAAAGAAAGTCTATGCGGCGCTCAAAAATATGCCAGTCGTGGCGGGGGTGAGCTTGCGCACGGAGGCACAAGCAGCCTTTCAGGAACTGATGGATCAAGGGGCGGGATCGGCTCGGTTTATCATGGGCTTCATGGCTTTCGCGATCACGTTTGGAATCATCTATAATGCCGCTCGCGTGGCCAAGGATGAACGGACCCGCGACCTCGCAAGCCTGCGTGTGATGGGATTCCATGAAGGTGAGACAGCGTTTGTCCTTCTGGGCGAACTCGCCGTGGTAACCTTGGTGGCCCTACCGGTCGGAGTCTTTATGGGGAACGCGTTATCCTATTTGATTGCTGCGGGATTTTCGACCGACCTTTACCAAATCCCTGTCGTTTTTGCCCCTAAGGCGACGGGAACAGCAATTGCAATTGTCGTTGGCGCCGCTCTGACATCAGGCTGGCTCGTGAAACGCGATATCGACCGGACTGATATCATTTCGGCCCTTAAAACAAGAGAGTAGTGATCATGGAAAAACGCGCAAAACTATCTCGTAATGTGCTCATCGTCGCGGCTATTGCGGCCATTGCGATCACGCTTTTCTGGGCATTCACTCCGAGACCTACAGAGGTCGACTTAGGTGATGTGCGCCGCAGCGATTTGACCGTCACGATAGACGAAGAAGGCCAAACCAAAGTGCGCGAAACCTACATCGTCTCGACCCCGGTTGCGGGCAGGCTATTGCGTGTTCAGCTCCATCCTGGTGATCCAGTTATCAGGCGCGAAACAGTCGTTGCCCAAATGCGCCCTATCAATCCCACAGTGCTGGACAGCCGCACCCGCGAGCAAGCAAGCGCCGCGCTTAACGGATCCCTCGCAGCATTGCGTGTGGCACAAGCCGAAATGAGCGCGGCAAGCGCGGCTGAGGAACTTGCAACCCTCGACTTCGAGCGCACCAAATCATTGTTTGAAAGTGGAATTTCAAGCGAGGTTGCACTTCAACGCGCCAGAACCGCGCTGCAAACCAGTCAAGCCCGACGCGAAACCGCTGAGGCCTCAATCGAGTTACGCGAAGCCGAGGTTGCCAATGCACGTGCAAACCTCGTCAGTATCACTGACCTTGGGTTGGAGAACATAAACGGAGAAAGACGCGACGACGAAATTCCGCTCTATTCACCGATTGATGGGCGGATATTGCAGGTCTTGCAAGAAAGCGAAACAACGTTACCCGTCGGCGCGCCGATTATGGAAATCGGCGATATTGCATCTGGGTTGGAGGTCGAGGTTAAACTGATTTCGTCTGACGCCGTGCAAGTGACCGTCGGGGATTCCGTCATTTTGCGCGATTGGGGCGGTGCAAATGACCTGCAAGGCGAAGTGCGACGCATCGATCCTTACGGCGTCACCAAATACTCCGCGCTCGGCGTCGAAGAGCAAAGAGTACCTGTTGAAATTGCCCTGCTAACGCCAGCAGAGGAACGACCCGGACTTGGCCACGGATACAGGCTCGAAGTCGCGATTGTCATTTGGCAGGCAATGGATATTTTGACAGTGCCCGCAAGCGCCCTCTTTCGCGAAGGCGGTCAGTGGTCGGTGTTCGTTGAAAGAAATGGTATGGCGCAACTCACGGCCGTCGAGATCGGGAAAAGCGATGGAACCAGCTCGGAAGTCATCAGCGGATTAGACGAAGGGGACAAGGTGGTGCTATATCCATCGGCAGCTATTGATAGCGGAAGCGCAATAATCGCGAGAGCCCCGTGAAGTTGCCCTCGGCGCAATTTTCGAAAGTACCGCTGGCGAAATCTAATTCACGATCTTAACTCCGATAGAAGTCTTCGCACTCCTCTTCTCGACCACGAATAACCCGTTTACCGTCAAGCACTCCGCCACGCTGAGTGACGACCGTTGATTGCCCTTCGGGGTGGTTATCCCGTTCGTAATAGATCACAACCCAATCGCGGGTTTTGCCATATTGATGGGCCGCTGAAGAATTGGAATACAACGCCGTAAACTCCCATGCGCCGCGCTCCGTGTGCAAAATTGGGATCCGCAAATCCCCGCTTTCATTGAAGCGACGCGGTTGGATTGTGGGCAAGGTATCGGCGTGTTCACGATAGGACTGATCCACCGCCAAAATATCTGAAACTGTTGGGAGCATATCGCCACTCTGACGCGGACTGGGACGCCTGCGCGCGAGCATGTTATTCAGAGAATTGCGGATGGCATCGACACGCCTTCGCCCTATACCTTTCACATTGGCGAGCCTGCCATCTGCTGCGGCCGCTTCAAGCGCCTCTAATGTGTCGATATGCAGAGTGTCATGGATGGTTTTTGCAAGGTGTGGACCAATCATCGGCACCGTTTGGAAAAGCTTTTCAGGCTCTGATGATCCGCGCAACCTGTCCAGTATACCCAAGCGACCTGTATCGAGAAGCTCTGCAATTGCGGCGGCGATTGAATCGCCGATTGTGGGCAAATCCTCAAGGCCGCGTCGACCGGTCTCGCGGTAAACGTCGCGAATGGGTTGGGGCAGGGCGGCAACATAGTCCGCCGCACTTTGGTAAGCGCGCACACGAAACGGGATCGCGCCTTGTTTCGCCAACAAATCGGCAACGTCAGCAAGCTTTCCGGCAACGAATTGGTTTTCAGGTTGTTTTTGACTTGGATCATTCTGTTTTGCCATCGTCGTCATGTCCTTCTGAAATGCAACATTGGAGCCGTAGCTGTAACGTAAGTCCGGTATTTCATTGTGACCAATATCAATCCGTCAGTTCAACGGCCGCGCTACGGTACTTTAGGTTAGGAGCGTCCCATGTGTTGGAATACAGAAGTCTCTGTCGCGATGGTCACAGTTGGTGCGGTCGCAGCCGCCATCACATATCACCGCGACGACCCGCCCGCGATTTGGCTAACCTTCGGGTTCTTTTCTATCATGGAAGCGCTTCAGGTCTGGGGGATTGACGTTCAAAATCAATGCGGGACATCTTCCAACCAATTGGTCACCATTCTGTCCTATTTGCACATCGCAATTCAGCCTTTCTTTATCAACGCATTCGCGATGGAGCTGGTGCCTGTCGCGGTCAAATCCCGTGCACGCTATTGGGTTTATGGCGCCTGTGCGGTGTCGACAACTGTGATGTTAGTACAGCTTATCCCTGACACCGCCTTCGGGACCTGCCTGCCTGGTAGTCCGCTTTGCGCCGACAAATGGTGCACTGTTTCCGGCGACTGGCATATCGCGTGGGACGTGCCTTACAATGGGCTGTTCGTGCAATTGGAAAACGCGGTTGGGATACATTCCGGCTTTCCTAGCTATATGATTGCGGCCTTTGTCATTCCGTTGATTTATGGGGCGTGGCGGTTTGTGGCTGTCAATTTTGTTGCCGGTCCGGTTTTGGCCGCCTACCTGACAACAAACCCAAACGAAATGCCTGCGATTTGGTGTCTCTTTTCCATCGGGATCCTGTTCATCGGGTTGAGCCCAGCTGTCAAAAAGTCAGTATCGGCAAATGACTGGTGGGGCAGGAGTGTTGGGAATCACGTTTCAAATTAACGGGAAATTGCACGGTGCCGTAAAAATAGTTGCGGCCCGAAACTGAAATGTTTCGGGCCGCCGTTCAAAACCAAAACAACACGGGACAGTGGGATGGGACGAGGGGTGTTGCGTTGGTTTATCTGCGGTACTCAGGCAATCTTGATGTTGTTTTCAACGCTCGTGACACCAGCAACTGACCATGCGGCGTCTTCAGCAAGTTTGCGTTCAAACCAAGCGCTTACATTTCCTTTAAGCGTGACTTTGCCGTCCACGACGATCGCTTCAATCTTGCTCGCCTCTAAGGTTGCGCTGCGATGCATTGCCTTCGCAATCTGGTGTTTGACATCCGTTTGCGATGCGTGCGGCTTAATGACGATGGCATTGGTGACGCCTGTCACACCGCGCAAATGAGCAACTTTGTCGCGGGCATCACTCCGTTGGTACTGCCAATCGACCGCACCTGTCAGCGTCACACGGCCATTTTTGACGTCGGCCTTCAGATCGTACTTCCTAAAAATAGCGCTCCACTCGCAAAGCTGCGAAATCCGCTTCGCAATATCTTCATCGGTGATCGTTGTATCGGACGGGTATTTGACCTTGATGTTTTCAATCACGGCATGCACGCCTTTGACACGTCTCGCGGCGCGGATGGCGGCCAATTCTTCGTAATAACTCTTTACCGTTCCAAAAAGAGTAACCGCGCCTTGGTCAACAGTGACGCCAATCTCGGTGGACTCGATCCGAGGCTCGAAATCAATCTCCGCTAAAACATCGTTTCTGATCTCATCATTGCTGCGCATTACTGTGCTCCTAAATAGCATGTTACGAATCCATGCTACAATGAGAGGTCCTCACACTATTGATTTTCATCAATTCCCGCGCGTGATGAAATCAGGACGATTTTTGCTTTGTGGGCTTGCCAGTCTTGGGCTTCTTCACAAATTTCCTCACCTTATCATTGGGTTCAAGGCAGGATTGTATACCCTCCAGATCAAGCGTTTCCTCTGCCTCTAGACGGGCGACCAAAATCGAAACTTGGTCGCGGTGATCTTCGATAAGCTGCACGGCCTTACCTTCGGCAGCATGCAGTAATTTTATCACCGCCTGATCCACACGCGCTGCTGTTTCATCTGCAAAGGTCCGAGGCTGGGAGATCTGCTGGCCCAGAAACGGATGATCTTCGCTTTCACGCAAATCCACAGGGCCGATGTCGGGGTCCATTCCCCAACGTGCCACCATCGAACGCGCCATTGCCGTTGCCCGACGGATATCGTCATCGGCCCCAGAGCTGACCGACCCCAGCAACAGCTTTTCTGCCGCACGCCCTGCCAACAACGTCGTCAGTTGCGCGGTCAAATAATCCTCGGGAAGGGTGTGCCGCTCGACTTCTGGCAACATATGCGTTGTGCCCAAGCTGCGACCGCGCGGGATGATTGTGACCTTATACAACGGATCGGCGGCCGGGTTGTAATAGGCCGCAGCCGTGTGTCCCGCCTCATGCACTGCCAACCGGTGTTTTTCATCGGGCTGGATCGCGAGGGTGCGGACTGTGCCCATCATGATCTTGTCGCGGGCCTCGTCCAGATCGGCGACCTTGATATCGCTGGCGGAGCGACGGGCCGCTGTTATGGCCGCTTCGTTCAGCAAGTTCTTCAGGTCGGCTCCCGAAAAGCCGGGCGTGCCCGCCGCCACCTGATCAAGATCAACGTCACCGTGCATCGGTAGACCTTTGACATGCACGTTCAGGATAGCACGACGCGCCACCTTATCTGGAAGCGACAAAGTGACATGGCGGTCAAACCGACCCGGGCGCAAGAGCGCAGGGTCGAGCACATCAGGGCGGTTGGTTGCTGCCAAAACCACCACAGCCTCGCGTTCGGCAAACCCGTCCAACTCGGCCAAAATCTGGTTCAACGTTTGTTCGCGTTCGTCATGACCGCCACCAAGGCCTGTACCACGCGTCCGCCCGATACTGTCCAATTCATCGATGAAGATGATTGCAGGGGCCTGTTTTCGCGCCTCCTCGAACATCTTGCGCACACGGCCAGCGCCGACGCCCACAAACACCTCAATAAACTCCGACCCAGAGGTTGAGAAGAATGGCACATCAGCCTCTCCCGCAAGCGCACGTGCCAATAGCGTCTTGCCCGTGCCGGGTGGTCCCATCAACAAGGCACCATGCGGCACAGTTGCACCTACTTTTCGAAACCGATCCGGATCGCGTAAGAATTCGACAAGCTCGGAAACCTCGCGCTTGGCTTCGTCCTGACCCGCAACATCCGCAAAGGTGACTTTGCGAATAGGTTTTGTCGGTTTGGCAGACCTGCCGCCGAGAAAATCACTTATCCCCCCCGGTAGCCCACCTTTGATCCCGCCGCCCGTCATCCGACGGCTTAGCCAGAAATAGAATGCAAAGATCAAAATCCACGGCAAAAATGACCACAAGAGCGATGGACTGCTAGGTGCCACCGCGCTGATAATGACGCCTGCCTGTTCAAGCAGAGGCAATAATTCAGGGTCAGGTTGTAGGGGTGTGATTGCCCGATGCCGTTCAATACCTTCAGCCGTGGGTGACCGCAAAATAGCGACAATGGCTGAAGCCTCAAGCGTCACTTCCCTTACATCACCATTACGGATTTCTTCTTTGATTTCACTATAGGGAACAATCGTCTGTGATAACGGATTTGTCGGGAGTTGCGTTGAAAAGAGGGCAAAGACAGCCAAAAAGAAGACAATTGACCAAAAAAGCTGTTTCAGCGGAGCCTGATTTGACGGCTCTGGCGGTACGCTGTGATTTCCCATAATTTCGCCCTCTTGATTTAAAACGAGGCGACTTGGTGCTGTCATCATGACCGCCACAAATCGCTTATCGCAACAGTAGCGGACAATAAAACGTGCAGGATTGATCTGGGGCAATCTTTCCCGTGAGTTCTGAATTACGCTTTGACGCGATGCATCGGGTTTCGCGTGTCATGCTTTAGTTTCAATACTTTAACCGATGGAGTACGGATAATAGGTGCTATACGTAAAGGTGTACTCAGGTTAACGTGACCCATTACGTTAGATTGAGGGCTATATTAATGGCTGATATTACCGCCGAGTTTTCCGGCATTTCGACGCAGTTGGACGAGCGCGCGACGCTCAGGACGCTAAATGCGTTCGCAATCGATCTTATTTCGATCCCGAATATTGAAGACCTGTTTTGGTATGTCGCGCAAAATGTCGTTGGGCGCCTCAACTTTGTGGACTGTGTCATTTACACTGCAAATGACGAGCAAACATCGCTCGTGCAAGTTGCTGCATTGGGTGAGAAAAACCCCTATGGGCGCAGTATCTTGAACCCTCTCAAGATCAAGTTTGGAGAGGGCATTACGGGGAAAGTAGCCCAAAACCGTGAAGCTATCATCGTGGACGATCTACTCACAGATCAAAACTATATTGAGGACACGCAACGTGCCCGCTCGGAGATTTGCGTCCCCATCGTGTGTAACAATCGCGTTGTCGGGGTCATCGACAGCGAACATACCGAGCCTAGGGCTTTTGGCGCCCCCGAACTGGAAGTGTTGACCACGATTGCTGCAATGACGAGTGCGAAACTTGACTTGTTGGCCGAGGCAGATCGATCAAAACAACGCTACCATGATTTGGTGACGGCCCATGCCCAGCTAAGTCTCGAAGCGACCAACAGAAGGGCGCTTGAAACCGAGTTATTCAATGCACGCAAGCTCGAAACGGTAGGTCGCTTGACAGGGCGGTTCGCCCATCAGTTTAATAATCTGCTGACTGTTGTGTCGGGAAACCTTGAGTTTTTAACTGAAGCCATCACGCAAGAGCCTTTCCTCGAAACTTTGCAGGCGGCGCAGACTGCGGCGAATGACGGTGCAAAATTGATCCAGTCGATGTTGGCCTATTCCCAACGCGCGATATTGTCGC